>Ga0207677_10001078_pt1 | contig 14868 bp, 14 predicted proteins | sample KBSMisM42_FD_184311 | JGI IMG/M metagenome (GOLD analysis project Ga0207677, IMG submission 184311) | Miscanthus rhizosphere microbial communities from Kellogg Biological Station, Michigan, USA - KBS Miscanthus M4-2 (SPAdes) (version 2) | ecosystem: Host-associated > Plants > Roots >...
GGCAGCGAGCCATCCGAGCGCGTCGGGAAGATCACACACGGGCATGAAGGCCGCGTGCGGGATGTCCGATGTGCCGTGCTCTTCTTTGCTCGTCCACTCGCCGCGCGCGCCGTTTCGCTTGAAGCGTTCGTCGACGGGCGTGCCCATCGTGTGGTGTCCCGTCGCGACGAGATCCTCGATCGTCCCATCCGCTGCGAGCTTGAGCGTCGCGTCCGTGTGCGGGCCGCGGCCGTTCTCGAGCACGTCGAGCGTCACCTTGATCGTCCCGTCCGGATCGACCGTCGTCACGTTCGTCCCGGATTTGCGCCCGAGCGACACGACGGAGCGCTTCGTGACGACCGCCTCCTTCGTCTCGGGCGGGTTCGGTTTCACGACCTCGTGACGCGACGCACCGCTGTGGACGTCGGTGTTGGGAGACTCGCCGCCGCAGGCGATCGCGAACGCAAGGAGAAGGACGCGCTTCATGGGCGCGCAGGGTAATCAACAAATCCGAAAATTCGTGCATCCAATCGGCGCGCGCCGGCGAAGGGCTCGAGAGAGAGGTGACCATGCGCGTCTTGCTCGTGATGCCCACGCCCTTCGAAAACGGCCGTCTCGGCCTCGAAAACGTCATCTGGCTCTCGGAGCCGGTGGCTCTCACCTCCGTCGGGACGGCGATCGCTGCCGACCATGAGGTCCGCGTGATGGACCTTCGCCTCGAAGACGAGAACGCGCTCGCGAAGGAGCTCCTCGAGTTCCAACCGGACGTCGTCGGCACGACGAGCATGACGACCGACTCGTATCAGGCGAAGGCAGTCATGCGTCTCGCGCGCCAGATCTGCCCGAACGCGCTCACCATCATCGGCGGCCATCACCCGACGCTCAGCCCCGAAGAGTTCGATCACGATTTCGTCGACGTCATCGTCCAAGGTGAAGGCGAATTCACGCTGCAGGAAATCATGCGTCGCTGGGTGGAGCAGATGCCGCGGGGCGATCGAACGTTCGCCGGTGTTGCGGGCACGCGCTACCGCGACGCGAGTGGAAAGCGATGTGCGAACGGCAAGCGACAACAAACCGCGAGCCTCGACGATCTCCCCATTCCGGACCGGAACCTCATCGCGAAATACCAAGGCCGATACTTCTTCACGGGCATTCGCCCGATGGCGTCGATCTTCACGAGCCGAGGCTGCTCGTTCGATTGCAACTTCTGCGCGATTTGGGAGTTCTACGAGCGAAAGACGCGGTTCCTCTCGGCGAAGCGCATCGTCGATCAGATGGAGGCGTGCGCCGAGCCGTTCGTCTTCGTGCTCGACGACAACTTCCTCACGAACGCGAGACGCGCCAAGGAGCTGTGCGACGAGCTCGAGCGCCGCGACGTGAAGAAATATTGGATGACGCAAGGCCGCACCGACTTCGCCGCAGATCATCCGGAGCTGATGGCGCGGCTCGCGAAGAACGGGCTCGTGATGGTGCTCTCGGGCTTCGAGTCGAACAGCGACGACAACCTCGCCGCGCTCCGCAAGAAGTCCTCGTGGAGGAAGAACCAGCGCGCCAACGAGATCCTCCGCGACAACGGCATCATCGCGACGGGCATCTTCATGGTGCGCGCGGATTGGACGAAAGAGCAGTTCGCCCAGCTCTGGGAGTACGTGCGAAGTCTGACCATCGGCGTGCCGCTCTTCACGATCCTCACGCCGCTTCCCGGGACGCAGCTCCATCGCGCGTACAAGGACAAGCTCCTCACGACGGACCATCGCCTCTTCGATTTGCTCCACGCCGTCTTGCCGACGCGCCTGCCGCGCGACGAGTTCTACAAAGAGCTGTGCCGCGGCTACGACGAGACGGAGAGCACGGTGCGCGACTCGTTCAGCTCCATGTTGAAGCGGCGACCCGGCTTCAGCATGCGGATCTTGCCGGGCATGATCTGGTTCTACGCGCGGACATGGCGCTACCAGCGCATCCACTACGATTACCGCTCGTTCTTGCGTGACGAAGAAGGCCTCCTCGATGGGCCGGGCGCGAGATCGGGCATCACGTGGAAGGACGTGACGTATCCGACGGGCGACGAACGCGAAGAGCACGCCGATCGCAACGTGGTGCAGCTGCGCGTTCCGAAGCGCACGTGGACGGACGATCTGGCCGACGCGGTGGGAGGCGAATGATGAGCAGCACCACGAAATTCCTCGAGACGCTCCGCACGGAGATCGAGACGCATCCGGCGGTGAACCATCTGTTCTTGAACCGCCTCGCGACGACGCCGTTCGCGCGCGAGGACTATCGCGTCTTCGGCGAGAACCATTATCCGCTCGTGTGCGTCTTCACGAGCTACCTCGAGCGCCTCCTCGTGCGCGCGCCGACGACGGACGCGAAGCTGTGGCTCGCGAAGGTCCTCGTCGACGAGTACGGCGAAGGCTCCGAAGGGCATGATCACGCCACGCTCTACGCCTCGTTCTTGCGCGCGGCGAAGAGCACGCTGCCGGATCGGCATGGAGATCGCATCCCGCGCGCGGCGCATCGATTCATCACGGAGCATCGGCGCATCGTCATCCAGGAGCCCTTCCTCGTCGGGCTCGGCGCCGTCGGACCAGGCCACGAGTGGGCCATCCCGAAGATGTTCGCCGCCGTGATTCCCGGTCTCCGGCGCGCAGGGTTCGACGAAGACGAGATGAATTACTTCACGCTGCACGTGGCGCAAGACGTCGACCACGGCGCGTGGCTCGAACAAGCGCTCGCGCGCTTCGGGCAGACGGACGAAGCTCGCGCGCAGATCCGTCGCGGCGCGCTCTTGTCGCTCGAGGCGCGCGGTCGGTTCTGGAGCGACGTGCAGCGCGCCGTCGTCGTCTATCGCCAGCCTCGCGCGGCTCGTCCGGATGGCGCGAAGCCGCGGACGGTGCTCCACGAGATCCTCCTCACGGCGTGGGACGGCTTGCGCTGGGCGCAACGGCTCGAAGCGATCGCGCGCGCGTGGCGAGAGCGTGCTCTGCCGTCGCTCACGGCGATGATCGCGAGCGGTCGTACGTGACTCCGAAGATCACGCGACGCAGGCTCCTCGGTGGTGGGGCTGCGGCGCTCGCGATCGGTGGTGCGGGTTTCCTCGAAGCGCGATCGTTCGATGGTCGGTACGATCACCGTTCGTGGCCAGGCGCGTCCGGCGCGGACCGCTTCGCTCGATCGCGCGCCGCGCTTGCAGGTTCGGAAGGTGACGGCGCGCTCGTTCATGTCGGACATTCGACGCACCTGATCTCGATCGCGCACGTCACGTTTCTCACCGATCCTTGGTTCTATGATCCGGCGTTCGGCGCGCTCGCGCACGTTCGCGGTCCGGCCGTCGCGCCCGAAGACGTCGGCGCGCTCGACGCCGTGCTCGTCACGCACGATCACGCCGACCACGCTGACATGCGTGCGCTCGACCGTCTCGACAAACGCGCGCGCGCCATCGTCGCTACCGCCGATCTCGCGTCACGAATGCGTGCGCTCGGCTTCGCCGACGTCGCCGTGTTGCCGCCCTGGGAAGAACTGCGCGTCGGCGCAGCCTCGGTGACGGCCGTCCCTGCCCTTCACGACGTGTACGAAATCGGCTTCGTTTTGCGTGGCGCCGGAAGGTGCGTGTACTTTGCAGGCGATTCGCGGCTGCACCCCGATTTGCCGGCGATCGCCGAGCGCTTCTCGCCGACTGCGGCGATCCTCCCGGTGGACGGGACACGTATTCGCACCGGAGGCAGGCACGTCATGACGCCCGACGACGCCGTCTCGGCCGCGCGCACGCTCGGCATCTCGCTCGCGATTCCATCGCACGCCGAAGCGCGCTTCTCCGATCCCCTCGCGGCGACCTTCCTCGCGTCGACGATCGAAGGCGCGAGCGCGCTCTTCCGCGACCGCATGTCACGTTCGCTTCCGGCCGTTGGGTGCGCGGTGCCCGCGTCCGGTGAGCTCGTCTCGATTTGATCTACTACGGCGGCGCGACGGTGCACGGGCCCGTCGCGATCATGAGGCCTGCGACGACCTCGGCGTGATCATCGCGGAAGCGGACGCGCACGACGGCGTCCCACGGCTCGCCCTGTCCGCGTAGCTGCATCGGCACGTCCACGTCGCCGCCTCGATCGACGGGCGTGTTCGGCGCCGCGTCACCGGTCGCGAGCGGATGATCGGCCGCTTCGCCGATCTCGGCGTGGCGATTGTCCGGCACCTCGACGTGCACGCCGACGATCGCGTCCTTCACGACGCGCAGCTCGACGTGCGTCTTCAGTTGATCGGCCGTCGGCACGCGGGCCCTGTCCCGCGGGATGGCGAGCACGCACTTCCCAGTGAATCCGATCGGAACGGGCGCCTTGGCTTCGTCGCCGCACGCGAGCAGTGAAAATAAGAAGAGCACCCGTAGGGCGTTCACGGGCGTGGAGCTTACTTGAACGCGCGGCGGGCGCTAGCAAGGAGCGCGAGGACGACGAGCCCGATCCAACTTCGCTGCGCGCCCGGAACGGTGCGACAGCCGCAACCTCCCCCACCCTCGCCGTTCGTGCTCCCGCCATCGCTTCCGGCATCGACGAGGCCCGCGTCGCTCGAGGCGCCACCGTCACCGAGCGGGGCGGCTTGGTCGGAGACGAACGCGCCGCGAACGGTGAACGACGTGCCGCGCGAGACGCCGTCGAAGTCGCTCGCGTAGTCGGTGTCGGCAGCGACCTTCGACGCGTCGATCGCCGCGCCGATGCACTTGCCTGCGAGCGGATGGAAATCCATCTGGGCGAGCACGTCGCTCGGCACGTGCACGTACGTCGCCGCGTTCGCGACCGTGTCGTTCATGTTGTCGTGCATGTCCTGAATCGGGCCGCTCATCGGAACGGGCGAAAAGACGAGGTTCCCGAAGACGGCGTCGCCCTGCGGTGCGGCGTTGCCGAAGTGAATGCCGGTGCCGACGTCGTAGATCGTGTTGTCGTAGACGTACGCGAGCTCGAGCGGCAGATCGTGGTCTTGCAAGAGCATCGCGCGCGTGGCCGGCGCGTCTGCGAAGACGTTGTCGTGGATGGTGACGCGCCCCGAGCCTTGGAAGAGCGACTCGCGCGGGTTGTGCAAGAAGACGTTGCCGTAGATCTCGTAGCGATCCTGCGAGCCCGCGCCCGCGGAAGGAAAGCCGCCGACGAGGACGTTCGGTCGATCGCCGTCGGGGCTAGGGTCGTCGTTCTTGATGAAGACGTTGCGACGGATGATCGTGCTCGCCAGCGTCGTGGGCATGCCCGCGATCGTCGGGCGCGGGTTTTGGAATTTGATTTCCATGCAGTACCCGATCGGATTCTCGACGCGGTTGCCCTCGATGATTCCTCCGATGAACGGATCGTCGCCGGTCGAGTTCCCGAGGTAGAGGCCCGTGCCTGCGCTCGTGATCGTGTTGTTGCGAATGATCCATCCCCACGTGGGCGTCTTCGTCGAGATCGCGTCGTGCTGCTGCGAGCCGTGGTGATTCACGAAGACATCGTTCTCGATGCGGATGTCGTGCGTGGGCGTGGCGCCGTTCGAAGCGCTCACGCCGAACGCGCCGGCGACGTCGTGGCCATCGACGAGAAGGTTTTGGATGGCGACGTAGCTCGAGCCGGAGATCTCGATCGTGTTGCAACACGGCCCGCTGTCGGCGTCGATGACCGCGGCTTGCGGCGCGTCGGATGTGATCGTGATCCACGCCTGCGCCGTGCCGTTCATGTTGGACACGGAGAAGTGGTTGTAGTGACCCGCCGCGAGATGAACCGTGTCTCCCGGCTTCAACGTCGGCAGCACGGCTCCGAGCGTCGAAGGAGTCGCGTTCACGTCGCCTGCGCGCGCGGCGTGCGCGAAGAAGAAAACGGCGAAGAGCGGCCAACCGCGGTTCATGCGCGCCGGAGGAGTCCGCGTCGCCACGCATCGAGGAGCGCGAGTGGCAGCAGCAAGACGAGGAGCCCAGACGACGACGATGACGAGGAGCGCACGCGGATGTGCGTGCAGTCGACGCCGGAGCAATCGCAGTCGCCACAGCCGGAGACGTCGCAGTCGCCCACGTCGCATCCATCGCACGCGCTCGCGCAGTCGGCGCAATCGCAGTCGCCGCACCCTGACGATTTCGGCGGAGTCTCTGGTGGCCTCGGTTGATATGGGGGTGGTTGCTGTGGAAATTGCGGTTGCTGTGGATACTGCGGCGGCTGCGGATAACCGGGATATTGCGGCGGACCGCCGTGCGATGCGAGCCACGCGCCGCCCGTGAGGAGCGCGATGATCGCGACGAGGATCGGCGCGAGCTTCTCGATTCGAGCGTGCATCATGCCGGTCTCGCTTTCGCGCGATGTGCCCACGCAAACGCCGTGAGCACGACGGCCGACGTCACGATCGCGAAGACTTGCGACGTCGAAAGCAAGCCGACGTGCCCTCGCGACACGTCGCCTCGAACGAGCTCGATCGCCGATCGCGCGAGCGCATACGCGATGGCGAGCGCGACGAACCGCGCGCCTCGCTTTTGTGGGCTCATCGCGCGCACCGCAAAGAAGAGCACGAGGCCGACGCCCGCTTCGTAGAGCTCCGTCGGATGAACGGGAAGCGACGACGAAGCGCTCGCGTCGATCCATCCGCGCGCGACGTGATCACGAAACGCGTGGCTCCCGCGCGGAAACGCCGTCCCGAGGAATGACGACGTCGGCATCCCGTAATCGCACCCCGCGAGAAAGCACCCGACGCGCGCGAAGAAGATCCCGATCGCGAGCGAAGGAGCGACCGCGTCGAGGAACCGCCACGGATCGATCTCCCGATGCCGCAGCCGAATCCAAGCGAGCCCGCCGAGCGTCCCGAACGCGAGCCCGCCATATGCAGCGAAGCCCGTAGGTGCTGCGAGCCGCCCACCACCGATCCAGGAAAGCACGGCCTGCCCCGCCGGCACCGCGCACGCGCCTGCGAGCCCGCACACGTACGCAGCCATGAGCACCGAAACGCTCGACGCCCGCGCTACCCCGTCACGATGCGCAGTTGCCACCGCGAGCATGGCGCCGATGATCGCCCCGAGCGCGAGCATGAACGCGTACCCCGGCACGACGAGCTGCGCGAGCTCCGCCCCGAAATACCGCGCGAGGATCTCGACGACGACCGGCCGCACTCCGCGAGAATACAGTCATGCAGCCTTCCGATGCCACGAGTCCGGCGCGTCTGGGGCGAGCCGCCGCGCAAACAGATCGCGAAGCGCGCTCAGCGTGAGCGCGCGCTGAAGAAGCTCGAGCACCGTACGGCTGACGGCTCTGTGCGCCGTCGCAGATTTCAGCTGGTCGCGAACATTGCCGGCGTACTCGGGTGTGCTCATCGTCACGCTGAGCACGGCGACGATGCCTGGATTCAGCCTCGTCATCACGTGCGAGCGCTTGTGTCCGGTCGCGCGAGCAATCCCTGCCCACAGTCCTTGCACGTGCGTGCCTCGCGGAATCGTCTGATCGTTCACGAACGCCCGCAAATCTCCTTCGATTCGATTCGTCCAACCGAGCGCGACGTCCACGAAGACGTCGTCGATGGCGCGCGTCGCGCTCACGATCGGCGCGACGCATTCGTTCGAGGCCATCGATGCCACCCAGCCACGAAGGCCCCGGCGGTTGTCGATGATGCATCCCTGAGAACGGATCTCGAGCAGCGGATGACGCCACGCGAGCTGCTCGAGCCACGTCTCGATGCGGTTCACGTCCATCTTCGCCGTCGAGAAGATCTCCGCGTCGGGACGAAATCGAATGCGCGTCCCGGGCTCCGACGCCGCGCCCATGCAGACGAGCGGCTCGACGACGCGTCCTCGCTCGAACGCCATCGACCAAGTGCGGCCTTCGCAACGCGACTCGATCTCGAACCGCGCGCTCACGGCGTTCACGGCGAAGAGGCCGGCGCCGATGTGCGACTCGCCGATGTGAACGTGAGGGACGTGCCCGTCCCACGTTCCACTCGCGTGATACCTCGTGAGCACCGCCTCGATGATCGCCTCCGGCATACCAAGCCCGTCGTCTTCGATCGTCACCCACTCGTCTTCGAAGTCGATCCGCAGCCGCCGCACGCGACGCGCGAGGTGCTGATCGATCGCGTTCCCCAAAACCTCCCAGAAGAGATGATGCAAACCCGACCCGTCATGCACGTCCCCGATATACATCCCGGGCCTCTTCCGGACCGCGTCGACACCGTCCAAAACTTCTATTTCAGTAGCCTGATTCATCGCCGATCTTTAGCATTTTCAATCGCACCATCGGCGGCGATTGTTCGACTAATTATCGCGTTGTTTCAAGCACTTGTGACATGCATTGGCCATCTATTTCGGCGCATGTATCGCGATTGAAGTCAACCTACTTTGACGGTCGTCGAGCTGCAGCCGTTCTTGTTCATGACGAACCTCCGCACGCCATCGTCGCGCGCGTTCGTCAGATCAGCGCCTGGCCGTGGTCCCACACCGTGACTGCCCCATCGAGCGATTTCACGAACTGAACGCCGCCGTCTTGCGAGACGACGATCGCCAGGCACCCGGGCTCGAACGCGCACAACCGGTAGGCCGAGCGATGTCGCGTGCCGACGCGATCGACGCCGTCGACGTGGAAGTCGGTGGCTTCGAGATCTCGAGCGTGACGCACCGTGGTGACGTCCGGCACGCCGACGATCTCGGCGCCGAAGCCGAGGACCTCGAGCTGATCGGTGATGACGACTGCGCCATCGACGTCGGCGAGCCCTGCGAGTAGCTGCGAGACCTCGAAGATCGCTTCGTCGAGCGCCGCGATCTCCGGACGGCCAGAGCGCTGATAAACCTCGTACCCGACGCGCGCCGGCCGCGGCGACATCTCCGCAGCGGCCGCGCCGAGCGCGTGCATCACCGCGTTCATGAGCGCGCGATATCGCCGGCGCGCAGCGTCGTCGGAGAACGCGTACTTGAGGTGAATCGCCGACCGGAGCAGATCCGCCGCGCGCTCTTGCGGCACGTAGAGGATCATCCCGCCGTGGTGCCCGTCGCGCATCGTCGCGAGCAAACGCTTCACCATCTGCTGCGAGATGCGACGCGCGCCGTCGAGATCGATCTCGATCCCGGTCTCGTGCTGATACTCCTCGATGAGCTCGCGCCTGTAGACGTCGAACTGCTTGCGCATCCACCCCGCGTCGAAGAGATCGAGCCCGCCCGACGCGATGCGCCCGCCGCGAAGCTCCGCGAGCCGCACGTCACCGACGCTCACGAGCAGGTGCCCCACGTCGAGCGCGCTCACGACGACCGCGTCGGGTGGCACGGGCGACGCGATCGCCCGCCCGCCACGCGCGCTCTCGAGCCACCGCGGCCCCGACTGCAACATCCCCCAGATGTGGAACGCACTCCCATCGTGCGCGACGCCGATGAGCGACCGGTGATACTTCGCCGCCGGCGCCAGCCTCCGCAGCTCCACCTCGTCGAACGCCCGCGCCTCCGTGAATCGAAGCCGGTGCAGCCCCTCCGGCGGCCCGCTGTCCTCCGGCACGCTCGACGGATCACCGACATAGAGCCGAAACCGCACCGGCCGATCCTCGTCGTGCAGCAGCGACGCCTGATAAGCGACGCTGAGGAGCTTCTCGAGCGCGTGCTGATCCGGCAAAGCGCCAGCGCATTTCTGTTCACGCCACGCCTGCCAAGCGATCGCAGCGATGTCCTTGGGGTACGCGTGCGCCATTCGAGCGAGGCCATCGTAACGTGGGAGATCGTTCGGTTCCGAACGTTCGTGATTCGCAGCAGGAAATCCCTGCTCCCGAGGCCGATCGTTCGGTTCCGAACAATCCGGGGTTGGCGCTGAGTGTGTCTTCGACCCGTGCTCTGAACAGAATCGCGACGCACCTGAAAACCCCTCCTCTCGTGGCAGATCGTTCGGTTCCGAACGGTGCTTTGGTGAGCATTGGCGCGCCGTCCGTTCGCGCGGTCATTCGTCTGCCTTCGATCTGTGCCCTGAGCAGAATCGCGAGGCATCTGGGAATCCCTACTCCGTGGCAGATCGTTCGGTTCCGAACGGTGCTGAGCATTGGCGCGCCGTCCGTTCGTGCGGCCAGCGTGTGAAATCCGGAGGTCGCTCACTCGCTCTGATTGACGTTGACGCCTTTTGATGTTACTCTGCCCTTATTCAAGTGATGGAAATCGGGCAGCTTCCTCTTCGATTCGAGCGACGGTGGGGCGGCGCGCGGAAAGGCGCAGGGCGGCCGCGAAGGACGCCGACGCGCGTCCCGCATCGAACGCGGCCCGAGCACAAGGCGCGGCATCCGTTGCACGTCACGCTGCGCGCGCACGATGGGTTGCCGACCTTCCGCGCGGAGGCTCTCGCGCGCGGGATTCGTCGTGTCGTCGCGGCGGCGAATCGCGCGGGGTTTCGGGTCGTGCACTTCTCGGTGCAGGGCAATCACATCCACCTCATCGTCGAGGCGCACGACAAACCGTCGCTCTCGCACGGCATGCAGTGGCTGGCGGCGCGCGTGGCGCGGACGCTCAATGGGCTCATGGGCATCCGCGGTCGTGTCTGGCGCGAGCGCTACCACGCCCACCGGCTCACGGCGCCGCGTGAGGTTCGCAATACGCTCGTCTACGTCCTCATGAACGCGCGCAAGCACGGCGTGCGGCTCGAGTCGGGGATCGACCCGTGGTCGTCGGCGGCGTGGTTCGACGGTTTCGCCGACCATCGGCCGCTCGTCGATGACAACCCGGTGAGCGCGCCGCGGACGTGGCTCGCGGGGGTCGGCTGGCGCCGTTACGGGCTCGTTCGCCGCGACGAGCACCCGCGCTGAAAGGGCGGGAAATCCCTGCTCTCGTGGGAGATCGTTCGGTTCCGAACGGTCAGGGCACGAGCTGGATCTGGTCGTCGACGTCGATGACGTCGTCGGTCGCGCGCGCTTTCGTGTCGATGTCCATGCGCTCGCGTTCGCTGTGGGCTTGGCCCTTCAGGATGATCTTGCGGTCCTTCACGATGACCTCGACCTGCTTGGCCTCGGGCGAGAGCGTGTTGTCGGCGGCGATGGAGGCGCGCAGCGCGTTTCCGATGCGCTCGTCGCGTTTGTTCATCGTCGGCATCACCGTCTCCGTCGTGCTCGTTCCGGGTGGCGGGTTCGTCGTGTCCGGAATCGTCGCCGAGCCTTCCGAGTATTGCGGGAGCGGCGTGGCCGAGTTGGGCATCTGGCCCATCGACGGTGGAGGCGAAGGCGGGACCGCCTCGCGGCGCCGTGGAGCTTGCACCGTGGCGGACGTGGTCGTCACCGGGGGATACGTCGCGGAACCTTGGCACGCAGTCAGCGCGGTGAACACCACCGCTACGATCGCTTTCATGGGCTACCTCAATTGATGTGTCGCGGGAGATGCGCTTCCCGCATCGTCGAGACGTCGTGGGCGCCGTTGCTCTTGAAGATGGTGTCCGCCCTGGCACGCATCTCCGGGTCGCTGGTGTGGACGGCGAGGAGCAAGTTGCCGTCGCGGATTTTTCCTTCGTAGAGCTTGGCCTCCATCTCGGGGATGCCGAAGCCGACGAGCGCGCCGACGATGCCACAGCACGTGGCGCCCGCTGCGGCGCCGCTGAGCGCGGCCATGACGGGGCCGGCGGCGATGAAGAAGCCGAGCGGCGGCACGGCGAGCGCGCCGAGGCCTGCGAGGAGCCCTACGGCGCCACCGACCAGGCCGCCCATCGACACGCCCGCGATCGCGCCTTCGGGCGCTTTGGTGCTGTGCTCGTGGGCGAAATCGCGCGCCCCTTCCGTGTTCGGAAAGAGCACGGAAATGTCGGACGTCCTGAACCCAGACGCTTTCAGCTGTGACACCAGGGACTCGGCTCGCCGTACGTCGCGGACGATTCCGATGACAGCCTTTTTCATGGCACAGCGCGCATGCACGGTGCGCGCCGTTTTTTTTGTCGAACGTCGCAGAACGGCAGTGTTTGCTTTTGGACACACTGTGGCAATCCGCGGCGTAGACTCGACGCGTGAAGCGACGATTGAGAAACTCACTCGGCTTCGTCCTGCTGGCGGTGACGCTCTGGCTGTGCTTCGACAACGTCTTCTCCGACGACGCACCGATTCGCGCGCTCGCCGAGAAGACGGCGTGTCAGAAAAAGAAATGCGAAGAGCAGCACGGCCTGGTGAAGGAGTCGCGCACGCCCATCGGGCAGACGATCGACTACGCGTGGCGCGATGGCACGCTCAGCGTGTACTGTCACCGCGCATATTGGGTCTTCGGCGAACGCCAGTGCGCCATCGAATAGCCCGCCTTCTCTTTTGCGTAGGGGCGGCTTGTGCGTGCAACAACGCGCCGAAGGACTCGTGCGTCGATACGTCGAGCGCCGTCAGCGCCGCCGCCGTCCCACCCTCGTCGTGCACCGGAAAGTGCCTCTCGCTCGCCGTCCCCGACGCGGGGAGCATCCCGTTCTGCGCGATCGATTGCACGACGGGCGGTCAGAGCTCCTGCTCCGACACGCGGACGTGCGCCTCGCTCCAGTCACTCGGCGTCCTCGACTCGGGGACGTCGTACTGCATCTACGAATGTCCCAAGGGGGACGCAGGCGGCGATGCGGGTCCCTGCCCCAATGGGTACAACTGCTACACCCCACTCGGAGTTTGCTTTTGAAGCGGCTCGTTGCGGCGATGGCCATCCTCGCGATACCGACCGTCGCGCATGCGGGGACGAATCCGATCGAGCAGGACAACCAGCTCGTCTTCGGTCTCTCCGGCGCCTTCGTGCCTGCACAGAACAACCTCGACACCGACGTCCTCGCCATCGGCCACTACGTCGCGTTCACGCACGCGATCGATTGCGTCCACATCGGGGCGCGCATCGCTTTCTCCATCGGCAGCGGCCCGCAATATTTGTTCGATCCGAGCGCGTTCATCGGCCTTCACTACAAAACGGGTCGCCTCGCGCTGCGCCTCGACGCGGGAACGGGCCCGCTCGTGAACGTCGGCGACGGGTTCAAGATGGCCGTCATCGACCATACGTACGCGCGCGCCGTCATCCAGCTCCGGGTCGTGAAGTCCGTGATCATCGAGGCTTTTGGCGGGCCTGGATTCGTCATCGGCTCGACTGTCGTCGGCGTCATGGCGGAGTGGGGCGTCGGCGCTGGCTGGAATTTTTGACGTTGTTGCCACCGGCGGCAAATAAGTAGAGGATGCCCGCGCGCGGAGGCAGTAATGGCTTCGATTCGGCTTTTTTTGTGCGGGGCGACGCTTCTCGTCGCGTGTGGATCCGATGGCGGCGTCGGCACGGACGCGGGCACGAAGCCCGACACGTCCACCGGCAGTGACGCGTCACAGACGATCGATTCGAGCAGCGACGCAGGCACCGACGCGGCGAAGGACGCCACGTACGACGGGCCGATGCCGATCAAGCACGTGATCGTGATCGTCAAAGAGAACCACACCTTCGACAACTACTTCGGCAGCTTCCCCGGCGCGGAAGGCACGACCACGGCGAACACCTCGCGCGGCGTGATTCAAGTGAAGGAAGCGCCCGACAAGACGCCGCGTGACATGTGCCACGCGCACGACTGCGCGCTCACGGACTTGGACAACGGGAAGATGGACGGCTGGGACGCCGTCACCGGCTCGACGACGAACGGCGACGACCTCGCCTATTCGCAGTACCTCGAGAAGGACATCCCGAACTACTGGGCCTACGCGAAAAGCTACGGCCTCGGTGATCACTTCTTCGCGAACGTCCTCGGCCCGAGCTTCCCGGGTCACCTCTTCGTCCTCGCCGCGCAAGCAGGCTGGGCGTACGGCAACCCGAACACGCAGATCTACTGGCCGTATTGGGGCTGCGATCAGGCCGGCTCCACGACGATGCCGACGCAAGATCAGAACTCGTGCACGGAGAAGCCCATCTTCCCGTGCCTCAAGATCCCTGCGGTGCCGGACGTCCTTCCGCAAGGCGTCGACTGGAAGTTCTACGGCTCGAACTTCTATCTATTGCCGGAAGTGTGGTCGATGTTCGACGCCGTCGATTCGATCCGCCACGGCTCGGACTGGAGCAAGGTCGTCACGTACAACAACTTCGCGAAGGACATCCAGGCCAACGCGCTGCCTGCCGTGACGTGGCTCGTGAACCAGGATCTCGGCGACGAGCACCCGAACATCGGGAGCGTCTGCGCCGGTGAAAACTGGACCGTCGGCATGATCAACCTCGTCATGCAGAGCAACTACTGGAAGGACACGGCCATCCTCTTCACGATGGACGACTTCGGCGGCTGGTACGACCACGTCGCGCCGCCGCGCAAGGACGGCTGCGACGCGAACAAGCCGTATGGCCTCGGCTTCCGTTTGCCGCTCATCATCATCTCGCCGTACGCGAAGAAGGGCGTCTTCAAAGAGGTCTCCGAGCAAGCGAGCATCCCGCGCTTCATCGAGAAGGTGTTCGGCTCCACGCAAACGCTCCACTCGATCGATCCGGCCGCGCAGGACGAGCAGGCGAACGATCTCTACGGCGCGTTCGACTTCAGCCAGACTCCGCTGCCGCCGCTCGTGCTGCAGCAGCGGACCTGTCCTTAGAGCTTCGTCACTGCACGCAGCTGTAGACGTTGCCCTTGCGGTTGCAGTGCGGCGTCGCCGGCGTGCTCGCGCAGTCGGCGTCGACGAGGCAGATGGCGCAGATGTTCCGCTCGGTGTCGCAGAGCGGCGCGGTCGTCGGGCAGTCGCTCTTCTGGAGGCACTGCACGCACGTCTTGTCGTTCGTGTCGCAGATTTTGTTCACTTCGTTGTTCGAGCAATCGGAGTTGCTCGTGCAGCCCGCGCGGCAGTGGAGATCCTGATCGCACACCTGACCGTTTCCACAGTCGCCGTCCGAGAAGCATTGCACGCACTGGTGATCGCCGAGGAAGCACTTCGACGCCGCGGCCGGGCAGTCGCTGTTCGACTCGCACTCGACGCAGCGCTCGAGCACGGCATCGCAGA
>Ga0207677_10001082_pt1 | contig 14834 bp, 13 predicted proteins | sample KBSMisM42_FD_184311 | JGI IMG/M metagenome (GOLD analysis project Ga0207677, IMG submission 184311) | Miscanthus rhizosphere microbial communities from Kellogg Biological Station, Michigan, USA - KBS Miscanthus M4-2 (SPAdes) (version 2) | ecosystem: Host-associated > Plants > Roots >...
TGCTGTAACGCCATCCGCTTCAAATAAAATACGGCCCGGTTTTACTACGGCAGCCCATCCCTCCGGGTTACCCTTACCTTTACCCATACGTACTTCAAGGGGTTTACGGGTGATGGGTTTATCAGGGAAAATCCTTATCCAAACACTTCCTTCACGCTTCATGGCACGGGTCATAGCCTGGCGGGCAGCTTCAATCTGGCGCTCGGTCATATGTACAGTATCCAGCGCTTTCAAACCATAAGAGCCAAATGCAAGCGTAGTTCCGCGTTTTGCATTCCCTTTTACCGGCATTTTCTGCGACTTCCTGTGTTTTGTTCTTTTCGGTTGTAACATTGTAGAAAGCTTTTAGCTTTTAGCTTCGAGCCCATAGCTCTTGCCTAATTTTTTATACTGATTTTTTTCTGATTATCTTCTTCCCCCGCCGCCAGAAGGACCGCCTGGTCTTCTGTCTCCACCACCGGCAGGTCGTCTGTCACCACCGCCTCTTCTATCATCTCTCCTGTCTGGACGTTCATCTCTTCTGTCCGGTCTTCTTTCGCCACCTGGTCCTTCATTTTTACCACTTACGAAATTTGGATTCAGATCACGCTTGGTCAGTATCTCACCTTTACAAATCCATACTTTAATACCTATCTTACCGTAAACAGTCAATGCAAACACATTGGCATAATCAATATCCATGCGAAGGGTATGCAATGGTGTACGGCCCTGTTTGATTTCTTCGGAGCGCGCAATTTCAGCACCGCCCAAACGACCGCTGGCTTTTACTTTAATACCTTCGGCACCCATACGAAGTGCAGAGGCAATAGCCATCTTTATAGCCCGTTTAAAATTGATACGGTTTTCAATCTGTTTGGCAATGGTATCAGCCACAATCATGGCATCCAGTTCAGGACGGCGGATTTCAAGGATGTTGATCTGCACATCGTCTTTACCGGTCAGTTTCTTCAACTCTTCTTTTATCCTGTCCACTTCACCACCACCTTTACCGATTATGATACCGGGTTTGGAGGTGTGGATGGTAATGATCAGCTTACCAAGCGTACGCTCAATAACAATTTTGGAGATACCTCCCTTATTGATACGTGCTGTCAGGTAAGTGCGGATTTTCGTATCCTCGATCAGCCTGGTAGAAAAGTCCTTCTTATTTGCATACCAGTTGCTTTCCCATCCGCGGATGATGCCTAACCTGTTACCAATAGGATTTGTTTTTTGACCCATATCCGTTTTATTAGTTGATTAGTTATTTTGTTTTGTGTCTGCAATTACTTTTGTATCTACAATTACCGTTACATGGTTGCTGCGCTTACGCACGCGGTAACCACGACCCTGCGGTGCAGGACGCATACGCTTCAAGGTTCTTGCGCCATCCACAAATATTGTCTTTACAACCAAACCGCCCTCATCGCCATTTTCATTTTTCTGTTTCCAGTTATTAATGGCAGACAAAACCAGCTTGCGTAAAGGAGTAGATGAGTGTTGCGGATGAAATTCGAGAAAAGCAATGGCTTTCTCAACATCCAGTCCACGGATCTCATCGGCCAGCAAACGCATTTTGCGTGGCGACGTCGGGTAATTTCTAAGTTTAGCTACAGCTTCCATTGTTATAGTCTTTAGTCTGCGGTCATTAGTCTGTAGTCGTTTACTCCCGGCTCCCGGCTAATGACTTCCGACTGATTAGTTAGGCGATTTTCTTACTTGAGTGTCCTTTAAAGTTGCGGGTGGGCGCAAATTCTCCCAGCTTATGGCCTACCATAAACTCAGTTACATACACAGGGATAAATTTGTTACCGTTGTGCACCGCAAATGTATGGCCCACGAAATCAGGCGTAATGGTAGACCTGCGGCTCCAGGTTTTAATAACACCCTTCTTGGCTTTGCCTTCATTTACTGTCAACACCTTTTTTTCAAGATGTTCTGCAACGTAAGGACCTTTTTTAATTGAACGACCCATTGTATTAATTTGAAAATGTGAAGATGTGGAAATGTGCAAATCACTGCCACACCAAACCTTTATTACAATTATTTCGAAATTTTCTTTCCGTCTTTTCTCTGAATGATCAGTTTGTCACTGCCTTTTCCCCTCGTACGTGTCTTCAAACCTCTTGAGTACTGGCCATTTCTGCTGCGGGGCTGACCACCGGAGGCTTTACCTTCACCACCACCCATCGGATGATCCACCGGGTTCATTGCCACACCACGCACCCTTGGTCTGATACCTCTCCAGACATTGCGTCCCGCTTTACCCATACTCTGCAGGCTATGATCGCTGTTGCTCACCACACCTACCGTAGCATAACAATTAATCAATACCTTTCTCAATTCACCACTCGGCATTTTCAACACACCGTATTTTTCTTCTTTGTTGCTTAACTGGGCAGAAGAACCGGCGCTTCTTGCTATTTTACCACCCTGGGTTGGCTGCATTTCTATATTGTGCACCATTGTACCCAGCGGCATATTTTTTAACTGGAGGGCATTGCCGATTTCAGGAGCCACATCATCACCGCTGATAACGGTACCGCCTACCTGTAAACCCTGCGGAGCCAGTATATAACGCTTTTCGCCATCAACATAGTTGAGCAATGCAATAAATGCTGTACGGTATGGATCGTACTCAATACTTACAACAGTAGCAGGTATATTCTTTTTATTTCTCTTAAAATCGATAATACGGTACATTTTCTTGTGACCTCCACCCATATAACGCATTGCCCTTCTACCCTGAACGTTTCTGCCGGCGGTTGTTTTCACTTTTTCCAGCAGGCTCTTTTCAGGCGTATCAGACGTGATTTCAGCATATGCATTACCAACTCTCCAGCGGGTGCCGGCGGTCATTGGTTTGTATTTCTTCAGTGCCATGTTTATTGTTTTGTGCGGAATTTTCAGCCCCGCGGCTATAGTTAATTAGTATTACATTTTATACTGCTGCGTACAAATCAATCGACTCACCTTCAGCTACTGTTACAAATGCTTTTTTGAATGCAGGTTTTTGCCCACTGATGTATCCTGCCTTCGTAAACCTCGTTTTACTTTTACCCGGAATTACAGCCGTATTTACATCTACTACCGTAACTCCGTAAAAAGCTTCGATGGCTTTTTTTACTTCTAATTTATTGGCCCTTCTGTTTACTTTAAAAGCATAGCGGCGGAGTTTCTCCTGCTGGGCATTTGCCTTTTCGGTCAAAATGGGTTTTATTAAAACTTCAGAGAGTCTCATCTCTTTTTAATTTAGTCTGTTAGTAATTATGCAACTTCTTCAACCGCTTCTTCTGAAAAAACTTTCGCGGCGCTTTCTGTAAGCACCAGTACATTGGCATTTACAATATCATACGTATTGATATCGGATAATAAACTTCCGCCAACCGAAATGATATTGCGAAGACTCAAATACAGATTATCATCGAATTCAGGAGAAATAAACAGTGCTTTTTTACCGTCCAGTTTCAGATCTTTCAATATACCTGCGAACTGTTTGGTGCTGGGCTTGCTGAACTTAATTTCTTCAACAACTACAATAGCATTTTCCTTTGCTTTGTATGAAAGTGCAGAAATTTTGGCCAGGTCTTTTACCTTGCGGTTCAGTTTAAAATCCCAGCTATGCGGCTTAGGTCCGAAGATGGTACCACCACCTTTATACAATGGGTTCCGCAGGTTGCCTTTACGCGCGCCGCCGGTTCCTTTCTGTTTGTGCAATTTTTTAGAAGACCCTTTTACTTCCATACGGGTCTTTACTTTGTGTGTACCCTGCCGTTGCGCAGCCAGGTATTGTTTTACAGCCAGGTAAATAACATGATTGTTTGGTTCCGTACCAAATATCTCTTCGGGCAATTCTACTGAACGCCCCGTTTTTTTACCTTTTATATCTAATACATCTACTTGCATCGTACTTCAGTTAAATAGTTGTTGTTACTTCAGAATATAAACAATGGAACCGATATGACCCGGTACAGAACCGCTGACAAGAATATAGTTTTTATCAGCAAATATTTTTACCACTTTCAGACCTTTCAGCTTTACCCTGTCGCTACCCATACGGCCAGCCATACGCATACCCTTCATTACACGAGCCGCATCGGATGAATTACCCAATGAACCCGGGGCACGTGAACGGTCATGCTGACCGTGCGACTGTCCGCCTACACCATGAAAGCCATGGCGTTTAACCACACCCTGGAAACCTTTACCTTTTGTAGTGCCTACAACACTTACTTTTTCACCTTCGGTAAAAACTTCTACGGTGATGGTTTCACCTACATTCTTTTCTATTGTGTAATCACGAAATTCCCGTGTAACTTTCTTGGCTGGAGTATTTGCCTTTGCGAAATGATTTTTTTCGGCCGCTGTAGTGTGCTTTTCTTTCTTGTCGCCGAATCCGAGCTGGACTGCGCTGTAACCATCGGTTTCTTTAGTCTTGACCTGGGTTACTACGTTGGGGCCTGCTTCAATAATGGTAACCGCTGTTTGTTTACCATCGGAACCGAAGACGCTGGTCATCCCGATTTTCTTTCCAATAATACCTATCATCGTTATACAGTTTGCGCCGTATGGTTCAAGAGACAATCCGATGATGGTGTTTAACCCATTGGACTTCAATCCCCGTTTACCTACCGACCTTTTCTTTTAGTCTCCGAAGCTTTAGCGAAGGTGACCCTTGCGGTCAATACTAAAGCCTCGTCATCTGGTTGAGATGCCCACCTACACTAAGCTTCGGTGGGTAACAGAAGTACCGGCAGTAAACAAACCCCGAACGGCTTGTTTATATGTGACACCCGACATTCCGAAGAACGTACGGATATTTAATTCGGTCAGAGCTCTTTTCTCCCGCATCAGGCGGGATTGAGAGATGAACTAATACTTTTATAATAAGAACTATCTAAACAACTTCTTTCTTTCCGGCTTTACCTACTGCGCCCCAGGTTACGCTTTAATTTCAACTTCTACACCGGAAGGCAAATCCAGTTTGCTCAAAGCATCAACTGTTCTTGAACTGGACGTGTAAATGTCAAGCAAACGTTTATGTGTACTTAACTGGAACTGTTCACGTGCCTTTTTATTTACGTGTGGCGAACGCAGTACAGTAAAAATTTTCTTGTGCGTAGGTAATGGAATGGGGCCCGTAACCACGGCGCCGGTACTGCGCACAGTTTTTACGATTTTTTCGGCAGATTTATCTACCAGGTTATGATCGTAAGACTGTAATTTAATTCTGATTCGTTGAGACATACGTAAAAGCCAGTTTTTAATTGGGGATGCAAAGGTAACGGTCTGCAACTAACGGGCAAAGAATTTTTTATCTTTTTTTAAAGGTAGCGACAAGTTTTTTGAGCCCGGGTACAGAACCACTCACTTGGTGGCCGCCAGAATGAGTGTTTCGGGCTAACGTCGCATGCCGGTACATAAAATCATCCGGAGCTTTTTCATCACAGTGCCCTTCCTTTTCCTGAGCTGATCCTTCTAAAGCCTTTATATACAATCCATAGTACCACCAACAACAGTATGGCGGCAATAATTACGGGTATCACAAAACTGAGGATGGATGCGGTTATCGCCACCGCATTTTCTCCGCTGGCTACTACCGGGTTACCCACGCCAAGGGTTGCTTTCGTGGTAAACAAACGCAATAACCCCGTACCGACATGAATTGTACCGGCTGTTGCACCGCCGCCAATCAACGCAACTACCCATCGCAGCAGCGGCTCACCTTGCCCGGTCGGCAAAATAGCAAAGGCCAGTATCGTGCCCGCTGCGATGGCAAGCGGCGCAGCTACAGCATCAAGTATATTGTCGAGAAATGGAAAATAATAGGCGCCTATTTCTACAATGGCTGCTGTTGCGAAGCAAATTGTGGCGGGCAGACTCGCCAGCCATTGCATATCAGGTGAAACGTTAAACCAATGATTATAGGCCCCTACCGCCGCTGCCAGCATGGGTACAAAGATCCGGAAACCGCAACATGCACTTAGGGCAATGCCCAGCGCAACAGCCGAGATAACATGGTAATCAATATGCATCTTTTACCCCATTTTGACACGGCCCGGAGTAATTTGGGCTGAGCCAAATACTAAGTTATTTCTTTTTTAAATTATTTATCTAAAGTTTATCCGGTTGTAATCTGGTTTTATGGCGAAATCTCTGCGAGAGTCTCCATTATTTAGCGAGAATTTAGCCGGATGCATCTTATTGTCGTGCACGGTGGTTGCATATACCTGCCAAAATGCGAGGAGTTGTATCAACTGACTGTCTGCCTGCGGCTGCCTTGCAGTATAGATATCGGAAGCCAGTAAAGAATCTTTTTTATAGTTATAGTAACTCAGAAACCTGCTTTTTTACCTGTGTTGACAGATCTGCTGACGGCTCCAGGCGGACAATATTGTTTCAGGTAATTGGTATACATGGTAGACAAATGAGTAAACGTTCCGGCCCCTTCCGAAATACTATGTGTCCGGTTGGGATATGACATCAACTGGAACTGGCGGTTGTATTTAACCAGCTCATTGATCAGCATCTCCGCATTGGAATAATGCACATTGTCATCGCCGGTGCCATGAATATACAACAGGTTTCCCTGCAAATTTTTTGCATAAGTAATAGGTGAACCTTTTACGAAATCTTCCCGGTTTTCCTGGGGAAGTCCCATATATCTTTCCTGGTAAATATTATCATAGGTGAGCTGGTTGCCGACGGCAGCTACCGCCACACCGGTTTTATAAATCTGCGGATACTGGAACATCAGGTTAAGGGTAGCTGAGCCACCACCGCTCCATCCCCAAACGCCTACCCGACTGCTATCAATATAGGGCCATTTGAGTATCTCTTTGGCCGCCATGGCCTGGTCGCTGATGTTAATCAACCCAATTTTCCGGTATACACATTTACGCCATTGCCGGCCCTTGGGTACAGGCGTGCCGCGGTTATCAATAGAAATATAAAAATAACCGTCTTTGGCCATATCGCCATTGTACATGCGGTTGTTGGCAATGCCATATTCATCTTTTACATTCTGGCCCCAGGGCTCGGTATATACATAAAATACTACCGGGTATTTTTTAGCAGAATCAAAATTGAGCGGTTTTTTCATCCAGGCATCCATTTCAACGCCTTCTGCTGTTTTTATTTTGAAAAAACTTACGCCGGGAGCGGATTTATCAGCTTTCGCAATGGCATTGTTTACTATATTTTCACCATTAATGCCTTTGTGATCAGCAAGCGTTATCCATTCGGATGAATTAGGTGTGTAATAGTTGGAAAAGCTATGAAATGCATATTTGGCATTAGGCGAAATTTCATACCCATGTGTTCCTTGCTGGCTGGCTGGCGAAACTGCTTCCAGCTTACCCTTTCCATCCAGTTTGGTTCGGTATAAATAGGCCTGCGTGGCGTTCGTGGGTGATGCCATAAAATAAACGTATCCGCCTTTTTCATCCACCCGCACAATATCCATCACATCATAATTACCTACTGTTATCAAGGTCTCCTTTTTGCCATCTCTGCTGATACGGTATAAATGCCGCCAACCATCTTTTTCAGCAGCCCATAAAAACTCTTTTCCGCTATTCAGCCAATCCCAACCACCATTTGCATAATCCTGGTCCCATAAAGGCAATATATCTATCCACGCTGAATCTGTTTCGGTATAAATGGTGTTGGATGCACCGGTGGCCGCATTACATAGCATCAGCTTGCTTTCGTTCTGTTTGCGGTTGAGGTGTTGAATAATCAGTTCGGTATTATTAGCCGCCCATTCCATTCGCGGAACATAGGTCTGCAGTACCGGGTCGGTAGGAATATCCATCCATTTTGTCTGGGCAGTAGCAATATCTGCCACCCCGATTTTATATGGAGAGGGTGCTTCGCCTGCAACAGGATATTCAACGGGTATTACCCTGGGGTAAATGGAATCCGTTGTATTGAGCATTTCATAGTCCTTTGTATTTTTTGCATCGATCTGCCAATAGGCAATCCGCTTGCTGTCGGGGCTCCAGCGGAAACCATCGCGGCAAAAAAATTCTTCTTCATAGGCCCAATCGAACGTACCGTTGATCAACTGCCGGGTTCCATCGGTGGTTAGTTGTTTTATCGTGCCGTTGCTGATGTCTTCCACATACAGATTATAGTTACTTACATAGGCTACTTTGCTGCCATCGGGAGAAAATTTAGCAAACATTAGGGAAGAAGCGGGCAGTGATTTGCCCAGTTGTCGCAGACTTCCATCAGAAATTTTATATACCCAATAATCGCCGCGTGTATCCAGTCGCCATACCTTTTTCGTATTGGTATAGACAAGAACCTGTTGTTCGTCACCCGAAAAAATAAAATTCCGGATAAATATATTTTTTGTTTGACCCTGCGGAACCAGTTTATCTTTTGATATAACAACCGATTTATTGTTTAGTGGCAGCGTGTATTTCACGATCCCGCCTCCCTCTGCGCGGTAATAACTGCTGCCATCAATAGCCCACTTGATTTCCTGGGCCCGGACGGCGGGTAGTAGGAAAATGCCGCACAACAATGCCGTTAAACAGATTCGATATCCCATAGAAGAATTATTTAAGCGTGTAAAATAACTGATTTTATGTTTTTGACAACAAAGAAGAAGAAGTATTGGATAAGCGGACAGCGGGTTGTCATTATTGCAATAGCGGGCTTATAAACGAAAAGCCCCGCATGGGGGCTTTATTATAATTTTCATTGCGGGATTAAAATCTCCTTCTCCACTGACCGGGGATCCAAATCCAACCCCGATGGCTAGGGCGCCATCTGCCAGGAACCCACACCATACCGGGCCTTGGCACCACCCAGTAACCCGGTGCATAAACATACCCATTACCACGGTATACCCAACCACCCTCGATCCAGACATGCCGGCGCGATGGTGCAATCATTCTTCTTTCAACCGGGGCAACGGGACGTATTCTCACCTCTATCTGTGCAGAAGCTACAAAAGACAAGGTGACCAGCAATACCATCAGCATTGCTACTTTATTTATCGGCTTATTCATAACTACTTGTTTAAAGTTGGAAATACAAAATACCTACAGGTTTAAGTATAAGATAAAAAAATCCCGCGAATCGGCGGGATTTGACATGATTTAACAATTGAATATTTATTGCTTCATAATTGCAACTGTACCGATTAGCCGGCGCTTTTTAACATCATAAATGCTCAACCAGTAACGTCCGCTCTGCAGTCCTGCTTTATGAATTGATATGGTTTGATTATTGCTGAATTGCTGACTGTACACTTTTTGTCCTGCAGCATTGCTGACGCTGATAACATAGGTTTTACCAGTATTCAGCCCGCTGATATTAATACCATTTTCAAACGGGTTGGGGTAAATATTAATTGGCTGGCCCGGGAAATCTACATCTATTAAGCCCGTGACAGTACTGCGTTCAATTTTTATACTGTCAATATTTGTCTGCGCAGTGTAGCAGGTATCGCTGGTTTTCATGCTCACATAAATCCAGTTACTGCCCACTGTTAATGTATTGGGTTGAATGGTCAATGTATTGCTGGTTCCTTCTGTCTGTAAAATATTACTGAAGGCCTTGTCCTTTGCAAATGTATATCTGGGTGATGTGCCACCGCCGGCTGCATTGGTTGCAGTAATGGTTACAGCATCTGTAAGGTTTGTAACGGTAGTAATGTTTGAAGAAAGGTTTACATTGGGTGTTGATGCTGTTTTAATGCTGGTATTATATAAAGCAGTATCGCTGCCCGCGCTATTTGTAAATGATACCATGATATTATAAGCCCCTGCCGGCACTGCAGACACATCAAAACTAAAAGTACTGTCGGCGGCTATGGCTAAGGTAGCCCCATTAAATTTTACTGACGCAGTAATACCGCTTGTTGCCGAAGGAAGATTATTGATTTTTCCTTTTTGTACTCCCTGGCTAGCGCAATAACTGTTTTGAATACCGGTTACGGTAGGTATAGCAGGAAGAACAGGAGCGCTTTGTACGTTAATTTTTATTAGTGCTGTAGAAGAAGTATAGTCAATCCCGTTAGAACCTTTCCATATAATGGTGTCGCTTCCGGTAAATCCATTAGTAGGTGTATATGTTAGATTCTCAAAGTTCACTCGTTGAATTTGAGTATTTGCACCAAATGAGAGGCCATTTAATCTCAGGATGCCATTTTTAGGCACATTTACAATTGTAATTGCCATGAGTTGTCCGGGGCCTTCAAAATTATTTGCGAAATCAGATTTGGTGTATTTGTAAACAGAATCTTTTTTAATTTCAATACTAGAATTCGTTACTGTATCAGAAGGAATATTCAAATCAATCTTGAATAAGGTTCTGCCTAAAGCAACATACCATGTTGAATCTCGATAAAAAGTTTTGCCCAGTATGCTTGAAACTTCTTTTATCTGGCCGCCATTAAAAGCAAGATTTCTTCGCAGCAATCGCGGTAATTCAAGGGTTCTATACGTAATAAATATCAAATCGCCGGTTGACCCTAATAGATCCAACCAAGAATCACCGCCATAAAAGGTGATTTGTTTGTCGTTTCCGGCTGTGTCTCTAAGCCATACCTGTAACTGACCGGATGTACCCAATTTTGAGTAGGCTGCATATTTATCATTCGCCTGGTAATTCGCTCCCGGAACTGGATTTTTACTGCCCAAACTACTTAACAGAATATTTGTTTGCCCATTAAAAAGATATAAATAAAAATTTTGATTTTGCTTGTCGTGTTTATTATATATGATGTTTCTCTTCGACCCAAGGACAGGATATCCGTTTTGTGTATTTCCAGCATTATCAGATATTATTGTTGAACGGTTATTTTGGTAAAGATTGATATTGTAAGCTAAGTTGTCGCCATAAGCTATCGCCCCATCAGGAGCAACATCATTATGAATATTGATTGCGTTAGTTGATACAATAGTATTCGATTTAGTCAGTAGATTCCGCCAATTAAGACGGGTGCCGAAAGAATAGATAGCATTATCACCACTGACACCCAAAGAGCTGGGATCAAGTCCTCCAAGATTATACAAAGTTTCTCCATTCCAGTCGCGAAGCGTATAGTAGTTTATTTGGGTTGAGTCAGTTGCAGAAAAAATTGCACCATTTGAATGAAGATAAGCTGCATTAACATAGCCTGTGCCTGACAGCGGAAGTAAAGTGGAATCATATGTGTAGATGTTTGCAATCTTGTTGGCCCATGATACTTTACCTGGAGAAGGGAAAGAAGTTGCGATAAATACTTTATTATAGTTAAAATCAATTATCTGACTGCCATAGATATCAGTTTGTCTGTCTTCAAATACCTCTTTAAGGTATGGACTGCTTTCAACATAAAGGTTCCTTGTTTCACCTGTGTTTTGATTTCTTGAATCAGTTGCAATAAATGCGATGCCAGCTTCATTTCCGTCCGATGAAGACATGTCAACAATGACATCTGCAGAATCCTGATAGTTACCTACAATTGTAGTGGTACTTCCTCCGGAATAAGTGCTAAAACTAACTTGAAGGGAACAATGACCGCCGTTATCGATACATTTTGCTTTTGCATGAGTAAATGGTCTTGCAGTTGAATTGTTTAATGGAGAAGCGACAATTATAACAGGTTTCAAATCATAAATTATTTTAAAACTGTCATTTTTCTGATTGCCCTGGACATCAGATGCAGTTATCAGAAATTTCGTAGTATCCTGCGGCAGGCCGCTTAATGACAGTGTTCCCTGAAAATAACCTGTTTGTTGATTAAATATTAATGGCGTTTGACGATTACCTGCCTGCGCTGTTACAGTGGTAAGTTGATAAGTTGAGTTAATGGAAGCTTTAATATTCAGAACACTATCTACAATTTGGTAACCCGTTGGCGAAACGATATTTATTGTAATTGACTGCGCCGATAAAACTACAGATAATAGTATCAAACTAAAGCCAACGAATACTTTTTTCATACGAGGGATTTGGGACTTTAAAGCTAGCACAAAAAAAACCGTACGCAAGTTATGTGCATTAAAAAACCCCGCTTTTGGGCGGGGTTTCAATTATGATGATAACAATCAACTCTTACGCATTCACCTTACCCTTCACTTTAGCTATTACCTCTTCGGCAATACCATTTGGTGCAGGTGTGTAATGAGAAAACTCCATGGTAGAAGATGCACGGCCAGATGACATGGAACGCAATTGCGTTACATAGCCAAACATCTCGCTCAACGGCACTTTGGCTTTAATAACCTGTGCGTTGTTGCGGCTGTCCATGCCCTCCAGCATACCACGGCGGCGGTTAAGGTCACCTGTAACATCACCCATGTATTGATCAGGGGTTACTACTTCCACTTTCATAATCGGCTCTAGCAATACGGGTTTTGCTTTTCTTGCCGCTTCCCGGAAACCTGCTTTTGCACAAAGCTCAAAGCTCATGGAATCAGAATCCACCTGGTGGAAACTGCCGTCAAAAATGCGCACTTTCATATTGTCTACGGGATAGCTGGCCAGAACGCCTGTTCCCATTGATTGTTCAAAACCTTTTTGAATAGCGGGTATAAATTCACGGGGAATTGAACCTCCGAAAATATCATTGATGAACTGGTAATGCTTACCCGGATTTTCAGCCAGCCATTCTTTATCGGCGGGGCCAAATTCAAAAACGATATCTGCAAATTTACCACGACCACCTGTCTGTTTTTTCAACGTTTCGCGGTGTTCAACAGTCGCCTGGAATGCTTCTTTGTAAGCCACCTGCGGTGCACCCTGGTTTACTTCCACCTTAAACTCCCGGCGCATACGGTCAACGATAATTTCCAGGTGCAACTCACCCATACCACGCAAAATGGTTTGGCCGGTTTCCTCATCTGTATTCACCCGCAGCGTAGGATCTTCTTCCACCAGTTTGGCAATCGCCATACCCATCCTGTCAACATCGGCCTGTGCCTTTGGTTCTACCGCAATGGCAATTACCGGCTCAGGAATAAACATATTCTCCAGGGCGATAGGATGATTCTCATCACACAAAGTATCGCCTGTCTTGATTTCTTTAAATCCAACTGCTGCACCAATATCACCCGCTTCAATAAAATCAATCGGGTTTTGCTTATTGGCGAACATCTTCATGATACGGCTGATGCGTTCTTTTTTACCGCTTCTTACGTTTAACACATAGGAACCTGCATCCAGGTGACCAGAATAGCAGCGGAAGAACGCCAGGCGGCCTACAAAGGGATCGGTCATTATCTTAAATGCCAATGCTGCAAACGGCGCTTTCGGATCTGCTTTACGGGTTTCCGGCTCACCACTATCAGGATTGGTGCCCACTGTATCGGGGATGTCAATCGGCGAAGGCAGGTAACGGCAAACCGCATCCAGCGCTGTCTGCACACCTTTATTTTTAAAAGAAGAACCGCACATCATAGGCACGATGCTCAGGTCAACGGTCGCCTTACGAATCGCCTCATGCATTTCATCTTCGGTAATGCTGTTGGGATCATCAAAGAATTTTTCCATCAAATGATCATCGTATTCAGCCACTGCTTCTACCAATTGAGCTCTCCACTCTTTTGCTTCTTCCAGCATATCGGCAGGCACTTCAATTTCATCGAAGGTCATACCTTCCGTTTCCATATGCCAGATGATGCCTTTCATTTTGATCAAATCCACTACTCCTTTAAAATCATCTTCTGCGCCGATGGGCAATTGCAGGGGAACGGCCTTGGATCCCAGCATTTCTTTCACCTGCTTTACCACCATCAGGAAGTCGGCACCCGCACGGTCCATTTTATTAACGAAGCCGATACGGGGAACGCCATAGCGATTGGCCTGGCGCCAAACAGTTTCCGATTGCGGTTCAACACCGTCAACGGCAGAAAACAGGGCAATCAAACCATCCAGTACACGCATGGAACGCTCAACCTCTACGGTAAAATCAACGTGACCGGGAGTATCAATAATGTTAAATGAATATTTTTTTGTGTCTGCGTACTCTTTCCCTTTATTGGTAGGAAAGTTCCACTGGCAGCTAACAGCAGCCGAAGTAATGGTAATACCGCGTTCCTTTTCCTGCTCCATCCAGTCGGTGGTAGCAGCACCATCATGCACCTCACCAATACGGTGAATCATACCTGTGTAACGGAGGATACGTTCAGTAGTTGTAGTTTTACCGGCATCGATGTGAGCCGCAATACCAAAGTTTCTTTGAAATTTTAAATCTGCCATTATTGTATATTAAAACGTTTAACTTTTATAAAACAGCTTTACTGCATTGCTACCAGCAGTCCGGCGCTTACCGCCGAAAACCGGCTCTCCAACGCAGGATTGTCAGGGCTGCTTTTGGGGCGCAAAGGTAGCTATTTCGGGGGAATAAAAAAGCAGTCTTTAAAAATGGGAACTGCCGGCCGGAATCGGGTATTAGAGCTACCCTTTACCCGTTTTTGATTCATGGTGCGTGATTGTAAGAATTGTTTTTTTGCAATCTGCCCGATACCTTATTATAATTTTTTATTAAATACATGATTAAATTTTGTTGCTAATTCAATCAGCTTTACTAAATTTAGAATGTCATTTCTAACCTAAAAAATTCAAAAGCAATATGGCCAGCAAGAAAAAAGCTAAAAAGCCTGCACCAAAAAAGAAAGCAGCTCCCAAAAAAGTAGCTAAAAAAGCGGCGCCGAAGAAAAAATCTCCCTTTAAAAAGGCAGCTAAAAAGAAAGCAGCTCCAAAGAAAAAATCACCGTCAAAGAAAGCGGCTAAGAAAGCAGTAAAAAAAGCGGCTCCAAAAAAGAAAGCAGCACCGAAGAAAAAAGTAGCCGTAAAAAAGGCGGCTAAAAAAGCAGCGCCGAAAAAGAAAGCGGCGCCAAAGAAAAAAGCAG
>Ga0207677_10001091_pt1 | contig 14765 bp, 13 predicted proteins | sample KBSMisM42_FD_184311 | JGI IMG/M metagenome (GOLD analysis project Ga0207677, IMG submission 184311) | Miscanthus rhizosphere microbial communities from Kellogg Biological Station, Michigan, USA - KBS Miscanthus M4-2 (SPAdes) (version 2) | ecosystem: Host-associated > Plants > Roots >...
CCACGGCATGGACGGCGCCTTGCCGTGCAACAGGTGCAGGAAATGAGCGCCGATCGAATCGTCGTCGGTTTCGACGTCGATTCGCTTGTGATGATGGGTCCAGTGGTACCAGTAGAGCAGCATCGAGCCCAGCGATGCGAGCAGCCGGTCGGCGATGTCGCGCGCGCCGTCGGCGTCGTGCAGGTCGCGCTCGGGCAGGATTGCGCCCAGCGCCGAGACCGCGGTGCGCATCACGTCCATCGGGTGCGCGCCCGCGGGCAGGCGCTCGAGGATCTCCCGAATCGGGTCCGGTATGTCGCGCAGTCCTCGGAGTTTGGTCTTGTACGCGGCGAGCTGGGCCAAGGTCGGCAGCTTTTCGTGGACCAGCAGGTGGGCGATTTCCTCGAATTCGCAGGCTTCCGCGATATCGAGGATGTCGTAGCCCCGGTAATGGAGATCGTTGCCGGTGCGCCCGACGGTGCACAGCGCGGTGTTGCCGGCGACGACGCCGGAGAGAGCGACCGACTTTTTCGGCTTCGGTGTCGTGGCAGCCGCTGCGGCGGACTCGCTCATCGGATCTCCGCGATATTTGGACGGGGAGGGCGGGCCATCATTGCGCCCGGCGCGCGAACAACTGGTCGAGCTTCTGCTCGAAGGCGTGATAGCCGAGGAATTCGTACAACTCCTGGCGAGTCTGCATCGAGGCGACGACGCTTCGCTGCGTTCCCTCTCGGCGCACCGCGCGATAGACGCCGAGCGCAGCCTGGTTCATCGCGCGAAACGCCGACAGCGGGTAGAGCGCGATTGCGACGCCGGCGTCGCGAAGCTCGTCGACGGTAAACAGCGGTGTCGCGCCGAACTCGGTGATGTTGGCCAGTATCGGTACCGCGAGGGCGTCGGCGAAGTGGCGGTACATCGCGAGGTCGGTAATCGCCTCGGGAAAGACCATGTCGGCGCCTGCGGCCACGTAGGCGCTGGCGCGGTCGAGCGCAGCGGACAAGCCCTCGACGGCAAGCGCGTCGGTGCGCGCCATGACGACGAAGCCGGGGTCGCTGCGCGCGTCGACGGCGGCCTTGATCCTGTCCTCCATCTCGCCCGCGGCGACCAGCTCCTTGTTCGGCCGGTGGCCGCAACGCTTGGCGCCCACCTGGTCTTCGATGTGCATCGCCGCCGCGCCGGCCTTGATCAGCGAGCGCACAGTTCGCGCAACGTTGAATGCCGAGGCGCCGAATCCGGTGTCGGCGTCGACCAGCAGCGGCAGCGAACTCGCATCGGTGATGCGGCGGACGTCGATCAGCACGTCGTCGAGCGTCGAGATTCCCAGGTCGGGCAGCCCGAGCGAGCCCGCTGCGACCCCGCCGCCGGAAAGATAAAGCGCCTGGTAGCCGGTCTTTTCGGCGAGGATCGCATGATAGGCGCAGATTGCGCCGGGAACCTGCAGCGGCGTTTCGCGCGAGAGCGCAGCGCGGAATCGGCCGCCCGGCGAAGATGCGGTGTTCATCCGAGCAGCGCAGCGACGCCGGCGCGCTCTTCCTCGAGCTCCTTGAGCGTGGCGTCCATTTTTTCACGCGAAAAGGAGTCGATCTCGAGTCCGGTGACACGCTGATACTCGCCGTCGGCCGTCGTTACCGGCACGCCGTACATGATGTCCTTCGGAATGCCGTAGCTGCCATCGGAGGCAAGGCCCATCGTCACCCATTTGCCGCCGCTGCCGGCGAGCCAGTCGCGCATATGGTCGATCGCGGCGTTGGCGGCCGACGCGGCCGACGACAGTCCACGGGCTTCGATTACCGCGGCGCCTCGTTTGCCGACGGTCGGCAGGAACACCGTGCGGTTCCAGTTCTCGTCGTTGATCAGCGCCTTCAGCGATTCTCCGTCGGCTGTCGCGAACCGATAATCGGGATACATCGTTGGCGAGTGATTGCCCCAGACGATCAGCTTGTCGATCGACCCCACCGGCTTGCCCGACTTGGCCGCAAGCTGCGACAGCGCGCGATTGTGATCGAGCCGCAACATGGCGGTGAAGTTTTTCTGCGGCAGTCCGCGAGCGGACTTCATCGCGATGTAGGCGTTGGTATTGGCCGGATTGCCGACGACCAGCACCTTGATGTCGCGGCTGGCGACTGCGTCCATCGCCTTGCCCTGCTCGATGAAAATCCTCGCGTTCTCCAGAAGCAGATCCTTGCGCTCCATGCCGGGGCCGCGAGGCCGTGCGCCGACCAGCAGCGCCATCTCCGCATCCTTGAAAGCCGCCTTGGGGTCGCCGCTGCCGGACATGCCGGCGAGCAGCGGAAAGGCGCAATCCTCGAGCTCGAGCATTACGCCCTTGAGCGCGGCCTGCGCCTTGTCGATCGGCAGCTCGAGCAATTGCAGCAGCACCGGCTGGTCACGTCCGAGCATATCGCCGTTGGCGATCCGGAACAGGAGGCTATAGCCGATCTGGCCGGCGGCGCCGGTCACCGCGATGCGGACGGGCTTTTTCATCGAGAGCTCCAGGACGGGTTGGTTCGGGAGACTTCAGGCATCCCGGCAGGCCACGGGCGGAAAAGCCGCCGTCGGCATGGCGCGCCCCTGCAGGAAAATTCTACGGGCTTTGGCTGCCGGGTGTCAATTGACTCTTATATAAGATATAAGATATAAAAGAGGTGTCGCCGCCTTCTTTTTTGCCGGGCGGCAGTTTGTGCACCCGTATCGTCGATGCCCGCTGCCGCCACCCAACACACTCCGGCCTTCCGGCCGCTGTATCTGCAGCTCAGGGATCTGTTGCTGCGCGACATGGAAACGCGCCAGTGGCGTCCCGGCGAGGCGCTGCCGAGCGAGATCGAGCTGGCCGCGCGGTTCGGCGTTTCGCAAGGCACGGTGCGCAAGGCGATCGATGCGCTGGCCGCCGACAATCTGGTCGTTCGGCGGCAAGGCAAAGGGACCTTCGTCGCCACGCATACCGAGGAAAAGACGTCGATGTTCCGGTTTCTGCGCATCCGGCGCAGCGACGACCGCGATGAATACCCGGCAAGCCGGCTGCTCGATGTGCGCCGCGGGAAGGCGTCGGCCGAGGTGGCGCGATTACTCGAGATCAAGCCCTCGGAAGCGGTCTTCGTCGTGCGCCGGGTTCTCGAGTACGGCGGCGAGCCGGCCGTGCTCGACGACATCATGCTGCCTGCGACGCTGTTCAAGGGGCTGACGCGGGCCCGGCTCGAAGCTTATCGCGGCTCGATGTACGGATTCTTCGAAACGCAGTTCGGCGTACGCATGTTGCGGGCGCAGGAAAGACTGAAGGCGATCGCCGCCGACAGCGCCACTGCGGCAATCCTGAAGGTTCGCACTGGTGAGCCGCTGCTCGCTGTCGAGCGGCTGACGCGCACCTATGGCGAGCGGCCGGTCGAGTGGCGGCGCGGCTTGTGCAGCACGCGCAGGCACTACTATCTGAACGACCTCGGCTGAGGGCGCAGCACCCGCCCGGCGCTGGCGAGCGCCGGGCGAAACACGGTATAATTTCCGTTGTGCACTTTTCGTGCACGGCCCTTAAGACCGCGCCGGTAGGAAGGGCCAATCACGAAAGACCAACGTCATGCCGTTTCCGACGGATTCGCGCCAAGCGGCCGCAACCTGCGCGGCGTGTCGTGCGTTCCCCGAAATGCGCGATGGCGGAACTCCTGATGCCGACGGCAGCCGCCGGGGCGCCGATGTCCGATAGCGAGCTTCCAGGGCGACTTCCTCGGGCCGCGCGTCCGGTATACCTCAATCTTATCGCGATCCGGCAGCCGGTCCCCGCGATCGTTTCGATCCTGCATCGCCTGAGCGGTGCGCTGCTGTTTCTGGTCGGAATTCCCCTGCTGCTGTGGGCGGTCCAGCAAAGCCTTGCCTCCCCCGATGCCTATGCTGCGCTGCGGGCCAGCCTCGCCCACCCGATCGCCAAGCTGCTGCTGCTTGGGCTCGTCTGGGCCTACCTTCATCATTTCTGCGCCGGCATCCGCTATCTGCTGCTCGATTTGCATATCGGGACCGAGCTCACACCATCGCGGCAATCGAGTTACGCCGTGCTGATCGTCAGTCTCGCGCTGACCGCGATCATCGGAGCCCGGCTTTGGTAACGCGCGTCATCGTCGGCGCGCACTACGGGTGGAAGGACTGGCTGGCGCAGCGCGCGACCGCCGTAATCATGGCGCTGTACACGCTGCTGCTGCTTGGCATAGCGCTGTACGGGGGTGGCATCGATTACGCATCGTGGACCGCGCTGTTTGCGCATCCTGCGTTTCGCATCGCCACGCTGTTGTTCGGCCTGGCGCTTTTCTGGCATGCGTGGATCGGCATGCGCGACATCTGGATGGATTACATCAAGCCGGCGGGTCTTCGGGTGGTGCTGGAAGTGCTCACAGTGATCGTCCTGGTCGGCTACGCGGCATGGCTAGTCGAGGTCCTGTGGAGGCCGGGACAATGAACCTCGCCGTGCGCAAGTTCGATGCTATCGTCGTCGGTGCCGGCGGCGCCGGCATGCGCGCCTCGCTCCAGCTCGCCGAGTCGGGCATGTCGGTCGCGGTTCTGTCGAAGGTCTTTCCGACGCGCTCGCATACTGTCGCTGCGCAGGGCGGCATCGGCGCCAGCCTCGGCAACATGGGCGAGGACAGCTGGCTTTGGCACATGTACGACACCGTCAAGGGCTCCGACTGGCTCGGCGACCAGGACGCGATCGAGTATATGTGCAAGATGGCTCCGCAAGTCGTCTACGAGCTCGAGCATTTCGGCATGCCCTTCGACCGCAACGCCGACGGCACGCTCTACCAGCGTCCGTTCGGCGGGCACTCGGCGAACTTCGGCGAGAAATCGGTCCAGCGCGCGGTCGCCTCCGCAGACCGGACCGGACACGCGATGCTGCACACGCTCTATCAGCGCAACGTCCGCGCGCGAACACAATTCTTCGTCGAGTGGATGGCGCTGGACCTGATCCGCGATGCGCAGGGTGAAGTGCTCGGCGTCACCGCGCTGGAGATGGAAACCGGCGAAGTGATGCTGTTGCAGGCGAAGGCTACGTTGTTCGCTACCGGCGGCGGCGGCCGGATTTTCGCGGCGAGCACCAATGCATTCATCAATACCGGCGACGGACTGGGCATGGCCGCGCGTGCAGGCATCCCGCTGGAGGACATGGAGTTCTGGCAATTCCATCCGACCGGCGTGGCAGGGGCAGGCGTGCTGATCACCGAGGCCGTGCGGGGAGAAGGTGGAATCCTGCTCAATGCCAACGGTGAGCGCTTCATGGAGCGTTACGCGCCGAACCTGAAGGACTTGGCGTCGCGCGATATCGTCTCGCGATCGATGGACCAGGAGATCAAGGAGGGCCGCGGCTGCGGTCCGCACAAGGACTACGTATTGCTGAAGCTCGATCATCTCGGACCCGAGGTGATCATGAAACGGCTGCCGTCGATCCGCGATATCGCGATCAAGTTCGCCAATGTCGATCCGATCCGCGAGCCGATTCCGGTCGTGCCGACGATCCACTACATGATGGGCGGAATCCCGACCAATGTGCATGGCCAGGTCGTCGCGCCGGACGGGGGCGACCCGAATGCAATCGTTCCGGGGTTCTTCGCGATCGGCGAATGCGCCTGCGTGTCGGTTCACGGCGCCAATCGTCTTGGCACGAATTCGCTGCTGGATCTGCTTGTGTTCGGTCGTGCCGCCGGAGACTTCATCGTCGGCCAGAACCTGCAGAGACAAGCGCACAAGCCGCTGCCGCCGCACGCCGCCGATGCCGCGCTCGCTCGTCTGGCGCGCCTCGATAGCGCGACGACAGGCGAGCAGGTCGCCGACGTGGCGAACACGCTCCGCCGCACCGTGCAGACGCATTGCGGCGTCTTTCGCAATCAGGCGTTGCTCACCGAGGGTGTATCGAAGATCCTCGAGCTGGAGCGACGCGTGCAACGGGTCGCGATCCAGGACAAGAGCCGGACGTTCAATACGGCAAGAGTCGAGGCGCTCGAGCTCGACAACCTAATCGAGGTCGCCAAGGCGACGATCACATCGGCGGAGGCGCGCCGGGAAAGCCGCGGTGCGCAGGCGCGCAGCGATTATCCGAACCGTGACGACGCGAACTGGCTGAAACACACCCTGTGGTTCCGCGACGGGAACCGCCTCGGCTACAAGCCGGTAAACATGAAGCCGGTCTCGGTCGACGCCTTCCCGCCGAAGACGCGCACTTACTAGGCCCTAGAGCGAGACCCGATGAAGTTCCGCATTTACCGCTACGATCCGGCCAAGGACAGCGCGCCCTATATGAAGGATTACGACGTCGCGCTCGATCCGCACGACCGGATGCTGCTCGATGCGATGATCCGGCTGAAGGCGGTCGACGACACGCTGGCGTTCCGGCGCTCGTGTCGCGAGGGTGTGTGCGGGTCCGACGCGATGAATATCAACGGCAAGAACGGCCTAGCCTGCATCACCAACTTGCGCGAGCTCTCCGAGCCGATCGTGTTGCGACCGCTGCCGGGCCTGCCTGTGATCCGCGACCTGATCGTCGATATGAGCCAGTTCTTCAAGCAGTATCATTCGATCAAGCCGTACGTCGTCGACGACACGCCGCCGCCGGAGAAGGAGCGACTGCAGTCGCCGCAGGCGCGCGAAGAGCTCGATGGATTGTACGAATGCATCCTTTGCGCCTGCTGCTCTACCGCGTGCCCGTCGTTCTGGTGGAATCCCGACAAGTTCGTGGGGCCGGCCGGATTGCTCAACGCCTACCGTTTCATCGCCGATTCGCGCGACCAGGCGACCAGCGAGCGCCTCGATAACCTGGACGACCCGTACCGGCTGTTCCGCTGCCATACGATCATGAACTGCGTCGATGTTTGCCCGAAGGGCCTGAACCCGTCGGCCGCGATCGGCAGGATTCGCAGTCTGCTGGTCAAACGAGCCGTCTGAAGGCCAGCGTGGATGCCCGGCCCGCGCTTGCGACGACTTGCGAGGCTTCGCTGTCGGCCGGCGAGCAGCCGGCGGGAGCCGGGGTCGATGCGCGCTGGCTCGCCCGTCTGCGCTGGCGCTGCCGTCGCGGCATGCTGGAGAACGATCTGATTCTCGAAAGATTTCTCGATGCCCGCGCCGGCGCGCTGAGCGCGGCCGATGTTGCCGCGCTCGACCTTCTGCTGGACTATAGCGACAACGACCTGTGGGACATTCTGTCCGGCCGCATGGAGCCCGCTGACGTCTCGCTGCTGCCGCTGATCGGATGCCTGAGATCCATTTGAGGACACGACGGGAAATTCCGCCGGTCCACCCATGACCGCCGCCTGGAGCCATATGCCATGACCGACCACAACGCGACACTGAACTTCGGCGACAGCACTGCGCCGATAAGCTTTCCGGTGCTGCCAGGCACAATCGGCCCGGAGGTGATCGATATCCGCGCGCTGTATGCCAAGACCGGCAAATTCACCTACGACCCGGGATTCCTCTCGACCGCTGCTTGTGCGTCGACGATCACCTACATCGACGGCGACAAGGGCGAGCTTCTCTACCGCGGTTACCCGATCGAGCAGCTCGCCGTGCAGTGCGATTTCCTCGAAGTCTGCTATCTGCTGTTGAACGGCGAATTGCCGAACGCCAAGCAGAAGGAAGAGTTCGTGCAGATGGTGACGATGCACACGATGGTGCACGAGCAGATGGGCCAGTTCTTCCGCGGCTTCCGGCGCGACTCGCATCCGATGGCGATGCTGGTCGGCGTGACCGGCTCGCTGTCGGCGTTCTATCACGATTCGCTCGACATTACCGACGCGCACCACCGCGAGGTCTCGGCGATCCGCCTGATCGCCAAGCTGCCGACACTGGTGGCGATGTGCTACAAGTACACGATGGGGCAGCCGTTCGTGTATCCGCGCAATGAGCTCTCGTACGCGGCGAACTTCATGCGAATGATGTTTTCGGTCCCCTGCGAAGACTACAAGGTCAACGATGTCCTGGTGCGCGCGCTGGACCGGATCTTCACCCTGCACGCCGACCATGAGCAGAACGCATCGACGTCGACGGTGCGGCTGGCGGGATCGTCGGGGGCTAATCCGTTCGCCTGCATCGCCGCGGGCATCGCCTGCCTGTGGGGACCCGCGCACGGCGGCGCCAACGAAGCCGCGCTCAACATGCTCGAGGAGATCGGCGACGTGTCGAGGATTGGCGAGTTCATCAAGCGCGCCAAGGACAAGAATTCCGGTGTCAAGCTGATGGGATTCGGCCACCGGGTCTACAAGCACTACGACCCGCGTGCGAAGCTGATGCGGGAAACCTGCCATGAGGTTCTCGAGGAGCTGGGACTGCACGACGATCGCCTGTTCAAGCTGGCGATGGCGCTGGAGAAGATCGCGCTCGAGGACGATTATTTCGTCTCGCGCAAGCTCTATCCGAACGTCGACTTCTATTCGGGCATCGTCCAGCGCGCGATCGGGATCCCGGTCAGCCTGTTCACCGCGATCTTCGCCCTGGCGCGCACCGTCGGCTGGATCGCGCAATGGAACGAGATGATCTCCGATCCCGACCAGAAGATCGGCCGCCCGAGGCAGCTCTACACGGGTGCTACGCGGCGCGAGGTCGCGCCGATCGCCCAGCGCTAGATCCGTCGCTTGCGCCGCGGCGGTCCCGCCCCGATATAGGTAAAGCCATGAGCATGATCAGGGAGTTCGAAGAGACCAGCACGCTGTTCGGCGGAAATGCGCCGTTCATCGAAGAACAGTACGAGAGATACCTGGGCGATCCGGGCGCCGTCGGTCCCGACTGGCGGGCATACTTCGATACGCTGCGCGGCGGCGTGCAGGACGTGCCGCAGGCGCCGGTCGTCGAGTCGTTCATCCAGCTGGCGAAAAACCGCCGGCTCGCCGCGCCGATGGTCGACGCGGCGGCGATGCACAAGCAGGTCCTGGTGCTGAGACTGATCAGCAAGTATCGCACGGTCGGATTCTTCCAGGCCGACCTCGATCCGCTGCAGCGCGCCGAGCGCCCGTACATCGCCGATCTCGACGTCAAGACCTACGGCTTTACCGACGCCGATTTCGACAGCGAGTTCGACACCGGGTCGTATAAGGGTGCGCCGCAGGGCGCGAGCCGGATGCGCTTGCGCGACCTGATCGGTGCGCTGCAGGAAACGTATTGCCGCACGTTCGGCGCCGAGTACATGTACATCGCCGATACCACGCAAAAGCGGTTCATCCAGCAACGGCTGGAGCCGCTGCGCTCCCGGCCTAGCTACGCGCCGGAGTTTCGGCGGCATATCCTGGAGCGACTGACCGCGGCGGAGACGCTCGAGCGCTACCTGGGCACCAAGTACGTCGGGCAAAAACGTTTTTCCGCCGAGGGCGGCGACACGATGATTCCGATGCTCGACCACCTGATCCAGAAGGCGGGCGCCGGCGGCGTGCAGGAAATGGTCATCGGCATGGCGCATCGCGGCCGGCTGAACGTGCTGGTCAATACGCTGGGCAAGATGCCCAAGGACCTGTTCGCCGAGTTCGAGGGCCGGCACGAGGTCGACCTTCCGGCCGGCGACGTCAAGTACCACCAGGGATTCTCTTCCGACGTGGTCACGCCGGGCGGCCCGATGCACCTGACGCTCGCTTTCAACCCGTCGCATCTGGAGATCGTCGATCCGGTCGTCGAAGGGTCGGTCCGCGCACGGCAGGACCGTCGCAGGGATCCGACCTTCGACCAGGTGATGCCAGTGCTGATCCACGGCGATGCGGCGATCGCGGGGCAGGGCGTCGTGCAGGAGACGCTCAACCTGTCGCAGACGCGCGGCTACCGCACGGGCGGCACGATCCACCTCGTGATCAACAATCAGATTGGCTTCACCACATCGGATCCGCGCGATACGCGCGGCACGCTCTATTGCACCGACGTCGCCAAGATGGTCGAGGCGCCGATTTTCCATGTCAACGGCGACGACCCCGAGGCTTGCCTGCTCGCGATCGAAGTCGCGATCGAGTTCCGGCAGAAATTCGACAAGGACGTTTTCATCGACCTCGTCTGCTTTCGCAAGCAGGGCCACAACGAGGCCGATGAGCCGATGATCACGCAACCGCTGATGTACAAGCGCATCCGCGAGCATCCCGGTACGCGGGCGCGGTACGCCGAAAAGCTCGCCAAGGAAGGGATAATTACCGCCGCCGATGCCGAGGCGATGATCGCGACCTATCGCCAGGCGATGGACAAGGGCTATCACACCAATACCACCATCCTTTCGAACTACAAGCCGCCGTTCTCGGTCGACTGGACCCGGTTCGTCGGACGGCACTGGGCCGACGAGGCGGATACGACGGTCCCGCTGCAGAGGTTGACCGAGCTGGCGAAGCGCGTCACCGACGTCCCTCCTAGCTTCAAGCTGCACCCACGGGTGGAAAAGGTGATCGCCGATCGCCGTGCGATGGGCGAGGGCACACTGCCGCTCGACTGGGGCATGGCCGAAACACTCGCTTACGCGACGCTGGTCGACCAGGGCTACGGCGTGCGGCTATCGGGACAGGACACCGGTCGTGGCACGTTCTCGCATCGCCACGCGGTGCTGCATGATCAGAATCGCGAAAAATGGGACGCCGGGATCTGGGTGCCGCTGCAGCACATCAAGCAAGGGCAGCCTGATTTCGAGGTGATCGACTCGGTACTGTCCGAGGCGGCCGTGCTCGGATTCGAGTACGGCTACGCGACCTCCGAGCCCAACAAGCTCGTCGTATGGGAAGCGCAGTTCGGTGACTTCGCCAACGGCGCGCAGGTGGTCATCGACCAGTTCATTGCGGCCGGCGAAGTCAAATGGGGCCGCGTCTGCGGGCTCTCCTTGCTGCTGCCGCACGGCTACGAGGGCCAGGGCCCCGAGCATTCCTCGGCGCGGCCCGAGCGATATCTTCAATTGTGCGCAGAACACAATATGCAGGTGTGCGTGCCGACGACTCCGGCGCAAATCTTCCACCTGCTGCGCCGGCAGATGGTGCGCAACTTCCGCAAGCCGCTGATCGTGATGAGCCCGAAGAGCCTGTTGCGGCACAAGGAGGCCGTGTCGACGATGGACGAGCTCGCCAATGGCAAATTCCAGACGGTCATCGGCGACATCGACAAACCGGTCGCGAGCAATGTGCGCCGCGTGATCGTCTGCAGCGGCAAGGTCTACTACGATCTGCTGGCGCACCGGCGGGAGCAGAAGATCGCCGACATTGCGGTCATCCGGCTCGAGCAGCAGTATCCGTTTCCGCACGCGGATTTCAAGGGCGAGGTCGCACGCTATCCGAATGCGACCGAAGTGGTCTGGTGCCAGGAGGAGCCGCAGAACCAGAGCGCCTGGTACCGGCTTCGCGCGTACATGCGCGCCGACATCGGCGACAAGCAGGTGCTCGCTTATGCCGGCCGTCCGATCTCGGCATCACCCGCCGTCGGCTACCTGTCCAAGCATTTGGAACAGCAGAAGGCAGTTGTCGAGGAAGCGTTCGCGGCCACGCTGAGGTCGGGAGAAATGGTGACAGCGCATTGAGTTCTCGATGGCGGGCGGCAGCGAGAAGAAGCAAGAGCTCGGCGAGAAAGGCGCGTTCGCACGCACCGGTCCGTACTACAGGGATGGAAGATGCTGATTGAAGTCAAAGTGCCGGTGCTGCCAGAGTCGATCACCGAGGCGACACTGGTCAACTGGCACAAGAAGGCCGGCGACGCGGTCAAGCGCGACGAGAATCTGGTCGATATCGAAACCGACAAGGTCGTGCTCGAGCTGCCGGCGCCCGATTCAGGCGTGCTGACCGAAATACGGCGCGGCGACGGCTCGACAGTCACCGCGCAGGAAGTCATCGCGGTGCTCGACACCGGAGCGCAGGCAGCGGCCCATGCCGGCGTCGCAGCGGCGCCGCCGGCTCCGACCGCCGCGGCCTCCGCCGCGAATCCAGCTCCAGTTTCGGGAAATGCATCCGCCGCAGCGACATCTCCGGCCGCCCCCGGCGCGACCGCACTGCCTGCGGCGCGCAAGATGATGGCCGAGCAAAACCTGGGAGCGGCCGATGTGGCGGGGACGGGCCGCGGCGGGCGGATCACCAAGGAGGATGTTGTCGCCGCGACTCGGACGTTGCCGGCGCAGGCCGACCAAGCGCAAGGCGCCGCGCCGGCAGCGAAGGCGCCGTCGGCCCCGTCGGCGGTTCAATCGCTAGCGACTCTCGGCGCGCGGCCGGAACAGCGCGTTCCGATGTCGCGGCTGCGCCAGCGGGTCGCCGAGCGGCTGGTGCAGTCGCAGTCGACCGCTGCCATCCTGACGACGTTCAACGAAGTCAACATGGCGCCGGTGATCGAGCTGCGCAACCGCTACAAGGACCGCTTCGAAAAGGAATACGGCGTCAAGCTGGGCTTCATGGGCTTTTTCATCAAGGCGGCGGTGCACGCGCTAAAGAAATTTCCCGCGGTCAACGCATCGATCGATGGGACCGACATCATCTATCACGGTTATTTCGATATCGGTATCGCCGTCGGCAGCCCGCGCGGACTGGTGGTCCCGATCCTGCGCGACGCCGATCAGCTGACGATCGCCGAGATCGAGCGGCAGATCGCCGATTTCGGCAAGCGCGCGCAGGACGGCAAGCTGACCGTGCAGGAGCTGACCGGCGGCACCTACACGATTTCCAACGGCGGCGTGTTCGGTTCGATGCTGTCGACGCCGATCATCAATCCGCCGCAATCGGCGATCCTCGGCGTGCATGCGACGCGCGAGCGCCCAGTCGTCGAGAACGGGCAGATCGTCATACGCCCGATCAATTACCTGGCGCAGTCGTATGACCACCGCATCATCGATGGTCGCGAAGCCGTGCTCTCCCTGGTGGCGATCAAGGAAGCGCTGGAGGACCCGGCGCGGATGCTGCTCGATCTGTGATCGGCGCGAAAGCCCATGGCAGAGCCCTTTGACGTCGTCGTGATCGGTGCCGGACCCGGCGGCTACACCGCGGCCATCCGCGCGGCGCAGCTGGGTTTCAAGGTTGCGTGTATCGACGACTGGAAGACCGCCGAAGGCAAACCCGCGCCAGGGGGCACCTGCACCAACGTCGGGTGCATTCCGTCGAAGGCGCTGCTGCAGTCGTCCGAGAATTATGAGCACGCGGGGCACGCCTTTGCCGATCACGGCATCGAGGTGAAGGGTCTTGCGCTGAACCTGGGGCAGATGCTCTCGCGCAAGGACAAGGTCGTCCGTCAGAACAACGACGGCATCGTCTACCTGTTCAAGAAGAACAAGATCGCATTTTTCAACGGCACCGGCAGCTTCGTCGCCGCGAACGGTGATGCCGGCTGGCAGATTGCCGTGTCCGGCGCCAGCAACCAGACGCTCGCCGCGAAGCACGTCATCATCGCGACCGGATCGAAGCCGCGCGCGCTGCCGGGTGCGCCGTTCGACAATCGATTTATCCTGGACAACGAAGGCGCGCTGGCGATCCCCGAGGTGCCGAAGACGCTCGGGGTCATCGGCGCCGGCGTCATCGGCCTCGAAATGGGCAGCGTCTGGCGGCGGCTCGGCGCCGAAGTCACGGTGCTCGAGGCGCTACCGGTTTTCCTGGGCGCCGCCGACGAGCAGGTCGCCAAGGAAGCCTGGAAGCTTTTCGCCAAGCAGGGTCTGTCGATACGCCTGAGCTGCGCAATCGGCAAGATCACGGTCAACAAGAATGTCGGCGTCGAATATACCGACGCCGAGGGCAGGGCGCAGACCGCGACGTTCGACCGGCTGATCGTATCGATCGGGCGTGTTCCGCACACCGCCGGACTCAATGCGGAAAGCGTCGGGCTGACCCTCGACGAGCGCGGCTTCGTCGCCGTCGACGAAGAGTGCAGGACTAATCTCGCCAATGTCTGGGCGATAGGCGACGTCGTGCGCGGGCCGATGCTCGCCCACAAGGCCGAGGAGGAAGCCGTCGCTGTCGCCGAGCGCATCGCCGGCCAGCACGGCCACGTCGATTTCAACACCGTGCCCTGGGTCATTTATACGTCACCCGAGATCGCGTGGGTGGGCCAGAACGAGCAGCAACTGAAGGCTGCGGGCGTCGCCTACCGCGCCGGCATGTTTCCGTTCATGGCCAACGGCCGCGCGCGAGCGCTGGGCGATACCCGTGGCTTCGTCAAGCTGCTCGCGGACGCAAAGACCGACCGCGTGCTCGGCATGCATGCGATCGGCCCGCTCGCCTCCGAGCTGATCGCCGAGGGCGTGGTCGCGATGGAATTCGGCGCCGCGAGCGAGGACATCGCGCGCATCTGCCACGCGCATCCGTCGCTGTCCGAGGTGACTCGGGAGGCGGCGCTGGCAGTCGACAAGCGCGCGCTCAACTACTGAGCGCCGTGGATTCCTCGTTCATGATCATTGTCGCCCTCTCATGAACGAAGCCGTAGCCGAAGCCTACGTTACGACGGCGCGAGATGGCTCGCTGCTCGCGCACCTCAGGCCCGAGCTCGATCGCCGCCGGATCGTCCTCGACCACGCGCAGCGCGGCGCCCTCGACCGGCTGCAGCGCCTGCACGATGAGCTGGTCGAATTTCGCAGGGCGAGGCTGTCGCTTCTGCGCCGCTGGTTCCATCCGCCGTTGCCTCCGCGCGGCGTCTATCTGTGGGGAGGTGTCGGCCGCGGCAAGAGCTTCCTGATGGATGCCTTTTATGCGACGGTTCCGCTGCGGCGCAAGACCCGCGTTCACTTTCATGCTTTCATGAAAAGCGTCCACGACGAGCTGAGGACGCTCTCGCGCGAGGAAGATCCGCTGGCGACGGTGGCGGCGCGAATCGCCCGCCGCCACCGCCTGATCTGCTTCGACGAATTTCACGTT
>Ga0207677_10001093_pt1 | contig 14752 bp, 8 predicted proteins | sample KBSMisM42_FD_184311 | JGI IMG/M metagenome (GOLD analysis project Ga0207677, IMG submission 184311) | Miscanthus rhizosphere microbial communities from Kellogg Biological Station, Michigan, USA - KBS Miscanthus M4-2 (SPAdes) (version 2) | ecosystem: Host-associated > Plants > Roots > Rhizosphere...
CAACACCGCCGAGCTGCACCTCTTCAGGCCAGTCGCTTAATTCGCCTCCCTGACCCACTGGTATGTGCATTTCACCCGGGTTCCCCGCGAAGTTCCCCACCTGTTCATAGGCCGAAGCCTGCGAAGCAAGGAGCAGACAAGAGGCGAGCAACGCTCCGAGCAGTGAGAGGGTCCGCCTGGGGACGCGCTTGGGACTTGGAGTTGAATGGCCCACGTGTTCCTCCCCCTACTTCTTTTTGGCCCCGGCCCCGCAGCTGGCCTTGACCACGGGGTTGAAGCGGTGTTGCTTGCCGTTTTGCCCGGTGAAGGACGCCTTGGCCCGGTGGGGACGGGCGCAGAGGTCGGCGGAGTTGACCAGGAGGCCCTTCTTGCCACCCTGCATTTCCAGGACGAAGCTGGAGATCGGGGCGTCGGGCAGGGCTTCGAAGGTGTTGCGGATCCGTTCGTCCACCGAGTCGATCCGCCCGACCAGGTCGATGTCGATCTTGCCCGAGTGCAGGGCGACCACCAGGTCGGGAAGTTCGTGTGAGGAGGAGCGCAGGTAGACCGGGCCCGAGAGCGGTTCGTCGAGCAGCGGCGTCCTTGCCCTGGCCCTACCGTAGACCGAAGCGGCCGGGCACTTTTCACCGGGGACCGTGCCTTCCTTGAACTGCACCCGGGTGCAGTTCAAGGAAGGCACGGTCTTGTCGAGGAACTCCGAGTGCGGCAGGGTGACCTGGGCATCGGCGATGTTGGCGTAGGCGCCCTTGGGGTAGGTGACAACGGCTTTCAGAGCCGGGTTGTCGTTGCGTTCGGTGCCGCCCTTGAGCGAAATCGCCAGCTTGGGCTTGAAGCCGAGCCGGGCGCAGTTGACCGCCTGGAAGGGAGAGGTGACCGTGACCGGCTGGTCGTCGGCCTGCGAGACGAAGTCGAGGCCGGAACCGAGCACCGTGGAGGCCGTCGAGGTGCGCTTGCAGGAGGTCGGGTTGAGAGTGAAGTCGGGGCGGTCGGTGTAGACGTTGACGTCGCGAAGGTGGATCGGGATGCCGGCGATGATGTGGGGGATCGGGTCCGAGCCGGTGGCGTCGATGAAGACTTCGGCGGTTTCGGGGTTGACTTTGAGGGCGTATCTGACAACGACGGTGCCGAGGTCGAAGGGGCCGACCCTGGCCGCGGTGATCGCGGCGATCGAAAGGGCCGAGCCGTGGTAGGGGCCGGCCAGGTAGAGCTTGCCGGGGGCGTAGGCCAGTGCCGAGCCGACACCGCCGCCGACAAGGGTGTGCCCGATTTCCGAGGCCGCCGGACAGCTGGGCGAGTCGATCTCTTCCTGACCGCCGTGGTTGCCGGTGCGTGCCCGCGCCGCGGCGATCGCCGCATCCGGGCAGAAGGGGATCCCGGCCAGCTTGCCGACCAGTCCCGGCGGCAGCTTGATCGAGAAGTTGGTGAACTCCTGTTCGGCGTCGGTGCGGGTGAGGCCGACGTAGAAGGGGGAGTACTGGCCGGCGCCGGCGCTGAGGCTGCCGGCGAGCAGGCCCGGGTGAAACGGCGGCACACCGGCCGGCGGGCAGGCAGCGTCGATCTCGAGAGAACTGGTGGCGGTGACGGTGTCGGCCTCGCTTTGGGCCGAGAAGGGCGTGAGCGTTGCGGTCGTGGTGTAGGTGCCGCAGGTCGACGGGGTCGCCAGCGGCGCCCTCGCCCCTTCACGGAAGTGCAGGCTGAAGGAGGAGTAGGGCAGCGGCGGCAGGTTGTCGAAGGTGCTGGTTATCTGGCCGGTGGCGGGGTCGAACTCGACCTTGCCGGCCTGCTTGACGATCAGGCCGACCCCGGGCGCACGCACCACCATGTAGAGGGCCGAGAAGGTGCCGAACGGATTGTCGAAGGGCGTCGCCAGGTAAAGGGAGCCTTCGGCGGCTTCGTCGATCAGCGGCGAATGGACGACGACGCTGCCCAGCTTCGATGCCTGCGGACAGCCCGCCCCGACCCCGGAGTCGATCTTCTCCGCCGCATATTGCGCGGGACTGCAGACCGCGATCCCTTCGGCCAGGGCGGGATTGATCGTGACGCCTCGGGGCAGGGTGACAACGGCTTTCCTGGGCTGCGATTCGGCGATTCCTTTCGGATCGAGGAGGCCCTGGTTGGGCAGCGCCGCCGTGAAGTCCAGACCGCTCGGGGCGGCAGTGAGCCTGCTCGTCAACTCGGCGCCGATCGTCGGCGAGAAGGGAACCGACTCGCAACCCGACATCGGCGCCGGATTGCCGCCAGCGTCCAAGGCAGGGGCCTGCGCTTCGGCGAAGATGCCCGGCGTCAGCCTCGAGTCGGCTTTTATCGTCGCTTCCGGAGTGCCCTCGCAGGAACTCGGCAGGGTGAGGAAGGGGATCAGCGGCGCATCGGAAGCGATCGGCCCACCGTTGTCTTCGGCGGCTTCGAAGCCTCGCTGGGCGTCATGGCCCGGGTCGGCCGGCATGCCCCAGATCGTCTCGGTCACCGAGCTGACGCCGACCGGCAGGTTGGGTGCGCTGACGGTGATGCCGTAGCCGTCCTCGCTCCTCACCGAGGAGTACTGCAGCGAGATCAGCCCCGAGGAGCCCGAAGAGAAGCCGAACTGGGCTGGATAGCCGCGCGGCGGGGTCAGGTTGTAGACGGCTCCCTTGATCTCACCGACTCCCGGCAGGATCGCCCGGAGGATCCCGACCTGGGTGTTCGGCGGGCAACTCGGTTTCGCCCCGGCGAAATCCTGCTGGGGGCAACTCGGGATCGCGTTGGGGTTGCCGAACAGGCCCGGCGGCAGGTCGACCTGGGCGTCGCGCATGATCCCGCCTTCGGTATCCCCTTTGGCGTCGGTCTTGAGCTCGAAGTGGACGATGTAGGAGTAGGGGTGGGAGCCGGCCTGGGTCTCGACCGTGCCGTCGCGCTTCAGCGCGCTGACCGTGGCGCCGCCGGGGACGAAGTCGAAATCCGCCGCCTGGGTTGCGGTCGGAGCTCCCAGCGCAGCGAGTGCGAGGAGGACGACGGAGAGGAGCTTGGGGCGGATCACTTGGAACCTCCGTGGTTGTGGCCGGCTCGGCGCCGGGGCTTGTGGTGGTTTTTGGCTCTGTGCTTCTTCACGCACTTGCCCTTTTTCCTGACCTTGCCCTTGGGGCAGGCCTTCCTTGCCGCCTTCTCGACGTTGCCTTCACCGGCCGGCACCGAGGTGGCGGGAGTCGGGTGGTCGGGCGGGGAGAGCGGCGGCTGGCAGCTTTCCCCCTGGCACTCGCCCACGGCCCCTTGGGCCGGGAAGCCACCGCCTTCGCGGGCGTCGTAGAGGTCGATCTGCTCGTCCTGATCGGCGCCGACCAGCTGGTCGCGGCTGGTGAAGAAGACGTTCCTGCCGCTCTCATCGATCGCCAGCAGGTTGGAGTCCACGCCCGAGCGCCCGGCGGAGATCAGCGTGACGCAGCCGCCGTCGCGCTCGCAGCCGCCGGCTCCCTGGGCCTTGAATTCATAGACGTCTTCGACGCCGCCGTTGGTGTCGAAGGGGCTGAGCGAGTCGCGGCTGTCGAAGAAAAGGCGCCCGGCGTCGGTCAGGTAGCGGGGCTGAGCCAGATCGTTGGAGGAAGCTCCCGGGGTCCGGCGCAGGATCGCGTCACCCAACGGCGAGGCGCCGCTGGGGTTGCAGGAGGCGCAGGAGAGATCGCCACTGGCGGAGTCGTAGAGGAAGACCTCCTGGCAGGGCCCGGGCAGGAAGTTCACGGTGCCCGAGATGGGAAGGCAGGGGCCGGTGTTGTCATAGCCGGTCAGCGGCGCCAGGGAGCGGAAGGCGAACCAGCGCCCGTCGGGGCTGGCCTCGGCCGTGCGCCGGGGGGCGTAGTTGGCCCAGTCGCCTTTGGATTCGAAATGCACGGTGGCGATCAGGCTGGTGGTGCCCTCATGCCAGGCGTAGAGGTTGCAGCCGAAGCCGGCCGGGATCTTCCCTGCTTCTTCTTCTTCACGCAGGGGTCCCCCCGGCGGGGCCCGTTCGCAGGCATTTGCTTCGGCCCCCGGGGCCAGCGCGGCGGTGTCGGCGAAGTAGATGTGGGAGAGGTCGTCGCTCTGGCCGGCGATCCCGAGGAAGCCGCCTTTGCCCTGGGTCAGGTCCTCGCAGGCCTCGGCCTGGAGGTCGTAGAGACAGCCGTCGTTGAGCAGCACCTTGGAGCCGTCGGCGGCGGCGCTGAGGAAGATGCCGGGATCTTTGACTTCCTGCGTCTGCGCACCGTCGATGCGGACGTAGAGCTGACCGGCTTTCGAGCTCCAGAAGACCCGCCGCCCGTCGTCGGAGATCGCGTGGGAGAGGTTCGGGCCGAGGACGCTGGCGGGGTCTTTTTCGAGCAGGGTGCCGGCGCCGAAGAGGGCTCCCGGGATCGCTTCGGTGTCGCCCGGCGCGAGGTTGACCAGGTGCAGCTGGCCACCCGACCATTCATAGAGGTTGGCGGCTTTTTCGCTGCCGCCGGCCCCTTCGCCGTTCAATTCGTCGTTGGCCGCGAAGAAGATCCGTGAGAGGTCGGTCGAGGCGCCGGCGTAGGTGAGTTTGAGCTCCTCGGCGCCGGGGCCGGGCGTGCGGTTGGGCGGGGGTTGGCTGAGCAGCGGCGCCAGGGCCAGCGGATCGGCGGTCTGCTGGAGGTAGAGGTTGGCGTATTCGGCCGGCGCCGAGGGGCTGAGCGTAAAGTTGCGCTGTTCGAGCAGGGCCCGGGTGAGCGCGGGGTCGAAGGCCATGTAGCCGCCGCCGCCCTTGCTGGTCATCGCCCCGGGCGTGAGGTTGGCGGTCTGCCAGCCCGCGGGGCTGCGGCGGGCCAGGTACTGGTTTTCGATCACCGCGCCTTCGCTGAAGGAGAAGGGGGTGCCGCCGTAGACGATCCCATCCCCGTCGGGCGTGCTCTGCAGCGGGAAGTGGCGGTTGGCATCGCCGGGCTTGCATTCGCGCAGCGGGCAGCTGCTGACCGAGGGCTCGGCCGGGTAGACCTCGCCGCCGTGCTTCTGGGCCGGGGAGACCAGCTCGAAGGCGCGGGAATCGGGCAGGCCGGGGGGCTGGGCGGCGAAGGTGTGGAAGCTCTTCTCGACACCGAGGCCGGGGCAGAGTTTTTCCGCTTCGGCCGGGGCGCAATGGTTGGTCGCAAAGACGCGGTAGTGGTAGGTGGTGTCGGGCGCCAGGCCGGTGATCGAGGCCGAGACCGCCAATGGCGCCGAGCCTTCGATCAGAGCGCCGCCGGCGGGCGCCTCGGTGGCGCCGGCGAAGCGTTCGGTCGCTTCGTTTGCCTGGTAGGCGGCGTCGGTGATGTATTGGAAGGTGTAGCGGGTCTGGTTGCCTTTGGGGTTGACCAGCGCCTGCAGGCGGGCCGAGGTGGAGGTGACGTTGGTGACCGTCTCGCCGCTGACCACCGGCGCCAGTTCGGCCGGCGGGGCGAAGATGTAGCCCATCGAGCTTTCCACTTCATAGTTTGGGAACGTGCCTTTGGTCTCCCCGCCTTCGTAATCCCTTGCACCGGCATAGAGCACCCCTGGCGCCCGCCCCGAACTGACTTCGCGCGTGGGGTCGACCGCCATCGCCGTCAGGTTGTCCCTTTTCGGCGCGAAGAGGAACGACTCCACTTCGGTGAACTCGCCGTCCTCGCAGGGGCTCAAGCGGTGGATCTTGCGGTCAGCGAATGAGTAGAAGAAGACTTCGCCGGTCACAGAATTGACCGTATGAGATACAATTCCTCCTTTTTTGACTTCGAATTCGCAGACCGGCTCCTCCACTGACTGTGAGGGATCATACTTGAACAGTTCGTTAGCTCCATTAGATACATAGACATCACCGTTACTATCAGTGACGGGATGCAGCACAGGATGAGTGCTGGTGATATCGCTAGCCTGACCCCCATAGACGTAATGTTTGTAGTCACCGGGAGACTGCGGTTTGAAACGCATCAGGCGGCTGTGACTGTCAAATTGGTCAGACAGATAAATAGTTCCGGTTCCGTCAACCGCCATAGATCCCGCTGACGCCGTGTAGATTTTCTCGGGATGCAACCCAGCTTCAGCGTCAGAAAATGGACCAACTTCACCGAAGAGCGCGATCATTTCGGAACCATCGGCTTTATAGATCGCAATTGGAGAACCGCCTTCAGGCGCTTCACGGAAAAACGCATAGACATTCCCCGTTGTCTGGTCGATGTCGACATCCACACCCGCCATACCGCTTGAGGTTTTTGGGAAGCAATGGGGATTAGACGGATCACCTTCGGGCCCACACCGTTCATATGGGCCGGCTTCTCCCCGGACCTGCCAAGCCTCGCTGAAACTTCCATCAGGATTAAAACGAGCAATCGTAGGACGGTCTCCAGAGTTGAGCACCTTGGAAATCGCGTAGATCGTCCCTGCTGGTACGCCTCCGGCACCAGTGCTGTTGACCGCCATGCCAGCAACACCGCCGAGCTGCACCTCTTCAGGCCAGTCGCTTAATTCGCCTCCCTGACCCACTGGTATGTGCATTTCACCCGGGTTCCCCGCGAAGTTCCCCACCTGTTCATAGGCCGAAGCCTGCGAAGCGAACAGGAGACAGAGAGCGAGCAGCGCCCCAAGAAAGAGACCCCAAAAGCGTTTGCTGAGCGAAGCGATTCGTTGAGGGGTCATCTTTTGCCTTCCGATTCAGTGAGGGCGGATCTCTAATAGCCAGTACCAAATGAAGAGGGAGTTCCCCGCTGACCGTCATGACGCGGCCAGCGGGGAGCAGACTTGCTACGGGGCAGTTATCGCCCAAGTGCCATAGCCAACAGCCAGCGATTCGGGTTCGAAACCATTGCGGCCTTTGATGAAGGCACCAGTCGAGCCATAACCGTGTTTGCCGGGTTGGAACCCAGGGAAGGCGACGTTCAGCCCAGGGCCTCCGGTGAATTCGTCTTCGCGCGCATAAACACACAAGATGCCGGCAGGAGCCGTTGGTTCGGCGACGGTGCCGGTGCAGCCGGCGTCGAATCCTTCACCTTCTTCATTTTCGATCTGTTCTGGCGTGAGAACGAACCCCGCTTCTTCTTCATTGCTTTCCTCGAGCGGGATCGGGAAGGAGATCGAATCAAGTGCCACCGGATTGCCAAATGCGCCGTGGTAGTTGTAGCTGTACGTCCCGGTCTCGGTCTCACCGGACGGCAGGGTTTTGGTGAAGCCGGTGGTGCCGTTGCAGACTTTGGTGTTGCCGCTGGCCGAGGTCACTTTCACCCCACCTGCTTTTCCACATTCCGCTTCGGAAGCAGCCGACGTCGTCACGCTGACACCGTTGGTGCCGTTGGTCCCATTGGTGCCGTCTTTGCCGTTGCTGCCGGCGGCTCCGGTGTCACCCTTCGGTCCCGCTGGTCCGGCCGGACCCGGTGCGCCAGGCGCTCCCGGCTTGCCGGCGTATTTCTTGGCGATCTTTTCGACTTCCTTCTTCTGCTTGCCGGTGAGGGCGCCTTTGGCCGCCAGGGCGGTGCCGCCGACGGCGAGCACCAGGGCCACGATCGCAACGGTCAAGCCGGCAGTGCCGAGCTGCTTGTGCAGACGCGAAAGCATCTAAGTCTTCTCCTTGCAGTCCCTTGGCCTCGCCTCCGCCCCACCCGCTAACGGGTTGCCTTTGCGGAGACCGCCGGCCTGTTTTTCTCTCTCCGTCCCGGAGGCAAGTCCCCTCCTCCCTGGACGGGAGAAATAAGAACAGACGCGGACCGGTTTGTCAAGAACGGTTCGCGCATGAGTTGAGATCCCTACACCGAACCGTGCATGATTTGGCTTTCTAAAGCCGATGAAACGGAACGTGGTTGTTCTTATTCGACACGGCGTCTAGTCTCCGACGTACCACTTGAGATCCCTCATCTGATCGGACAAGGCATGACGGCGACGCGCGGATATCTTCCTCCCACGATGGTGAGAACTCCGTGGGGCGACGCGGCTGAGCTGCGAGAGCGAAAGCTGCGGCCGGGTAGGGGAACGCCCCGCGAGGAGGCCGGGAAAAACCAGCGCGAGCGCCTCTTCGCCGCGATGGTGGCGACGGTGGCCCAGAAGGGCTACGAGGCGACCACCGTGGCCGACCTGGTCAAGCTATCCGGGGTCTCGCGCAGCGCTTTCTACAAGCACTTCGAGGATAAGCAGGCCTGCTTCCTCGCCGCTGTCGAAGAGCTGGTCGGACCGACCCTGGAGAAACTCGGTGGCGACGAGACGGTACCCCCCGGCGTCGAACGAGCGCGGCAGGCGTTCGAAGGATTGATCCGGCTGATCGTCGAGCAGCCGGCGGCGGCGAAGATGTGCATCGTCGAGGTCTACGCGGCGGGCCCGGAGGGGGCAGACCTGGTCGACCGCTCGATGGACCAGGCGACGGAGCTTGCGGTCCAGATGCTGGCCCAGGTGCCCGAGCGCGACGGCCTGCCGCGGGAGCTGGTGCGGGCGATCGTCGGCGGCATCCAGAAGGTGATCCACAAGCGTCTCTACCGCGGCCAGGTGGAGGAGCTGCCGGACCTGGCGCCGCAGCTGTGGGAGTGGCTCTTCTCCTACCCGGTGCCGCCGGGGCCGCTGAAGGCGACGCGGCGGCGGACGGTGAAGGCGGTGCCGTTCGCGGAGCGCCAGGCGCAGTCGAGCCCGCCTGAGCGGCTGCTGCGGGCGCTGGCCGCAGTGGTCGCCGAGAAGGGGTATCCCGACACCACCGTGGCCGAGATCGTCGAACGCGCCTCGACCTCGCAGCGGACCTTCTACGAACACTTCAAGAACAAGGAGGACGCGATCGTCGCCGCCCTCGACAGCGGCTCCGCCCACATGCTCGCCGCCGCCCTGCCGGCATTCCGCCGCGCCCCCGACTGGCCGCACGCGGTCCACGACACCCAGGAGGCGATGTTCTGCTTCGGCGCCGAAGAGCCCGAGTACGCGCGCCTCGGCGGGGTCGAGATGTACGCGGCGGGCAAGCGCGCCCTCGACCAGCGCGAGATCGTCACCGAAGGCATGGAGGGCCTGCTCGCCCCCGGCTACGAGCTGAAACCCGAGACCCCGCCGATCGCCGCCGAGGCAATCGGCGGCGCCCTCTACTCCCTCCTCTACGACCACGTCAACAAGAAAGGCCCGGAGACCCTGCCGGACCTCGTCCCGACGCTGGTCTACGTCACCCTGGCCCCGTTCCTCGAGGCCGAGGAGGCCTACGAGGTTGCGGTGGGTTAACTAGAGAACGATCAGCCCGGCAACGCCGACGAAGCAAGTGACGGTGATGGTCACCGAGGCAACAAAGCCCTGGAACATCATCCGGCGCAGATCACGGATGTCTGCATCGACTCGCTGAAAGCCGTGGACCATCTGCTCCTTCAGATCGTCGAGCCGCTCGTCGGTCCACTGTTCTCTTGCCATCGCCTCCATGATGGCAAGTGTAACTCATTGTCTGTAACGAAACAGAGTCGAAACGCAATTCGCGGTTAAGCCGGGGGCGAGTCGATTGCGAAGAGGCGCCATTCGCCGGGGGCGCCCTTGAGCTTCTCGACCCCGCGCTCCTCGAACTCGAGGCCGGAGCCGACGACCAGCTCGCGGACAGTGCTGGAGACGAGCACCTCACCGGGGCCGGCGAGGGCGCCGATCCGGGCGCCGATGTTGACCGCCATGCCGCCGACGTCGTCGCCGATCAGCTCGACCTCTCCCGTGTGGATGCCGGCGCGGACGTCGATCCCCAGGCCGGCGACGTCTTCGCGGACGGCGCTGGCGCAGCGGATCGCCCGTGCCGGCCCGTCGAAGGTGGCGAGGAAGCCGTCCCCCATCGTCTTCACCTCGCGGCCGCGGTGGAGGGAGAGCTGGTGGCGGACCGCGGCGTCGTGGCGCTCGAGCAGCGCCCGCCAGCGGCGGTCGCCGAGCTCGGCCGCCTTTTCGGTCGAGCCGACGATGTCGGTGAAGAGGATCGTCGCCAGCGCCCGTTCGGATTCGCTGGCGTTGCGGCTGCCGACGAGGAACTCCTCGACCTCGTCGAGCAGCGCGTCGAGGTCGCCGGCGAACGGCAGGTGGTCCTCGCCTGGCAGCTCGACGTAGCCGGCGCCGGGGATCTCGGCCGCCAGGTAGCGGCCCTGGGCGGCGGCGATCATCCGGTCCCCCGCCCGGTGGATGACGAGGGTGGGGACGTCGATCGCCGGCAGGATCGCCCGCACGTCCATCTCCCGGTAGAGGTTCATCAGGGAGATCGCGCCGGACGGGCTGGTCCCCTGGCGCAGCAGCCGCGCCCACCAGCGTTCGAACTCGTGGTCGCCCACCCGGCTCGGCGCCCAGACGTTGAGCGCGACCGCCTTGCCCCAGTCCCGTTTGACGACCTCGCCCCAGCGGTCCAGCGCCTCGTCGGTGATCCCGGGCGTGAAGTCCGGCGCTTCCAGCATCCGCGCGAAGGTCCCGAAGAGGATCAGGCTGGAGACCTTGCCGGGGTAGGTCGCCGCGTAGAGGGTCGACATCGGGCCGCCCTCGGAGACGCCGAAGAGGGCGGGGCGGTCGAAGCCGGCCGCCTCGATCACCGCCTGCAGGTCGTCCATCGACTCCTCCAGGGTCGGCGGTCGCCCGGTCCGGTCGGACAGGCCCTGGCCGCGCTTGTCGAAGACGAGCAGCCGGGCGAAGGAGGTGAGGCGGCGGAGGAAGCGGGCGACCTCGGGCTCGTCCCAGAGCAGCTCGACCTGGGAGACGAAGCCGGGGACGAGGACGAGGTCCCGCGGGCCGTCGCCGATCACCTGGTAGGCGATCTTGACGCCGTCGGAGTCGGCGTAGTGCGTCTCGGCTTCCATCCGGGAGATCGTCTCAGGCTTCGAACAGCTCGCGCAAGGCGGTGTCGAAGACCTCGGTGTGGCGGTCGACCTGCTCCGCCGTGGTCGCCGGGCAGATCAGCGCCATGTTGTGGAAGGGGGTGATGAGGACGCCGCGGTTGAGGGCGTGGAGGTGCAGGTAGCGCTCGAGGTCGGGGTCGCCGAGGGTCGCGGCGGCGGCGCCGTCGCGGGGCGGCTCGGGGGAGAAGCGGTACTCGGCGCGGCAGCCGAGCTGGACGACGTGCCAGGGAGCGCCGTGGCGCTCGATCGCGCCGCGGGCGCCCTCGGCGAAGCGGGTGGCGAGCGCCTCGGTCCCCTCCCAGACCTCGTCGCGCAGAACCTGCGAGAGGGTGGCGCGGGCGGCGGCGAGCGAGAGCGCGTTGCCGGCGAGGGTGCCGCCGACGCCGCCGGTGTCCTCGAGATCGGCGTCGGCGGCGGCGAGGATCCGCTCGCCGACCTCGGGGTCCATCCCGAAGGCGCCGACCGGGACGCCGCCGCCGATCGCCTTGCCCAGGGTGACGACGTCGGGGCGCAGGCCCCAGCGCCGGGTGCAGCCGCCGGGGCCGGCGCTGAGCGTGTGGGTCTCATCGATGATCAGCAGGGCACCGGCCCGCTCGGTCAGCTCGCGCAGGCCCTCGTGGAAGCCCGGCTCGGGGAGGACGATGCCGATGTTGGTCAGGGCCGGCTCGGTGAGCACGCAGGCGACGTCGCCGGCGGCGAGCTCGCGCTCGAGCCCGGCGAGGTCGTTGAACTGGGCGACGCGGGTCGTCTCCCCGAGCGGCACCGGCGCCCCGACGTTGCCGGCACGGGCGGTCACCTCGCCCCCTGACAGGGTGGCGAAGGACTCATCGACGGTGCCGTGGTAGCAGTAGTCGAAGACCAGGACCTTCGAGCGCCGGGTCAGGTGGCGGGCGATCCGGATCGCGAAGCGATTGGCGTCCGTGGCGCTGAGGGTGAACTGCCAGCGCATGGAGCCGAAGCGGCGGGAGAGCTCGGCGGCGACCCAGGCCGCGTCCTCGGTCGGCAGCATCGTCGTCGCCCCGGCGCCGTAGCGCCCGGCGACCGCCTCGCCGACGGCCGGAGGCGCGTGCCCGGCCATCGCCCCGGTGTCGCCGAGGCAGAGGTCGGCGTAGGAGTTGCCGTCGACGTCGGTCAGCTCGGCCCCTTCGGCGCGGTCGAGGTAGATCGGGTGCGGCCCGGCCCAGCGCGCCATCCAGCTCATCGGCACCCCGGCCAGCAGCTCCGTCCGCGCCGCCTCGAAGAGCCGCCGCGAGCCCGGCGTGCGCTCGGCGAAGGCCGCCTCCTCGCGGGCGAGCAGCCCGGGGAGGCGGGCACGAGCGACGGCTGGAAGCGATGCGGCCACGACTCGATTATCGCTTCGCCGTCGACCCGGACAACTCCCTAGCCACTCACGAGCTGTGGATAGACGGTCAGGCGGCTGAGCCTCCCCACGGAGCCCTCCAAGCGCCGCTCCCGCTCCGCCACCGTTTTCCGGGCCCCGTCCCAGCTTGCCGGAGTCTCTGCCTTGGCCAGCTCTTCGTATCCAGCGGCGACTTCGCGAGCGCGGCGCCCCGCCTCGCCGATCGCCACGAGGTCCTGCGCGGTGGTGGGAAGCCGCTCGAGTTGATTGGCGAAACGGCGCTCGACCGCGGCGAGACGAAGCGCGACGCGGGAAGCTTCGCTGGTGCTGCCGCCGTCGGCGAGCCGGGCTCTCTGGCGCCTGCGCCCTTCGCTCATCTCCTGCACCGCTGCGCGAATCTTCCGCGCGACCTGCGGGTCGGGCGCCAGCGGCTGCGGCGAGCCCCGGCTTAGCTCGAGACCAGCTGCAGCCTGTGAGCAGACACGGCGAAGAGTTACCACCGGCCCGCCGCAGCGGATGACCAACACCGACCTTTCAAGCGGTACCGCCAGGATCTGCACGGCGCCTCCGAACTGACTGACAGGCCCATAGCTGAGTGCCGTTCGCCCACCCACCACGACGGCTTTTCCGTCCCGCGCAGCCCGCGGCAACGACCTCAACGCCCTTGCTCCGATCAGGGTGGTGCGCCCGGGAGAGGTCGTACCGGCAACCACCGTGGTCCGGCCCTTTCCCGCGGCAAGCGGCGAGCGCAGGGCTAGGGCGGGAAGACCAGGAGCCTGCTTCCGGCGCCACTCGCCCGACAGGTGCAGCGTCAGCCCTTGCCGAACGAAGACGGACTGCGCCGCGCCAGCGGGCTTCGGCCTGAACACCTGCCCGACTGGAATCGCCACCGCCAGCACCGCGATCGCCGACGCCACCGCTGGCTTCCATCGGGAGCGCCGGGGCCGCGACGGCGTCGCACTCCAATCCTGCTCGACCTTTCGCCACCCTCGTTCAAGGCTGGAAGCCAGGTCCGCAGCTGAAGGGACCCGTTCGTCCTCCCAACGCAGCGCCCGCTCCAGTGGCGCACGCAGGCGGCGGTTCGGCAGCATCCGCCGCCGCTCCCGACTGGAAGAAGCCGGGGGCTCACCCGTCAGACAGCACCACAGCACGGCAGCGAGGCTGTAGACGTCGTCCTCCTTGGTTCGAGCGCTCTTCGACCCCCGCGGGGCGCTGAAGCCCGGGGTCCCGAAAGCGTCGCCGCTCGTCGCGACGGGCAGCGAGCGAACCTTCTTGCTGAAGCCGAAATCCGCCAGATATGCCAGTTCCTCCGGATCCAAGAGGATGTTGCCGGGACTGATATCCCCGTGGACCTCTTTCCGGTTGTGCATATAGGCGAGAGCACCGGCGATGCGGATGCCTATCGCCCGCACCTGACCGGTGGGAAGGACATGGCGCCGGGTCAGCACGGTTGCCAGCGATCCAGGTCGGAGCCGGCGCGTGACGATGTAGTCGACTTCCGTTTCGGTGCCGTGGCCGAGGAGCTCGAGGATCGCCTCGTGTTTCAAGTCGCGATGGAGCCGCGCCTCCCGCTGGAACCTCTCTCGGCCGCGCTCGTCCTCAGAATCGAGGAAGACCTTGACCACGACCTCGTCACCGCTTTTCAGGTCGACGCCGCCGTAGGTGACCGCATTGCTTCCGCGTCCAAGCACGTCGTGAGTGTCGTAGGACCACCTGCCGGCCAAAGTTCGGCGGTGCAGCCCCGTCGGCCTGACGTTCATCCTTCGAAGCCGATTACCGTTTCGCCCGAACCTTCACCGCCGCTTCCGGAGGAGGACGAGGAGGATTGCGTCGATCCCCCGGCTTCGGTCGGGGCTGCAGATTCGGAAGCGGGTTCGGTGTATTCCGCTTCCGAAGCAGTCGCTTCGGAAGCGGGTTCTTCAAAGGAGCCGTTGGCTTCGACGACGGTCGAGCCCGGCAAACGTTCGGGCACCTCTGGGGCAGGGGCCACGCTCAACGCCCCGAGAGACGATGCCCCTGAGACGTTTCGTACCGAGGTGGAGGCGTCCCGCTCGCGTGGAGCTGACGCGATGAGCGGCGAGAGCGCCCACAGGATCGCGGCGACATAGATGACTGCAGCTGCCGTCGCCAATAACCGGCGAGTGCGTCGTTTCAGCCGCATGGCACTATGGGCCCACCGGGCTCCATGCACCGTTCGCGGAGCAGGCGGACGCCCTGCCGCGAAAGGCGGTACCGCTTGCTGAGGGTGAGGTGCATGGGTTTGGCAGCAGTGATCGTCACCACCGTTCCCTCGGAGATGGCGTGGTCAAAGGTGGCGTCGAAACGCGTCCGGCGGCGGTGAACCTTCTTCGCGAGCTTCTCGCACGCCCCGTGGTCACAGGTCAAAACCACGGTGGCTCCGGGTGCGGTGCGCACGAACAGCGAGGCGACGTGGAGGTTCTCTCCGTTCAGAGTGAGACGGACCTGTGCCACGAGTTGCAGGGAGCCGGGGTCTCGACACCCGTCGTAATTCGAGTCGATCCCCTGGCTCGGCTGATCCGGGCCCCGTTCACGGACCGGCTGGTGGCCAAGTTCAACCTGCCGGTGGCCGGCTGGCGCGGCCGTCGCAGCCCGCGCTCCTAGGTCCGCTCCTCGGTCCGCTCGTCGG
>Ga0207677_10001094_pt1 | contig 14752 bp, 13 predicted proteins | sample KBSMisM42_FD_184311 | JGI IMG/M metagenome (GOLD analysis project Ga0207677, IMG submission 184311) | Miscanthus rhizosphere microbial communities from Kellogg Biological Station, Michigan, USA - KBS Miscanthus M4-2 (SPAdes) (version 2) | ecosystem: Host-associated > Plants > Roots >...
AAAAAAAAAAAAAACAGAAAAAGCAAGAAATGAATATATATAGAATAAAAAAAGAACCCCCAAAGAAAAAGCAAGAAATTAAATAACTCATAAAAATAATTCTAGCATATTCAGCCAAAAATAATAAAGCAAATCCACCTCTACCATACTCAATATTAAACCCAGAAACTAGCTCAGATTCCCCCTCTGCAAAATCAAAAGGGGTACGGTTAGTTTCGGCTAATATTGAAACGCATCAACAAAGAAAGATAGGGAAGAAAAAATAAAGAAATCAAATAGTTTTTTGATTTAAAAAGAAAATAAAAAAATCATATGAACCAATTATAAAAACGATACTTAAGAAAAAAAGAGCTATTCTTACCTCATAAGAAATAGTTTGAGCTACCCCACGAATTGAACCAATTAAGGCATAGTTGGAGTTGGATGATCATCCTCTTCCAATTAAGCAGTAAACACCGAATCTTGTGCAACAAAAGAAGAAGAGACCAGAAAAAACTATATTAAGCATATTATTATTAAGAGGAATTACAACTCAAAGGAATATAATAATAAATAATGAAAAGACAGGTGAAAAATAATAAATTAAATAGTTTAACTTATAAGGAAAAAACTGTTCTTTGATAAATAGTTTAATTGCATCACTAAAAGATTGAAGAATACCTATAAAACCAACCTTATTAGGGCCCTTACGAATCTGAATGTAACCAAGAATTTTACGCTCAAAAAGAATTATGAAAGCGACTCTAATTAAGACCCCAATAATTATTAGAAGATAAGAAGTAAAAATAAAGATATAAGAAAGAATTGCTAAATAAAAGTAAGGTCACTTATATATAAAGATTCTAAATCAAAGGCAATTTCTGCCAAATTAGCAAATCTTAAATAAAATTGATCCTTTCGTACTGAATATTATTATAAAGGTAAAAAGATAGAAACCAACCTGGCTTACGCCGGTTTGAACTCAAATCATGTAAAAATTTAATGGTCGAACAGACCATCTTATTTAAATACTGCTCCAAAAAGAAATTTTAATTCAACATCGAGGTCGCAAGATAATCTATCGATAAGAACTCTCCAGATAAATAACGCTGTTATCCCTAAGGTAACTTTTTAATTTCAAAAAATTGGATTGTGTTTTTATGATAATAAAGTTTAGTAAAGAATTTTTTATTATTCAAACGTTGCCCCAACAAAATTAAAATAAAACTATATTAAATCCCCCAATTTAATATAGTTTTATTTTAATAAAGATCTATAGGGTCTTATCGTCTTACAAATAAATTTAAGCATTTTCACTTAAAATTAAATTTTTAATTTTTAAACAAAGAAAGAAAAAAACTGTTAAGCCATTCATTCCATCCTCTAATTAAGAGGCTAATGATTATGCTACCTTTGCACGGTCAGAATACCGCGGCCCTTTAATTAATCAGTGGGCAGACCATACTATAAATAGGAAGTGATAGAAATGTTTTTGTTAAACATTCAGAATTTTTATTGCCGAATTGTTTTGTTTAAATTTGAGAATAATGATCTTATTAAGGAATTATAATAATAGTTTAATTATTAAAATTATTAAGTAATTAAATAAATAACTTCTGAAAATAATAAAATGCTTTTTTAATATAATGTTTTAAAGAAGAAATTTTAACAAAATTCGAAATGACTATTTCTAAGTCTATTTTAACTTATAAATAAATAAGCATTATTAAAATTTATCTAAGAGATTATCCCCTTAGATATTAAAAATAGTAAAAAAAGATAATTTTGTATTATGTTTAGTTACTAAATTTAAACTTTGTTTATATAAGAAGAACTAGATATATAAAAATCGATTAAAATTTCTTCTCAAAATTAAAATAAAAATAAAGAATGAGATCTTTAAAAATAATTAATTTAAATCTTTTTATTTCGAGAAAATAATATATAATAACAATCAAAACTCACTAATACAAAAGGTAACAAAAGTTTTTTAAAAATTTTATATATTTAATATTTTAAGAAAAAATTAATTTTATTAAATAATAAATTGTTCTAAGGAATACTAAAAAGTTAAAAACATTATTTATAATGAATTTTAAGAATTAAAACACATTATAAATGATCATTTTAGTGTAAATAAAACACTTTAAATTAAGCTATGTTCTAATACAAGACATCCTTTCCAGCAAATCTACTTTGTTACGACTTGTCTCATTTTAAAAGGAGAATGACGGGCGATGTGTACATAAACTAGAGCTATTTAAAATAAAATTAATAGTAAAGTTTTACTTATAAATCCAACTTAAACCTATTATTAAAAAATGGTTAACGTAATTTTAAATTAATGTAATCCATGACTTCTTCTTTATAATTAAACCTTGATTTGATTTATTACTTAGATAGACTTTAGAAATAATTTACTAATAATTTCTTAAAACAACGATATATAAATATAAAAGAAGTGAATTAATCGTGGATTATCGATTATGACACAGATTCCTCTAATAAGATAGTTTACCGCCAAATTCTTTAAGTTTCATCAAATAGTACCTTGGTATAAGAAGTCTAAATAACTGGGTATCTAATCCAGGTGAACAACGATTTAACTTCAAATAATTTATTATATTAAATATAAAAATAAAGATTTTACCCCCTTAAAATCAATTAGTTTTATATTCAAAAATAAAAATTTAATTTAACCAAGATGAATTAATTAGAGATTAATGTCTAACCGCGAATGCTGGCACATATTTTATCAACTATTGACGAATAACTATACCTTAAATAAGTTGTATAATATAATTTACTGAGATTCAAATATTTCGATTTAAAAAAAGAAAATTTTTTAAGAAAATTACATGTAAACTTTTCGAAAAATTAATTCTTAAGCAAGAATCAAACTTTATAAAAGAAAGTTTAAATCCACCCAATAATAACTACACACACTAATTTTTTTCTACACATTAGTGTGTGTAGTTATTATATAAATATTTATATTAATAATAAAGTAATAATAGATTAAATATAAATATTTATTAATTAATAGTTTTCTAATCTTAATATGACATATAATAGTGATTAATAGTAATATAAATATATATATATATATATAATCTAATGTTAAATTAGTGTGGACTGTCGAGTTTTTTAGTAAATAAAAAGAAAGTGCCTGAGAAAAGGATTATTTTGATAGAATAAATCATACAAGAAAATTGTCTTTCTTATTTAATCTAATAGAATTTCACTATTTCTTAAAAATTCAAATTTTTTTGTTCATTTAAACTAAGATTAAAAAGATAAGCTAAATGAAGCTTTTGGGCTCATACCTCAAATATGAACAGATGTTCTCTTTTTAATGTTTTTAAAACCTAGAAATTTTGTTTTTTTTTCTATTATTATAATTAGAACAATTATAGTAGTATCATCGGGTAGATGAGTAAATGCTTGGTTGGCACTAGAAGTAAACTTAATGTCAATAATTCCAATCTTAATAAACAATCAATCCTATAGATCTACATCTTCATCAATTAAATATTTTATAACTCAGGCAATAGCATCAATGTTTCTTATATTTATAATAATTATTTATTATAATATAAATATAATTAATTCTCTAAATATTAATAATGAAATTATTATAATTTCTCTAGCAATAAAGTCAGGAATCCCCCCGTTCCACTTCTGATTGCCTCAGGTGGTTGAGAATACAGAAATAATTCAAACTTTCTTTATTTTATCATGACAGAAGATTGCACCATTTATAATATTGACATATTGCTTATCTAATATTTTATTTTCAATAATTTTTATTAGTGCCATGGTAGGAGCAGTAGGAGGAATTAATCAGAATTCTATAAAGAAAATTCTAGCATACTCCTCTATAACTCATGGGGCGTGAATGATCTTTTCAATAATAATTAAACAAAACTTATGAGTTATTTATTTTTTTATCTACAATATAAGACTTTTAGTTATATGTCTACTAATAGAAAAATTTAACTTAAAAAAAATCTCTGAAATTAATAATAGAAAAATTGTTAGAAATGTGAAAATAATATTTATAATAAATATACTATCAATAGCAGGATTACCTCCTTTTTTGGGTTTTTTTGGGAAAATAATTGTTATTATATCTATAATTTATTCTTTAAAAATATTATTTTCATTAAGAATCATTTTAAGAGCATCATTAATTTCATTGATATATTATATCAAAATATGTTACTCATCTTATTTAATAAACGAAAAAAAAATATTTTTTAAGAAAAGACATATTAATAAGTCTACAGGTTTATTAATTCTTATGGTCATAAACTTAATAGGACCTATTATGGTTTACTTAACTTAAAATTTTAGGTTAAGTAAACCATAAACCTTCAAAGTTTATAATAAGAGTTTAATCTCTTAAATTTTAGGTCTAGTATGATAACATAAAGTAAAAGACTTGCAATCTTTAGATCTAAACCTAGTAAAGGAATAAATTATTCATAATTAAATTTACAGTTTAATACCTATTATCAGACACTTCACTATTCGATGAATTTACTCTACAAATCACAAAGATATTGGAACAATATATTTAATTTTTGGTTTTTGATCTGCCATAGTAGGAACAGCTTTTAGAATGCTTATCCGACTAGAATTAGGACAACCAGGAAGATTTATTGGTGATGATCAAATTTATAATGTTTTAGTTACAGCACACGCATTTATTATGATTTTCTTCATAGTTATACCTATTATGATTGGAGGATTTGGAAACTGATTAGTACCTTTAATAATTGGTGCTCCAGATATAGCGTTTCCACGTATAAATAATATAAGTTTTTGATTATTACCCCCTTCATTAACTTTATTACTTACCGGGGGAATGGTAGAAAGAGGGGCAGGAACGGGATGAACTGTTTATCCTCCTCTTTCTACTACTTTATCTCACTCAGGAGGATCTGTTGATTTATCAATTTTTAGTTTACACTTAGCAGGAGTTTCATCAATCTTAGGGGCCATTAACTTTATTACAACTATTATTAATATACGTTCCCCTGGTATAACTTGAGACCAAACACCACTATTCGTTTGATCAGTATTCTTAACAGCAATTTTATTATTATTATCTTTACCAGTTTTAGCAGGAGCTATTACTATATTATTAACAGACCGAAATCTTAATACCACGTTTTTTGATCCGGCAGGAGGAGGAGACCCTATTCTTTATCAACACCTATTTTGATTCTTTGGTCATCCAGAAGTTTATATTTTAATTTTACCAGGATTTGGAATTATTTCACATATTATTACTTATGAAAGAGGTAAAAAGCAAACCTTTGGTCAATTGGGAATAATTTATGCTATAGTAGCTATTGGATTACTAGGATTTATTGTTTGAGCTCATCATATATTTACTGTAGGAATGGATGTTGATACACGAGCCTACTTTACTGCAGCAACTATAATTATTGCTGTACCTACAGGAGTAAAGATTTTTAGTTGAATTGCAACACTTCAAGGATCAATTTTAACAATCTCACCATCTCTTCTATGAGCTCTTGGATTTGTATTTCTATTTACAGCTGGAGGATTAACAGGAATTGTTCTAGCTAACTCGTCTATTGATATTATTCTTCATGATACTTATTATGTGGTTGCCCATTTTCATTATGTCTTATCAATAGGGGCTGTATTTGCTATTATAGGAGGATTAATTCACTGACTTCCTTTAATAACTGGGGTTACTATAAATTCTACATGATTAAAGATTCAGTTCTTTATTATATTTATTGGTGTAAACCTAACATTTTTTCCTCAGCACTTCCTAGGACTTAATGGTATACCTCGTCGATATTCAGACTATCCTGATGCATATACAGCATGAAATGTAGTTTCATCAATAGGAAGTTACACATCTGTCCTTGCTGTAATTATATTTAGAATCATTTTATGAGAAGCTTTAGCATCATCACGACAAATTGAAGTATCATTAATTAATTCAACATCAATTGAGTGGTTACAAAATACACCCCCTTCAGATCATTCCTATACTGAACTAACTCTGTTAACGGAATTCTAATTTGGCAGATTAATGTAATGAGCTTAAAATTCATATATAAGAGAAAACTCTTATTTAGAAATAGCAACATGATCAGCTTTATCTTTACAAAATGCCGCTTCTCCTCTTATAGAACAATTAATTTTTTTTCATAATCACGCAATAACAATTTTAATTTTAATTATCTCAATTGTAGGATTTAATCTATTTAAAACAACAAATAATAAAAATTTAAATATTTTTATACTAGAATCTCAATCATTAGAATTATTTTGAACAGTAGTTCCAGCTGTGATTCTTCTATTTATCGGATTTCCATCAATCCGATTATTATATTTATTAGATGAAATTTATAATCCTTTAATTACATTAAAAACAGTAGGTCATCAGTGATACTGATCATATGAGTATTCAGATTTTCTTAATGTAGAATTTGATTCTTATATAATTCCTTCAAATGAAATGAATGAAATGTCTTTCCGATTAATTGATGTTGATAATCGAACTGTTTTACCAGTAAATACACAAATTCGTAATTTAATTACTGCAGCAGACGTATTACATTCATGAACAGTTCCAAGATTAGGAGTAAAGGCAGACGCAATTCCAGGACGACTAAATCAAATTAGATTTTATATTAATTATCCAGGGTTATTTTTTGGTCAGTGCTCTGAAATTTGTGGGGCAAACCATAGATTTATACCAATTACTATTGAATCAACACTACCAAAGTATTTTGTTAAATGAATTAAATCGATTTAAATACATTAAGTGGCTGAAGCTTAAGCATTGATCTCTTAAATCAAACTATAACATTTATTGTTCTTAATGGGAGAAATTAATTAAACAATAATATAGAAATGTCAAATCTAAATTGCTCCAATGAGCATTTCTCTATACCACAAATAGCCCCAATAATATGACAAATTATTTTTTTATCTTGTATTGTTTTATTAATAATCAGAATTTCTAAAAACTTCTTTAGAAATGTTAGAATTAAGAGAACAATTAATAAAATTATTGTTAAAAAAAGAGAAGTAAATTGAAAATGATAAGTAATCTGTTTTCTATTTTTGACCCTTCAACATCTATATCTACTTCAATAAATTGAACTTCTAGAATTCTATTTATTATAATTTTAACACCAAGAATGTGAGTAATTTCAAATAAGAGAAATGTTCTCATTAATAAAATAAAGGAAATTTTATATAATGAATTTAAAACTATCTTAGGAACTCAAAGTCCAAAGGGATCTTTAGTAATTTTAATTTCACTATTTATCTTTATTCTTATAAATAACTTTATAGGGCTTTATCCTTATATTTTTACGTCAACAAGTCATATAACAATTACACTTTCTTTAGCCTTACCTTTATGACTAGGACTAATAATTTATGGCTGATTTAATCAGACGATTTATATGTTTGCCCATTTAGTTCCTCAAAGTACTCCTAATGTGCTTATACCATTTATAGTATTAATTGAATCTATTAGTAATATAATTCGACCTGGGACTTTAGCTGTACGTTTAACAGCAAATATAATTGCAGGTCATCTACTGATAACATTATTAGGTAATCAAACAGCTGAAAGTAGAGGATTTATTTTAATTGCATTGATTAATGTCCAACTATTACTGATTACACTTGAAATGGCAGTCTCAATTATTCAATCTTATGTTTTCACCGTTTTAATAACTCTTTATACTAGAGAAATTCATTCTCATTAATGATAGTAAAAAAAAATCATTCATTTCATTTGGTTGATCAAAGTCCATGACCTATCTTAGGATCACTAGGAGCACTAATTTTAACATCGGGAATAGTTAAATGATTCCACTTATATAATATAAGATTATTTCTAAACGGAATCTTAGTGACAACACTTGTATCTATACAATGATGACGTGATGTGTCTCGTGAAAGAACATATCAAGGACTTCACACTTTTAAGGTTTTATCTGGAATAAAATGAGGGATGATCTTATTTATTGTTTCAGAAGTATTTTTCTTTTTATCATTTTTCTGAGGATTTTTTCACAGAAGATTATCACCAACTATAGAAATTGGGATGCTTTGACCTCCTATAGGAGTTTACCCGTTTAACCCTTTTCAAATTCCACTTTTAAATACAATTATCTTGCTGTCTTCAGGGGTTACTGTGACATGATCTCATCATAGAATTATTGAAAATAACTTATCACAAGCATCAAAAAGTCTATTATTGACAGTAATTTTAGGATTATATTTTACATCACTTCAAGCATTAGAATATTTTGAAGCCAATTTTACTATTTCTGACGCAGTTTATGGATCTACATTTTTCATGGCTACAGGGTTTCATGGAATCCATGTAATTATTGGAACTAGATTTTTATTAATTTGTTACTTACGAATAATTAGTGCTCACTTCTCTAGAATTCATCACTTTGGATTTGAAGCGGCAGCATGATATTGGCACTTTGTTGATGTAGTGTGATTATTCTTATATATAAACATTTATTGATGAGGTTCTTATGTTCTTATTATAAATAGTAAATTTAACTTCCAATTAAAAAGTCCTTAGAGGGAGAACATAATATTACTTATAATTATATTAAGAATTTTATTATCTGTTGCCCTAATTTTAATTAATAGAAGATTAGCCATAAAGAAAGAAATACAACGAGAGAAAGGTTCGCCCTTTGAATGTGGGTATGACCCAAAATCGTCTGCACGAGTTCCTTTTTCTTTACATTTTTTTTTAGTCGCCGTAATTTTTTTAATTTTTGATGTTGAGATTACGATTCTTATACCAATACCACTTATCTTGAGAAGTTTAAGAATTAAAACATGAACAATTTTGTCAATTTTGTTTATTATAATCTTAATTATGGGAACAGTTCATGAATGAAATGAAGGATCACTGGAATGGTCTAAGTAAAGAATAGTAGTTAAAAATAACATCTAAATTGCATTTAGAAGGTATCTTACTAGATCTATTTTAGTAAAAGAAACATTTAGATGTAATCAGTTTCGACCTGAAAAAAGGATAGTTCCCTTTTACTTTAGAAGAAACTAATTAATAGTTGCTCACTGTTAATGGGTATAAGAGTATAACTCCTTCTAAAAAGAAGAGACGAACAATTTTAAGCTGCTAACTTATAAATTAATAGGTTAAATTCCTATTTTTTCTTTTTTAAAGTAGTTTAACAAAAACATTGTTTTTTCAGAACAAAAATGAACAAAAGTTTCTTTAAATATTTAAAAGTAAAATACTATCTTAGTAACTTCAACACTATGCTTTAAATTTAAGCTATTTAAATAAACAAAAATGAAAAATAAGACAGTAATAAAGAAGAACAAAAGAAGATAATTTTTGATATTAAGAAAAATACTAACATCAAGAGTGTAAGAATTCTTATTAAGCTTAGAATAAATTCCCTGTGCACCTAATAGTTCCAATCAACCCTGATCAAAATACTTAATATAAGAAGTGCCAGAGGAAAGAACCTTAATAAAAAAATAAGTAGAGATTAAAGGTAAATTTCATATATTTCTAAGGAAGTAAAAACACTTATTTACAGTTATTAAAGTAGTAAGTGAAGAAGAAGAGAAAAAGGTGACAAGAAAGAAAACTGTCGTTAAAGAAAATAAAATTAAAAACTTAATGAAAAAACTTATATAAACAAAATAACAAGGAAAATATAGTCAAATAAATAAAGAGCCTCCTATAATTGATATTAAAAATAGTAAACTTATTGGGAAAAATATAAGATAATCGTCTGAAACGAAAAAGGATCTTTTTGTTAAAAAAAATAAGCATAAATAATAGATGAGTCGAACTGAGTAAATTAAAGTAAACATAGTTGAAACAAACAATATAACAAAGATGATAAAATTTAAATCTGACATTAGTATAATTTCAATAATTAAGTCCTTAGAGTAAAAACCAGATATAAAAGGAAATCCACATAAAGAAATTGATGAACAAAAAAAGAATATGGAAATAATAGGTGAAAATAAAGAAATAGATCCTATAAGACGAACATCTTGAATATCTCCTATTCTATGAATAAAAAAGCCTGCACATAAGAATAATAAAGATTTAAATAAAGCATGACTCAAAAGGTGTAAGAAAGCAAGTTCGAAATAGCCTATAGATAAAATTATTATTATTACACCAAGTTGACTTAAAGTAGATAAAGCAATAACCTTCTTTAAATCAGTTTCAAAATTAGCACCTAAACCTGATATTATTATGGTAAGAACAGAAATAACAAAAAGAATATAATTATACTCGAGAACATTATGAAACCGAATAAGTAAATATACCCCCGCAGTTACTAGAGTTGAAGAATGAACTAATGATGAAACTGGGGTGGGTGCAGCCATGGCTGCAGGAAGTCAAGCAGAAAAAGGAATCTGAGCTCTTTTAGTCATTCTGGCAACAAAAACAAGAATAAAAATTAATAAAATATAGTAATCATAAAAAATGTGCTGTAAAAAGAAAAAATTACAAGAGCCGAAGTTTAATATTCAAGAAATTCTCAATAAAATTGCAACATCACCAATTCGATTGGATAAAACAGTTAGTATTCCAGCGTTTGCAGACTTGATATTTTGATAGTAAATTACAAGGCAATAAGAAACTAGTCCTAGACCATCTCAACCCAGAAGAATTCTAATTATATTAGGACTAGTAATTAACAGAATTATTGATAAGACAAATAAGTAAACCAGAAAAATAAATTTATTAATATCTTTATCACCTGATATATATCTATAGCTATAAATAATAACTATTGAGGAGATTAATATAACTACTCCCATGAAAGAGAGACTAATTCAATCAAGAAGAAATACTATAATAATTGAAGAAGAGTTAAAAGTTAAAATATCATACTCCACAAAAAGAGAAAATATAGAAATATAAAAAATATATCTTTGATAGATACAGAAAATACTAGAAAAAAGAAGTATTAAACCAATATAATAACAAATAGAAGTAAAAATTATTCAAAGAAATAACTTCATCTTAAGCTCCACAATCTTAAATTTTAAATAAACTATTTGAATTAAAGATAAAGAAAAGAACACTTTATTAGAAGAAGATTAATAGGAATTAAATGTATTAAAATAACGTGGTATTCACGTGAGATTATAGGAAAAAAACCATATAATATATTAAATATTTTACCATGTTGAGTAAAAGAAAATAAATAAAAGGTGAATACAGCTCCTAAAAATGAACCTAAAGGAAATAAAATTATTACAAAGGGACTATACTGAATTACTCTATATATAAGAAAAATTTCTGATAATAAATTAATTGTAGGTGGAGCTGAAATGTTAGAGGCACAAAGAAGAAATATAAGAAGACTGAAAGAAGGTAGGAGCATAATTATTCCCCTATTTAAGAAAATACTACGACTAGAAAAACGTTCATAATATATATTTACAATGCAGAATAGACCAGAAGAGGAAAGACCATGTCTAATTATTATTAATAGGCCACCTATTGAACCTCATAAAAAGTATGTTAAGATCCCAGAAAGAACTAGTCCTATATGTGCAACAGAAGAATAAGCAATTAAAGCCTTAAGATCATTTAAACGACAACAGATCAAACCGACAAAAAACATGCCTGAAACTCTTAAGGATACTAAGAAAAAAGAAACTCTAATTAGAGAAGAAAGTGAATATAAAGAAAAACGAATAATTCCATAACCACCTAGTTTAAGAAGGACTCCAGCAAGGATTATTGAACCGGATACTGGAGCCTCAACATGAGCTTTTGGTAATCATAAATGGAAAAGAAACATAGGTAATTTAACTAGGAATGCCAAAAAAAGAAAAGTAGATAACAAATAGAACATAAGATTCTTCTCAACTGAGAAAAAAAAAGTTGAGAAGAATCTTAGTGAACCTATCTTTGAGTTTAAAAAAACAATCACTAAAAGGAGAGGTAATGAGGCAAACAAGGTATAAAATATAAAATATAAAGATGCTTGAAGGCGTTCAGGCTGGTACCCTCAGCCTATAATTAAAAAGAATGTAGGAATGAGAGAGCACTCAAAGAAAAAATAAAACATTATACCATTAAAAGAAAAGAAACATAAAACTAAAAAGAAAAATAATAAAGAAATTAAAAGCAAAAGAATAAAATAATTCTTGTTATAGTAATTAAATATAGAGTAAAACATAAGGACAGTAATGAAAGCAGAAAGAAAAAATAAAGAGAAAGAGAGAGGATCATTAAAGAAGCATAAAAAAGTGTAGTCAAAATATAATGGGAAAAGTTTAACAGAAAAAAGTATTAAAATAAACAAGAAAACACAAATTAAATGTCAGCTAAAATAAATAGTTAAAGAAAAAAACAAAGAAAGTAAAGATAATATTATCATTAATAGAAATTAAATACTCTAAAATAGTCAGATCCATATACTCGTCTTATTGAAACTAATACAGAGAGTCCTAATGCTCCTTCACAGGCAGCAAAAGTAATATAGATTAATGAAAAAAAGAAATTAGAAAATATTAAGTCTAAAAATATATAAAAAAAGATTCCTAAGGCCATGTATTCTAAACTTAATAAAGTTAACAGAAGATGCTTACGTTTTGAACTAAAAACATATATTCCAGAGAAAAATACTATTATAAAAATAAAAATGGTCTTTTTAATTTAAGATAAAATATTGGTCTTGTAAACCAAAAATCAAATAATTTTGATAAGACTCAAGAAAAGATTTACATCTTACTTAAACTCCCAAAGTTTATATTATTATATTAAATATATCTTGAATTAAATCAATAATAATATTTTCAGTTTTAATTAGATCAATTTTTATAAAAATTAATAATCCTATAATAATAGTTATCATAATTATTTTACAAACCTTAACAGTATGTTTAATTTTATGATTAAAAATAGGATCTTCTTGATTCTCATACATTTTATTTTTAATTTTTATAGGGGGATTAATAGTTCTATTTATTTACATTTGCAGACTTGCCTCTAATGAAATGTTTTTTTTAAAGCTAAGCTATACAGAAATAATAATTATCTTTATTATTTCGATAATAATATTAATCTTAACAAAAAATGTAATTACTGAAACTAACTTAAATTATTCAATGTTTATTATGAACATATTAATAAAAATAAATATATTTCCAGTAATCTTAACAATATTTTATTTATTATTTACATTAATTGTGGTAGTAAAGATTTCTAATAAAAAGTTAGGACCTATTCGAACAAAAAAGAATTAATGACAATACTACGAAAAAAACATCCTTTAATTAAAATTATAAACAATTCATTAATTGAACTCCCGACCCCAATTAATATTTCTGCTTGATGAAACTTTGGTTCACTTTTAGGGCTTTGCTTAATGATCCAAATTTTAACAGGTTTATTCCTTGCTATACATTATACAGGAGATGTAAGAATTGCATTTCAAAGTGTAGTTTATATTATACGAGACGTGAATTATGGCTGACTTATTCGGGTACTTCATGCTAATGGAGCATCATTCTTTTTTATTTGTATTTATCTTCATGTTAGACGAGGAATTTATTATTCATCATTCTTTTATTTGGAGACATGAATAATTGGTGTAATTATTTTATTTATAGTTATGGGTACTGCTTTCGTAGGGTATGTTCTACCTTGAGGACAAATATCATTCTGAGGTGCAACTGTAATTACTAATTTACTTTCAGCTGTACCGTACTTGGGAACTATATTAGTACAATGAGTTTGAGGTGGATTTGCTGTTGACAACGCAACTCTAACGCGATTTTTTTCATTACATTTTTTGTTACCTTTTATTATTGCTGCACTTACAATGATTCATTTATTATTTTTACATCAAACAGGATCTAATAATCCAATTGGAATTAACTCAAATTCAGATAAAATTTCTTTTCATCCATTTTTTTCTTTTAAGGACATCTTAGGATTTATTTTAATAATCTGAGGATTAGTTTGATTAAGAACAACTGACCCTTATATGTTAGGAGATGTTGAAAATTTTATTCCTGCTAATCCCTTAGTAACCCCGGTTCATATTCAACCGGAATGATATTTTTTATTTGCTTACGCAATTTTACGCTCAATTCCTAATAAATTAGGAGGAGTAATTGCTTTAGTTTTATCAATTGCAATCTTACTAATTCTACCTTTTTCACAAAATAGTATTGTACGAGGAAATCAATTTTATCCTATTAACCAAATTATATTCTGAATTTTTCTAAATACTGCAGTGTTATTAACATGAATTGGAGCTCGACCAGTTGAAGAACCTTACATTATTACAGGACAAATTTTAACGGTTATTTACTTTTCATACTTTATTTTAACACCTTTAATAATCAAGGCATGAGAAAAAATGTTAGAGTAATTGATTGACTGAAAGGTTAAGTATGTATCTTGAAAATACACAAAAAAGGTTCAATTCCTTTATCAATTTTACAAAAAAATTAAAAATTAAATGATAAACATTTTTAATAAAATATAAAAGACTATTAATAATAAAGAACTTGGAAGATAAGTTTTTCAGGCCAAATACATAAGCTTATCATAGCGATAACGAGGGTAACAACCTCGAACTCAAATAAAAAAAAAACAGAAAAAGCAAGAAATGAATATATATAGAATAAAAAAAGAACCCCCAAAGAAAAAGCAAGAAATTAAATAACTCATAAAAATAATTCTAGCATATTCAGCCAAAAATAATAAAGC
>Ga0207677_10001095_pt1 | contig 14750 bp, 11 predicted proteins | sample KBSMisM42_FD_184311 | JGI IMG/M metagenome (GOLD analysis project Ga0207677, IMG submission 184311) | Miscanthus rhizosphere microbial communities from Kellogg Biological Station, Michigan, USA - KBS Miscanthus M4-2 (SPAdes) (version 2) | ecosystem: Host-associated > Plants > Roots >...
CTGGTTCTCGATCGCCCGCGCGCGCAGCAGGACTTCCCAGTGGTCGCGGCCGGTGGCGAGGGTGAAGGCCGAGGGAACCACGATCAGCCTGGCGCCGCGGAGGGCGAGGATCCGGAACAGCTCCGGGAAGCGGAGGTCGTAACAGACGGTGAGGCCGGCGGTCAGGTCGCCGACGGGCGCGACCACCGGTTCGCTGCCGGGCCGCTCGAACTCCGACTCGCGATAGGAGACGCCGCCGGCGTCGACGTCGAACATGTGGATCTTGCGATAGACGGCGAGGTCATCGCCATCCGGGCCGATCAGGACCGAGGTGTTGGAGGCCTTCGCCCCGTCCTCCCCGCGCTCGGAGATGCTGCCGGCAAGCAGGTGGACGCCGAGGTCGCGGGCCCAGCCCCGCGCCGCGGTCAGGCTCTGGCCGTCGAGCGGCTCCGCCCCCGCGACAAGTTCCTCGCCGCCGGCCAGCAGGTTCCACTTCTCGGGCAGGGCGACGAATTCGGCCCCGTCGGCGGCGGCGGCGCGGACCAGGCGCTCGGCCGCGGCCAGGTTCCTGTCCTTGTCCCCGTTCGAGTTGAGTTGTACCGCCGCTGCGCGCACGCCGGACCGCCCTTCGTTGATTGACCAGTCAATCGGCGACCTCAGTATATGAGCGCCAGGGGCGCCTTGGCGCTCTAGAGATTGAGCTGGCGGGCGACGATCCGGTCGAACAGACGGGTGGGGATCAGCGGCTGCAGCTTCGCTTGGACCTTGGCGTCGAGGCCGACGAGGTAGCGGGTCTTCGGCCGCTTCGACTCCAGCGCATGGGAGATCGCCTTCGCGACCTTCTCCGGCGGAATCCCACGTTCGGCGGTGTCCTCGATCACCTTGCGGAACTTCTCGATCGCGGCGCCGTAGAGGAGGTTCGTGTTCGGCGACTTCGCTTCGACCTCCTCCGCTTTGCGCTGACCGCGATCCCAGATCGGCGTGTCGATCGAGCCGGGCTCGATGATCGCGACCTCGATCCCCCAGGGACGCAGCTCCTGGCGGAAGACGTCTCCGATCGCCTCGGTCGCAAACTTTGAGGCGTGGTAGGGGCCGCCGAAGGGGAACGCGATCCGTCCCCCGATCGAGGCGAGGAAGATGATCCGCCCTTCGGCCCGGCGGATCTGCGGCAGCATCGCCTGGGTCACCGCGACGTAGGCGATGAGGTTGACCTCGAGCTGGTGGCGCAGGTCGTCGAGCGGGATCGTCTCCAGCGGGCCGGGGACGGCGACGCCGGCGTTGTTGACCAGACCATCCAGGCCTCCCTCGCTCTCCGCCTCGACCCGGGCCGCCGCGGCGGCGATCTGCTCGGGATCGGTGACGTCGAGGGTGACGGGGACGAGCCGCGGTGAGGCCTCCGCCCGCAAGCTCTCGGCATCGGCCTCCTTGCGGACCCCGGCGAAGACCCGCCAGCCCGACCCGTCGAGGCGCAGCGCGGTGGCGCGGCCGATGCCGGTGGAGGCACCGGTGACGAGGACGGATCGCATCGGGACGAGGCTACAGAGCGAGGGGCGTAACCTTTGTGCCGAAGTGAACGACGCCATCAAGGACGACGCCGAGCGCAAGCAGGTCACTGTCCTGTTCGCCGATGTCAGCGGCTCGATGGACCTGGCTGAGCAGGAGGACCCGGAGGAGTGGCGCGAGATCATGCAGCGCTTCTTCTCGACCCTCGCTGACACGGTCACCCGCTTCGAGGGGACCGTCGACAAGTTCACCGGCGACGGGATCATGGCGATCTTCGGCGCCCCGGTCGCCCACGAGGACCACGCCCAGCGCGCCTGTTACGCGGCGCTGCAGATGCTCGACGAGGTCGCCGAGTACGCGGCCGAGCTGCGGCGTGAGAAGGGGCTCAACTTCTCGACCCGGATCGGGATCAACTCCGGCGAGGTCGTCGCCGGCGCGATCGACGGCGGCGGCGGCTCCTCCTACACCGCGATCGGCCACACCGTCGGCCTCGCGCAGCGGATGGAGACGCTGGCCGAGCCGGGCAGGGCCTACCTGACCGAGAGCACCGCCGAGCTGGCGCGCGGCTACCTCGACCTCCGCGACCTCGGCGAGTTCGAGATCAAGGGCGCGAGCAGGCCGGTGCAGGTCTTCGAGCTCGCCGGGATCGGGCAGGCGCGCTCCCGCCTCGACCTCGCCCGCGAGCGCGGCTTCTCCAGCTTCGTCGGCCGCGAGGACGAGCTGGCGCGGCTGGACCGGGCCCTGGAGCGGGCGCGCGAGGGCGAGGCGGCCGCGGTCGGCGTCGTCGCCGAACCGGGGATCGGCAAGAGCCGCCTCTACCACGAGTTCGCGCAGCGCTGCCGGACCGAGGGGCTGGAGGTCTTCGAGGCGCAGGGACAGGCGCACGGCAAGGCGATCCCGTTCATGCCGATCCTGCAGATGCTGCGCTCCTTCTACGGGATCGCCGACCAGGACCCCGAGCAGACCGCGCGGGAGAAGATCGCCGGTCGCTCGCTCCTCCTCGACCCGGGCTTCGCCGACGACCTGCCGCTGATCTTCGACTTCCTCGGCGTGCCCGACCCGGAGCGGCCGGTGCCGCGGATGGACCCGGAGGGGCGCCAGCGTGCCCTCGCCGACTACCTCTGCCGCCTGGTCAGCAACCCCTCGCGCCGCAAGACCCTGGTCCTGATCGTCGAGGATCTGCACTGGGTCGATGAGGGCAGCCAGGCGATGCTGAGCGGCCTGATCTCGGGGATGGAGGGGACCCCGACCCTCGTCCTCGTCAACTACCGGCCCGAGCACACGCCCTCCTGGGTGGACTCCCCCCGCTACGAGACGATCGAGCTGCAGCCGCTCGACCGCGCCGACACCACCAAGCTGCTGCGCGACCTCGCCGGCGAGGACCCCTCGCTGGACGGGATCGACGAGCCGATCCACGAGCGGACCGGCGGCAACCCGTTCTTCATCGAGGAGATCATCCGCGAGCTGGCCGAGTCCGGGCACCTGCGGGGCGAGCGCGCCGCCTACCAGCTGGTGAAGCCGATCGAGGACGCCGGGGTGCCGGTGACGGTACAAGCCGTCCTCGCCGCCCGGATCGACCGCCTCGACGCCGACGCCAAGCACCTGCTGCAGGTCGCCTCGGTCGTCGGCAAGGAGGTCAGCGGCGAGGCGCTGTGGATGACCGCCGGGCGCGACGCCGAGACGATGGAACAGGTGCTGGGCGGGCTGATCGAGGGCGGCTTCCTCTACGAAGCCGAGATCTACCCCGAGCGGCTGCTCGCCTTCCGCCATCCCCTCACCCGCGAGGTCGCCTACGGCACCCAGCTGGCCGAACAGCGGGCCGCGACCCACGCCGCGGCGGCACGGGCGCTGATCGAACTGGAACCGCCGGAGCGCTACGACGAGCTCTCGGCGCTGGTCGCCGACCATCTGCGCCAGGGGGGCGAGAGCCTCGAATCGGCGCGCTGGTCGGCCCGCGCCGCCTACTGGGCCGGCCACAGCCGCCCGCGGGACGCGCTGCGCCTCTGGCACGACGTGATGGAGCTGACGGCCGAGATGGAGGAGGACGACGAAGTGGCGGCGCTGGCGATCCACTCGCGGCTGCTGCAGCTTCAGTACGCCTGGCGCGTCGGCATGAGCCGCGAGGAGGAAAGCCGGCTCGCCGCCGAAGCCGAGCAGATCGCCAAGCGGCAGAACGACCTCCACTCGCTGGTCCTGCTGAAGGTCGCGACGGCGGTGCGGCCGGGCCTCCCCCACCATGGGCCGACCTGGATCGAGGCCGTCCGGGAGACGATCGAGCTAGCCGACCGCTCCGGCGACCGGCACCTGCGGGTGGCGGTCAGGGGAGCCGGCGCCTACGCCTACCTCTGCGTCGCCGACTTCGACGGCTTCGAGCGGCTCCTCGACGAGATGCTGGAGATCGTCGGCGACGACGGCTCGGTCGGCGCCAACATCGTCCTCGGCAGTCCGATCGCCTGGGGCCTGATGGGCAAGGGGATGGTGCGGCGCGAGAGGCTCGAATTCGAGGAGGCCGAGGAGCTCTTCGAGCGGGCGCTGGAGGCGGCGCTGGAGGCGGACGACCCGGAGACCGCGAGCTGGGTCCGCAGCAACCAGGCCAGCCTGGTGATCCGGCGGGACCCGGAGGCGGCGCTGGCGATCGCCCGCCGCAACTGTGAGCTGACCGAACGGCTCGGCGACGTCTTCTCCCGCAGCCTCGCCCTCTCCAATCTCGCCTGGGCGCATCTGATCGCCGAGGAAAACGAGGCGGCGCTGGAATCGATCGAAGAGTCCGAGCGGCTCTACCGCGAGGCGATGGACAACGGCGGCGAGATGGAGGGTTGGCGCGGCCAGCTCCGCGCCCGGGCCCTGATCCTCGTCGGCCGGACGGACGAGGGGCTCGAGCTGGCGGAGGAGGCGGCCCGGATCGCCCGCGAGCGGGGAATGATGTGGAGTTACCCGGTGGCGATGCTGACCCTCGCCCGGGCGCGGGCGGCCGCCGGAGCCGAGGGCGCGAACGAGGCCTTCGACGAGGCCGAGCGGGTCGCGCGGGAGACCGGGGCGACGACGCTGTTGATGGATATCGCGGTCGAGCGCAAACAGCTCGAGAGCGCCGGCACCGCTTATTAGGTCCGGCTAGCTGCGGCGCTCGAGCTCGGCGACCATCAGCTTCGTGTGCAGGGCCCCGATCAGGTCCTTGAGCGGCTGGGCGCCCGCTTCCAACATCTCCACCACCCGCTCCGGCGGCACCTCGCCGGCGAGCCGTTCCATGACCACGTCGACCTCCTGGCGGGCCAGCTCTTCCAGCGCGACTTTGTAGCGGAGGGTGTCGTAGACGGTGAAGCCGATCTGCTCGTCGTAGCCGCCGGCGCGGAAGCGGCTGATCGCCTCGATGATCGTCACGTCGGAGGGCGAGTAGCCGCGGCTGTTGGGAGTCAGGACCTCGAGCTCGGCGAGGCGGTCCAGCACCTCCTTGGGGACGCCGTAGCGCTTGCGGACCTCGGCGGCGCTGGTTCGCGAGCGCTCCATACCGTCGAGCACGTCCTTGATCGCCTTCAGGGGCAGGTAGCGCTCCTCCTGCAGGCGCTTGATCAGCCTGATCCGGTCGACGAACTCGGGCGGGTAATAGGCCATGTTGCGGCTCGTCTTGACCGGCTCCGGCAAGAGGCCCTCGCGCAGGTAGTGCTTGATCGTCGGCGCCGGGACGCCGGAGGCCTCGGCCAGCTCGCGCATCCGCAGCAGCCCGTCGCCGTTCTCCTCGCCGACCCCGTTGGCGCTCACGCGCGGAACTCCCCCTGCGGCGCCGCGGCGGGGCCGGCGGCGGCGCCGGACTCCTTCATCGCCGCGATCTCCTCGGCCGAGTAGCCGACCTCGGCCAGGACCTCGTCGGTGTGCTCGCCGAAGGCTGGGGCCGGCCGCGTCGGGTCAGCCGGGGTGCGGCTCAGCTTCACCGGGTTGCCGAGCTGGCGGACCTTGCCCAGCTCGGGCTGGTCGAGCTCGACGACCATCTCGCGAGCCCGGACCAGCTCGGAGGCGAGCGCCTCGTCGAGGTCGAGGACCGGCTCGATGCAGCAGTCGTGCTCGTCGTTGAAGGCGAGCCACTCGTCGCGGCTGCGGGAGCGGAAGACGGCAGCGACCTCCTCCCAGGCCTGCGAGCCGGGCGCTTCGAACTGTTTCTCGATCAGCTCGGGGCGACCGACGCCGTTGCAGAGGGCAGCCCAGAACTTCGGCTCCAGGGCGCCGCAGGTGATCCAGCCGTCGGCGACCTCGTAGGGCAGGTAACAGATCAGCCCACCGGCGAGTTGCTGCTCGCCGCGGCGCGGCACCTCTTCATCGCAGAAGTAGCGGCCGGCGATCATCGCCAGCCAGGACAGCGCGCCGTCGGCCATCGAGATGTCGACCATCTGCCCCTCGCCCGAGCGCTCGCGCTCGTGCAGCGCCGCCATCACCCCGAAGGCGGCCATCAGGCCGCCGCCGCCGAGGTCGGCAATCTGCCCGGCCGACTGGACCGGCGGGCCGTCCTTGGTGCCGGTCAGGCCGAGTAGGCCGACAAGGCCGAGATAGTTCATGTCGTGGCCGGCGCGCAGGGTGTAGGGCCCGTCCTGGCCGTAGCCGGTGATCGCGCAGTAGACGACCGCCGGGTTCGCCTCGCGCATCCGCTCGTAGCCGACACCGAGCCGGTCGAGGACGCCAGGCCGGAAGCCGTCGAGGACGACGTCGTGGGCGGCGACCAGGCGCAGCAGCGCCTCCTTCCCGACCTCGCTCTTGAGGTCGAGGCGAACCGAGCGCTTGCCGCGGTTTAGCGAGAGATAGAGCGAGGAACGGGTGCCGAGCGCCTGTTGCTCCTCGGTCCCGTAATAGGGCGGGGCCCAGCGGATGTAGTCGCCCATGCCGGTGTCCTCGACCTTCAGCACCTCGGCGCCGAGGTCGGCGAGCAGCAGCGAGCAGAAACCGCCCGGCAGCAGGCGGGTGAGGTCGAGGACCTTGACGTCGCTAAGCGGTAGAGCGCTCACGCTTCGGGACCCCCAGAAGCTCGCGCGCCTCGGCGACGCTGGCCGGGCGGCGGCCGATGTCTTCGGCCATCTGCCGCGCCTTCGCGATCAGATCGCCGTTGGAGCGGCACATCTCCCCGTTCGGCAGGTAGAGGTTGTCCTCGACCCCGGCGCGGACGTTGCCGCCGAGGATCAGCGAGGCGGCGAGCAGCTTCCACTGGTCGCGGGAGATCCCGATCACCTGCCACTGGTTAGGGCCCTCCGGGCCGCCGGGGATCTGGTCGGACATCAGGGTGACGTTGCGCGGGGTCGGGCGGATGCCGCCCGTCACCCCCATCACCAGCGAGATCTGCAGCGGCGGCTCCAGCAGGCCCATGTCGACGAGCGGGTCGAGGTTGGCGACGTGGCCGGAGTCGAAGCACTCGTGCTCGGGCTTGACCCCGATCTCTTTCATCGCCGTCAGGAACTCGATGATCGTGTCGAAGCTGTTCTCGAAGACGGCCTTGAAAACGAAGTCCTTGCGCCGCTTCGAGTACTTCGCGTAGTTCATCGAGCTCATGTTCAGCGCGGCGACGTCTGGGCGGCAGGCGCGCAGGTACTCGATTCGCTTCTCGATCGGGATCCCGATCGCGCCGGTCGAGTAGTTGACGATCACGTCGCCGACCTCGGCCAGGATCGCCTCGGTGATCGCCTGGAAGTCCTCGATCTCATACGAGGGCGTGCCGTCGGGTTTGCGGGCGTGGATGTGGATCTGCGAGGCGCCCTCGTCAACGGCGCGCCGCGCCTCGGCGGCGTACTCCTCGGGCGTGTAGGGGATCGCCGGGCACTGGTCGCGGTTGGCGATCACGCCGCTGATCGAGCAGCTGATGATCACCGGATCGTCGAAAGAGCTCATCACCACACGCTCCGCTGTGCCTTTTTGGGGAATAGCAACGAAAAGGAACAGGCGAACGTCATACCGGCATCACCCCGTGTCGTTTCTTCGGCTTCTCAACATGCTTGTTTCGGGACATTTGCAGCGCTTTCGCGATCGTCTGCCGGGTCTCGCGCGGGTCGATGATGTCGTCGATGACGGCGTTGCCAGCGGCGATGTAGGGGTCGATCTGCTGGCGGACCGCGTTCAGCATCGTCTCCCGCGTCCCCTCCGGGTCGTCGGAGGCCTCGATCATCGAGCGGCCGATGATTTCGACCGCGCCCTCGGCCCCCATCACCGAGATCTCGGCCCCCGGCCACGCGACGATCAAGTCCGGCTCGTAGGCCTTGCCGCACATCACGTAGTAGCCGGCGCCGTAGGCCTTGCGGACGACGACGGTCACCTTCGGGACGGTGGCGCGGCTGACCGCGTAGAGCATCTTCGCCCCGTGGCGGATGATCCCGGCGTGCTCGACCTTCGAGCCGACCATGAAGCCGGGTACGTCCTGGAGGAAGACGAGCGGGATGTTGAAGGCGTCGCAGAGGTTGATGAAGCGGGCGGCCTTGTCGGCGGAGTCGTTGTCGAGGACGCCGGCCAGCTGCTTGGGCTGGTTGGCGACGATCCCCGCCGGCTGACCGCCGAAGCGGGCGAAGCAGGTGATCACGTTCTTGGCGAACTTCGGCTTCAGGTCGAACCAGTCGCCGTCGTCGACGATCTCGCGGATCACGTCGTACATGTCGTACGGCTGGCGCGGGGACTCCGGGACGATCCCCATCAGCTTCTCCGAGGCCCGCTCGATCGGGTCGCTGACGTCGATCACCGGCGGCCGCTCCTCGCAGTTGCCCGGGAAGTAGGAGAGGTACTTGCGGACCGAGGCGATGCACTCCTCGTCGTCGGCAACCTCGAGGTCCCCCACTCCCGACTTGCGGCAGTGGACCTTGGCGCCGCCGAGGTCCTCCATCGAGATCTCCTCGCCGGTCACGGCTTTGGTCAGGTGCGGGCCGGCGAGCGCCATCGCACCCTGGCCGGAGACCATCGGGACGAAGTCCGAGAGCGCCGGGATGTAGGCGGTGCCGGCGGCGCAGGGGCCCATCATCGCCGCGACCATCGGGATCACGCCCGACATTTCGACCTCCTCGCGGAAGAGGTGGCCGGAGCCGGCGAAGAGCGAGCCCGCCGCCTCCTGGATGCGGGCGCCGGCTGAGTCGAGCAGCCAGATGAAGGGCATCCGCTTCTGCAGCGCCATCTCGCGCAGGCGGGTGACCTTGAGCTCGCCGGTCATCCCCATCGAGCCGGCCATCACGGTGAAGTCGTAGGCGGCGATGCAGGTGGCGCGGCCGTCGACGTCCCCCCAGCCGGTGACGACGCCGTCGGCGGGCGCCTCGACCCCGTCCATCGCCCGCTGGGCGAAGTGCGGGCGGCCGTGGATCCCCATCTCGACGAAGGTCCCCTCGTCGACCAGGAGGTCGATCCGCTCGCGGGCGGTCAGCTTGCCGCGATCGTGCTGTTTGGCGATCTTCTCCTCGCCGCCGCCGAGCTTCGCTTTGGCGCGGCGCTCATGCAGCTGCGCGGTCAGATCGGCCAGCGGGGCGGTGCCCGGCAGCAGGTTCGGGGATTTCTCCTCGGTCGCCATCGGCGTCAGCGTCCTTTCCACTGCGGGTCGCGTTTCTCGAAGAAGGCGGTGACCCCCTCGACGATGTCCTCGGTGGTGAAGGTGAGCGAAAGCTGGGAGCGCAGGAACTCGAGCGCGTCGTCGAGCGCCATGTCCTGCTGGCGGTACATCGCGTCGTGGCCGAGCCGCATCAGCACCGGGCTCTTCGAGGCGAGCTTGGTCGCCCACTCGGAGACGGCGCCGTCGAACTCAGCCGCCGGGACAACCTTGTTGGCGAGCCCGTACTCCACCGCCTGCTCGGCCGAGAGCCGCTCGCCCAGCAGCATCATCTCGTTGACCTTCTTCCGCGGGACGTTGCGGTAGATGATCGACATGATCATGTAGGGGAAGGCGCCGACGTTGATCTCCGGCGTGCCGAAGGTCGCACCCTCTTTGGCGATCACCAGGTCGCAGGAGAGCGCCAGTCCCATCCCGCCCGCCAGTACGTGGCCGTTGGCGGCGCAGAGCGAGGGCTTGCCGAGCCGCGGCATCAGCCGGAAGAACTCGAGGAAGAGGTCTGAGGCGAAGTGTTTGGCGACCAGCGGCATGTCGGCGGCGAACCCGCCGAGGTCGGCGCCGGCGCAGAAGACCTTCTCGCCTGAGCCGGTGAGGACGACGGCGCGGACCTCCTCGGAGGTTTTCGCCAACTCCATCGCCTCGACCAGCTCGCTCAGCATCTGCCCGGAGAGCATGTTGCGCTTCTCCGGATCGTTCAGCGTCACCGTGGCGACGCCGTCGGCCACCTCGTAGGCGACCTTCTCGCCGTTCCACTGACTGTCTCCCTGGGGCATCCGCCGGGACCATAGCAAGCTGAAAGTAGGAAGTGCTACTGTCCACTTCGCATTCGGGGGGCCGATGCGGTCCCGCAACTCACCAGAGGAGAGAGACCAGTGGCGACCGCAACCGACAGCTCCAGCGTCATCAAGCCCGACCACGCGGCAGGGCGCAAGCACTTCATCTTCAGCCAGGAGCACGAAGACCTGCGCGAGTCGATGGAGTCGTGGGTGAAAAAGGAGATGTGGCCTCACCGCAACGAATGGGAGGACACCTACTGGCCGAGCGAGAAGATGAAGCGCGCCGGTGAGCTCGGCTTCCTCGGCCTCTGCTTCCCGGAGGAGTACGGCGGCCAGGGCGGCGACTACTTCTACTCGCTGGTCCGCGCCGAGTGCATGAGCTACTCCGGTTCCGGCGGCACCAACATGGGCTTCGCGGTCCAGACCGACATGGTCCTCCCCCCGATCCACCTGCTCGGCACCGAGGAGCAGAAGAAGAAGTACCTCGAACCGGGGCTGAAGGGCGAGAAGATCGGCGCCCTCGGGATCACCGAGCCGGGCGCCGGCTCCGACGTCGCCGGGATCCGCACCACCGCGATCCGCGACGGCGACGAATACGTGATCAACGGCTCCAAGACCTTCATCACCAACGGGCCGCGGGCCGACTTCATCGTCCTCGTCTGCAAGACCGACCCGGAGGAGCGCCACGCCGGCATCACCCTCTTCGTCGTCGACCTGCGCGACGAGAACGGCGAGAAGGTCCCCGGCTTCACCGTCTCGGCCGAGCTGGAGAAGATGGGGATGCACGCCTCCGACACCGGCGAACTCGCCTTCGAAGACGTCCGCGTCCCCGCGGACGCCGTGCTCGGCGAGGTCGGCAAGGGCTTCTACCACATCGCCTGGGAGCTCCAGGGCGAGCGGCTGGTCGCCGCCGCCGGCTCCCACGCGGGCTGCGAACGGATGATCGAGAAGACCCTCGAGTACGCGAAGGAGCGGGAAGCCTTCGGCCGCTCGATCGGCAAGTTCCAGGCGATCCGCCACAAGTTCGCCGAGATGGCGACCAAGACCGAGGCCGCAAAGCAGTTCACCTACGCGACCGCCTGGCGCTTCGGCAACGGCGAGTACCCGGTCCGCGAGATCACGATGGCGAAGCTCTTCTCCTCGCGGATCGCCTGCGAGGTCGCCGACGACTGCATCCAGATCCTCGGCGGCTACGGCTACATGAAGGAGTACGAGATCGAGCGCGCCTACCGCGACGTCCGCCTCAACCGGATCGGTGCCGGCACCGACGAGGTGATGCTCGACGTGATCGGGCGCAGCTACGGGCTGTAGGCACGTGTCGCACGTCGAGCACGTCCGCTCTTACTACGAGGCGCTGAACAGCGGCGACGCCACGGCGGTGTCGTCGCACTTCACCGAGGACGCGGTCCACTACTACACGCGCCTCGGCCCCCACGAGGGGGCCAGGGCGATCGGCGACCTGGCGGCGCTCGGCGTCTCGACGATCGACGCCCAGTGGTACGTCGAGAACGCGATCGAGCAGGGCGACCAGGTCGCGATCGAGTGGACGATGACCTGGCGGGACCCGAAGGACGGGGCCGAGCGCCTCGACCGCGGCACCGAGTGGTTCCAGATCCGCGACGGCAGGATCGCCGAGGTCCGCGCCTACCACCACGGAGGGAAGAAGAACCCGCAGGGCGACCTGCTCGGCTTCGACCACGAGGGGCGCGGCTACCGGATGCTTGCGGACTGGCAGGCCCCGGCGGGCAAGGAGAGCGCGGCGTGACCGTCGTCAAGGACAGCGGCGCCCGCGCCACCCTGCCCCCCTTCGGCTCCGAGCACGAGGAGCTGCGGGAAACGGTCACCCGCTTCGTCGCCAAGGAGATCGCGCCGAACGTCGACGAGTGGGAGGCGGCCCGGGAATTCCCCCGCGAGCTCTACGCCCGCTGCGCCGAGCTCGGCTTCCTCGGGCTCAAGTTCCCGGAGGAGCTCGGGGGCCAGGGCGGCACCCACCTGCACGACGCGATCTGGGTCGAGGAGCTGGCCCGCTCCGGCGGCTCCGGCGGCGTCGCCGCCGGGCTCAATGCCCACACCTCGATCGCGATGCCGCCGATCTTCAACTTCGGCACCGAGGAGCAGAAGCAGCGCTGGCTGGTGCCGGGAATCGCCGGGGAAAAGATCGGCGCCCTCGGGATCACCGAGCCCGGCGCCGGCTCCGATGTCGCTTCGCTGACCACGACCGCCAGGCGCGACGGCGACGCCTACGTCGTCAACGGCGCCAAGACCTTCATCACCAACGGCGTCCGCGCCGACTTCCTCGTCTGCGCCTGCAGGACCAGCGAGGAGGGCGGCCACGGGGGGATCTCCTTCCTCGTCCTCGAGCGCGAGATGCCCGGCTACGAGGTCAGCCGCAAGCTCGAGAAGATGGGGTGGCACTCCTCCGACACCGGCGAAATCTCCTTCACCGACGTCGAGGTCCCCGCCGAGAACCTGCTGGGCGAGGAGAACGGCGGCTTCAAGCTGATCATGGCCAACTTCGCCTGGGAGCGGCTGCTGATGGCGATCGGCGCCGTCGGCGCGATGCAGCGCCTGATCGAGATCACCGTCGCCTACGCGCTGGAGCGCGAAGCCTTCGGGCGGCCGATCGGCAAGTTCCAGGCGATCCGCCACCACGTCGCCGAGATGGCGACCAAGGCCGAGGCCTCCCGCGCCCTCACCTACAACGCCCTCCGCCTCTTTCACGAAGGCCAGAACCCCATCCAGGAGGTCTCGATGGCGAAGCTGGTCACCCAGCGCGCCGTCCTCGAGATCGCCGACCAGTCCCTGCAGATCCACGGCGGCTACGGCTACATGCGCGAGTACAACATCGAGCGCGCCGTCCGCGACGCCCGCCTCGGCCCGATCGGCGGCGGCACCGACGAGATCATGAAGGAGATCATCGGCAAAACGATGGGGCTCTAACCCCGTGCCGAGGTCCTCAGGGTCCCGAAACAACACCCAAGCTGCCATCAGTGACAAGCGGGATTTGTCACTCGCGACAAATATCGGGCCGTACCGATTTGTGTCAAGGTTTTGGAACTATCTAGTTCCTAGGGGGGTAACAAGTTGGGACAACGTCAGGCCGGATACGGAGTCGACATGACGCGGGCGGGAGCACGAGCGCTGTCTGTGCTTGCAGCGCCCCTTCACGTTCACATTCTCAGAGCATTGGAGGAGGAACCAAAAGGGCTACTCGACCTTCATCGTGCAGTCGGTTCTCCACCCGAGAGCACGATGCGCGTCTACACGCGAACACTCCAGGAGTTGGGCGTACTCGAAAGACAACGCCAGAACGAATTCCCGGCGACCGCCGTGTACTCGATTACGCCGGCCGGAACCTCCCTCCTGAAGGTCGCAGATCTTCTACAAAAGTGGCTGTTGACGGCTCCCGACGGACCGATCCTGCTCGGCAGCATGGCCTCGAAGAGCGGAATCAAAGCGTTGGTCGGCGGTTGGTCCTCCAACATCGTGCGCGCGGTGGCGGCCCGGGCCCTCTCGCTGACCGAACTCAACGTGTTGATCCCCAAGATCAGCTACCCGACGCTGGAGCGAAAGCTGGGCACGATGCGAACCGCACGGCTGGTCGAGCCGCAACCCGGCGAGGGGCGTGGGACGCCCTACGGACCCACTCTCTGGCTGCGCCAGGCGGTGATCCCTCTCGCCTCGGCCGTGGCCTGGGAGCGGAAGTTCGCCGCCGACACGACTCCGCATATAGGCCGCCTCGACGTCGAGGCGGCATTCCTTCTGGCCGCACCCCTGGTCGAGCTGGATTCCGGTCACAGCGGCCGGTGCCGGCTGACGGTGGAGATAAACGGTGGCTCCTCCCCCACCATGGCCGGAGTGATCGTCGGCGTCGAGGAAGGCAAGCTCGTCTCCTGCACCTCCCGCCTGGACGGTGACGCCCAGGCGTCTGCCGTGGGCACTCCCCTCGCCTGGCTGCGTCAGATGAACGGGGGACCCGCGGGGCAGCTCGAGCTGACCGGGGACCTGTCTCTCTCGATGGGTGTTATCGACACGCTGAGGTCCCTGCCGAGGGTTCTCGCACACAACTGACGCGCCACCGAACGAAACCCGCAGGAAGTCAGCGATCTCTTCCTTCCAGGGGAAAACACACTCTTCGACTCAGCTTTTGGTCACTGTGTCAAAGGGCTTTCACCCTGCAGTTTGAAGAGAGGTACCACATCGGATGTGATGGATCCGAGAGGTGTTGCGAATCATCTCTTCTCCTTGTAGAGAGGCGTCCGGTCCGGGCGCCTCTCTCGTTTTTAGCGGCGAGGCCCGGTATTGCAGTTGTGTGACCTGCCCCAGCCGCGCTGGCCGTTGCAGTAGTCGTAGCCGGGGCCGCCGTAGAGCTGGTCGGGCTGGGGGCCGCCGTAGAGGCGGTCGTTGCCGGGACCGCCGTGGCAGCCGTCCTGGCCCGGGCCCATGATGCAGATGTCGCGGCCACGGCCGCCCCAGCAGCCGTCGCTGCCGGTGCCGTGGCGGCAGAAGTCATTGCCGCCACCGCCGACGCAGTCGCTGTTACGGGGACCGGTGATGCAGACGTCGTTGTTGCCGCGGCCGATGCAGCGGTTGCGGCGGGCGCCGCCGGGAAAGCAGACGTCGCGCTCGGCGTTGCCGATGAACTTGTCAGAGCCGGCGCCCAGGTAGACCACCACGGGCATCGGCATCTTGTTGGAGATGCGGACCAGGTCCCCCCTGCGTCCCATCTTGATTTCGATCACCCGTTTGTTCCGGGCCCGGCAGACGGCGACGCGGTGGCTGTGCCTGAAGTGACAGCCACGCGGGCGCCGGTGGGCCATCCGCCCCCTGACGATGATCTTGCCCTGCTTCTTGTGCAGGGTCAGGGTCGCGCCCTTGTTGGACCCGTAGATGACGATCTTGCCGGCGGTGGTCGCGCTCCCGGGCAGCACCAGGGCGACGAC
>Ga0207677_10001101_pt1 | contig 14732 bp, 19 predicted proteins | sample KBSMisM42_FD_184311 | JGI IMG/M metagenome (GOLD analysis project Ga0207677, IMG submission 184311) | Miscanthus rhizosphere microbial communities from Kellogg Biological Station, Michigan, USA - KBS Miscanthus M4-2 (SPAdes) (version 2) | ecosystem: Host-associated > Plants > Roots >...
TCGGGCATACCGACAACGTGCGTGCCATCAGGCCAGGCGATCACCGTGCCCCATTCGTGGATGGCGACGAGGACATTGCCGAAGCACAGGGTCACGCGATCCCGAGCCATTCTTTTCTAACCCAAGGCAAGTGAACGAACTGCGCTGGGTCGCGGCTACCGGGGAAGGCGACAACCCTGGCGCCCTCAGGCAGGCCAAGACATCCCTCTGGCCACGGCCCCTTGCGGAAGGCCCACACGCCGTCCTGGTCGGTGTAAGCGCCCGCGTTCGGCAGCTTGTGATGCATCCAGCCTTGATCGTCTGGAAACGCATAGCGCGGCAGCTTCTCGGCAGCTTCGAGGGAAAAGTCCGACCACACATCAGGCCGATAGCCTGCCGTCGTGAGCCAAATTGTCCCAGTGTACAAACAGGGATGTTTGGGATTGTTAACGCCCTGCAGAATAACGAACGGCTCGGGTCGCTCGATCAAAGGGGCAAGCTTACCCGTGAGGATCAGATCCAGGTCCAGCACCAGGATGCGGTCGCCGGGCAGACACCCAAGCTTGCGCTGAAAGGTCGGATCGAACAGCCGCAGGCGCGCAAAGCAGCCTTTGATCCGCGTCAGCTCAATATCCTGCAGACGAACCTGATAGGACATCGTCGGGCCGAAGGTCTGCGGTCGCTCGGTCACCACGACAAAGCGATACGGCATGTTCATGTGCCGCAGCAGCCCCTCGCCCAGGCGGTCGACATAGCCAGGGTGGTATTTCGTGCCCCAGAGGAAGGTGACCACGCTCAGCATCAGAGCAGGATAATCCCGATGCCCATGGCCTCTCCCGTCGACTGAGAATTGACGATTTCGCGGTGCTTATGCTCGTGCTTGATCTCATCCCAGAACATTGGCACGCCGCTGGTGATCAACTTGATGTCGTGGATCGCAACCGCCTTGCTGGCCATCGGCGCATAATTGGCGAAATCGCGGGTGATAAAGGAATAGTCGTGATTGGCGTCGATGAACACCAAATCGAACGGCGCCCGCTGCTGCGCCTGTTGGACCGCCTTGTGGCTGGTCGAATCCATCCAGATGAAGCCGCATGAGCGATGCTGGCCTTCCAACCAACGCTGCACACCATGCATTGAGCGCCAGGATGCCGTCTCACGGGCGCGCGGCAGATCGATCGAGATACAGCGCGAGCCCTCTGGCATGGCCATGCCGATGCGAAACAGCGTGCCACCAAATTTGCTGCCGATTTCCAGATAGGACCGCGCGCCGATTGTGCGAACGAAGTCAATGAACTGCGCGAACTCCAGGGCGTCCTGGATCATCCTGGGCGGGAACACTAGGTCCGTTCCAACATCGCGACCCACTCATTGGTCTCTGAGTGAGGCCAGACCCGGCGCACCGTGAACCCGCGTTGTTCCAACTGCTCGCGCCACCATGGTCCAGATTGGATGAGCACATGCGCGTTTCGGCCGTCGCTCAGTTGGCGCTTGGCCTCACGCATTGAAATGGCGACGAACAGGATCTTCTTGGTGAGCTTTGCCAGATGACCCAGCACGCCATCAAGACATGCGGGCTCAATGTGCTCCAGCACATCGACGCAGACGACGAGGTCGGCGGGCGATGGTTGGGCGGCGAATTCATTGACCGCAGGGTCATAAGCCTGCACCAGGTGGTTCGATCGTGTCAGCGTCTTGGTCAGCGTGCCCTTGCCAGCGCCGTAGTCGAGAATGCTTCGGCATTCCTCAATGCGGGCGATGCCAGCGACCATATAGCCCCAGTTGTATCCCCTGGAACCGTAGGCAGGTTGCTGATGCAAGCGCTGCTGTTCGGCTAAATAGCCGGCACTGATTCTAATAGTCACGGGCCCAGACGGCGCATACGCCAAGCGTCTTGGACAAGTAGCTGGTGTGAATGCGGCGTAACTGTTCGGTGCCGAGTTCCCGATCCATCATCATCATCTCGACCTGATTGTCTTGGAATTTCTCAGTGGTCGCGCGCCAGGCGAAATATTCTCTGGTATGGCGTCCGAGGTAGCGGACCAGTTCGGCTAGCTTGGCCGACGGCATGATGCGGCTCAGCTTATGAATGACCGCTATGCACAGCACGATGTCATATGTCCGATCGCCGAATACGTCGAACGCACGCGGACCATGGGTTAGGTCAACCACTTCGAATTGGCTTTCGACGCTACGCAGATCGGCGAAGATGTGCTTCGCCGTCCAGATGCCATCCTCGAAGTTATCGCAGCCATGCACCAGCTTGGCGCCATTGTTGGCCATCTCGAACCCAACCATGCCGCGATTGCAGCCGATGTCGAGCACGCTAGCTCCCTTGGCCCGCAACACGATATCCAGCATGCCGTCGAGACGAATATCATGAACGCCTGCGACGCGGCGTTGCAGGTTGCGTTCGTCAAACATTATTGTCCCGCCATAATACGCCGATGCCGTAGTAGTTGCGCTTGCTGTAAAGCCTGATCTCCCGGTGCCGATGATCGCCCTTGATTTCGTCCCACAGGCGGGGAACACCCATCGGGCGGGTGACGCGTCCAGGGACTTTGCTCACCCAGGTTTCATTCCAACTGATATCATGGAAGGCGATCATGCGACCCATATCGCGGTAATTGTCCCAGTCCGCCTTGACCGCGTCATAGTCGTGACACCCGTCGATAAAGATGCAATCGAAGGGCGATAGGGCCCGCGCTTTAGCGATTATCAGGGGGTCGGTGCTGTTGCCGGCAATGAGATGCGTATCATAGCCTCGTCCGATGAGGCGGGATACGCCGTCCTCTATGTTGGCTCGGTTCTTGTGGGCGCTGACGATATGCAGATCAAGGCCGACGACGCGGGAGCCCGATGGCAGGCTGTTGGCAATGCGCCAGAGAGAACCACCCGAGCCAAGACCTAGTTCCAGGTACGAGCGAACATTTTCCGCACGCAGCAGCGCCATGAAAGCGTCGTGCTCCGCGAGGTCCTGTAGAACGCGCGTTTCGTAGTCATGCGCCACTCAGGCACCTCTCAGAGTATGAATAGCTGCATGACTGCGACAACAATGAAGGCCACTACGCACAATGCAGCAAAAATCCAGTAGTCCAGACTACGGTTTCCAGATCAGTCGGGCCGACCGATCGATTTCAACCATTTCGGGCATTTGGCCACCGAAGTAAGTGTCAACCGCCTTCTTGGCCCCGAGCCACCAGCCGTAATCGTCAATCACCAAGGCGCCGCCGCGCACCAGCATGGGATACAGCACCTGCAGTTCGACCATCGTTGAGGAGTAGAAGTCGGTATCAAGCCGCAGATAAGAAATCCGGTCGGGTATTGCGTGGGTCCGCAATGTCTGTTCGACCATACCTTCGACGAAGATCACACTGTCATCCAGCAATCCGCGTTCGCTGAACGCGCGCTCCACGTCAGCGCGTGAGCATAGCAACCAATCGTTTGGCTTACTGAGCGGTCGCCCGCCCCGATGGTTGATATCCTCTGGTCCAGACGGCGGCATGCCCGCGAACGTGTCGAACAACCAGTAGCGCCTGGTCTGATAGCCGTTGGCCTCAATGTAGGCTTTGGCGGTAATCGGTTGCGCGCCTTGCCATACGCCACACTCGACGAAGTCGCCCGCAATCCCCAGGATCTCCAGGCGGTCGAGGATGTGGATCGTCCATTCAATGCATGGCGTCCGTGAGCCAAGCGTCCGCGCGTCCTGCGTCAGCCGTTGCAGCAAGGGGGCCCTCAATCGCCGGCCAAGGCCGGAACGGCCGATATCACCCAGCGTTTCTCCTGCTTGTGGCTCCAATAGCCGTATTCGAGACCGCTTTCGTCGACATAGAACAGGATGCCGACGCGCTCTGGCTTATCACGCACCACCGGCATGTCGGGACCTTCAATCAGATACTCGTCGAAGCTCGCTGTTGGTTCGATATGATACGCAATGATCTTATGACCGACGGGCAGATGGAGTTCCAACAGTGCCCGGTGGAAGTCCTTGTGCATCGCCATGACGCCCCAGCGGCGTTCGGCTGACTCGCTCATCGCTGCCTCCGCTTAGAACAAGCGGTAATGATAGGGGTAGGGCGTCAGCAACGAAACCAGCAACAGGATGACCAGGACCACCAAGATGACACCGACCGCATCGGCACCGACATTACGATAGCGAACGCCACCAAAGATCATTAAAATCAGCACGATGAGTATAAGAAGCATGAGCATCGGATTTTTCCCCCCATGCATCGATTTCTGATAACCGGCGGCAGCGGCTTCATCGGCTCGCATCTTCGCGACGCGTTACGCAGCAGCAGCGCTGAGGTGCGCCTGTTCGAAGGCGATATCTGCGACGTGGATACTGTCGGATCCGCGCTGGACCAGATCGACGGCGTGTTTCACTTGGCCGCCGTGCCGTCAGTAGCGCACAGCAACGTCGCCTGGCTGGAAACCCACCGCATCAACCTGACCGGCACGATCACGGTGTTCGAAGCGATCAGGCAGCGTGGGGCAAAAATCCCGGTGGTTTATGCGTCATCCTGTGCGACCTACGCCAACCCGCTGACCGCGTATGGCGCCGACAAGCGCGCCTGCGAGTTGCACGCTGAGGTCGCTTCAGGCATTCACGGCATTCCGACCGCAGGCCTGCGGATCTTCAATGCCTACGGGCCAGGGCAAAATCCGCATTCACCTTATAGCGGGGTGATTTCTATCTTCTGCGACCGGCTGTTGAAGGAAGAACCCGTCGAGATCCACGGCAGCGGCGAACAGGTGCGCGACTTCATCTATGTGGCCGATGTCGTGCAAGCGCTCACCGCGACGATGCGCTATCTGCTGGATGGTTGGCGGCCGGCGGCGCCGTTTGATGTTTGCACCGGCGAGGGAGTTTCGGTCCTCGTGCTGGCCAACATCATCGGCGAGTTGCTCAATGTGCGTCCGAAGCTCGAGTTCGTTGCAGCTCGCAAGGGTGATATGCCGCACGCTGTTGGCAATCGCATCGCCATGCACGCCAATCTCGGACCGATACACATTACGCCGCTGAAGGTCGGGCTGCGGAACGTGCTGGCTACTCTCAGGGGAGATAACGCGCTCGTCCCGGCCCGCCCATGAGCCCAGCGCATGCGACCAAGTCGTAAAGCAACCATAGCACGGCAATAACCACGATGGCGGCGACGATGATCTTGATGACAGACATCACGAGATCGCTGTGCACACCGAGTTGCACCATGAGAAACGGCACCAGCTTGTAGATAATCGCCACGACGGCGCATACGACCACGACCCAAACCAAAGTCTGGATAAGCCACAGCAGCGAGAAGCACATCGGATTATCCTTTGAGGATGGCGTGAGCGGCGTTGATCACTTCGTCGGCGGTGATCCGGTCCATCGCGGCAGCGCAGTGCGGACAGGGCTTAAGCAGGCCGCATGCCTCGGTTTCGCCGCCCGTGAGATTGGTGTGTGTGTCGTATCCAAGCACTTGTGGCGGCAACCAACCGCCGAATAGGACGACAGCGGGCACCCCGGTCGCCGCGGCGGCATGATGTAGTCCGCCTTCCGCGCCTACGTAGGCCGTGGCCCGCGCGAGAATAGCGGCAGCCGAGCGAAAGTTCTGCGTCTCTATGTGATAGGCGTTACGCAATCGCGGAATGGAACCGTATACGAACTGCACCACCCGATGGCCTTCGGCCCAAAGCGCATCAACTACGTCCTGGTAGCGCAAAAATGACCATGTTTTGTTAACCAGATATTCGCCGCGCACCAGCAGGTGACGTTTGCAGTGCGGCTCGACCACGATGAAATGCTTCGGCAGCTTGAGTTTATCGACCACCATCTGGTCGCCACTGGAAAAAAAGAACTCTCCCGGTTGGACACGAAAGTCCCAATTGAAGACCCACCGATTGCCGACCTGCTTGGAATAATGCCGCGAGCCTTTGAACCAAGCGATCCACTCAACGTCACCTGCGGCGATGCTTTCGTGCGGGAATACCAAATTTGGGTTGTATCTAAATACCGGTTCCGAGTTGTGATCCCAGCGGATCTTTTTCCCGTCACCGAAGGCGATGCGTTTGCCGCAGGCGCGCGCTCCTTTGGCGAGCGAGGTCCCGATTATTTGGTCGCCGATCCCGATGTATGCCTCCTCAGGAGCCGGCGGCCCAGGCCGTCAGTTCCTTCCACCACTCGGCGCTATAGTCACAATCCTCAAACCCTGGCAACGTGGGGATTCCTAAAGTGTAGTGCAGGATACGGGGCTGAATATCAGGGAGGGGATTGACGCCAATGAGATGGTTCCATTCGGGGCCCAGTTCCCCAATCATGTCGTCGGGCAACCAGGAGAAGGCGTGCAGCGAACGCCCAGGCAATTCGTTCAGCGCCTCCAGCGTCAGGGCCTTATTTGCCGGATGATCCACATTATAGACGCAAACACTGGACCAGTTTTTCCGCCGGTAAGGTACTTGGACCTGCTGATTCATTTTGACACCGCCGGCATCTGGCATTTCCGGGTGCTTGACGCAGTAGACCGCGAACTTTTCGTCCAACTGCTCGAACAGCCTGACCAGAGATACCCGGACCAGCACGTCGCAATCGAGGAACAACGCCCAACCACTCTCGGCGAGCATCGGCGTGAAGAATCTTGAGATGGCGAAGCTCGTGGACATCGGCGCGTCAGAGATCGGATCCCAGAGGATCTTGTTGCCTGCAGGGCCCGGACGCTCCTGCACCTCGCGCTGGTAGAGTCCACGCCCGATTAAATCGTCCAACACGATACCACGCACAGGGACAGGCAGCGTCATGCGCCGACGGGCGGAATACTTCGCCACGGCAAACGCTGCCGCTTCTCTCTGATCAAAGCCGATCCACACACTGTATCGCTTGTCCGACATCAAACCTTCCACTCTGCCAGCGCAACATCGACCGATGGGACCATGCGGAACGATTTAGCCTCACTGAATCGCGTCGCGTTGACGATATCGATGCCCATGTTTGAAACGGCTGGGGCGGCAGTCGCGAAGGCGCGCGTCCAGCGGTCAAAGTTCGGCAGACTGGGATTGTTGGCGTTGTGCCACTCATTGCGGCCATAAAAGTGCTTGCCGCTACGATCGTGCATGTCCATGCCGACCAGCACGATCTGCCGCACCCCGGCCTGGAGACAGATATTGGTCGCTTGAAACCCGCTGTTGCCACCCGAGCCGATGGTTCCTGGCTGATCCAACAGGAACTTGTCGTCGTGCAGCTTTATCTGGACCAGTTTGATGTCGGGGAATTCTTCTGGCAGCCAGCGCTCATAGGCGACTTTGAGGCCGCGATATTCGGGCAGGCCGCGGCGGGATTTCCACCACCAGCCGTCGCAGCCGTACACCATGTCGGCGCCCTGGCAGAGATTGAACGCCTCTTTGATGGCGACGATTTTGACCCGGGCTTTCTGGGTGGCGGCGGAGAGATCGGCTTTGCTGGCTGACGGTCCGCAGGCGACGATGACCGCGACGCAACCCGACCAATTAGGAATCCATGTTGGGCGTGCTGCGCTCATAACGCGCAACGCCTAGCAACTGTGAAACGATGCGCAGTTGGCGTCAAGGAGTTTTACGACCGATCCCGGCCGGGCGGCCCCATCGGACCAGATTTACCTTCTGGTCCCCGAAGGCTGTTCAGCCACTCTTTTTCCGTGCCAGAAAATCCCGCGGCGCGCGCCAACTCAAATGCCGACCGGCCGTTGCGTGGCGCCTTCGTGGCCAACCTCCAGCCAGTCTTGGCCTCGTCACCATCGCCCGGCTTTTCCGCGGTCGGATGGCAGCATACCCACATCCCACCCGCATAGGTGGTAATGTCCCCACGCTCGTAGGTGTTCTCGGCTTTCCAGGTCCCACGGTAGAGCGGAACGGCGATGCGGAAGGTCTTTTCCATCATGCGCTCGTCTTTCGCCCAGCGCAGCGTCAGAGTCCGCTCGCCGTCGAATTCCGCCCACATATCGTCGAAGCCCAGCCCTGGGGCGCCGTCTTTGCCGTCGCGGCCACGGACTCGACCGCGCGCGATCAGGCGATTGTCGCTCATCCGCACGACCAGATTGCCGTCCTCGTCAACGTCGACATCTTCGACGCCGGGCGGCGTGGTGCCGTCCATGCCACGTACATGGCCCACAGGGCCCACGGCGCCGTCGCGTGCGACCATCAGCAGATCGCCGTCGGCGTCCACCAGGAACGAGCGTGGTAATGAGGCGGTGGCTTTTTCCACCGCGTCGGTGATTGATACGGTCATGGCGTCCATGCCGCTGCGGACAAATTCCTGCAGCGCTTCAAACTCGTCGTGCATCTTGGCGATAGCCTGTGTTGCGTCGGCATCGGATCCGTCACGGCCCGGCTCGCCCTTCTCGCCAGGAGGCGCGGGCGGGAGCGCGGCAACCGCGTCTGTCACCAGGGTCCGAATGAACTCTGGATCAGCATCCTTCCCGTCGATGCCGGCGCGGGGCGGCGGCAATGCTGCGACCGCTTCGGTGACCATGCTGCGGATGGCGGCTGGATCAACGTCCTTGCCGTCAATGCCGTCGCGTGGCGGCGGAATAGCGGCCACCGCTTCGGTGACCATGGTTTTGATGACGTCTGGATCGGCGTCAGCACCATCGCGGCCGTCCTGCGGCACAGGGAGCGCGGCAACGGCTTCGGCGACCGAGCGCACGATCAGTTCCGGGTCAGCGTCCTTGCCGTCTACGCCGTCTCTAGGCGGCGGCAGGGCAGCAACCACATCGCCAACCAGCGAGCGAATCACCTCGATATCGGCGTCGGCGCCATCACGGCCCGCCGCGCCAGGATCGCCCTTCTCGCCTTTCGGCGCGGGCGGCAGTTCGGCGACCGCAGCGGCGATCAGGCTGCGGACGAATTCCGGGTCAGCGTCTTTGCCGTCGATGCCAGCCGGCCCCTGCGGACCTGCCTCTGGTTCGATCATCGACAGCGCGCTGGTGATCTCGACCTCGATGATCTCGCGCAGCTCGCTCACATCGACGCTTTTGCCGTCGGCGCCATCTCGTGGTGGCGGGATCGCGGCGACTGCATCAACGACCAGCGCGCGAATAAACTCCGGATCGGCGTCCTTGCCGTCGGCTGGCTTGGGAATGGCAGAGACCGCCGCATCGACGAGCGAGCGGACGAATTCTGGATCGGCGTCTTTGCCATCAGCGCCATCGCGCGGCGGCGGGATCTTGGCGACGGTCTCCTCGACCATCGCGCGAATTTCGATCGGATCAACGCTCTGGCCGTCGGACCCGCGTTCACCCTGCGGTCCCGGATCGCCATCGCGGCCATCCTTGCCCCGGAATAGATCAGGAAGCTCGACGGCACTTTCGACAATCATGCGACGGATATCTGTTGGGTCTATATCCTTGCCATCCACGCCATCGCGCGGTGGCGGAATGGCAGACACGGCATCGAACACCATCGACCGGATGACTTCGGGGTCGGCGTCGCGGCCGTCCACGCCATCCCGTGGGCTGGGTATCGTCGCCATTGCGGCGGACACCAGCGACTTGACCAACTCGGGATCAGCGTCTTTGCCGTCGGCGCCATCCACTGCGGGCGGCAGCATGGCTACCGCGTCAAGCACCAGGCTGTGGATCAGCGCTGGGTCAGCATCCTTGCCATCGATGCCATCTTTGGGCAGCGGAATTGCCGCGACAGCCTCGGATACGAAGCTGCGGATTATCTCTGGGTCGGCGTCTTTGCCGTCCGTGCCGTCACGGCCGTCTTTACCATCCACCGCCTGAGTGCGGCCGAGATCAATGGTCCGTTTGTCGGAGAGGAAGCACAGCGCATGACCACGGGTATCTAGTTGGATGTCCTCAATGCCGATGCCATCGACGCCATCACGACCGGGATCGCCCTTGATGCTTTCGCCGGGAGGACCTTGCGGCCCGATATCGCCATGAACTTCGCCCGCGTCTTCCTCAGTTCCGTCGCTGTAGGCGATGAACAAATGCCCATCGCGCTGTTGCGCCTTGACGATGCCGCGGCCCGGCTCGCCCGGAGCGCCATCCATGCCGTCGCGTGGCAGCGGCGCGTCGGCACCATCTGCCCCACGGATCGAGCCCACGTCCTGTTCGGTGTCATCGCTATACGCGAGCACCAAGCGACCGTCGCGTTGCTCCGCCTTGATGATCCCACGACCGGGCGGTCCTGGATCGCCGTCCTCGCCATCACGCGGGGTCGGCGCGTCCTTACCGTCCAATCCACGGACTCTACCGACACGCAGCAATTCGCCGTCGGAGCGCGTAAACAGCAGTTCGCCATCGACGTCCTGCATCGCGTTGACGAAGCCGATGCCGTCCTTGCCGGGCGGGCCCATGATGGGAGACGTCGATGCAAGCGACTTGAACGCCTGCATCTCGGCTCGCATGCTGGTCAGTTCCGCCTGCATACCGGCCAATTGTTCGCCGAGATATTGGCGGACAACCGGCGCAATCGCCTGCATCAGCCCAGCAATCGTCGCATGATCCATCTAGCGCATGGCCCTTCGTGGTGTTGCGGCTGGCTGTCCGCGCGCGATGTGTTAGTTGGCTGCCGGTGATGTGCTATCCCCTGGCCACAAGGCTTTCGTCAGTTCCCACACGGCGAGCGCGTTGCGGGTCTCGTCGTCCAACGATTTGCCTGCGGGCGCGGCTGGCTGGCCCGGTTCTCCTGGACCGCTCGGCGGCGTAGGCGCGGTGATAGCCGGCGCAACCGCGGGCGGCGCATTCTCGCGCTTGGTCAGCACGTCGATTGGCCAGTACTGTTGCTGGATCAGGGGCGTGTCGCCACCATCAACCGGCGGCTTGTCGAAGAACGCGCGCGCCTCGTTCGGACTGAAGATCGCCGCCTTCACGCCTGCACCGACAAAACCGACCTTTGCCGTTTTGTCCATCCTCAGCAAGCCTTCGTCGATATCGAATTCCGTGCCGTAGATATGCCCCGTCACCGTGGTTAGACCGAGCCCTTCATCCAACAGCAATTCGATATTCTCAATGCGAGATTGGAGGCAATTTGTGTAGTAACCCTGCTCGAGCGCCTCGACATTGTTGTATGTCGGCGCCGCCTGAGTCACTTTATACGCAGGCACGTGATACGCGCTGCATATCGTCTCTGCGGTCCATTTCATCTGTTCGATGAACTGCGCATCGGTCGGGTTGATGCTCATCTGTTCGAATTTCATCCCGTCGCCCAAGATCGCGACGCGACCGACATTTTGGCCGGCGTAATTTGCCTGCCATTTCGCTTTAACGCGATCAGCGGTTTCCTGACTGATCGGACCAGGCGCAATCAAAATACCCGACGGCACCGATTGATTTCTGAATTGCTCAATAGAGAACCGTTGGCCCTCAAGGCCCTGCATCGCCGATAGGCCGCATGCCGTCAGTGGCGATAGGCCACAGAGCGGATGAAAGATCGCGCTGATGCGGTCGTGGATGATTTCAGACGCGGGAACGACCTTGCTGTCTTCTTCGACACCAGAAAGGGAGTCCAAATAGAGTTGGTAATAGACGGCACCATCTGGTGCGACCAACGCCCGCGTGCGCGAGGGGTCCATGATATACATGGCGACGACGATGTTGCGCGCGTCGCGTTCTAGCAGAACGTACGTGTTTCCCCATGTCAGGAGCGAATAGATCCATGCCTCGAAGAACTGGATGCGGGTCTGATAGCGGTTGGGCTTGCGCAAGACGGGAGAAAACGCAGGAACCGTGACCTCTTCCCAGATCGTGGTACTCGGGTCCTGCTCGACCAACTTCAAGCGGATCTTCGCCACGTCCTGCGCGATCAAGGTGACGCAGGCATAGACCGCGTGGTGGCGGATGGATGACTCTTGCGCGAGCGAGATGTTCCGTTGCCAGGCCCCAGTGAATGGCTCCTGCACCGTGGGCCAAAACCACGGACTCGGCACCCCGCTCGTCGGCGCAAGGCCTGCGGGCGTCAGCGCTTTGCGGCGGGAGATTTCAAAGCCGAACAGGCGCAATTCGCGATCTCCGCTTGACAGACGAACAGAACTGGCCGTTCTAGGTTTTCCAGCTAGTGCTAGATCCAAAGGAATAAACGCGATGGCGCGACGCGTTGACCCGCTTGAGGTGCGTTGCCGAGAATTGGCGACTTGCGCCGGGATTGATCCGGATAGCCGCGTTGCCAAACCAGGAAGCGAGCGCGGAATGCCTGCTTGGTGCACCTTCCGTGATGCCGCCAGAGCCGAGCAGAACGTTCGCGAGCAGGAAGAACTGACGCGGGCCATCGTCAATCTAAGACCGCAGGAACCTAAGTATCAGCACTCGCCCATGACTGTGTTGGGCGAGCATGACGATGCAACCATTGCCCAAATGCGGAACTGCATGTCGGTTGGCAACGCGGTCGCTGGCGTCATCTGTGCCGATGGACATCTAGGCTATGCCCAACCTGTCGGCGGCGTCATTGCCTACGAGAAGCAAATCAGCATTTCTGGCGTGGGCTTCGATATAGGTTGTGGCAATTTGGCGGCACGGCTGGATGTTAAGTTCGAAGCGATCGTCGATACCCTGCCACTCATCCTGAAAGACGTGAGCAAGGTCATCTCGTTCGGTATAGGGCGAAACAACGCAGAGCGGGTCGAGCACGAACTGTTCGATGACGCCGACGCCTGGCGCGAATCAGATATGGGCGAATATCGCCAAAAAGCTGTGTCGCAACTCGGCACCGTAGGCAGCGGGAATCATTATGTCGACATTATGCGGGACGAAGAGGGTTTCGTCTGGATTGGCGTGCACTTCGGCTCCCGCGGCCTCGGCCACACCAGCGCGACGCGCTATCTGAAAGCCGCTGGCGGAAAGGACGGCATGAATGTCGCCCCGGCCGTCGTAGACGAGGATAGCGAGCTGGGCCGACGCTACATTGCCGCAATGCAATTGGCTGGCCGTTACTCCTACGCTGGCCGTGAGTGGGTTGTTGAACGAGTGCGCCAGATCATCGGCGGCACCCTCACCGACACGGTGCATAACCACCACAACTATGCTTGGCGTGAAACCCACAATGGACGTGATCTGTGGGTTGTCCGTAAGGGAGCCACGCCTGCATTCCCTGGCCAGCGTGGGTTCGTGGGCGGCTCTATGGGAGACGACGCCGTAATCCTGGAGGGGATTGACAGCAATACGGCGAAAGCATCGTTATACTCAACGATCCACGGAGCTGGGCGCCTGTTCGGTCGCAAACAGGCTATCCGCACTTTCACGAGAAAGCAGATGGACGACTGGCTAAGGGAGCGTGGGGTGCTTCTGCTCGGAGCCGACCTCGACGAATCGCCCATGGCCTATCGCCGCCTGCCTGATGTGCTGAAGCATCACGCCGATACGGTTAAGATCCTGCATACCCTGAGGCCAATGGCCGTTGCTATGGCAGGAGCCGCAGAATTCGATCCATTCAAAGACTAGCGGGGCGCGGGCGGCGTCTCAACATCGACGCAAATCGTGCCGGGCCTGAAGACCACGAAATCTCCAGCCGTTTGCTTGGTGCCAACGATGTTTAGATTTGGCGAGTGCCATGGGCCTAGGCTGAAGCGTGCAACGATGCCGCTGCGCTTTAACTTGAGGCGGATGGCGTATTTGTTAGACAACTCGCCGTTGGACAGCGTCCAGACACTGCCTTCGCAGTCGACGCTTCCCATCACCAGATCATCGACCGAGAAGAGCAGCAGTTCTGTGGCCATTACTCTTCCGGCCGCAGATCGCGACGGGCATAGCGGCCATGGATCGGCGGACGCCCTCGCTTGCGTGGCGCATCGCCTTCCGTCTGTTCCCCGGCGTCCTCTTCGAGCACCACCACTTCCTCGGGCTCAGACGGTGGAGTCTCGGCCTTCGCTTCCTGCCAGGGCGGCTTCGCCCAATTGTCCGCCTGCGGCTCTGGCGCCATCGGCACGGACCGCTGGTGGATCGCGGGTGTGGACTGTGGTGGCGGGGGTGGTGTGCCGACGATCACCGGCTCGGATGCCCTGACATGGCGCTTCGCCCGCAGCACAGCTGATAGCTGACGACCCATCCGGTTATCGGGCAGATCGAATTCCTCGCCCTCGGCGTATTTGCCTCGGCCGCCCGGCATCGTCAGGCCGCCCTTTTTGACCACGCGCAGCCGCATCGGGCCGTCTCCTAATTGGTGGGTGTGTGCGTCTCCCTGGAAAAGAAGGCGCGCCCGATTGCTCGAGCGCGCCAGTTTGGCTTCCTGGGAGGAAACGCCAGCTGCAGGTGGAAGCAGCCGGCCTCGGACGGGGCTAAGCCCCGAATTTCTGTCAGCTACCGCATGACCGATGATTCGAACGCATCGTAGCGAACGTGATAGCGCTCGTTCAGTTTGGTGAGTTGGCGATGAAAGAAGAACTGCTCGCGGCGTAGCAGAGCGGCAATCGGCATCGTCACGATGGCCACGCCCATCAGGGTCCAGAACGCCACCTGCATTGCCTGCAGAGTGACGAACTGTCGCCAGATGGACGCGCGTGTCATGACCTAGTCGGCGATCTCAGCGAACATGCCGGCGTCGGCCACCAGCCTCGCGCGCGCCATACTGCAATACGCTTCCGATAATTCGATGCCGATGGCATTGCGTTGCAGCCGATCGGCCACCATCGGCGCGGTAAATGCGCCGGCAAAACAGTCCAGAACCGTGCAGGGGACGGTCCCTACTTCGCCGCGTTCTGCTCCGGTGCCTGACAGCACCTTGCATTGGCACGACGGGGACCATCCGATGGTGCGCGTTGCGATCGGCTCGTTGTAGCCGACGCCTGCCGAGCCACGACTATG
>Ga0207677_10001102_pt1 | contig 14732 bp, 15 predicted proteins | sample KBSMisM42_FD_184311 | JGI IMG/M metagenome (GOLD analysis project Ga0207677, IMG submission 184311) | Miscanthus rhizosphere microbial communities from Kellogg Biological Station, Michigan, USA - KBS Miscanthus M4-2 (SPAdes) (version 2) | ecosystem: Host-associated > Plants > Roots >...
GCGCAGCGCTGCCAGGTGCTCTTTGTTGCGGAAGACGAAGCGGGCGATCGCCGCCTTGCTGCTGTTTTCCATCGCCGCGGCGAGCAGCGAGTAGCCCTTCTCGGCGCCTTCGGCGGGGCCGAGATAGTAGGGGCTGTCGAAGTACATCGGGTCGATTTCCTCGATGTCGACGAAGTCCTGGACGTCGATCGCGCGCGTCTTCTCCGGCGCCATCGCCGCCATCTCGTCTTTGCTCAGCGGCACGTACTGGCCGGGCGAGAGCTCGTAGGCCTTGACGATGTTCTCGTAGGGGACCTCCTCGTCGGTCCCTTCGGCGACCCGGCGGTGTTTGATCCGGGCGCTGTCGGACTCGCGGATCTCGCGCAGGGCGATGTTGCGGCGGGCGACGGCGCTGTAGAGGCGCACGGGCACATTCAGTAGCCCGAAGCTGATGGTTCCACTCCAAATTGCTCTCGCCATACGCAGGAATCTCCTACCCGGGATTGTTCCAGTCGAACGCGTCCTCCCTAGGTAAACCGAAGGCTTCGGCAACTATCTTGCGTCCGGTGCTCTTCGAGCTGCGAAATGTCGGCCTCGACCGCGGTGGCCGCGCGGTCCTCGACCGCTTCAGCGCCGGGATCCCGGCGGGGGCGACGGCGATCGTCGGCCCCTCCGGCGCCGGCAAGTCGACGCTGCTGCGGCTGCTGAACCGGCTCGCCGACCCCGATCGCGGCGGGATCTCCTACCGCGGCCGCCCGCTCGGCGCCTACGAGCCGCTGGCCCTGCGCCGCGAGGTCTCGCTGGTGCCGCAGCTGCCGGCCCTGCTCGAGGGCACGGTCGAGACGAACCTTCGCTACGCGGCCGAGCTGGCAGCCGAGGCGCCGGCGGTGGAGCAGACGCTGGCGCGGGCCGGGCTCGACCGCAGCTTTGCCGGCCGCGACGTCACCAAGCTCTCGGTCGGCGAGCAGCAGCGGGCGATGTTGGCGCGGGCGCTGGCGCAGCGGCCCGCCGTTCTCCTCCTCGACGAGCCGACCTCGGCGCTCGACCACGCCGCCCGCGACGCCGTCGAGGCGACGCTGGCCGAGCTGCGGCGGGAGTCGGACCTCTCGATCGTCCTCGTCAGCCACGACCCCGAGCAGGCCCGCCGCCTCGGCGACCGCGTCCTCGAGATGCCTGCGTGAGCACCTCGATCCACGTCGAGCTCTGGCAGGTCGCCACCTCGCTGGTGCTGGTGGCGCTGGCGGCGGCGATCTCCTACTGGCAGCGAGCCGACCTCGAGCGCGACATCGCCGTCGCCACCGCCCGCTCGATCGTCCAGCTGACCCTGGTCGGCTACGCGATCAAGCTGATCTTCGACGTCGACTCGATCTGGCTGGTGCTCCTGCTGCTGGCGGTGATGGTCTTCTTCGGCGCGATCACCGCCCGTCACCGGGCCGAGAAGGTGCCCGGCTCCTTCGGGCCGCTGCTGATCGCCCTGGCCCTGGCCGGCGCCAGCACGCTCGGGCTCGTCGTCGCGCTGGGGATCTTCGACCCGACCCCGCGTTACCTGGTCCCGGTCGGCGGGATGGTGATCGGCAACGCGATGACGGCGAGCGCCGTCGCCCTCAACCGTCTCGGCGACGAGATGGCCGACGCGCGAGCGCGGATCGAGGCGACGCTGGCGCTCGGCGCCACCGCCCGCGAAGCGGCGGCGCCGACCGTCCGCCGCTCGCTGCGCTCGGGGATGATCACCCTCGTCGACTCGACCAAGACCACCGGCCTGATCTTCTTCCCGGGGACGATGGTCGGGATGCTGCTCGCCGGGGCCAGCCCCACCGACGCCGTCCGCCTGCAGCTGATCCTCCTCTACACCCTGCTCGGCAGCGTCTCGATCTCCGCCCTCGTAGCGACGCTCCTCGCCTATAGGAACTTCTTCACCCCCGCGGCGCAGCTGCGCGAGTTCTAGCGAGGGCAGCACCAACCTTCCACTCGGGGGAAGGAGGCGGCGCGGCCGCCCGGGGCGAAGGCATCGGAGACGTTGGCGACGGCTCGCCCCTGGCCGCGGTCGACCGGGAGGAAGAGCCACTGGTTCGCGTAGGGCCAGGCGACGAGGAGGCGCAGGCCGTCGGGGGACCAGGCGACTTCGCCGAGGCTGCCGGGGACGGTGAGCAGACGCCGCCGCTGGCCCGGGCTCGGCCCGTAGACGACGACCGAGCTGCGGGTGCCGTGATCCTGCCAGCGGGTGAGCACTGCAGCGACCATCTGGCGTCGGGGCGCCAGCGCGGCGTCGACCAGGTCGGCCCCGGGGGCTACCGCGAGCATCCGCGCCTGGCCCAGCTCGGGGCCCGGCCGGAGCTTCTGGATCCGCACCGGGCGCAGGCGCATCGCCCGCGGAGAGGCTTCGAGGATGGCGCTGCCGCCGGCGCCCCATTCGATCTCGGCGACGTCCGGCAGGGCGGGAGCGGCGGCGAGCTTCTCGGCGCTCTCGCTGCTGATGATCCGCAGCGCCCCCGCCGCCGAGACGTAGGCGAGGCTCGAGTCGCCGTAGGGCGACCAGGCCGGCGCGACCGGGGCGGTCTTCGCGGCGAGGACCCGGTCGCCGGTCCCGTCGCCGGCGATCACGTGCAGGGCCCTGCCTGAGCGGAAGGCGATGCGTTCCCCGGGTACGGGCGACCAGCGCGGATCGGCGACCCTGGCGGGCGCGGTGAACGACCAGTGGGGGGTGCCGTCGGGCTCGACCGCGCTGAGGGTGCGCCCCTTGGCGACGGCGGCGAAGAGCCCGTGCGGCGACCAGTCGGCTTCTTCGTAGTCGCCGAGCAACCGCCGCGAGCCGTCGGGCTGCACCACCCAGGGGCCTTCCGCGCTCTGTACCAGCAGGCGCCCGCCGCCCGGGATCTCGGACAGGGTCGGTTCGGGACGCGGGGCGGAGGAGGTGAAGGCGTCGTCGACCCAGTCGCGGACGTCCGCGCCCGCGGGCGAGAGCAGCAGCGCCGCCAGCAGGGTGGCCAGGGCGAGGGCTAGGGCGAGGCGAGGCAGAGACGGCAGGCGGCTCTCAGGGGCGGTTCGCTCGCGGGGCTCGCGCTCGGCATAGGCCGCTTCGACGACCCGCAGGCCGCGCTCCTCCGCATCGCCGGGGACGGGGATCGGCACCTCGCGCAGCGCCTCGTTGAGGACATCGCGCCTCATCGCCGCTCCTCCAGGGCCGGCTCAGCTGCGGCGGCCTCGCGCAGGCGGTCGAGCCCGCGTCGCAGGCGCGAGTTGACGGTCCCCCGCGGCAGATCGAGCATCCCGGCGATCTCCCCCGGCGTGTACTCGAGCAGGTGGCGCAGCACCACCACCGCCCGCTGCTCGGCCGGCAGCTCCTTCAGCGCCGCGATCATCTCGCCGCCGATCTCCGCCGGCGGCGGCAACGGCTCGAAGACCGACTCGGCCCCGTCGACCCGCCGCCGCAGGGCCTCGCGCCGGGCCCAGTCGAGGGCGCGGTTGACGACGATCCGGTGCAGCCAGGGGGCGAAGGGGCGGCGGCGGTCGAAGCGGTCGAGCGCGTCGACGGCGGCGAGGAAGCCGTCCTGGGCGATGTCCTCGGCCGCCGCGGCATCGTGGACGACGAGGTAGGCGGCGCGGTAGGCGCCTCGCCAGTGCTGCGAATACAGCTCGGCCATCGCCGCGCTCGAGCCGGTCTGGGCTTCGCGGACGAGTTGCCGCTCGTTCGCACCGCTCTCACTCCGCAAGCGCCACCCCTTTCGGACATCTCAATCTTCTCGCACCCATCGGCCCATTCGCACGATCCCCTTGCTCAGCCGACCTCGCATCGCCGGTTCCAGCCGCCCCTGCGGCAGCTCGACGACGAAGGCGGCGCCCGGGAAGTTGTGGTTCTGCCAGTTCGGCCCCGTCCCAGCAGGCCAGCGCATCGAGCGGTACGGCATCCGCGCCAGGGCGGCGAAGTGGCGGGCGCCGGGAACGCTCCGCCCCCAGGCGCGGACGAACGGGCGTTGCCCCCGGTACTGGTGGAGCCAGATCGTCGCCGCCGGTTCGAGGGCGCGGACGATTCGCGCCGCCAGCCGCGTCTCCGGCTCCGAGAACGGTCTCCGCCCGGAGTATTCGAGGTCCCCCGGTGCCCCGATCGGCTTCCACTCCGAGGCGAAGTTGCGGTTGAGGTCGACGCCGCGGGCGTTCAGCCGCGAGCGCGCCGCCGTTCCGTCTGGGTCCAGGTTGGGGACGAGGAAGATGTCGGCGCTCGGGTCGGGGCAGCCGCCGCTCAGCGGCTCAACCCTGCTGGCGCCGCACTCGTCGCCGTGGATGCAGCCGAAGACGAGCAACTCGCCGCTCCACTTCGAGTCTCCGACCTGGTGCAGCGCGATCGGCCGTCCCTGCACGGAGTGGCCGACGACCTTGTTTCGCCCCAGCAGGTTGCCGGGGCCACGCGGGGTTCGGGCGAAGGCGAGGAACTCCCCGGACGCGTCAGGGGGATGCGGGGCGGGCGTGAGGAGTGCGAGGGCCGCGAGCAACGTGGCCATCAGAAGAGCCGAAGGAGGTGAACGGGGAGCCCGAGCCGCAGCCAGACGCTCTCGCGTACCTCGAAGGTCCGCGTGTCGATCTCGAGCAGCGGCGAGCGGGGGGCGTCCTTCGTGTCGCGACTGGAGACGAGGATCTCGCCTCCTCCTGCGCTCAACCCCAGTCGCAGCTGGAAGGGTTCCCGAAGGTCCTCGAGCTGGGGCAGGTCGACGCAGACGGCGCGCCCCCGGACCGTGTCCAGCGCGTGCAGGAAGGTCTCCCGGCTGCCGGTGTAGAGGGTGTAGGCCCAGCGGCCGTCGGCGTCGGCGACGCGGCTGACCGGCGAGCCCTGCATCCGCTCGTCCGGCTCCTCGGGGTCGACGATCGGCCGCGGCTGCAGCCGGCCGGTCGTGGCGTCCAGGGCGCGGACCTCGTAGTTCCCCCGGCGCCGGCGGTCGAAGAAGCTGTGGATCAGGTAGATCCGCGAGCCGTCGGGCGAGATCGCGTCGAAGCCGTAGGCGCCCTTCAGGTTGAAGCGGGTGATCGCGTGGCGGGGGGCGTCGCTGTCGCGCCGGGGGTGGTTGAGGAAGAGGCGCGTGTCGAGGACGGCGAAGCCGGACCGCTTCGGGGGAAAGCGCCGCGGCATGGTCGTGAGAACCAGCTTGCCGTCGGCGGAGAGGCCGGCGGTGCTGCCGTCGGCGGCGACGGCCGGGAGGTAGTAGGTGCCGCGCAGGTACCACCAGCGGTCGATCGTCGAGTCCCGCAGGTCGATCCGCTCGACCACCGTCAGCGGATGGCGGGTGCGCGGCGAGAGGACGACGTAGCGGTAGGGCGGGTCGTCGAGGCGCGGCGCGGCTCCGAGGATCCCGAAGCCGTCGGCACCCGCAGTGGCGGGCGCCGGCAGCGCCGAGAGCAGGACCAGGGTGAGAAGCAGCGATCTCCTGTGCATGCCCTTTATACGGACGAGCACCCGTCAGAGGTCCCGGGGCCGGGATGGGCATTTGCCAGACTCCTCGCGTGTCCCGCTCGCAGCGACTGACGCTGATCGCGACGATCCTCGGCTCGACCGTCGTCTTCCTCGACAGCACCGTCGTCAACGTCGCCCTGCCGGCGATCAGCGACGGCCTCGACGCCGGCCTCGCCGGCCAGCAGTGGGTGGTTGAGGCCTACATGCTGACCCTGGTCTCGCTGCTCCTGGTCGGCGGCTCGCTCGGCGACCAGTTCGGGCGGCGGCGGATCTTCGTCTTCGGGCTGATCGCCTTCGGCGCCACCTCGGCGCTCTGCGCGATCGCCCCCACGGTCGAGTTCCTGATCGCCGCCCGCGCCCTGCAGGGGGTCGCCGGTGCACTCCTCGTCCCCGGCTCGCTGGCGATCGTCGCCGCCACCTTCGAGGGGGCGGCACGCGGCAAAGCGGTCGGGACCTGGACCGCCTGGACCGGGATCGCGACGGTCTTCGGGCCGGCCGGCGGCGGCGGCCTGATCGAGCTCACCTCCTGGCGGGCGATCTTCTGGGTCAACCTGCCGCTGATCGCGGCGACGGTGGCGCTGACCCTGCATTCGGTCGAGGAGAGCCGCGACCCCGACGCCTTCCGCGGCATCGACTGGGGCGGGATCGCGCTCTCGGCGATCGGCCTCGGCGGTCCCGTCTACGCCCTGATCGAACAGCCGACCCGGGGCTGGAGCGATCCGATGGTCTGGGTGCCGCTGGTCGTCGGCATCGCCTCCTTCGCCCTCTTCATCGTCCACGAGGCGCGCGCCCGCCACCCGATGATGGACCTCGGCCTCTTCCGCATCCGCAACTTCGCCGTCGCCAACCTGACCACGCTGACCGCCTACGCCGGCCTGATCGGCGGCCTCTTCTTCGTCGGCCTCTTCCTCCAGCAGGTCGCCGGGTACTCACCGCTGGAGGCCGGATTTGCGACGACGCCGATCTCGGTCATCCTCTTCGTCCTCTCGCCGCGCTGGGGGCGGCTCGCCTCCGGCACCGGGCCGCGGCTGCCGATGACCGTGGGGCCAATCGTCGGCGGGCTCGGGCTGCTGATGATGCTGCGGATCGGCTCCGACGCCGACTACCTCACCGACGTCCTGCCGGCGATCCTCGTCTTCGGCCTCGGGCTCTCGGCGACGGTGGCGCCGCTGACCGCGACCGTGCTCGACTCGGTCGAGGAACGCCACGTCGGCATCGCCTCCGGAATCAACAACGGCGTCTCCCGGGTGGCCGGACTGCTGGCGATCGCCGTCCTCGGCGCCGTCATCTCGGCCCACTTCGGCTCGGCCCTCGACGACAACCTCGGCCAGCGCCCGCTCAGCGGCGACGCCGCCGGGATCGTCTCCGACGCCAAGGCTCAGCCACTGGCGGTGCCGGACACGGGCGAGTTGCCGGCGGCCGAAGCCCAGCTCGTCGACAACGCCTCCGCCGAAGCCTCCACTTCCGCCTTTCACCTCGGCGCCGCGATCGCCGCGGTCCTGATGATCCTCGGCGGCATCGCCTCCGGCATCGGAATCGAAAACCCACGCCGGCAGCGCCAAGCAATCTCAAGCCGCGGCTCTGCAACGGCGGGGGAGTGCGGCCACAGCTCCGAGTGCGACCGCGCATCGGCGGAACCCGCCCTGAGCCAGGACCGGTGACCCCTCGAACGGGCGGATACTCAAAACGGCGGCCTAATTAGGCCGCCGTTTGTTCGGGCGAGGGGTCACCGGTCCTGGCTCCCGCATAGGCTCCACCCGTATGGCGCAGCCGATCATCTTTTCGGGCATCCAGCCGACCGGCCGCAAGCACCTCGGCAACTACATCGGCGCGATCCGCCAGTACGTCGAGGGCCAGGACCGCGGCGAGCCGGCGATCTTCTGCATCGTCGACCTGCACGCGATCTCGGTCCCCTACGACCCGGTCGAGCTGCGCGAGCGTGTCTACGACACCGCCGCGATCCTCCTCGCCGCCGGCCTCGACCCGGAGCGCTGCATCCTCTTCCGCCAGTCCGACGTCCGCGAGCACTCCGAACTGACCTGGCTGCTCTCATCGGTCACCTCCCACGGCGACCTCAACCGCATGCACCAGTTCAAGGAAAAGGTCGGGAAGGACCGCGAACTCGCCTCGGCGGCGCTCTTCTACTACCCGGTGCTGATGGCCGCCGACGTCCTCGCCTACCGGGCCACCGAGGTCCCCGTCGGCGACGACCAGCGCCAGCATGTCGAGCTGATGCGGGAGATCGCCCGCCGCTTCAACGCCCGCTTCGGCGAGGTCCTGGTGGTGCCGGAGCTGCGGATCCCCGAGGTCGGCGCCCGGATCATGGACCTGCAGGAGCCGGAGCGGAAGATGTCGACGACCGGCGGCACCGAGCAAGGGACCGTCCTCGTCCTCGACGAGCCCGCCGCGATCCGCAAGAAGTTCGGCTCCGCGGTGACCGACTCCGGCCGCGAGATCGAACGCTCGCCCGAAAAGCCGGGCGTCACCAACCTGATCGACATCCTCGCCGTCGCTCGCGGCGTCGACCAGGCCCAGGTCGAAAGCGAGTTCGAGGGCGCCGGTTACGGGGACTTCAAGAAGGCCGTCGCCGAGGCCGTGGTCGAGCTGCTCGAACCGATCCAGGGGCGCTACGAGGAGCTGCGCCCCGACCAGGCGGAGCTCGACCGCATCTTCGCGATCGGCGCCGAGAAGGCCCGGGCGCTCGCCGCCCCGGTCCTCGCCGACGTGCGCGAGCGGATGGGCTACGGCCCGGTTCAGGCCGGCTGAAGCCCCAAATAGCCCGGATCTCTGCCGCGGGCGTCCCTTTGCGCCTCTAGTCTGGGACGCGGTGGCCGTCACCGATCTCGACCTCGATCTCGACCTCGACGTCTTCGCCGGGCCCTTCGACCTGCTGATGGCGGTCGTCCTCCGCGAGGAGGTCAGCCTGCTGGACCTGCAGCTCGGCGAGGTCGTCGTCGCCTACGTCGAGCACCTCGAGCGCGAGGGCGAGCTGGAGCTGGAGGTGGCGACCGAGTTCCTCGTCCTGATCGCCGCCCTGCTGGAGCTGAAGTCGCGGCTGATGCTGCCGAGCCCCGAGGAAGAGCTGGATGAGCTGAAACCGGAGGAGGCGATCGAGGAGCTGATCGCGCGGATGCTCGAGTACCGGCGCTACCGCGACGCCGCGGTCGAGCTGGCCGAGCGCTTCGAGTCCCAGCGCGGCTACCTCTACCGCTCGGCGCCGCTGCCGCCGGAGCTGCGGCGGGTCGCGGTCGAGGCGGCGAGCGCGGTCTACGACCCCGACGCGCTCGGAGCGGCGCTCGGCGACCTGCTGACCGAGCCGCCCGACGTCGACATCAGCCACATCCGCCCGACCGTCTCGCTGGAACGGCGGCTGCGGGCGGTCCGCGACGCGCTGCTGCGGCGCAAGGACTTCGACTTCGACGAGGAGTTCGGCGGCGAGGACCGGCTGACCCAGGCGGTGACCGTCTTCGCGATGCTGGAGCTCTACCGCAAGGGCGAGGTGACCTGGGAGCAGGGCGAGTGCTTCGGCCCGATCCGGGTCAAGAGAGTGGTGCCCCGGGGCACGGTCAAGGGCGCATGAGCGACCTCTCCCGCACCGTCGAGGCGCTGCTCTTCCTCTCCCCGCAGCCGGTCTCGGCCAAAGACCTGGCCGAGGCGGCGCAGGCGAGCGAGGGCCAGATCGAAGAGGCGATCGAGCTGCTGCGCGAGGACCTCGCCGAGGGCAGGCGGGGTGTCGTGCTGCGTGAGGTCTCCGGCGGCTTCAGCCTCGCCGGCGACCCGAGCAGCGAGGACGCGGCGCGGCGCCTGCTGGCGAAGCCGCGGACGCCGCCGCTGACCCAGGCCCAGGCGGAGACCCTGGCGATCGTCGCCTACCTGCAGCCGGTGACCCGACCGGAGATCGCCCGCATCCGCGGCGTCAGCTCCGAGTCGGCGGTGACCAGCCTCGCCGAGCGCGGCCTGATCGAAGAGTCGGGCCGCTCCCAGTTCGGCGCCGCGATCTTCAAGACGACCGAGCTCTTTGAACGGCTCTTCGGCCTCAGCGGGATCGACCAGCTGCCCGATCCCTCGCGCTTCGATCCGAGTCCTGAGGACGAGCGTGAGTTGCGCGAGCGCCTGTTGAAGGCGGGGGAACAAAGAGCGGAATGAGGAGGGGGAGTCGGGGTGGCCCCCTCCGGACAACAGATGGGGAGGGTCCGGAGGGGGCCACCCCGACTCCCCCCTCGTGAGGTTGGTGAAGTTCCTCGCTCATGGCGGGGTCGCCTCTAGGAGAAAAGCGGAGGCGATCATTGCCAAGGGGTTGGTGACGGTCGGTGGGGAGGTGGTGACTGATCCGGCTCGGGATGTGAACAGCGAGGACGACGTGCGGGTCAATGGTGCGCTGGTTGCCGCGGAGGTCCGGGAGGTTTGGGTGGTGAACAAGCCGACTGGTGTGGTCTCGACGGCGCGGGAGCCGGGTAGCCGACCCGCGGTGATCGATCTGGTTCAGACCGAGGCGCGGCTTTATCCGGTGGGGCGACTCGATGCCGACACCACCGGCCTGCTTTTGCTGACCAACGACGGCGAGCTCGCCAACCAGCTCACCCATCCCCGCTACGAAGTGCCGAAGACCTACCGGGCGCGCCTTGGCGCCCCGATCACCGACCCCGACCTCGCCCGACTGCGCAGCGGCGTCGAGCTCGAGGACGGCCCCACGGCCCCGGCGCAGGTGCGCCGCCTCGGCGCCCGCGAGATCGAGATCACCTTGCGAGAAGGCCGCAACCGGCAGGTGCGGCGGATGATCGAAGCGGTTGGCAACCGGGTCGTGTCCCTGCGGCGGACCTCGTTCGGGCCGCTGGGGATAGGCGACCTCCCCGAGGGAAAGGCGCGGCGGCTCTCGGACGGAGAGGTTGCTGAACTGCGAAAAGCCTCTCGATAGGGGCCGCCTCACCCTCCTAATTGCTGGGTAGGAGGGTGAGGCGGCCCCCTACCAACCGGGTTAGGTGTCCCTTGAGGGACGGGACCGAGTTAGGGCAATGGTGATCGTGTTCGCCACGGCGGCGGCTTCCCGTTCGGCTTCCTGGTGGGTGACGCGGTAGGTGGTGTAGCCGGCGTTGAGGAGTTCGCGGTCGCGCCAGCGGTCTCGCTCGAAGGCGACATGGGTGGCGTGGAAGGCGCGGCTGTCGGCCTCGACGACGAAACGGTGGTCCGGCCAGAGGAAGTCGACCTCGATGCGGCCGTTGGGGATCTTGGTGGGGGCGTTGAGGAGCGGGGCGGGGAGGTTGCGGTGAAGGAGCAGCGGCAGCACCTTCGCCTCGAGTGGGCTCTTGAGGCGACCCCTCTTGGCGAGCGGCGCCGCATGTCGCCAGTCGTCGACCAAGGAGCGCAGCGAGCCGACACCGCGTCGCCCGGGATCCATTGACGCCTCAATCGCCGGGATGTCGAGGATGCGCCGTTGCGCCGCCCGCTCGAAGCAGCTGCGCAGCGTCCGATCGCCGACGGTGCCAGCCAGGTCGACGAGGGTCCGCGCCGGGCTGGTGCAGGAGATGCCATCAACCGTCCCGCGCTCCTCCCGGCGCGGCGCCCGCACGCGGTGGAAGCGGATGCCGTCGATTCCCCGGCCACGTTCCCCGGGTGCGATGAGGTCGATGACGGCTGGCCCCTTATCGAGGAGACGGAGGAGGGCGCCGGCGCTCCGATGGGAGATCACCGCACCCTCACCACTCGCCAGCGTTGCGGCCAGTAGTCGTCCCTGCTCATTGGCAGTGCGATAGCCGACGGCATAGACCCCGCGGAATACGCGGTGTAGGCGTTGTCCCTCCACCGCGCGGGCAATCTCACGTTCCGTGAATTCGAGGCTCCGAAGTTGGCGACGACTCACGACCCCATGCTGGGTGGCGGCGAGCCTCGCAAGCACCTCTCTTCGATCGGTGTGAATTTTGGACCGCATGGGGCTATAAGTCCCACCGCTGTGGGTTTCGCCCCCCGCGCTCTGGAAAGATGCGGTCTGTGAGCGAGAACGGCGACATGCAGAGTGGCCGCTACGAGGGTCCGCAGGAACGCCTCTACGCGGTCCGCGGTGCCGTGCAGGCCGAGGCCAACGAGCCGGCGGCGATCCTCTCGGCAACCGAGGAGCTGATGCGGGGGCTGATCGAGCGCAACGGGCTGGCGCCCGAGGCGATGGTCAGCTGCCTGTTCACGACCACCGAGGACCTCGATGCCGAGTTCCCGGCGGTGGCGGCGCGGGACCTGGGGCTGACAGCGGTGCCGTTGATGTGCTGCCGCGAGATTCCGGTTCCCGGCTCGATGCCGCGGGTGATCCGGGTGATGCTGCACTTCTACGCCCCGGCCGGGCATGAGCCCGCCCACGTCTACGTCGGCGAGGCGCAGAAGCTGCGCACCGATCTCGAGGCCGCCCAGTAGGGCCGCCGCGGCTTCGTCCGTCACAATCGGTCGCCGATGACCATCACCTTTGCCGAGAAGCTCGCCCGGATGCCGGGCTACCAGGCCGGGGTCCCGACCGGACAGGCGCCCGAGGCGATCGCCTCGGGCAACATCGCCCAGCTCGCCTCCAACGAGTCGCCGACGCCGCCGCACCCGAAGGTGGTCGAGGCGGTCGCCGCCGCGGCCGGGCTGATGAACCGCTACCCGGACCCCGACGCGACGCTGCTGCGCCGCCGCCTCGCCGAGCGCTACGAGACCGAGCCCGCCCGCGTCGCCGTCGGCAACGGCTCCTGCGAGATCCTCCTCGCCGCCGCCGAGGCGCTCTGCGAGCCCGGGGCGGAGATCGTCTACGCCTGGCCGGCCTTCTCGATGTATCCGTACCTGCCGGCGCTGACCGGCGCCCGCGAGGTCCGCGTCCCGCTCGCCGAGGGCGACGTCCACGACCTCGACGCGATGGCGGCCGAGGTGACGGCGGCGACGCAGTTGCTGATCGTCTGCAACCCCAACAACCCGACCGCGACCCACGTCCCCGCCGCCGAGATCGCCGCCTTCTGCGAGCGGATCCCCGAGCACGTCACGGTCATCCTCGACGAGGCCTACGTCGAGTTCCAGGCCCACGACGACCCGGATGCGACGCTCGACCTGCTCGCCGACTTCCCGAACCTTGTCGTCCTGCGCACCTTCAGCAAGTGCTACGGCCTCGCCGGCCTGCGGGTCGGCTACGCGATCGGTTCGCCCAAGTTCCGCGCCGCCGTCGACGCGGTCCGCCAGCCGTTCAGCGTCAACGCCCTCGCCCAGGCGGCGGGGGCGGAGGCGATCCTCCACCAGGACGACGTCCTGCGCCGGGTCGAGAGCACGGTCGCCGCCCGCCTCATCGTCGAGGAGGGCCTGCAGCGGCTCGGCCTCGCGACCTCCGACTCCCACGCCAACTTCTCCTGGATCGACCTCGGCGACGCCGACGAAGCCGAGGTGCTCGCCGGCCTCGCCGAGCGCGAGATCGCCGTCCGCCCCGGCAAGGCCCTCGGCGGGCCCGGCCACATCCGCGTCAGCTACGGCACCGCCGAGGAGAACGAGCGCTTCCTGCGTGGCCTGTCGGAATTACTTGACTAAAGCTGCGCCCGTGATACAACGTCCAGCGTGAGGTTGGACAAGGCCACATCCGCGACCGGCACCGCTGCGCTCGACGCCGCGGTCGCGCACGGCTACCTCACCTATTGGCGATTTAGCTAGGCGTTCGGCCCGGCGGTGCACCGTCGTGCGAAGACAGAGATCTTCCGGCTGAACGCCACCACCAGTCAGTGTCGCGCGGGCGCGCCCAAACCGGCAGCCGGCGACCAGAAAGTACGATTTCGTGGGTTTGGAGAAAGGGAAAGGCAAAATGTTCATCGGCATGGAGGGGGCGAAACGAGACGGGGTCCGCGACCAGCGGATCGCGAAAATAGTTGAGCTGGCGCCGCCGGAACGGCTGCTGGCGGAGCTGCCGCTCGGCGAGGAGCGGGCGAAAGAGGTGATCCGCGGCCGTGAAGAAGTCCGCGACGTCCTGCAGGGGAAGGACCCGCGGCTGATGGTCGTCGTCGGCCCGTGCAGCGTCCACGACCCGAAAGCGGCGATGGAGTACGCGACGAAGCTGAGCGCGACGGCGCGGAACCTGCGCGAGGAGCTGCTGCTGGTGATGCGGGTCTACTTCGAGAAGCCGCGGACGACGACCGGCTGGAAGGGGCTGATCAACGATCCGCACCTGGACGAAAGCGGCGACGTCAACGCCGGCCTGCGGATCGCCCGCAAGCTGCTGCTGGAGGTCCTCGACACCGGCCTGCCGATCGGCTGCGAGTTCCTCGACCCGATCACGCCGCAGTACATCGCCGACTGCGTCGGCTGGGGGGCGATCGGGGCGCGCACCTCGGAGAGCCAGACGCACCGCCAGCTCGCCTCGGGCCTCTCGATGCCGATCGGCTTCAAGAACCGCACCGACGGCAACATCCAGATCGCCGTCGACGCGGTCCGCGCGGCGGCTGCCTCGCACGCCTTCGCCGGTATCGACGACGCCGGCGCGCCGGCGATCCTGCACACGACCGGCAACCCCGACTGTCACCTGATCCTCCGCGGCGGGCACGGCGAGCCGAACTACTACCCGCCCGAGGTCGAAGACGCGCTCGTCACCCTGGGCGTTGCCGGCCTGCCGGAGCGCCTGGTCATCGACGCTTCGCACGACAACAGCGGCAAGGACCCGGAGAAGCAGTTCTTCGCCGCCGGCGACATCGCCGACCAGGTCGCCGACGGCAACAAGGCGATCGTCGGCGTGATGCTGGAGTCGTTCCTGGTCGAGGGGCGGCAGAACCTGGTCCCGGGCGAGCCGCTGACCTACGGGCAGTCGATCACCGACGCCTGTATCGACTGGGAGGACACCGTCTCCGCCCTGGAGCGCTTCGCCTCCGCCGTGGAGGCTCGCCGCGGTTCATGAAGGACCCCGCCCGCGTATGAGAGTCGCTGTCCTCGGGGTGGGCCTGATCGGAGGCTCGATCGGGCTTGCCGCGCGGCAGCGCCTCGACGCCGAGGTGGTCGGCTGCGGCCGCAGCCCCGAGCGCCTGCAGCGGGCGGTCGAGCTGGGGGCGATCGACCGCGCCGGCTCGCTCGCCGAGGCCTGCGCCGAGGCCGACCTCGTCTTCTGCGCCGGGCCGGTGGCGGCGCTGCCCGGGCAGGCGCGCGAGGCGCTCGCCGCCAGCGGTCCCGAGGCGGTCGTCACCGACGTCGGCTCGACCAAGGGCGAGCTGGTCGAGGCGGTCGGCGGCGACGAGCGCTTCATCGGCGGCCATCCGCTGGCCGGGGCCGAGACCGCCGGGGTCGAGAACGCCCGCGCCGACCTCTTCGAGGGGGCGCGCTGGTACCTGACCCC
>Ga0207677_10001109_pt1 | contig 14687 bp, 17 predicted proteins | sample KBSMisM42_FD_184311 | JGI IMG/M metagenome (GOLD analysis project Ga0207677, IMG submission 184311) | Miscanthus rhizosphere microbial communities from Kellogg Biological Station, Michigan, USA - KBS Miscanthus M4-2 (SPAdes) (version 2) | ecosystem: Host-associated > Plants > Roots >...
GCTGTAGTGGTTCTGACCGACGGCGCTGCCGATTGCCGCGCCGGCAACTCCGCCGACGGCTGCGCCGGCGACGGTGTTGCCGCTGCACCGGTTGCCATAGCCGTAGTAGCCCGAACCATAATAGTTAGAACCATAGCCATAGGCCGGGTAGCCATAGCCGTAGTTGCTGTAGCCGTAGCTGGGATAGCCGTAGCCATAACCGTACGACGGATAGCCGTACCCGTAGTTGCTGTAGCCGTAGCTCGGATAGGAATAGCCGTAGCTGTTGTAGCTGTAGCTACGATAGTGACGGCCATGCGCGTCGGCCGACGTCGCCGGGATTGCGACCAGCGCGGCAGCCGAAAGCGCGAGAGCGATTTTCTTGAACATGTTCAAACCTCCGAATTCACGTCCTGGCCAAGGAGGACTCACGGCCATGTGAATCCAAGTTGCGCCTTGCAACCTGTCGAAGGACTGAATGTGTCCGTCAGCTAATCGACGGATTCGCGTCGATGGAGCTAACAGGCGCCGCTGGCGATAGCGCCTCCGACGGCCGCGCCGATCGCTCCGCCAACCACGGCTCCGGCGCCCGTGTCGTGGTGATAACCGCCACTAGCGGCCGCACCGCCGATTACAGCGCCCGCTACGCCGCCGGCGACAGCGCCTGCCGCCGGATTGCCGCAGGGATAGCCATTAATGCCATACCCGCCGGGGTAGCCATAATTGCCGTAGGGGTAACCGTAATACGGGTAGGGATATCCGTAATAGGGATAGGGGTACCCGTAATAGGCGGGATAGGCATAGGCCGGATACGGATAAGCATAACCGTAGCCGTAATAGCCGGGATAGACGCCGAGCGACACGTAACCGCCGTGGTAATGGCCCCAACCGCCGTGCCAGCCTCCTCCGCCGTGCCAGCCTCCACCGTGCCAGCCGCCGCCTCCACCGTGCCAGCCGCCACCGCTGCCTCCGTGCCAGCCGCCACCGCCGCCGCCATGCCAGCCGCCACGTTGCGCGTTTGAGATGCTTGCCGAGCTGAGCAGCGCTGCTGCAGCAATCGCGATCGTATATGCCTTCATCGGAAGACTCCTCGATCCCCTGCCGGCGCGGCTATGGGCTGTGCCGGCGACCGGCGCCATAGGTATCACTGGGTAGTAAGAACCGGCCTCTAGCCGATGGAGTAATCGAGGCCGATGTCGACGGCCGGCGCCGACTGGGTGATGCGCCCGACGGAGATGAAGTTGACACCGGTTTCAGCTGTAAAACGGATCGTCTCAAGCGTGACCCCGCCCGAAGCCTCCAGCGGCACTCGTCCCGCGACCAGCGCCACCGCCTGACGCAGCGTCGCCGGATCCATATTGTCGAGCAGCAGCCTGTCCGCGCCGGCCGCCAGCGCCGGCTCGATCTGCTCAATGCGGTCAACCTCGACCTGCACCTGAAGGCCGGTGTTGGCAGCCTTTGCCCGGCGGACGGCTTCGGCAACGCCGCCGCACACGGCGACGTGATTGTCCTTGATCAAAACCCCGTCGTCGAGCCGCATCCGGTGGTTCTGCGCGCCGCCCATCCGCGTCGCGAACTTCTCGAGCACCCGGAGCCCGGGGATCGTCTTGCGGGTGTCGATCAGGACGGCGCCGGTGCCAGCAATCGCGTCGACATAACGCCGCGTCAGGGTCGCGATCCCAGAGAGGTGCTGGAGCGTGTTGAGCGCCGGTCGCTCGGCCGAGAGCATTGCACGGGCGTTGCCGGACATCCGCATCATCGTCGTGCCATGCTCGACACTGTCTCCATCACTGGCGAGGAGCTCGACCTTCACCTCTTTATCGAGCCTGCGAAAGAATGCCGCGGCGATCTCGATGCCAGCTACAACCAGCGACTGACGGGCATTCATCTCGGCGGTGAAGCGGGCGTCCTCTGCGATGGTCGCAGCCGAAGTGACGTCACCGCGCTTCCCGAGATCCTCGGCGAGGACCCGCGTCACAAACTCGTCGAGATCAAAACCGTCGGGAAGCGCCATGAGTGACGTCTAGTGCGCGGGCTCCACTGATTTCAATATGCGCCAGCGGCCGTCCTGCCATTTGTATGCGCGCGCGTCGCTCGGCGCGAAGGCGCTGCCGTTCCAGCCATGGACGGTAATGGCGACAGAGCCGTCAGAGATATCGATTGAGTTGAAGCTCTGCTCCTGCTCGCGGACGCGGGTGGAGGTCGCCGTCCCCGCCTGGACGACGAGGACCCCACCCGCCCGCGTCACGAGATCGCCGGCATCCTGGCTGGATGCGTGATGCGCGTGGCCCGCGAGCACCATGTCGACGCCGGCCTCTTCAAGGGCGTCCAGTGCCAGCTCCTGTCGTCCGATCGCGCGCTCCACTTCCTCGCCGACGCGTAGCGCGAACAGCGGATGGTGTGTCACCAACACGCGGAAGGCCTCGCTTGGCGTGCGCGAGAAGGTTTCGCGAATGAACTCCACTTGCTCCTTGTTGATCCGCCCGTCCTTGAATGTGAAGGAACGAGCGGTGTTCACGCCCAGCACGGCCACCCCGGGCAGCTCGACGAAAGGGCACAGGGTGTCGTCGATGAAGCGGCGGTAGCGCGCGAGCGGCGAGAGGAAGCGACGCAGCACGTCGTAGAGCGGCACGTCGTGATTACCGGGAACTCCGAGAACCTCATGCCCACTGTCTCGAAGCGCTTCCAGGAACTGGCACGCCTCGCGGAACTGCTCCGTGCGCGCGCGCTGAGTGAAGTCGCCGCTGATGACGACGAGGTCGGGCTTCAACCTGTCGATCTCGCCGCGGACCGCCTCGACCAGGCGCTCGTCGTGGGCGCCGAAATGGAGGTCTGAGAGGTGGACGATACGCGGCATGGTGACGCGCAGGAGAACGCACCGTGCGCGTCAGTAGTTCAGCAGCAGCAACAGCTTGACGTCGATGCCGAACCCCTCGGCCCGCTTCTGTTCGAGGAAGTTGGGGATGTCGGCGCGCGCGACGAGGTGGACATTGATGTCCTCGTTTTCGTCGCCCCCGCCCTCGCCAATTTTGCGGACGCCGTGGACCCACACCAGGGTAAAGCTTTCGGCGAGCATGCCAGGCGATGAGTAGAAGTCCCCAAGCCGCTCGACGCGCTCGGCGGTGAACCCCGTTTCCTCCTCCAGCTCCTTGATCGCCGTATCCTCGATCGTGGCGCCGGGGTCGGTATCGCCGACAAGGCCGGCCGGAAGCTCGACGCAGCGGCAGTCAGGCCCGGCACGCGGCTGGTCGACCAGGATCACCTTGCCGTCATATTCCGCAAGAATGACGACCGCGCGAATGTCGCGAGCGCGGCTTGCATATTCCCATTTGCCCCGCCGCAGGGCTCTTACGAACTTGCCCTCCCACATGACTTCGACGGGAGGCAGGTCATCGAGATTCATAGTTCGATCAGCTTGTCCGGTATCTCGTTGATGTCGTCCGGCGAGCAAGGGAAGTGCTCGGCGAGCACAGCCCCAACGCGCTCGATCGCGGCAACGATCCCGTCGGCGGGGCGGCCCTCGCGGACGTTGGCAATGAGTGCGGTCATCGCCTCGCCCCAGGTGTGCTCGTCAGTCACGGCGAGGATGGCTTCGTCGGCGACGATCTCGGCGCGACGCTCGGCCATGGACAGATAAATGAGGATACCGGTGCGGCCGGCAGTCCGCCTTTCGGCCGCTGCCTTGAAGATGGTGACCGCTCGGCGGCGGACACGGCGGTGCTTGGTCGCGGCCGGCGTAAGCAGCAGCCGCAGCGGCATCCACTTGAGGATCAGCAGGGCGACGGTGAACTTCAGCGCGGCGAAGACCATCAGCAGGGTGAACAGCTGGCTCATGGTCGGGTCGGGGGACCAGCCGCCGAACAGGAAATTAAACCACCAGACCAAGGCCGTCGGCCGCCACGCAGCCCAGGCGAGCACAGCAAATAGCGGGATCAGCGCCCAGTGCAGCGCAACGTCGTGATAGGGATCGCTGATTGGTGTCGCGACCGCGACGATTTCGCCGTTGCTGCTCTTCTCCGCAGCGGCGATGGCCGCAGAGACCTTCTGCCGGTCGGCGTCGGTGAGCTTCGTCACCATGAGCCCGACGCCCCGCCGCCACCGAAGGAGCCGCCGCCGCCGGAGAAGCCGCCGAAGCCGCCTCCGCCGCCGCCGCCCCAGCCGCCGCCTCCGCCGCCCCACGACGAGCCGCCATCCCAGCTGCTGCGGCGCGAGCCGCGGTTGAGCTCATTGAGGCCCCAGAGCACGACCCAGGGGCTGATGCCGCCATGGCGGCTGCGATAACGTCGGCCGCGACCTCGACGGAAGTGCGACAGCACGACGAAGCCGATGACCATCAACCAGAAGAAGAAGGGCAGCGGATTGCCGCCGGAATGCTGGCGCTTCTGCTGAACCTGCTCCGCCGCAGCGATATTCTTCTGTGCTTCGTCGGGCGACAGGCTTATCTGCTTGATGATGGCGTCGGCGCCGGCCTCGATCCCGCCGCCGTAATCATTCTGCTTGAAGCGCGGAATGACGTTCTCGCGGATGATCAGGCCGCTCATTGCATCGGTGATGTACGGCGTGGCGCCGTAGCCGACCTCGATGCGCACCTTGTGCTCGTTCGGCGCGACCAGAAGGATCACGCCATTGTCCTTGCCCTTCTGGCCGATGCCCCAGGCACGGCCGAGCCGATAGCCATAATCCTCGACGGGATAACCTTCGAGGCTGTTGACCGTCGCAACGACGAACTGCGCACCCTTCTGGCTCTCGAGCGCGGCCGATTTGCTGGTGAGGTCCTGGACCTGCTCCGGCGAAAGGAGATGCGCCTGATCGACGACGCGGCCAGTAAGCGGCGGGAAGGTCTGCGCCGCAACGGGCGTGGCCAGCGCGATCAGCGCCAGCCACAGCACGGCCAGGATTTGCTTCACCTCAGCTCGCGTTGCCGAAGTTGACGTTGGGTGCGGTCTGCGCCCCAGCAGCAGCCTCGAACGGAACCTTGGGCTTTGCGCCATAGAAGACCTTGGCGCCGATCGCCGACGGGAAGGTCCGGATCAGCGTGTTATATTCACGGACGCTTTCGTTATAATCCCGACGCGAGATCTTGATCTGGTTTTCGGTGCCCTCGAGTTGGTCCTGCAAGGCCATGAAGTTGGCGTTCGACTTGAGGTCCGGATAGGCTTCCTGCAGCCGCTGCAGGCTCAACGTGAGCCGATTCTGCGCATCGTTGAATGCGTTGACCTTTGCCGGATCGCTGAGGTCGTTGGCATTGAGCTTGACGCTCGACGCGCCTGCACGCGCCTGCGTCACCTCCACTAGAACCGACTTCTCCTGCTGCGCATAGCCCTTCACCGTAGCCACAAGGTTGGGAATGAGGTCGGAGCGGCGCTGATAGTCGGCCTGGAGGTCACCCCACTTGGCGTTGACCTGCTCCTCGGCGGTCGGAACGCTGTTGATGCCGCAGCCGCCGAGGCTGAGCGCGGCGAGCGGAGCGAGCAAACCCAAACGGCGAACCATGGTCATTGGAATGTCCCCTTGATGTACCGCGCGCATAAGTAGACGCACGGCCGTTGGGTTTCAATGCTGTCTTAATCCAGCAACACAGTTTAGCGGTTCCCTTCCCTTCGCTGCTGAAACACCGCTAGTGTCTCCCATCCGACGCAAGCGACGGGGGCAAGAGATGCTGAAGGACTTCCGCGAATTCATCGCCAAGGGCAACGTGCTCGACCTCGCGGTCGCGGTGATCATCGGCGCGGCATTCGCGAAGATCGTCACCAGCCTGACCGACGACATCATCATGCCGATCGTCGGCAAGATCTTCGGCGGGCTCGATTTCTCCAGCCATTTCATTCTGCTGGGACCTGTGCCGTCAGACTATCACGGGTCGATGACCGACTATGCCGCGCTGAAGAAAGCCGGCGCGCCGGTGCTGGGCTGGGGCCAGTTCGTGACCGAATGCGTCAGCTTCGTCATCCTCGCCTTCATCATCTTCCTGATGGTGCGCTGGGCGACCAAGGCGATGAAGAAACAGGAAGCGGCGCCCGCCGGCCCGAGCGAAGTGGAGCTGCTGACCGAGATCAGGGACGAGCTGCGGAAGAAGTAGCGCCTACTTCGGCTTTCCGCTGAAGCCCGCTTCCGTCCTTAGAGCATCGCCGTCCATCAGGACGCCGTCGCTCATCACCTGATCGACGTGCCGAAGGTCGCCGATGTTCTTCTCCGGATCGCCGTCGACGAGCAGCAAGTCGGCTTCCTTGCCGACAGCGATGGAGCCTGTCCGCTTGTCCGCCTTGACGTTGCGCGCAGGTGCGATGGTCGCAGTCGCCAACGCCTCCGCGGGGGTGAGACCGCCGTCGACGTAGAGCTCGAGCTCGCGGACCAGTTCCATCCCGAAACCGTCGGTTCCCGCTACGATCGGCACGCCCGAGCGGCGCAGCTTCGCGACATACTCGCCCATATGATGGACGCTCTTCTCGGCGTCGTCGCGGGTCATGCCGGGAAGGTAGGGAATGTGCCCGCTCAGAAAGCCGCGCTCGGTCGCCGCCGGAAGCGTCCCGATATATGGCGCATAGGCCGGAGACACCTTGCCGGCATTGGCGAGCAGCACGCCCTCGACAACGACGAGCGTGGGATCGAGAACGATCTTCTTCTCGGCCATCGTCCTGATGACGGTCTTGGTCGGCTCGGCGTCGAAATCGACGTCCTTGAAGTACTTGCCCGGGCCCAACATCCGCAGCGTCGTGTTGGACTTGGCCACGACCTCGTCCGGCATCGCGTTCATCGTCGCGAAGTAGATGTGCGTGATCTCGTCATAACCCGCATTGATTGCGTCGAGCGTACGCATGCCCGCGGGAATGTGGCCGTGGACGTGTAGTCCAAGCTGGTGAGCCAGCTTCGCGCCCGGCGCGATCCAGGCCGGATTCATGGAAGTGTAGAATTTAACCGCGGTGAGGTGGTTCGCGGCGATCTTGCGGACCGCGGCCAGCGTCTCGTCGAGGCTGCCGACTGCGAGGCTGCCCTGCGCAACCAGCGGACCCTTCTGGTCGACGATTACCGAGTCCCAGCATTCGGGCGCCAGCAGCGTGCCAGCATTGCGGCGTTGGCGCTGCGACACTTCGAGCTCGATCGGGCCGCCGGGGTTGCGGCATGACGTGACTCCGAGCGCCAGCTCACTGACGGTCTGGAAATCGTCGCCGACGTGCATGTGGCTGTCCCACAGGCCGGGGACGAGCGTCTTGCCGGCGCCGTCGATGATGCGGGTCCGCGCGGGAAGCTTGGCGGGCCCTTTCGCCCCGATGCTGACGATCCTGCGATTGGCGGTCAGGACGTAGCGGTGGTCGAGGAAGCGTTCGCGGTCGGCGTCGTACATCTTCACGTTGCGGAACAGGACGGGCCGCTTGGCATCGGCCGTCAGGAATTTCTTTGCAGTGGCCGGGGCCAGGGCAGCGATGGCTGCATCCTGTGCGGCCTGCATCTTGTCGAGGTTGCCTTCATAGCCCGCCGGAAGGATCCCGAGGCCATTCATCGCCGCGAAGAACTTGCCATTCTCCACCCAGACCGGCTGCGGCGTCTGGGTTGTGCCCTTGAGCAGCACGAGATCGACATGCTTGGTGCCCTGCGGGCCGCTGACGTCGAGCGAGGTCACCTTGTCGAAGGTCGCCTTGCCGGACGGTAGTAATGCCATGCCCGCGTGGCCCGCGGCGAGCAGCCGGTCGATCTGCGGCGCATTACTGAGATTGGGACCGCCAACCGAGACGTAATAGGCGGGCGCGGAATAAGCCGTGCTGCCCTGGTCGACGGTGCTTTGCCAGCTGGCCTGGCCATTGGCGATGGCGAAACGCTCGGCGGCATCGCCGCTCGGGGTCACGCCGCGGATGGTGACCTCGGTCGGCATTCCGTCCGTGCCGAAACGCATCGTCTCGTCGGTCTCGAAGATGAGGCCGCGCAGGAGGATCGATTCCCTCAGAGCCATGCGCCCGTCGGGCAGCGTCCACATATAATCGTCGCCATGCTTCCCGGCCGTCGAGACCACGACGAAATGTGTTGCGTCCGCAGGCGGGACCAGCAGCTGTTCCTTGGGCGTCGGTTCAGCGAAGGCTGCGGGCGCGGTGGCGGCGAGCAAGGCGGCAAGCATCAGACGGCGCATGGTTTCCCCCAGATGTGAACCCGCGCAGCGTTGGCAATCGTTTCGGGTCCGCGCAACCGCGCCTTCGACGAACGATTGCGCCAATCTACAGGCGGATCAGCGCCTCGGGGATCTTGTTGGACGCCACCGACACGTCCCAGTGAAGCTGGCGCCCAATCGGATGAGGCGCCGCGCCGTCCTCGCTATTGTTGGTCAGGATCTCGCCGTCGGTGATGATCGTGAAGCGGCCATTTGCGCGCGACACGGGCCCTCCTTTGCCCATGTCGCCGGCGCCCGCCGCTGCGGCGCTCATCGGGCCCGCACCACCCGTGAACGCTGGCGCTGTCACCAGCACAGACCCGTCCGCGCGCCGCCTCAAGGCCACGAATGGAATAATGAAGTTGTTGTCGGGCAGTGCGGGGAACAGGAAGTCCTGCGTGGCGCGGCCTTCCATATGATAGTCGACGTTGAAGACCCCTTTGCCGACGTAGCTCACCGACCGCCAGCCGGCATATTTCATCAGCTTCGCAGCGAACGCGCGGTTGGATGCGTCGTCGAGCCCGGGGAGTCCGAACATCTTCGCCGCGTTTTCAGAATCCTGGCGCCGCTTCTCGTAGGCGGTCTTCTGATCCGCGATCTCTGACGGCTTGCAGGGACGTACCTTGCCGTCATCCTCGCACTTGGCTTTCGCGTTGGTCCACGGCTGCGTGTCCTGGTCCTCCGGAATCTGAAGCACGAGCTCGCCGCGGTAATCGAGGACGAAGCTGCCATCCTTCTTGAGCGTCAGGTCCGAGTTGAATTTGCCCGGCCCCCACAGGCAGCTGGTGAGCAGCAGCGGCGCTGCCGCGATGAAGACGCGCTTGATCCACTGATGCATTGCGAACCCCCTTGGCGAACAACAATAGCCAAGGAAGATTGCAGCAGGAAGTGATGGAAGTGGGGAGGTTCTGTTGCCCGGCCCTCCCCGTGCCGCTGGAATCCCCTTCTGTTGCCCGGTGGGGTCCGACCGCGCTTTAGCTTTGTAACGTCAGTCCGTTAGGACGTCAGTTACGCGGCAAGAGCGAGCGCCTCGTTATCGTTGGCACTTGTGTTTATGAGCCGTCACGGTGGCATCCATACCGATCGGCAATCGCGTCTTTATTGCACTCGTCGATCCTATTTCGCCCCCATCAGCAACGGCGCCACTTGGCGCAGCTGGTGGTGGAGGCGCCGGGGTACTGCCCCCCGGGTCCGAAGTGCCTATTCCACGCAACAATCTACCGACATAGCCGGCGAACCGGCACGCCCCAGATAGGGATTTTGCGCGTGAATCTCAAGTTTGGGGCTGTTATGGCTGCCCGAGCCAACAAGTTTTTCGGGGAACTTCAAAGTGATGAAAAGACTGGCCTTTGTGACGGTTGCGGTGGCTGCCCTGGCGCTCGGTGCGTGCAACAGGGGCAATCAGGACGCGGTCAACAATGCCGAGCTCAACCAGCCCAACGCGGAGCTCAACGAGATCGCTAACCAGGCCGCAATGGACGCCGCCAACGCCGAAGCGGCGGCGCTAGCCAACCAGCAGAACATGCTCGCCGCCGAGAATGCCGCGGCGCAGGACAACACGACCAACCCCAAGGAAGCCGACGAGCAAAACGTCAGCGGCATGTAAGGCAGCCGACGCGGGACGATGAGCGACGAAGCCATCCCGGCGGCGACCCTCATACTCGTTCGGGAACGCTATTCGGCGTCGCCCGAGGTGCTGATGGTTGAGCGCGCCGGCGGCATGGCATTCGCCGCGGGAGCTCTGGTGTTTCCTGGCGGGCGGATCGACAATGCCGATCGGCAGCTGGCCACGGAGGCCGGCGTCGATGCGGCGGCGGTCGCGGCAATCCGCGAGACCATCGAAGAGACCGCAATCCCGGTCGGGCTATCGCCTCTTCCTGACGCCGCACAGGTGCGCGCAATGCAGGACGAGCTAGACGCAGACCGTCCGCTGGAGGAACTGCTCCGTCAACACGGTCTGGAGCTCGATGCGGCTGCCCTGACACCGTTCGCGCGCTGGGTACCCAAATTCCACGCGGTGCGCCGCTTCGATACGCTGTTCTTCATTGCGCGCTGCCCGCCCGGCGACTGGGAGCCGCGAGTGATCGAGGGCGAATGCTCCGGCGCCGAGTGGGTCAGCGCGGCGGAGGTGCTTCGCCGTGACGGCAACGGCGAAGCGCGGCTGATCTTTCCGACGCGCCGCACACTTGAACGGCTCGCTCAGCATGACTCATTCGAGGCTATTCATGCCGATGCGCTGGCGCACGAGATCGTGCCCGTGACGCCGTGGGTCGAAGAGCGCGACGGTGAGCGCTTCATCACGATTCCCGGAAATCTCGGTTATCCAGTCACCGAGGAGAGGCTCGACAGCGTCTGGCGCGGCTGATCGCCCCAGCCGAGTCGCGGGGCTAGCACAAAAGAAAAGGGGACCCGCCGAGGCGGATCCCCTTCACAGCCTGAAATGGCGAGAGCCTATTTCAGGTGGTTCGATAGATGCTTGTTCATCTCGAACATGCTGACCCGGTCCTTGCCCCCGAAGACCTTCTTCAGCTTGTCGTCCGCAAGAATTTCTCTTTTGTTTTGCGGGTTTTGCAGGTTGTTCTTGCGAATGTGGTCCCACACTTTCGAAACGACCTGGCTGCGCGGAAGCGGCGCACTGCCGCAGATCGCGGCGAGATCCGCCGAAGGTTGAACCGGGCGGGCCAGTCCGCCCCCTGCTTTCCGACTGCCTTGTGCCATCATGGCCCTCCTGTTGTTCCTCTCAGTGATAGAGCGCAAAGCGGGGCGCATTGCAATGCTCTTACAGAGGGAAAATCAGCGAGTTTTCCACAGAAACGGAACGATCCGGTTCGCCGCATCGTGGCCGATGTCCGCGCGCCCGCCGTACTCGACGCCCGAGCGAGCGCACCATTCCTCGACGATCGAGACCTCGTCGCGCCCGAAATCAGGGTCATTGGGAAGGATGTCAGCGATACGGCCCAGGCGGATCCGGCGCACGTTTCGGATTGCCGTGGTCGCCGTCAGGTGAAACATGGACCGGTCAATCCGGTACAGGTGTTCGCTGATGTCTTCGATCAGCAGATCGACGCCGTCGAAGTCGGGCTCAAGCGGCGTCCCGAGCAGGTTGGAAAGGACGGTCAGGTTGAACGCCATCGCCGGCCCGCCGAGGCCAGGCTCAAGCGCTGAAGGCTCGCGGCGGACCAGCCAGTCGAGCGCCCGGTTGACCGCGGCCTCGCCTCCTGACCGCACGACGTCCTGCGGCATCGGACCCCACGCGACCTTGAGCCCAGCCTTGTGGAATCCGGCGTGGAGGAAGCCAGCGTCGCTGTAACCGAGATAGATCTTGGTGCGGGCGGCCGCGGGTAGGTCCTCAAGCGCGGCCAGCGCGATGCGGTTCGATCCGTAGCCGCCGCGAGCGTACCAGACCGCATCGAACGACGGATCGGCCATGACTTCGCGAAGGGCCGCTAGCCGCGCCGCGTCCGGCCCGGCGAAATGGCCCTCGGATAGGAATGACTGCGGGTGGATGACCAACTCGCAATCGCCGCGCCTGCCCACGATGGCCAGAACGGCATCGGCGGCTTCTTCCGTCAACCGGCAGCTCGGAGCGACCACGGCGATGCGCATGGCGAGGCTTATGGCTGGACCCAGGCGATGTCCGCAATGGCTGGATTATTATGCCGTGCGACGCTTTACGACCTTCCGATCCTTGCGGACCTTTGTGACCTTTTCTTCCTTTTTGACGGTACCCTTCCTGGCCGCCCTGGACTTCGTGGAAGCCTTCTTCTCCGCTGGTCTTTGCCGGCGATCCATCTTGGTCGCCTTGCCCTTGGCCTTGTGACTGCCGTCCGGCAGCAGGGCGAGCGGGTCTACGCCTTTGCCGTGCCGAGGGGACTTGGCCTGCTTAGACTTCGCTTTGGCGACGCGATCCGGCTTGGCCGCTTTCTTCTCGATGGTCTTGTGCCGACTGGCCGCCTTCTTGTGGCGGCGATCCAGCTTGGCCGGCTTTTTATCACTCGTCTTGTGGCGACGGTCCGCCTTCGTCGCCTTCTTGTCGATGACCTTGTGATGACGGTCGACCTTGGTCGAACGCTTCTCGGCAGCCTTGTGATGACGATTGGCCTTGGCGGAGCGCTTCTCGGCCGCCTTGTGACGCCGGTCGGCCCTCGTCTCATGCCGGGTGCGATGCTTGCTCGCCTCGTGCCGATCGCGCTTTGAAGCCTTGTGCTTCTCCGCCGCGCGAACGTGCTTCTTCGCCTTGTGATGGGAAGCCTCCTTCACCGCATGGCGCTTGCTCCCCCGATGCCGCTCGGCGACGGCATGCTTCTTGCTCCCGCGTGCCTTGTGCGCCTTGTGCGCCGCTGCTTTGCGCTTGCTCGGGGTCGCGTGGTGGGTTGTGGTAACGCGATGCGTGGTCCGAACGGCGCCGTGGTGGCGCGTCGCGGGGCCAGAGCCAAAGTTCGGGAAGGGCGGCGGCGCCGGTGGCACCGAGGTGGTCGGCGCCGACTGGTCAGAAGGCGCTTCCTGCGCAACTGCTGTCGAGCCAAGAAAAGCGAGCGCAAGCGCCGCCAGAAACAGACGAATAGATCCCACGAAAAAACCTCCCCGGTACGGTCTCAGCATGCCATTCGCGGGCCTTCTTGCGACCCCGTCGCCCCAACGGCCCGTCGCACGCAGCCAACGCCATGGCGCACGCCGGTTTCGCAGGGTCGGAGCAAGCGCTGCTAGCCAAGGCGCGCCGCACCCAATAGGGCCGCCGGCATGATCGATTCTCCGGTTTTCTTCAGTGGCATCGGCGGCAGCGGAATGCTCCCGCTCGCCTCGATCGTCCGCGCCGGCGGAGCTCGCGTTGCGGGCTCCGACCGTTCGCTCGATGCGGGGCGAACGCCGCACAAGTTCGACTATCTCCGCTCGCTCGGAATCCAGCTGTTCCCACAGGATGGGTCCGGCCTGCATCCCGGGATGATTCTCGTTACCTCGGCGGCAGTTGAAGCGACGGTGCCCGACGTCGTCCGCGCCAAGGAACTCGGCCTCCCTCAACTGACCCGTCCCGAATTCCTCGCGCGACTACTCAACAGTGCGCAGCGCAGCGTCGCCGTCGGCGGGACCAGCGGCAAGTCGACGGTCACCGGGATGATCGGCTGGATTCTCCACGCCTGCCACCGCCAGCCGACGGTGATGAACGGCGCGGTGATGAAGAATTTCGTCACGCCCAGCGCGCCCTTCGCGAGCGCACTGGTAGGCGATCCCGAGCTGTTCGTCAGCGAGGTCGACGAGAGCGACGGCTCGATCGCGCTCTACAAGCCCGAGGTCGCGGTCCTAACCAACATCAGCCTCGACCACAAAGAGATGGACGAGCTGCGCAGCCTGTTCGCTGCGTTCTTGCTGCGAGCGCGTAAGGCGATCGTGAACCTCGACGACCCTGAGGCGCGCGCCATCGCCGAGACCGTTCCGGCCGACCATCGCGTCGGCTACGGCTTCGACGCCCCAGGTGCCGAATTCATGGGCAAGGATTTGCAGTTGGAGCCCAATGGCGTCCGCTTCGCGCTGGAGGCCGAGGGTACACGCCACAATGTGCATCTGGGGGTGCCCGGGCGTCACAACGCGTCGAATGCCCTCGCGGCGATCGCCGCGGCTCGAGCCGTTGGAGTACGGGTCGAGGAAGCTGTCGCCGCGCTCGCGCGGTTCGAGGGATTGCGGCGCCGGCTCGAAGTGGTCGGGGAAGCGGCCGGCGTCACGGTCATCGACGATTTCGCGCATAACCCGGACAAGATCGCGGCGACGCTGGCGACGCTTCGTGCCCAGCCCGGGCGGCTGCTAATCATGTTCCAGCCGCACGGCTATGGACCGCTCGCCAAGATGGGCGAGCCACTGGCCGAGAGCATTGCCGACGGCATGGCCCCGGATGATCGTCTTTACCTTCCCGATCCTGTCTACCAGGGCGGTACCGTCGAAAAGTCGCGGGGATCAGACTGGCTGGCTGAACAAGTGGGCAAGCGTTCCCGGCAGGCTCGGCACATCCCCGAGCGCGCTTCGATCGGTGACGCGCTCATCTCTGACGCCCAGCCCGGCGACCGCATCCTTATCATGGGCGCGCGCGACGACACCCTCATCGACTTCGCGCGGGACCTCGTAGAGCGGCTCGGCGTTGGAGATTGATGGCCAAGCCGGGAACCGTCACGGGCTGGAAACTACCGCGGGACGAGCGCGAACAACTGCTGCGGCGGTTCGCACCCAAGTATGAGAATGTCATCGCGGACCACGTGACGCTGCGGACCGGGGCGACCCCTGCGACGCCACTGCCGCGAAAGCCGAACGCCAGAATTATGGGCAAAGCCGATGATGGCACGAGCCTAGAGTGCCTGGTGGTCGAGCTGGACGGAACGACCGACCGGCCCGACGGCTCGACCTATCACATCACCTGGTCGCTGGGCCCCGGCCGCAAGGCTCGCGAGAGCAACGATGTGCTGCGGGAAAAGGGCTGGGAGCCTCTGTCCGCCCCGATCCCGGTAGATCTGGAGCCCGCGCGGTTTTGATGACTAAGCCGCCTCACCTGTTTCTCGACGCTGATGGGGTCCTAGCGGACTTCGAC
>Ga0207677_10001114_pt1 | contig 14641 bp, 10 predicted proteins | sample KBSMisM42_FD_184311 | JGI IMG/M metagenome (GOLD analysis project Ga0207677, IMG submission 184311) | Miscanthus rhizosphere microbial communities from Kellogg Biological Station, Michigan, USA - KBS Miscanthus M4-2 (SPAdes) (version 2) | ecosystem: Host-associated > Plants > Roots >...
CGTGGAAGATCGCTTTGTCTTTGAATGGGTCGCCTCCGACCATATCCATGTGAATGTTGGCACGGAGTTTTTGTTTGATTTCGGGGTGTGATGCAAGGAAGGCCATGGTGCCTTCGATTTCTGGTCCCCATACGTAACGCAAGGTGCGCTTAGGTTGTGGCAGAGCGCCTGATTTGATGAGGCGCGCGAGCATGCGCGCGGATTCGAGAATGGTGACGCATCCGCTTCCGTTGTCATTGGCACCCGGACGTTCGTGATCGAGGTGGCAACTGTAGACGATTTCGCCAGACGAGAGATCGGATCCGGGAATGGTGGCGGTCACGACGGTCCAGTGGCCGGGGCCAACTTCGGCTTTGACGTGGGCGTTGAGAGTAATGGTTTCTCCCGACGCGAGGCGCGCGCGCAATGCTTCGGCGGCCTGGCGCGAGACCATGAAGGCGAATCCAGAAGGCTGACGGGCGTCTAGATGTCCCCAACGAATGAGGGTTGGATCGAGTCCTGACCACGCGGTGGTCTGATTCGGCATGTCGCTGACGATCCCGACTGCGCCGTGCTGACCGATTGCCATCTGCTGAACTCGGGAGAGGACACCATCTGCAAGGACGATTTTTCCGCGAACGTCTTTCCCTGCATAGTCCTTATCGGAGGCGCCATCGCCCACGTCGACCAAGGTGGTTTCGACGTCTGCACTGCGACTGTAGTCGGCGAGGTGAATGGGATTGGTCTTCCAGTCTCCGATCAACAAGTGCTGTGGACGAACTTCCCAGAGAGAGCCTTCTTCTACTTTCCAGCCAAAGTAAGAGCGCATCAATCCGTATGTCTTCGTGCCGTCGATGGGAAATTGTTCACTATGCGCGTCGGAAAGGCCGTATTCGCGCGCGCGCTGCAAAACGAATTGAGCGGCTTGATAGAAGTCAGTAGTCGCGGGGACGCGGTGCAATCCAGTGAGATAGCGAAGGTTCTCGTAGGGCGCCGCGCCGTTCGACTCGTCACGGAGGGCAATCCATTGGCTCGTCGGAAGGAATGGCTGCTGGGCGAAGGCTGCGCTTGCTTGAAAAACGACCAGGAAGATAGTGACGCAAAGGGGATTCATGCGTCAGAGAGGATAGCACTCGAGGTGTCTCGGGATGCGATGAAAGCGCTCGACGCTTACACTGCTGAGGTTGAGGAGAAGACATTGTGGGAGTGATCACACGGCGGGAGTTTATTGCAACGGCAGCGGCGTTTGGTGCATCGCTCGCGTGGCGGAGCGGCTACGCGAAAGGTTCGCGGGTCACGTGGACAGAGCGACGGGATTTGTATCCACAGGGAGTGGCGTCGGCTGATCCACATGCAGACAGCGTAATTCTGTGGACGCGGCGTCGCTTCGAAGGCGCTGATTCGCACAAGCTGACGGTTGAGATTGCGGATGATGCCTCATTCAAAAAAGTGGTGGCGGTGACCAATGCAACGGTGTCCGATGCGACGGATTGGACTTGTCGTGTGCTGGCGGCAAACCTGAAACCTGGTCGCGTCTACTGGTACCGGTTTACCGATCAGCAGGGGTTTGGCAGCAGAGTTGGACGCACGATCACAGCACCTGCGGATAGCGATCCTCGGCCGGTCCATTTCACGTTTGTAAGCTGCCAAAACAATACCCAGGGTGCGGCGAATGCCTATCGACGAATGATCTATGAAGACGAGCGCAAGGCGCCCGCGGATCAGATGGGATTCGTTATGCACCTTGGCGACTTCATTTATGAAATCGTGTGGTATCCGGAGGATCGGCCGCAAGGGATGTATTCGCGGCGGCTGCGCGATATTGTGCGTTACAAGAACGGAGAGAAGATAGAAGACTTCCACGTTCCGACAACGGTGGACGACTATCGCGCGGCGTACCGCGGATACTTGTCGGATCCGGACTTGCAGGACGCCCGAGCGCGGTGGCCGTTTGTCTGCATGTGGGACAACCATGAGTTTTCCTGGAAGGGATGGCAGAGCCAGCAGGATTTTGGACGTGTGCGTCCGGCACAGACCAAGAAGGTCGCGGCATGCCAAGCGTGGTTCGAATATCAGCCCGCGAGGGTGGTGAAGGCGAACGCTGATGTCGATCGATATGAGCCACCGCACGTGAAGGACGCGGCCATCACGCAATTCGACGAGAGTGGATTGGGACAGGAGCCGGGAAACCTGGCAGCGATCAATAGTCTGAAGCTTTATCGCAAGCTTCGTTACGGCAGAGATGTGGACTTAATTCTCACGGACAACCGATCATTTCGTTCCCAGGAGGCGGTGGCAAGGCCAGAAGCGGCGGTATTTAATCCCAAGGATTTTCCGTTTGTGTCGTCTCAGAACGTGGTTGAAATGCTGGATGGCGGGCGGTCGTACAACAATGGAAAACCGCCGGAGACGATTCAGTTTGGCGGAAAGGACTTGCCGAATCCGCGGAAGGATGCGCCCGCTGGCACGATATTAGGCGACGTCCAGAAAAAATGGTTTCTGGAACAACTGCGGGGGTCGAAGGCCACGTGGAAGTTGTGGGGAAATTCGGTGTGCATGCTTGACTGGCGAACCGACTTCCAAAATTTGCCGAAAGAAATCGGAGTGGTGTGGCCAGACGCAGGGTATGCGGCGTTTGCGGACGACGATTGGGCGGGATATCGAACAGAACGCGCCGAGATTTTAAGGGTGTTATCGCGAGAGGAGATTGCGGGGATGGTTTCGCTCGCTGGCGATCGGCATTCATTTTTCGCAGGGGTAGTTTCACCGACTTTACCGCCATACGATTTCAAACCCGTAGCGGCTGAATTTGTGACGGGGTCTGTTTCCGCTCCGACCTTATTCGAAGCGGCTGAGTTCAGGCTTCCTAAGGACCATCGGCTGCGCGCAATTTATCTCTATCAAGCGGCTGCCGGCGGACCGGTGCAGCCTGCGATGAATTTTGCGGCGATGCATGGGGTGCGATCAGCGCTTGAATTGCAGAAGACTGGCGATATGCAGAAGGCCCTGGCGGTGCGGAATGCGGATGTGGCGCCTCATCTCTCCTTTCTTGATTCGGGCGGACATGGGTACGTCCTGATACATGTCTCGGAGGACAAAGTCGATGCCGAGTTTGTTTGTATCCCACGCCCGCTTGAGAGAAGTGAGGGACCAGACGGAGGGCCGGTGGCTTATCGCGTCCTCCATCGTGTGAAAAGGTGGAATGCAGGGGAGACACCGAAAATGGAGCGTGTTTCGTTCGAAGGTAAATTGCCGCTCGTCGTGTGAGGAAGCATGAAGGACGGGCTCATGGACATTGCGGGTGCTCGCTTGACAGGGTCCACAGGTGAGGGCGTACAGTTTTCTCTATCATTTCCGTAGAGAATAAGAGGAGAAAGACAAATGTCGTTACGTATTAATGATGAGGCGCCCAACTTTACTGCTGACACGACTCAAGGGCCGGTAAGTTTTCACGAGTGGATTGGCAATGGATGGGCAATCCTGTTCTCGCACCCCAAAGATTTCACGCCCGTGTGCACGACCGAACTGGGCTACATGGCGGGGTTGCAGCCGGAGTTCGCCAAGCGGAATTGCAAGATCATCGGGTTAAGCGTCGATCCTGTCACAAATCACGGCAAATGGGCGGCCGATATTGAAGAGACGCAGGGCCACAAAGTCACGTATCCCATGATTGGCGATCCGGAACTCAAGGTGGCGAAGTTGTATGACATGCTGCCGTCGGACGCGGGCAACACGTCGGAAGGGCGCACAGCTGCAAACAACTCAACAGTGCGCACGGTATTTGTTGTTGGTCCGGATAAGAAAATAAAGCTGATGTTGGTATATCCCATGAGCACCGGGCGCAACTTCGACGAAGTATTGCGGGTGCTCGATTCCATTCAACTCACCTCGAAGCACAATGTCGCAACGCCGGTGAACTGGAAGCCGGGTGACGATGTGATCATTCCGCCTGCTGTTTCGGACGACGACGCGAAGAAGAAATTTCCGCAGGGATGGAAGACTTTGAAGCCGTATCTTAGAGTTGTTGCCCAACCGAAATAAAACTTATTGAAATTGAAAACGCCCCCGGCGTCTGCCAGGGGCATTTCTATTTTGGGCTCGGTTCTTCCTAGAATAGATTCCAGAGGAACTGGTTGTAGACATCGTGGTGGTACTGAACCTCTGGCGCTTTAACGAATGTGCCGAGCATACGTGGGCAACGATCCGCTGAGGCCTGTTTCAGATCGGCATAGCGAGCCTTTACGTCTTCTCCCAGCAACTTTGTGGTCCAAGTGGCTTTGCGGAAATTGCTCAGAGCGTCGTAGATATTGTCCGGCAAATAGCGTTCTGCTTGGCGGAGATTCTTGATTTTGGCTGTCTCACCATCCAACCCGGTTTTGAAGATCGAATACATAACAAGGTACGGGTTTGCATCTGGCGCGACAGACCGGACCTCTACCCGCATACTTTTTTCGTTACCAATGGGAATGCGAATCATTGAACCGCGATCGGTGGGCGACGCTTTGATTTGGTTAGGCGCCTCGAAATGCGGGTCGAGCCGTCGATAAGCATTCACGCTCGGATTCAACAGGAGGCAAATGTCGTTCCCGTGAGTCAGAATGCGATCGATGAATGCATATCCAAGCTTGCTGAGCTTCTCTTCGCCCTTCGGATCCCAGAACAGGTTTTTCCCATTCTTGCTGATCGAAACGTTTGTATGCATGCCGCTGCCATTCACGCCAACAACCGGCTTCGGCAGAAACGATGCGGTGAATCCCATGTGAGTTGCGACCTGGCGGCAGATCAGCTTGTAGAGCTGAATCTGGTCGGCGGCGGCCACTACCTCGCCATAGCTGTAGTTGATCTCAAACTGTGATGGCGCGACTTCCGGATGGTCCTTTTCATTCTGGAAACCCATCGAGCGTTGGACTTCCGCCGTAGTGTCGATGAAACTACGGAGAGGATCACCGGGCAATGAGTGGTAATAACCGCCGGTGTTTACGTAATCGAACTTACCTGTTTCGTGATAATGGCGTTCTGCGTCTGGCGTCTGGAACAGGAAGCCTTCAATTTCATTCGCCGCGTTGAGAGTGTAGCCCTCTTTCTTGAACATACTGTCGGCGAAGAGCTTGAGCACTCCTCGAATGTCGGCGGTGTATGGGCCGCCGTTTTTGTCGATCACGTCGCCGAAGACAAGCACCTTGCCAGGTCCAAATACGTCGGCCGGTCCCCAATAAAAAGCGCTCCAGTCGATACCGAGGCGCAAATCACTCTCGCGCTGGGCGGTGAATCCGCGAATGGAAGAACCATCGAAAGTGAGGTTATCCCAGCTCTTGATGAGAAACTTCTTGTCGTAGTCGAGCATGTGGAGACGGCCTTCGAGGTCACTGAAGAGGACCGTCACGGCCTTGATCCGCTTTTCGTCGGTCAGGTATTTGAGACGATCCTCCTGGATCTTGTGCGCGGCAACACGATTCTTCCGTTGCTCTTTAGCCTTCAAATTCAGGGATTCCAATTCGTCATACGAGAGCGAAAGGAAGCTACGTAGTTCGTTCGACATGGTTCTCCTTATAGTATTTTGGCGCGGCGGTCATTCTTTAACGGGGAGCGTGGGCTGGCGAACAACACAACAGGGTATCGTGGAGGCGAGAAGGGGGCCAATAAAAAAGGCGAATGACTGCTATACAGGGTTTTTATGGGATTTCCACAGGGCCACAGATCACTGGCCGAGTTTAGATTCCATCATAGAAGCTGCCGCATCCAAATAAGATCTTTGCGAAATAGGAAGGACATGAATGTCCACGATTGTCGAAGCGAGTCCCCTCGAGAAGCTTAGCCAAGAGCCGTTGCCAACTGGAGACTCTTGCATCCTGGTGATTTTTGGGGCGTCGGGTGATCTGACCAAACGGAAACTGATCCCGAGTTTGTACAACCTGTCGTGCGCGGGTTGCATGAATCCGGAGTTTGAAGTGCTAGGCATTGGCCGAACGGAAATGAGTTCGGAGGACTTTCGCGGGAAGATGCGGGAAGCGGCGTCCAAATCCAAAGACGCTCGAGATTTCAATGAGTCAGGCTGGGCAGATTTTGAAAAACGGTTGACCTACATGGTTGGGGACATCAACGATTCCGAATTTTATTCGCAGCTGCGAAAAAAGCTGGAAGAGATGGAGAAAAAGGGGTCGAGTCCAAACCACTTATTCTATGTTTCAACACCGGCCTCAGTCGCAGGGCCGATCATTGAGGGTTTGGGCGGGGCGGGGTTGAATCGCAGGGCTAAAGGGTGGACCCGGATTGTTTTGGAGAAACCGTTCGGACGCGATTTGAAATCTGCACATGAGCTTAACGAAGTCGTGCACCAGGTATTCGATGAGCAAGGCGTTTATCGAATCGATCACTATCTGGGCAAAGAGACTGTTCAGAACATTTTGGTGTTCCGTTTCAGCAACTCGTTGTTTGAGCCAGTATGGAACCGAAACTATATCGATTACGTGGAGATTACTGCGGCGGAGACGGTGGGAGTCGAAAGTCGCGCAGCATTTTATGAGGAGACAGGGGCCCTGCGCGACATGGTCGCGAACCATCTGCTGCAGCTGCTGGCTTTGACAGCGATGGAGCCTCCTGTCGCCTTCGATGCGGATTCGGTTCGAGAGCAAAAGGTGCAAGTGTTCCGTTCCATCCGGCCTATGAGCGTAGAGGATGTGAAGCGTTTCACGGTTCGAGGGCAGTACGGTCCAGGCGAGATTGATGGCGAGAAGGTTCCGGGCTATCGCGAAGAGCCGGGAGTGAAGCCCAAATCTACAACGGAGACTTTTGCGTCGGTTGAGTTTCACATCGACAATTGGCGCTGGGCGGGAGTTCCGTTTTACATAAGGACTGGAAAACGGCTGGGTGGCAATTTGACCCAGATCCGCGTACACCTCAAGCCAACTCCGCAGGCGTTGTTTGCAAGCACGTCATCTCAGGTCGATCCGAATGTGATCACGATAGCGATCCAGCCCGATGAAGGAATTTCAATCGCATTTGATGCTAAACGGCCTGGGACACAGATGCGCACGGTCAATGTTCAAGCGCATTTCTCCTATCAGGGAAGTTTTGGGTCAAAAGGACCGGTGGCATACGAGACTCTGCTGCTCGACTCGATGCGTGGCGATGCAACGCTGTTCACACGGCGCGACGAAGTGGAGGCGGAATGGCGGATCATCACGCCGATTGAAGAGGCATGGGCAGAAATTCCGGCACCGCAGTTTCCGAATTACGCGTCTGGAAGTGAAGGACCCAAAGCGGCGGACGATTTGATCAAAGGTGCGGGCCGGGAGTGGACCCCTATCACGCAGTGACGCCGGATGTGTAAGAGGGCTGGCGAACAAAGAGGCATGCGTATAATGCTCGCGCCACGCAAATCGAAATGCCGTGGCCAGACTCCAACAAGAGGGCAGGCATGTCCACCGGGTCGTCTCCGAAGTCTCCCAGTCGCAGGAATTTCCTTTCTACCGCGGGTACCGTTGCAGCCCTAGGCGCAACCACGAGCGCGCTTCCGGCCTTCGGAAGCAGTGCATCCCCGGCGAATCCCAGCGGTGCATTTACCGCCGCCAATGCTGGTCCCCAAGCGAAATCTGTTTCCAAGCGGAAGATACCGATCGGAGTATTTGATCCGGTTTTTGAGCAGATGGAGCTGGACCAGATGCTAGATCTGATTTCGAGTTGGGGCATTGAAGCAGTTGAGATGGGGACTGGCGGCTTTCCGGGAAATCGCCGCTGTCCGCTGGACGAACTCCTGCAGGATCCGGCGAAAGCGAAGGCCTGGAAAAAGAAGTTCGAGAGCAAGAACATTGAGGTGGCGACGCTCAGCTGTCACGGAAATCCCGTTCACCCTGATGCGAAGATTGCTGCCCGTGATGCGCTGACATTCCGCAAGACGGTGCAGCTTGCAGAGCGGCTGGAAGTGCCGGTGATCGTAGGGTTTTCGGGGTGCCCGGGGGGAGCTCCGGGCGATACCATGCCGAACTGGGCAACGTACCGATGGCCTCCGGAGTTCGATCAGATTTTGAACTGGCAGTGGAAAGAGAAAGTAATTCCGTACTGGACGGATGCAGCGAAATTTGCGCGCGAGCACGGCATTCACAAGCTTGCTTTCGAGATGCATCCCGGGTTTGTGGTCTATAACCCAATGACGCTGATGAAGCTTCGCGAGGCTGTTGGTGAAGAGATTGGAGCTAACTGTGATCTTAGCCACTTGTTCTGGCAGGGGTGCGACGCGGTAGAAGTCATTCACTTCCTGGGCAAAAACAACATGCTGTTTCATGCGCACATGAAAGACACGGTGTTCTTCAAAGACAATGTTGCGAAATATGGTGTGCTAAATTTCGCGTTCGAAACGAATGAGTTGCCACAGGCGTCAGAAACGTTTCGAGCAGTCGGATACGGACACAGCGCCGGTACCTGGAAGGAAATCGTGAAAGCGTATATGGATGTCAACTACCAGGGAATTCTAAGCATCGAGAATGAAGACCCGATTCTTCCCGGCCAAGTCGGAGTCCAGAGAGCGCTGTATGTGCTGAAAAACGTACGCGAAGAGTTGTTGGCCGATACAACATCTTGACAGCAGGCATTGTTCGCACACCTATGGATCGTCGCGATTTTGGACGCAATTTGGTTGGGGCGGCGGCTGGAGCGGTTTTGTCTTCAATCCCAGCGTTCAGCGCGGTCGCTAACGAACCACCATTCAAGTTTTCGGTGATGCTGTGGACGGTGGATAAGAATCTTCCGTTCGAGCTGCGGCTCGAGAAGGTTGCACAGGCTGGCTACTCCGCAGTGGAACTGGTCGACGAGTTCAAGGGTTGGTCGGACGCCGATTTCCAGCGAGCAAACTCCCGAAAACGTCAGCTAAAGTTAACCTTCGATGCGACAGCCGGAGTGTGGAAGGGAATTGCCGATCCTCACGGGATCGACGCATTCGTGGCAGACCTCAATTCCTTCGTTCCCACAGCCAAGAAACTTGAATGTTCTGACATCATTGTGTTGTCAGGCGATCGGGTGGAAGGCGCATCCCGCGACCAACAACACCAAGCGTGTATTGAGTCGCTGAAGCGGGGTGCCGAAGTTGCGGAGAAGCATGGTCTGCGACTGCTGCTTGAAAACATCGATCAGGAAGAAAATCCTAGATATTACCTGACCTCGGTGGCGGAGGGATTCGACATTATTCGTGAAGTGAACCATCCACGGGTCAAATTCCTTTACGACTTTTACCACGAGCAGATTTCCGAAGGGAATCTGATCAAGAAACTTACGGAGAACATCAGCTTTGTTGGATTGATCCATGTCGCAGATGTACCCGGGCGCCATCAGCCTGGCACCGGAGAGATCGCTTATGCGAGCATCTATCGCAAACTGGCGGAGTTGAAATACAAGGACTACGTGGCCATGGAATTCGAGTCCGAGGGAGACTTGGTAGACACGCTTCGCAAGGCTCGCGAGCAAGCCATCGAAGCCACTAACAAATCGATTTTCTAATGGCACTCGGGATTGACGGTTGAAGTACCGGGGGTTAACCTAACGGTCTCTCCTAGTTTTGGGGTGAATCAGAATGCAAAGGCGCAATGCGCTGAAGTTATTGGCCGGGGCCGCAACTTTACCACTTCTTTCACGCGATGCTTTGGCGTTTTTCCGTAGTCTCCAAACGCAAATCACAGAGAAGCCGGATCTTAAGACCTTCACACCCGCACAAAATGCGATGGTGGAGACCATGTCTGAATTGATTATTCCGGCGACTGATACACCCGGCGCAAAAGGCGCGCGAGTGAGCGAATTTATCGACCTGATCCTGAGCGATTGGTCGGACGATGCTGACAAAAAAATTTTTCTGGATGGACTCGCAGATGTCGACCAGCGCAGCCAAGGATTGTTCGGCAAGAATTTTGTTGAGAGCACGGTAGCTCAACAGACCGAGGTGATGCGCGTGCTGGACGAGGAACTCGTGAAAGCACAGAGCCATATTGAGCCAAACCGCGATGGTCGAAGGGTCTTAGCAGAGAAGACTTTCTATTACATGATGAAGAGCCTCACCTTGGTCGGCTACTACACGTCGCAAGTGGGCGAGCAGGAGGAATTGCATTACGAAATCATTCCTTCGGCGCACGAACAGTGCGCGCCGATCCCGGCCAAGGAGCAAAGCTAATGGCGAGCAAGAATTACGATGCCATCGTGGTGGGGTCGGGGATCACGGGCGGATGGGCAGCAAAAGAGCTTTCTGAAAAAGGGCTTGAAACGCTGGTGTTGGAGGCGGGGCGACCGATCGATCCGGCAAAGGACTACGTTGAGCATGTTCCAGTTTGGAAGCAACGCTACCGGGGCATGGGGGATCGTCGGACAACGAGCAAGGACCAGCCCATCCAGACGACGAGCAGTGGGGTGGATGAGTGGAACAGCAAGTTCTTCGTCAATGACACCGAAAACCCGTACACGACCCCGACTGGGAAGTCATTTCTCTGGATTCGTGGCAGGCAGGTAGGTGGACGGTCAATCATGTGGGGCCGCCAGTCCTACCGTTGGAGCGATCTTGATTTCGAAGCGAATCAGCGAGACGGAATCGCTGTTGACTGGCCGATTCGGTATCAAGATATTTCGCCCTGGTATGACTATGTCGAAGATTTCATTGGAGTGAGTGGGAAAGCGGAAGGCTTGCCGCAACTGCCGGACGGAAAGTTTCTGCCACCCATGGAATTTACATGCGCCGAAGAAACCGTCAGGGATGCGGTGGCGAAGCACTTCGGAACTGAACGGCGGATGACAATCGGGCGCACCGCGATTTTGACGCAAGCGCATCGCGGCCGTGCGGCCTGCCACTATTGCGGTCCGTGCGCGCGTGGTTGCATTACGAAGTCGTATTTCTCAAGTCTCAACTCGACGCTGCCGGCGGCGCTGGCTACGCGGAAGCTCACGGTACGCCCGCACAGTGTTGTGCACAGCTTGGTGTTTGATCCGGCAAGCCGCAAGGTGACCGGCGTGCGTGTTATCGACGGACAAACGCACGACACCATGGAATTCAAAGCGAAAGTCGTATTCCTGTGCGCATCGGCCTTCGAGTCGACACGCATTCTTCTGCATTCGACGAGCACGGAATTCCCAAATGGCTTGGGCAACTCAAGTGGCGAACTCGGCCGGAACGTGATGGACCATGTCATGGGTGGCGGGGCATCTGCGGAAATCCCTGGGCATGAAGACAAGATGCCGCAGGGCAGGCGGCCCAATGGAATCTATATTCCGAGATTTCGAAATGTAAAAGAAAAGCGCGCAGAATTCCTGCGGGGATACGGATTCCAAGGCGGAGCTTCGCGCGACGATTGGGGCAGAGGGTTGGAGCTAGCTGGGTTCGGAGCCGATTTCAAAAATGCGCTCAGAAAACCAGGACCGTGGCGCTTTGATTTCTACGGATTTGGCGAGTGCCTACCGAACCACGAAAATGTGATCGAACTAGATCCCGAAAAGAAGGATGCATGGGGCATTCCAGCTCTGCGAATCACTTGTGCCTGGCGCGAGAATGAACGGGCGTTGTTGCAGGATATGAGCGTTGCCGCTTCAGAGATGCTGACTGCCGCGGGCGCCAAGAACATCACGCCATTTGTCGAAAACAATGCTCCGGGACTGACGATCCACGAAATGGGAACGGCACGCATGGGCCGCGATCCGAAGACCTCGGTCTTGAATGCGCATAATCAGGCGCATGATGCCAAGAATCTTTTCGTAACCGACGGAGCATGCATGACATCTTCGTCATGCGTGAATCCTTCGTTGACCTACATGGCGCTAACAGCTCGGGCGTGTGATTTTGCAGTTGGGCAGATGAAAAAGGGAGATCTATGAACCGGAGAACATTTCTAGGGACAATTACGGCTGGATCCATGGTCGCGAGCCGGCTGAGTTGGGCGATCGCGGGGCGGAAACTCGACGCCATTGGTGTGCAACTCTACACAGTGCGTAACGCGATGAAGGCCGATCTTCCGGGAACAATTGCCAAGGTTGCGCAGATCGGCTATCAGGAAGTCGAGTTCGCGGGATATTTCGACCACTCTCCAAAAGAAATTCGCTCCGTACTTGACCAAAATAACTTGTCGGCACCATCGGCTCACATTCCCTATGACGTGCTGGATGACAAATGGCCGGGAGTGTTGGAAGCAGCGCAAGTAGTGGGCCACAAGTACATTGTTTGTCCCTGGATTGATGATGAAGTTCGCAAGCAAGGGCGGTGGAAAGAAGCGGCCGCGAAATTCAATAAAGCCGCCGAGGCCTCGAAAAAGGCTGGGATTCAATTCGCATACCACAATCACCACTTCGAGTTTGTGCAAGTCGAAGGGAAATTTGCGTATGACGTATTACTGGAGCAGACCGATCCAAACCTGGTGCAGATGGAAATGGACTTGTGCTGGATGAATATCGCGGGGCAGGATCCAATTAAGTATTTCGAGCGGTATCCGGGTCGATTTCCTCTGGTACATGTGAAAGACGTAAAGAAAATTCCTCCGAAGATTGGCGACACGCCGGTTGATTTTGAAAAAGTTTTCCCGGAGATGACGAGTGTTGGGTCTGGCGTCATCGACTTTAAGCGAATCTTCGCTGAGTCTGACAAAGCAGGAATCAAGCACTACTTCGTTGAGAACGACTATCCGAAGTCAGAATTCGACAACATTCAAGCGAGCTATAAATATCTGCATGATTTGCGCTACTAGCGTGAGTTGTTAAGTTATCCAGGAAAATCACCGCAGGCGGTTCGAGGAATGTCTGCATGCAGGTAATCCGATCTACCAAAGTTTATGACGTGTGCATCATCGGGTCGGGAGCTTCCGGCGGCACCGCTGCCAAAGTTCTCACTGAGGGCGGCCTCAACGTCGTACTGTTGGAAGCCGGCGGCCCCGTCGACCCCAGCAAGGACTTCAAAGAGCATGTCTGGCCTTACGAATTGCCCCACCGCGGCATTGGCAAAGGTGGCGAACATCGAGGCGAATTGAATGATGAGTTCATTGCGCCCAATGGGTTCTGGGAAATTGAGGGCGAGCCGTACACAGCGGCGCCCGGCTCGCGATTCCGATGGTTTCGCTCCCGGATCGTCGGTGGGAGAACGAATCACTGGGGGCGAATTGCGTTGCGCTTTGCGCCAGTGGATTTTCGAGCGCGATCAACGGATGGAATGGGCGACGACTGGCCGATTTCCTACGATGACCTAGCGCCTTATTACGACAAAGTTGAATCTTTTATCGGAGTTTTTGGCACTAAGGAAAATATCCCGAGCGCGCCAGATGGCGTTTTTCAGCCTCCGCCCAAGCCCCGCTGCAACGAACTGTTCATCAAGAAAACTTTCGATAAGCTCAACATCCTCTGCGTACCGTCCCGCTTGGCGATCTTGACCAAGCCGCTGAATGGCAGGCCCGCCTGCCACTATTGCGGACAATGCGGGCGCGGCTGCCGAACTGCTTCCAATTTCAGTTCGAGCCAGGTCATGATTCCTCCTGCGCAAGATACGGGGCGCCTCACACTGATCACGGATGCGATGGCACGCGAGATCGTGATGGGCAAAGACGGGAAAGCCGAGGCCGTTGCGTACATCGACAAGAAAACTAAAACTGAGCAACGCGTGCGAGCACGAGCATTTGTGATAGCAGCGAGCGCGTGTGAGTCGGCGCGACTCCTGCTGAATTCGAAGTCCACGCTCTTTCCGGATGGCCTCGCAAACTCCTCCGGAGCAGTTGGAAGATACCTGACAGACTCGGTTGGTACTGATGGGTACGGTTATTTCCCGCAGCTCGAAAAAGTTCCGCCGCACAATCACGACGGGACTGGAGCGATGCACCTCTACACGCCGTGGTGGAAATTTGATCGCAAAAATGACTTTCTACGCGGATACCACATCGAGATGTGGGGTGGTCGCGAGCTGCCTGGTGTGGGTTCGTTTGACGGCGTCTGCTACGAACACGAGGGTTATGGCCCTGCCTTGAAACAGAGATGCCGCCAAATGTATGGAACGACGATGGGCTTCGCCGGACGTGGCGAAATGATTCCCAATGAGGACAGCTATTGCGAGCTTGATCCGGATGTAGTGGATCGATGGGGAATTCCTGTGTTGCGTTTTCACTGGAAGTGGAGTGACAACGAAATCAAGATGGCCAAGGATATGCAGGAAACGTTCCGGCAAATTGTCGAAACTGCGGGCGGCACCTATCTAAAAACAACGGGCCCAGACGGGCCGCGGCCCTACGGTATTGCTGACGGAGGGGTGATCATCCATGAGCTTGGGACTGCCAGGATGGGGAGCAATGCGAAAACGTCGGTGCTGAATAGTTATTGCCAAGCCCACGACGTCCAAAACGTATTTGTGACGGATGCAGCGTCGTTTGTGACCAATCCGGACAAGAACCCGACTTTGACAATCATGGCGCTAACATGGCGAGCGTCGGACTATTTGTTGGATCAGGCGAAGAAGGGGAGTTTGTAGCGAGGGTGCAATGGCGATGAACCGGCGTGACATCCTGAAGTCGCTGACCGCAGGACTGGTGTCAGGATCCGTGCTTCGGGTGATTCCCGCCGAGGCGGCAGAATACGCTCATCACGCGGTGCACGCAGAGAAAGTGGGCGCACCAGCCGGGGTCTATAAGCCAAAATATTTTTCGGAACATCAGTACAAAACCCTTCGATC
>Ga0207677_10001131_pt1 | contig 14554 bp, 9 predicted proteins | sample KBSMisM42_FD_184311 | JGI IMG/M metagenome (GOLD analysis project Ga0207677, IMG submission 184311) | Miscanthus rhizosphere microbial communities from Kellogg Biological Station, Michigan, USA - KBS Miscanthus M4-2 (SPAdes) (version 2) | ecosystem: Host-associated > Plants > Roots > Rhizosphere...
TGCACTTCCAACTTCGGACCTGACCCCCCAAAAAATGCGCGGGCGCGCCTTCGGACGCGCCCGCGCGGGGATTACTGCACGAACCCGATCACATCACTGCTTCGGCGGTGTCGCCGGAGCGGGCGATGGAGCGGGGGTGGCCGGAACCGGGGCCGGCTCGGATTTGGCCTTACGCCGGCGAATGCCGAGCGCGCGACGCATGTCTTCGACGTGCGGCGCGAGACTGGCTGTCTCGGGGCGTTTGGCCAGACGCTGGGCCATGGAGTAGGTCAGCAGCGCGTTGCTCCCAACCTGATTCTTCGCCGCCCGCACGCTGTGGCGGACGAAGAGCGCCATCGCTTCCAGTTCATCCGCCAACAGACTATAGGCCTCGGCGTAGCTCGTCAGATCCTCGGTTTGGCCGGGACCTGAGTTGCCTCCACGCGCGAGATCCTCATGGTTCCGCGTGGCCATCGAAGCGAGATCGATGAACTCCGGAGGCACCGAGGCGGCCCGCACCAGACGGCGACGCGCCGCTGTCGATTCCGGGATGACGAAATGCGGGATCCGATCTTTCAGACCGCGAATCTCGTCGATGATCGCTGCAGCGGCGTCCTTGTGCGACGTCGCGTGTGTTGTGACAGGTACTTCATTCTGAATAGACATGATTTCTCCTTTTCCTTTCTCAAACTTGCTGTGATTAGAGCGAGCAGGTTGAGAGGGACGGAGGAGCACGGCCGCGGAAGATGCGTTTTGGAGCCTCGACGACGGTCAGACGGGCAGACCGTTTACGCCGGACATGAATGCAGAACACGCGGCTGCGCTCCGAGAAAAGCGCAGCCGGAAGGGTACGTCTGGTCAGGAGCCGCGGAGCAGGGCCTCCGCTTTTGAACAGCTCATCGAAATCGAGGCAGGCGCCGGCGCCCTTCACATACTCGAGGAGTGCGGCGCGGTCGTGGTCCAACTGATTGAGGAGCGCGGCGACCGTCGTCGCTGCGCCGGCCCAGTGCGCGATGGCCTGGATCATCAGCGGCGGAGCGTCGCCGGCGTATTCGGGTGAGAGAGCGATCTTGTCGTTCGCTTCTCTCATCCCCTCGGCGCCGCGCTGCAACCGCGCCATCGCCCTGCCGAGGCGACCCGGCACGGCGTCCAGTTGACGGCCGGCGCGGAGCGGATGGTCCGCCGCCGACCGTTCCGAGATGTCAATGATTCGCCGTGAGGAATCGATCAGGCGCCGCGATGCGACGATCGCGCGCCGGAGGCGGCGATAGGGACGAATCCATGACTCCCGCCGTTCGCGAGAGCACACTCTTTCCCGACGCGAGGAATTCGCGTTGGTTGCAGAGGCGGTCCCGAAATCGGCGTTCGACATGACAATCGGAACGCGAAACAAAGCAGCCTCAGCACGCTTATTCCCGCTGATTTCTCTCCATCTTCAAAAGGCTTTGGACGCGGAACCGTCACCTCCGGGGACCTGAGCGTGAGGTCGGCGCAACTGAACGTGAGTCCGCGCAACTGAGCGTGAGTCGGCGCGACTGAGCGTGAGGTTGGCTCAACTGAGCGTGAGTCCGCGCAACTGAGGGCGAGTCCGCGCAACTGAGCGTGAGGTCGGCGCACCTGAGCGTGAGTCCGCGCGATTGAGGGTGAGTCCGCGCAACTGAGCGTGAGGTCGGCGCAACTGAGTGTGAGTCCGCGCGACTGAGCGTGAGTCCGCGCAACTGAACTTCAGGTTCGCGGAACTCAAGGTCCACATCGGCCGACCTGAAACGTCACGATACGTGATTCGCCTTATCCTGCGCGGTCACAATACTTTACCTGTGTATGTCCAGTGCGCAGAACTAAGGTGTGCCCCTTGTCACCGCGCAGGCTTACCGCATGCGGTCTACGTAATTTACCGGCGCATGATCGAAGCTGACCTTATCGGCGTGAAGGAGCACCGACGGCTCCGGGTCCTCTGCCAGGTGGCGCACAGAGCCGGCGTGGTCATAGCCGAAGTGGGGTGGTGGCACGAAGGTCACGCCGTCGATATCGTCGACGACGCGGTGAATAGGAATGTCACCCAGCGTTCGGATGAAGTCGCGGTTTCCGACCAGCGGCGAGCCGAAGGTGTAGACCGCGTGCGGTCGATGCCGCGCGGCGGCCAGAGTCGCCAGTGCGGCGCCGAGGCTATGGCCGGTCATGAAGAGCGGCACTGCACGGAGGTCAGGTGCCGACAATGCCGCGGAGATCTTGTCCCATACGATATCGAGGGCGTGCTTGAAACCTCGGTGGACATTTTCGAGGCCGAGGAGCGGGACAGAGAGCAAAAGATCGCTGACCACGTCGACCGGCTTCCTCTCGGTGCCACGGAAAACCAGCGCCGCCCAGGCCGGACCACTCGTCGATCTCACCAGCATGGCCTGGGTGTCCGAAACAGGGTCGCTCTCATCGAAAAACTCGACCTCTTCGAGGTTCCGTGGTTGAAGAAACACCCTGCGCTCCGAGGAGTGTGGATTCGGCTCTTTGAACGTCCCGGAAGGATTCCGCCGGTAGACCAGGCGGGAGAGCTCCATCAGCCACAAGGCGTTTGCGAGGCTGAACTGCCGGGGATCGGCATTGGGATCGAAGGAATCCATCCTCCGGCGCGTGAAAAAATCCTCCGCGGCGCCGGGGTTCATCAGGTCCTTGAGCGTCGTGTCTTCGGTTTTCATGCGTATTGAGACGGACGTCGGACGTTCTTTACCACGGGCCGGCGTCACGCAATGCAGGGTCGTGGAGTGAACCCGGGTGAGCGCCAGAGTTGGGCGCGTCGGATGAGTGCGTGCCCGTATCATGCCTCCATGAGCCGCCTGTCCACCCTCGCCGTCGCCATCCTCCTCGCCCTTCTCGCCCTCCCGGCTCACGCTCTCGACCTCGGGGGCAACTGGACGAAGAGCGAGATGCGGAATGTGATCGTCTACAGCAATGCGCGTGACTTCACGACCAAGGCGATCGTGACGAACATCGAGCGGATGCGCGGAGCATTGGGGCACATCATGGGACTGCGCACGGAGTCGGCGGTGCCGACGACGATCTTTGTCTTCGACGGCGAGCCGACGTTCGCGCCGGTGCGCACTGCGGTCTTCGGCGCGCGCCGTCCGGACGTGGGCGGTTTTTTTACCCGTTCGGGGGACCGGTTCCTGGCGGTCATGGAGGTCGAGGGCGGCCGGAATGGGGAACGCATCGTCTATCACGAGATCACGCACTCGCTGCTCGAAAACACAGCGGCGGGTCTGCCGCTCTGGTATCAGGAGGGCGTCGCGGAGTTCTACTCGACGTTCACCGTGAAGGGAAAAGCGGTCGTGGTGGGGAGCATTCCGAAGGCGTTCGTCGATGTGATGCTGGAGACAGGGCTGATGCCGCTGCGCCGCGTCTTTGCCATCGATACGCGTTCACCGGAGTACAACGGCGCCGCACACGCCGGGCCGTTCTACGCGACGTCATGGCTTTTCGTGCACTACCTCCTGGTCGGTGCGCCGCAGCGCGCCGGGCAACTCGGAACCTTTCTGCAGTTGCTCGACGCGAAGAAGCCGATCGACGTCGCCTTCCAGACGGCATTCGGGACGACACCCGAGCAGTTCCAGGGCGAGATCTGGAGCTATGTGAATCGGCCGAAGCTGCAAGTGGTGAGCTATACGTTCCCCGACCTGAACGCGATCTCCGTTCCGTCGCCCGTGCCGGTGGAGAACGCCGAGGTGATGCGCGCCTTCGAGCCGATGCTGCCGCGTCAACCGGCGCAGTAGGGGAACCTGTTTCACGCGGAGGCGCGGAGGACGCGGAGAACGACGAGAAAATCAATCCTCTCCGCGTTCCCCGCGTCTCCGCGTGAAACAGGTTCCCTTTCCCGCGCTATCGTATGGGCCATCAAAACCAACAGGGGAGAAATCATGACGAGACACTATCGAGCGATGCTGCTTCCGATTCTGTTGTTCGCGGCCGTTGCGTCGTACGGCGAGAAAAAGGCGCCCGTAAAAACGTCGGCGCCGGTGAAGGTCACCTCGGTCGAAGGCATCACGGAGTACCGGCTGTCGAACGGACTCCGCGTGCTGCTCTTCCCCGATCCCACGAAGGCTACCGTCACCGTCAATCTCACGTACACCGTCGGTTCGCGGCATGAGGGGTATGGCGAGACGGGGATGGCGCATCTGCTCGAGCACCTCATGTTCAAGGGGACGCCGTCCCACAAGGTCATCCCGCAGGAGATGAAGGCGCATGGGGCGAACTACAACGCCTCGACGTGGTTCGACCGCACCAACTACTTCGAGGTGCTGCCGGCCAATGAAGACAACCTCAAGTTCGCGCTCGGACTCGAGGCGGACCGCATGATCCACTCCTTCATCGCCCAGAAGGATCTCGACTCGGAGATGACGGTCGTCCGCAACGAGTTCGAGGCGGGGGAGAATGATCCGGCCAACATCCTCGAGGAGCGCGTCCTCTCCACTGCTTATCTCTGGCACAACTACGGACACTCGACCATCGGCTCGCGCGAAGACATCGAGCGCGTTCCCATCGACCGGCTGCAGGCCTTCTATCGGAACTACTACCAGCCGGACAACGCCGTGCTGCTCATCGCCGGAAAGTTCGATGAGGCAAAAGCGCTGGCGGACGTGACTGCGGCCTTCGGATCGATTCCGAAGCCGACGCGCAAACTGCAGCCGACCTACACCGTCGAGCCGGTTCAGGACGGCGAGCGTTCGGTCATCCTCCGCCGCGTCGGCGACGTGCAGTCGGTCTGCATGGTCTACCACGTTCCCGCCACCGCGCATCCCGACTACGCGGCCGTGCAGATTCTGGCGCGCATCCTCGCCGACACGCCATCGGGACGTTTGTACAAAGCGCTGGTCGAGACGAAGAAAGCGACCGACGTCGGCAGCGATCTGTTGGAGATGCACGATCCCGCCTTCCTCGCGTTCCAGGCCTCGGTGCGGCAGGAGCAGTCGCTCGATGCCGCGCGCGACACGATGTCCGCCACGATCGAGGCGCTGAAAACGAATCCTGTATCGAAGGAAGAAGTCGACCGCGCCAAGACGGCGCTGCTCAAGAACATCGAACTCGCCCTCAACGCACCTGACCGCGTCGGTTTGGCGATGAGCGAATTGATCGGCGCCGGCGACTGGCGGCTCTTCTTCATCAACCGCGACAACCTTCGCAAAGTCACGCCCGAGGATGTGCAGCGCGTCGCGGCCGCGTACCTCAAGCCGTCCAACCGCACCGTCGGCGAGTTCATCCCTGATCCGAAACCGGATCGCTCGCAGATTCCGGCCACGCCGTCGATCGCGTCGCTGGTCGACAACTACAAAGGAGATGCGCCGGTGGCCGCGGGCGAGGCGTTCGATGCGTCGCCGGCGAACATCGAGTCGCGCACCACGCGCTCGGTGCTTCCCTCGGGACTGCAACTGGCGCTGCTGCCGAAGAAGACGCGCGGCAACTCCGTCGTCGCCAATCTCACCATTCGATTCGGCGACGAGAAGTCGCTCATGAACCTCGGCGATACCGCCGAGGCGATGGGGGAGATGCTGCAGCGCGGGACGACCAAGCACACGCGCCAGCAACTCAAGGACGAATTCGATCGGCTCAAGGCGCGCGTCAACTATCAGGCGGCGCCGACGTCGGTGAGCGTCAACGTCGAGACTACGCGCGAGAACCTGCCCGCCGTCATGGCGCTCGTCGCCGAAATCCTCGAATCGCCGTCGTTCCCGCAGAGCGAGCTCGATACGTGGAAGCAGGAGATGCTGGCCAGAACGGAAGAGCAGCGCACCGATCCGCAGTCGGTTGCGCAGACCGCGTTCAGCCGCCACATGAACGACTATCCGAAGGGCGACGTCCGCTACTTCAGCACGCCGGAAGAAGACATCGCCACCATCAACTCGCTGACGCTGGAGAACATCAAGAACTTCTACAAGTCGTTCATGGGCGCCTCGGCCGGCGAGCTGGCCGTCGTCGGCGATTTCGACGCGAAGGCTCTGGCGGCGCAGGCCGCTGAGCTCTTCGGAAACTGGAAGAGCGGCGCCCGCTTCACCCGCGTTCCGCGCCTCTACCAGGACATCGCGCCGGTCAATCAATCATTCGAGACTCCAGATAAGGCCAACGCACTTTTCCTGGCCGGTCTCAATCTCGGCATTCGCGACGACGATCCGAGCTATCCCGCGCTCGTCATCGCCAACTCCATCCTCGGCGGCGGCGGTCTTTACTCGCGCCTCGGCAGCCGCATCCGGCAGAAGGAAGGTCTCAGCTACGGTGTCGGCTCGTTCATGAACGTCAGCTCGTTCGACAAGACTGGTACGTTCACCACATTCGCCATCTACGCGCCGCAAAACGCTGCGAAGCTCGAGACCGCGTTCCGCGAAGAGATCTCCCGCGCGCTCAAGGACGGCTTCACGCAACAGGAGGTGGACGAAGCCAAGAAGGGTTTCCTGGAGAATCGCAAACTTCAACGCGCCCAGGATGCTTCACTGGCCCGCACCCTCGGCAGCGAACTGTTCGCCCATCGCACGATGCAGTGGGACGCGCAGTTCGAACAGAAAGTGTCGGCACTGACGCTGGACGAAGTGAACGCCGCGCTGCGCAAATGGATCGACCCGGCCAAGATCACGATCGTCAAAGCCGGCGACTTCGCGAAAGCGGGGACCTCGACGCCCGTAAAGTAACGAACCAAGCGAATCAGCGACGCGGCCGCTGGGAGCAATCCCGGCGGCCGTGCCAGGCGGCGGGAAGCTCTACACAAAGTAACAAACGCCAACGATCAGAGGTCGAGCAAGGCTTCACGGAGGACGGCAGCGTCGCCAATGCGCCGGCCGGGGTGACGATGCAGGGCGCGAAGGAGCAAGGCGGCGAGCTGGGGCGGAACATCGTTGCGCAAGGTTCCCGGGTCGGCGACGTCGGCTTGCAGCACGGCGTTCATGGCCAGGCATTCCGTCTCGGCCAGGAATGGATTGCGTCCGGTGAGAGCCTCGTAGAGCATTACCGCGGTGGCCCACACGTCGACCATCGGCGTCGGCATGTCGCCGAGAATCGCCTCCGGCGAAAGATAGAGCGGGGTGCCGGCGATGCCGAGGCTTCCTTCGCTGAGCGTCTCGTGGTGGGATCGGGCCAGCCCGAAATCGAGCACCTTGACGGCGTCGTCGCGCCCGAATCCGATGTTCGACGGTTTGATGTCGCGATGAAGAATCCCGGCCGCATGGGCATGGGCGAGCGCGTCGGCGACAGCGATACCGATGCGGATGACTTCCGGCGGGGCGAGCGGACCGCGTTCGACGCGTCCGGCGAGCGTGCCGCCGTCGAGAAGTTCGAATACAAGCATTGGCCGGCCGTGCCAGCTCTCCCACGCATGGATCGTGGCGATCGAGGGATGCGATAGCGCCGCGACCGCGCGCGCTTCGCGCTCCAATCGCTCCGCCGCCGCGGCCGTTATCGTGGGCAAGGTTTTGATCGCAACGTCGCGGCCCAGGACGAGGTCGCGAGCGCGGTAGACCACCCCCATCGCTCCGCGGCCCAGGCGCTGCTCGAAACGGAACTTGCCATGGAGAAGGTGAGGAATACCGGCGGACGCGAGCGGCGTACCGTCGATTGCGCAACGGACCGGGAGCAGCGGGTCGTAGATCGTGCCGCATGTCTCGCAGATCAGCGCGTGCGCCGAAGCGTCAGCAGACTTGATGATCGCCGCCGGCTCGGCGCGCAACTGCAGGTTCTCCAGCGCGAGAGCGGCCGATGAGGCGGCGGTATCGAGCAGCAGACGATCGCCCGCGTCGAAGGGAAGGCCGCTCATCTTCTCGCCGACCGCGACAAGAGCGAGGAGCTGCTGGCCGGAGGAGAACAGCGGCGCTGCCATGGCGAACGAGCGCTGGCCGATCCATGCGCGGTCGGCCTCGGGGAGATCTGCTACGAGACGAGGATCGAGCGCAAACGAGGCGCCGTGTCCTGCGGCCAGGCGCGCCAGACGGGAGGAGAGGTCGAGCGGCTCCAGCGAGCCCGCCGCGTCGGCGAGCACTCCGCGCGCACGATCGTGAGCGAAGAGGGCGATCGATTCCACGTGCAGAGCGCTGTCCAGATGTCTGGCGAGCGCGCGCCCGAGCGCTGCCACGTCCGGAGCCTTGCCGGCCAGAGATGGGAAGCGGTCCATCAGCGGTTGTACTTCGCGGTCGCGAAAAAAGGCTTGCGCCAGCCGGCGGCGCAGCGGCAAGGCGAACAGCAGCGCAGCCGCGGTCAGGACCGCGAGGACGATGACCAGCGCTGCACGCTCCGCCACCAGGTGCCCGATCGGTTCGCCGCGGTGGCTGTAGAACAGCGCGATCAGGAACGCCGCGGGGACGATCGCCAGCACGAGCAGCGTCCGTTCGGCGACGGCGAATACCACTGCGCGCCGGGCCAGAATTCCGACCCGGTCGACCCGCCGCGACAGCAGCGCGTACACGAGGGAGAGCGGGACGAGAGCGAGCGGCAGGAGCAGAAGCGCCATCGCTTCGCGCGGCATGGCCAGCCTGTGCGTGGCGAGCAGTGACGCCCCCTGGAACATCGCTGCCAGAAGGGGAACTCCGATGCCGATGCTGCAACCCCAGGCCACGAGCCGGACGCGGTCGCCTGCGTCGTCCCCACTCTGCCGCTCGCGCAGTTCGCGCGATTGCCGCAGAACGAATACGAGCGTGGCGGCGGTCGTTGCCAGATACGGCACGAGTTGCAGCAGATTGCTCTCCAGAAGGCGGACGATCGACACGCCGATCGCGAGCGGCAGCCGATCGAAAACGAAACTCGTCTGCGAAAAGGCCAGCAGTACGGCGCGCGCGATCGCCGCGGCGGAAACGCCTTCGATGACCAGGCCTTCGATCGGGCGGATGCGCAACGCGACGGGGAACTCCGAAGCGAATTGCATCAGGTAACGGCACCAGAGCGCGCCCGGGACGAGGGCGTACGCCACGATCAACGCATCGCGCAGGGCCGGCGAGGCGATGTGCACGACATTCGGCTTAAGAAATGGGAAGCCGATGGTCGTGGCCAGGCCGGCCAGGAATCCTCCCGCGCTGGCAGCCGCGCGGTTGACACCGCCCAGGCCGAGGGCCAGGCCGCCGACCGTGAACAGAAGGGTGAGAAAGGCCAGGGTGAGGCGGCGGGTGATCGTCGCTTCATCAGCGGCAACGGTCAGCACTTGCCCAGCGATCACCTGTCCGCCTCGGAGCCGGTAGATGATGGAGGTGCCGCCAGGAACGTTGCGGAATCGTCGCCGCGCCTCGGGTGATCCCGCGGTGGTCCATGCCGTGTCGCCGAAGCGGACCGCGTCGATCACCACGCCGCTGGTGGTGACGGCCGCGGATCCCTTCACGATCCGCGATCCTTCGAGATCGAGCGGGTGCCGCAACTGCTTCCCGGCCGTGGCAATGGCCAGCGGCGCCAGCGGGATGACTGCAGCCGCGCTGCAGATGCAGAACAGCCGCAGAAGCGGCATCCTGAGTGAGCTCATGACGAGGTGATCGGCTGGAGCGATTTCTATAATAGCGGCATTCCTTCGCCCCGCTGAAGATCGGCCAGGAGACTCCTGCGGCTGGCGCGATCTCAATGCCCATCTCGAAACGCGGGCGTGCGCGATCATCGGCTGACCGCTCAGTTGACGGCGCCGTTACCCCGTTCGGGTGATGTGGCGCGCCGCTCTGAGCGCCATCTTCCCATCATCACAGTACCGTCCGGACGGTGCTGAAAAAAAGAAAGGAGAGAGCACCATGCGATTTCATCTCGATCAGTTCAACGATTTCCAGGAGCAGTTCCTCGTTCATCCCGACCTCACTTATCTCGGAGAGAGGGAACACGAAGGTAAGATCTACAACAACTTCGCAAGCAAGACGAACTGGGCGCATCTGGCGATGCCGCGCTCGTTCGACGGCCGTGCGGAAGAGGGCGCGAGGTTCGTCTGGCCGTGGGAGATTGCCTCGTTCATCAAGGACATTCCGGCCGGTCTGACCTCCCTGCTTGCGAGTATGCCGAAAACGCTGCACACGTTCTTCTCGTATTTCGACGACGGAACAGGCCGTGACAAGCTCACACAGAACGACGCATCACTCATCGTGCGCAATGACCTGTGGCAGCCTCTCTTCAAGGCGCTGGGGGAGGACGCGCGCTTCAATGAGCTGCGCCCGGTGGAAGCGAAGTGGTGCCGCGTCTTCGCTGGCCTCGAATCGCCGCCTCAAAATCCGGAGGTCTACGAACCCGAGCCGGCGGACGATCCGGTGAAGGCAATCGTAGCCGAGGTTGCGGCCAAGGTCGGCGTGCTGGGCATTGCCACCGCCGCGGGCGCGATCGTCATTCTCCTGGTCATCGCCGCGGCGGTGTTCCTCTGTACGATCTTCCCGCTGGCATCGTCCATCATCATTCCCCTGGCAGTTGCCGTAATCATCTTCGCGGCGCTGGGTTGGTCGATTGTGCTCGTCGCGTCGATCGTGGAACTGGTGATGAAAGGGCTGCTGCTGTTCGGCGCTCCAGCAGGGAGTCTGGAGGTCGTCCAGCCGCTGGCGGCGGCTGCGGCGTAAAAGGCGATTGATCTCCCCGCCGCCGCGCTGGCGGCGGGGAGAAGCCGAGGCTCTGCGACGAGGAGATGCGTTGGGACGCTTCTATAATAGCGGCATTCATGCGACTCGACGCGATCCGCCGGCTGTGGGAGCGTCTGCGCGCCAGCGGCGGGAGCGCCCACGTGCTCGACACCGACTCCTTTACGGAGAGTGAGCGCGCGGTGGGGCGCATGGTGCTTCCGCTGATGGCCGAGCTGGCCGTCGCGCACGAGACGATCGCCGACCTGACGGAGAAGGCGCTGGCCGTCGATGCGCTGCTACGGCTGCTTCCGTCGCCTGCGCTCGTGATGGATGAAAAGGGGCGGCTCCTCTCGTCGAATGACGCGGCGAAGGCGCTCTTCGGCGGACCGGCGGTGCCGGCGGCGGTCGTGCAGCTCGCCGCGAAAGCGCTTCGATCGGGCGAGGAGAGCGATTGCTCCACGATCGCGCATCCGAGCCGCGCCGGAGCGAGCGTACGCATCGTACCGGCGGAAATCGGCGAGCGGGCGGAGGAGGGGCCGGGAGTGGTCTTCCTCGTGGCTCCCGAGGGAGAGGCGGGTGTAGACGCGGCAGAATTGCGTCAGCGCCTGCATCTCACGCCGATGCAGGCGCGCGTGGTGGCGTTCGTGTCCCGAGGGTTGAGCAATCGTGAAGTCGGCGATCGTCTCGGTCTCTCAGTCGAGACCGTGCGCAAGCACCTCGCCGCCGCCTACCAGAAGACGGGCGTGGTCAACCGTGCCTCGGTGGTGGCCCTCGCTTACGGTGCGCGCTTCGGCGCTCGTCCGCCAGCGGATGTGATGTAACTGCCCCGTCCGGGGCATGCCACCGCCGGAGCCGCGGAGCGATATTGCGCGGGACAAAAAAGGAGGATGCGATGCAACGACGCCCCGTCACGACACGCGTGGAGTTCCTGCAGACCGAAGCGGGCCGCAAATTCGCCCGATCGATGATCCAGGAGGTCATCGACCAGACGAAGGAAGAGCAGCCGGAAGTGAAGTTGGAAGATCCCATTGCCGAATGGGACGATCTTCTGAAGCAATTCTGCGAGCATCTCGATCACGATCTCGCCCCATGGGATGGAAAGTACGACCAGGCTGAGATGAGAAAGGCGCTGGCGGATAGCTACCATGACCGCTTTCTCGATCTCTATCCCAAGGATCCGCTCGATGCCGCGAAATACGTGCTCGCCCTGACCAAGATCGTGCGCTGGCTGGCCTGGCTCACCTGCGAGATGTGGCTCCTCGATACGCATCCTGAATTCACGAGCTATCCGAAGAAGAGGCCGGACACCGGCGTGCGAACCTGTCATCTGCTCTGGGCGCGGGAGACCTTCGGCTGGTGGCGCGCTCACCTCGACAAATTCGTCAAGGGACGGCTGGGGATCGATCGCCCCTGCAGTTGTGTTCCTGACAGGACGTCCGAGGCGATCATGAATGCCCTCGACCCGCAGCAGCGCGCGCAGCTCGAAGCGATCGAGGCGGCGCGGAACGCGCGCGATGCCCGGGACGGATATCCGGTCGAAGTCGAAAACGGCTGCCCGCTCTGCTGACCTCACACGGATTACTCGGCACGGACTGCGGCAGGGCAGCGAAAAAACAAACGCCGCGATTGCTCGCGGCGTTTGTCGTTTGCGGAAGCGACATCACAATCCCGACACCCGACACCCGACACCCGCGCCCCACACCCCACTCCCCACGCTCGCGCCCGATTGACATCCGCGCGCGAACTCGTACACTCCCCCGTGCCGCCTACGCGTGGCGGCTTGCCGGCCTAATCCTCGGCGCCGAGGAACGGGGGAACCAATTGAGCGACGGCTTGCCACCGTCCGGGGTGAATCCAGCCAGAAGCTGGTAGGGCTTCCAGTCCGAATCCGACAGCTAACCTCGTAGGCAGCCGGAAGGCAGGCCTCAAACGCCGCGAAGAAATTCGCGGCGTTTGTCATTTCTGTCGCCAAAAGTTTGCTAGACTGCGCGGCAATCGTTCCCATTTCGAATTCGTAAAACGGGCGGCAAACGACAGGGATTTGAATCGCCTTCGGGTGCCCGCCGCGTGGCGCGACGTGTAACTCTTTGAATTCGCTCAGCTTTGTCGGATCACGGCACTTGGGCCGCGATCTGCACTATCGGCAACGTCCCCAAAATCAGGTCCCATTAGAGAAAGGAGCCGCTATGAAACGGTGCCCCAATTCGAGGATCCTGGCGATCGTCGCCACCCTGTGTCTGTCGCTGATAGCCGTCAGCGCGTTCGCACAGCTCCAGACCGGCAACATCTTCGGTAAAGCCCAGGCGAAAGATGGAAGCGCGCTGCCCGGCGTGACCGTCACCCTCACCGGCAACGGTGCTCCGCAGACCACCGTCACCGATGCTCAGGGCAACTTCCGGTTTCCGAACCTCTCGCCCGGCAGCTACACGGTGAAGGCTGAACTGGCCGGATTCGGAACCGCGACCCGCGCGGGACTCACCGTGAACGTCGGCCAGAACGCCGACATCACCATGACCCTCAACGCGTCGATGGCCGAATCGATCACGGTCACCGCGGAATCGCCGCTCCTCGACGTCCGCAAAGCGGGCACCGCCACCAACGTGTCGAAGATCGAGATGGAGAAGATTCCCACCTCGCGCGACCCGTGGACGGTTCTGCAGTCGATTCCGGCGGTCAACGTCGACCGCATCAACGTCGGCGGCAGCCAGAGCGGCCAGCAGTCGGTCTACTACGCCAAAGGCGCGCAGGGACGTGACAACACCTGGAACGTCGACGGCGTGAACATCACCGACATGGGCGCGACCGGCTCGTCGCCGCTCTACTTCGACTTCGATTCGTTCGAAGAGATGCAGGCCACCACCGGCGGCTCCGACCCGCGCATCGAGACGCCGGGCGTGCAGTTGAACATGGTCACCAAGCGCGGCACGAACGACATCACCGGTTCGGGACGCTACTTCTACACCCCGGGCAGCATGCAGGCCTCGGCGACCGTTCCGGGCGAGGCGACGTACTACCTCCAGAACACCAACAAGGTCAATTTCGTCCGCGACTACGGCGTTCAACTCGGCGGACCGATTTGGAAAGATCACCTCTGGTTCTGGGGCGCGCGCGGCGATGACAAGATCTCCGTGCAGGCCTCCAACACCATTACCTTCGACCCGAAGACGGGCCTTCCCACTCCGGTCGTCGGTCTCTTCGACAACATCGTTCTTCGCGACAAGAACGCGAAGTTGAACGCGCAGATCGCGGCCAGCAACAGCGCGGTCGGCTTCTACACCTGGGGCGACAAGGTCCGCAACGCGCGCAACCTTTCCCCGACCCGTCCCTTCGAGACGGCGTGGCGGCAGATCGGTCCGACCACCGTCTACAAGTTCGAAGACACGCAGATCGTCGGATCGAGCCTCTACCTGACCGGTATGTGGTCGAAGATCAGCGGCGGTTTCAGTCTGAACGGCAACGGCGGACAGGGCGAAGGCGCTCCGTCGCGCTGGCGCGACGTCGCCGGCGTCAACCACGACAACTTCTACACCTACGTTACCGACCGGCCGCAGAAGCAGGAGCGCCTGGACGGTTCCAAGTTCCTCGACATCGGCCGGATGAACCATGAGCTGAAGTTCGGCTTCGGCTACCGCAACACGCCCGTTCATTCGACGTCGGTCTATCCAGGCCCGGCGCACGGATGGTGGGATTTCGCCAGCCTTTCGGCGACGTGTACGGCGCAGGGACTTCCGTCGACGTGCGGCGTGGCCAACCTCTCACGCGACGTCAACGTTGCCTATGCCGAGAAGTACAACGACTTCTACGTCGGCGACACGATCCTGATGGGCAATCTGACCGTGCAGGGCGGTCTGCGCTGGGATCGCCAGTCGTCGCAGAATACGGGCGTCGTCATCGGCGCCAACCCGATCCTGGCCGCGCCCCTCAATCTCCCTTGCTCGACGACCATCGCCTCCTCCTGCACGGGCGGTACGCTGAACGCGTCGCTGCCGGGCGTTACGTTCAGCGGCGATCCGAAGGAGCTCAAGTGGAACACAGTCAGCCCGCGC
>Ga0207677_10001132_pt1 | contig 14551 bp, 12 predicted proteins | sample KBSMisM42_FD_184311 | JGI IMG/M metagenome (GOLD analysis project Ga0207677, IMG submission 184311) | Miscanthus rhizosphere microbial communities from Kellogg Biological Station, Michigan, USA - KBS Miscanthus M4-2 (SPAdes) (version 2) | ecosystem: Host-associated > Plants > Roots >...
GCTACTGCGCCCAGAGCGCGCGTTACACGACGGGAGTAAAAGCCGAGCGGCTCATGGAAACCGACGCCGTCCTCGACGTCGCACGCCGCGCGCGGGAGAACGGCTCGACGCGCTTCTGCATGGGTTGGGCTTGGCGCGAGGTAAAGGACGGTCCGCAGTTCGATCGCGTCCTCGAGATGGTGCGCGGCGTGAAGGACGTCGGTCTCGAGGCGTGCGTCACCGCGGGCATGCTCAACGCGGATCAAGCCAAGCGCCTCAAGGAGGCGGGGCTCGACGCGTACAACCACAACATCGACACCTCGCGCGAGCACTACAAGTCGATCGTGAAGACGCGCACGTTCGACGATCGTTTGCGCACGCTCTCCGCGGTGCGCGAGGCCGGCATCACGGTGTGCTCGGGCGGCATCATCGGCATGGGCGAGACGAAGCAGGACCGCTGCGAGATGCTACGAACGCTCGCGAACCTCACGCCGCAGCCGGAGAGCGTGCCGATCAACGCGCTCGTGCCCGTGGAAGGCACGCCGCTCGCGCACATGACGCCGGTCGATCCGCTCGACATGGTGCGCATGATCGCCGTCGCGCGCATCTTGATGCCGAAGACGCGCGTGCGTCTCTCCGCCGGGCGCACGGATCTCTCGCGCGAGGCCCAGCTCATGTGCATGTACGCGGGTGCGAACTCGATCTTCTACGGCGACAAGCTGCTGACGACGCCGAACCCGGGCGAGAACGACGACCTGTCGCTGATCCGCGACGCCGGACTTGCGCCTATGATGCCGGGATGAAGACGCTCCTCATCGGCATGCTCGTCCTCGGTGCCCAAGCGACGGGTGCGCCCGGTCCGATGAATGCGGGTGAAAATTGGATGGGCCGCTATCAGTGCGCGCAAGGTCCGACCGATCTCGACCTGCGCATCGACGCGGTGACCGGCAATACGATCGACGCGACGTTCATCTTCGCGCACGGTCCGAGCGGCGCGGCTGGCTCGTTCAAAATGCGTGGCAACCTCATGCCGGATGGAAGCCTCACGCTCTTTCCGGGCGCGTGGGTCGCTCGCCCCGCGAATTACGGAAGCGTCGGGATGACCGGCGTCGTGCGCGGCGCGAATTACTCCGGGCGCATCGACAATCCTTCGTGCAGCACGTTCAACCTCACGCGCGAAGCGCACCCGTGAAGCATCTCGCGCTCCTTTCGCTCCTCGTCGCGTGTGGCGGGAGCGAAGTCTCGGTCGTCGAAGTGCCGCCGCAGCCGATGCCGCTGCCACCTCCTCCAGCCACCGTGCAGGTGCAGATGCAGGTGGCGCAAACCGCGCCGACGCTCATGCGCGCGGGCGAGAGCTGGATCGGGCGATACCAGTGCGCGCAGGGGATGACGGATCTCGACCTGCGCATCGAGGCGGTGAACGGCAGCCAGATCGACGCGACGTTCGTCTTCGCGCACGGTCCAAGCGGCGCCGCTGGCTCTTACCGCATGCACGGCGCGATCGGTCCGGACGGAAGCGTGACGTTCGCGCCGACGTCCGAGCCGTGGATCGCGCGGCCGCCGAACTACATCGCCGTCGGGATGAGCGGCGCGGTGAACGGCGACGTATATCGCGGACGCATCGACCACTCGTCGTGCGGCTCGTTCAACGTGCGTCGGGCGAACGACCAGTGACGACGATCGCGTCCTTCTCGGCGCGGTCGACGAACACGTAGAAGACGCGACCGTCCGTCTCGAGCTGGGCGAGAAACATGTAATCTGCAGGTATCTCGACGGCGGGGAAGGGGTTCCCGCCGAGCTTGCTCGTGACGTCGCCCTGGAGCTTGGCGCGCTCGCGGAAGCGCTCGAACGCCGTCGCCATCGCGTGGTCTGCTTCGACGAGGGCGTGAATGCGTGCTTCGTCGAGCTCGAGGCGCGCGGTCTGCAACGCGATCGGGCGCGAGGGAGGAGCCTTCACCCATTTCTTCACGAGGACGGCCTTCGCGTCGGTCTCGTTCGCGAAGACGGCGACGCCCGCGTGCTTGCGGAGGAGCTTGCGCGCTTCGATCTGGAAGACGAACGTCATCCCTTCGGGGCGCGCCTTCGGAGGGATCGACGGCGTGCCGCCCACGCGCGAGACGCTCGCCTTGACGGTCTTGCCGACGCGGATGGCGCGACTCTCGATCGCGCCGAGCTTCGCGAGGAGCGCGAGGGGCAGCTTCTCGGCGGTGACGAAGCCGGCTTTTTTCTTTGCGGCGATCGCCACGCCCGCGTCGGGGACTTTCTGAGGACGGCCGGCTTCGCCGATCGGCCCGGTGTGCGCGAGATCGCCTTCGAGGAACCAGAACGCGCGCTTCTTCGGGTGATAGAGACGCGCGGCGACGGCCACGACCTCGCGCGTCGGACGGGCAGGGACTTCGCGCGGGCCGAGCGAGCGCGCGTCGTCGAAGGCGTGACCGAGATCGAGCGCGAGGCGATGCGAGGAGCGCTCCGGGTTTTGCGCGTGAAGGAGCCGCGTGCTGCGCTCGAAGGCGAGGTTCTCGCGAATGGTCTCGACGGCGACGTCCTCCGGCAGCTCGATCGTGGCGATGTCCTCGCACGCGGCGACGTCGAAGCGCACGACCGCGCGCCGTTCGAGATTCACCAGCACCGTCTCGCCGGTCTTGGCGTCGTGCGCGGGAAAGCGCTCCCACAAATGCGGGCCGCAGAGCTTGGCGTAGTGCTTGGGCGCGGCGTGCGACCATTCTTTGCCTTCGAGGAGCGCGACGCCATCCGCGGCGAAGCGAACGACGCGTCCGAGCGCGCCGTCGTAGAGGAGGCGCACGTCTTCTTTGGAGTCGCCGTCTGCGTCGTCCCGCTTCGCAGATCCGACGACGTCACGCTTCTTCGCCTTCGTCCACGCGCCCTCGGCGAAGAAGAACGTATCGCCCGCGCTGAAGACGACGAGACGTTCGCCTGCGATGTCCCAGGCCAGCGCCGCTTCCGTGCGATCGCCGAACGTGGAAGGCGCATCGGCGCGGCGCGTCCACGAATTTTCTTCGAGCGCCCACAGCGAGCCGCGATTTCCGAGCGCCATCGGCGTACCGCGCGCATCGCATACCGCGATCACGTGCTCGTCGCCGAGATCGATCTTCGGAGCAGCATCGACGAAGTCCGCGTCGTGCCATCGCAGCGTGCGGAGATCGGGGGCGATCGCGTACCAGACGCCGCGCGAGTTCACGTGGCGCGCGCCGGGCGACACCTCGGCGAGCTTGCTCGGCACCGCGCGCACGCCCATGCGCTCCCACGTCCCGCTTCGCTCGACGTAGAAGACGCGCTGCTGATCCTGACCGCCCGGATCGCCTTCGTGATAGCCCGGTCCGACGACGAAGCCGTTCACGTTGGTGGCCCACACCATGCGGCCGTTCTTCATCCGCGGCGGAACGTCACCGCGCGGCGCATCGAGCGCGTTCCAGCGATTCCCCGCGAACGCGAACATCTGATCGCCCGCGAGGAGGACGACGCCGTGCGTCGGGTGCGCGGCGACGAGCGCGATCGGATCGAAGAGACCCATGTGGAGGCTCTTCATCGGCAAGCCGTCCACGCTCATGCGCTCGAGCGCCTTGCCGTCCCACGCGAAGAACGCGTACTCGCGCGGCTCGCGCGTGTAGAGCCAGAAGACCGCGCGCCTGCGCACCGGATCGAACGTCGCTCCCGCGCCATCGTCGTCCCACGCCAGCGGGAAAGAAGCATCGTGCTCCGCGCGTTTTCGCCAGACGGCGTCCGCGTCGAGCTCCCAGACGCCGCGCCGCGTGAGGCACGTCGTGATGGCGCGTCGCGGATCGGGCGCGAAGAGGCCCATGTAGTCGAACGTGCCGGTCGACCGCCATTGGCGATCGGACGTCTCGCCCTCGTGCTCGGCGATCGGATCGTCACCGCGCGCGGGGATCGGCGCGAGGCCGTTGCGCACGTCGAACAGAAGGCCCTTCGCGACGTAGCGGTGCTTTCCGTAGTCGTGCTCGAAGTTCCACGTGGCGACGCCGGCGCGCGCCTCGTCGTAGAAGCCGCCGAGCTTTTGCGTCGTGGCGAACGACGTCGCGCCTTTCGCGACCTGGACCCAGGCCTTCCCGTCGAAGAGATACGCGTCTCCGAACGCAGCACCGTGATCGTGCGCGGCGATGTAGACGGTCGAGCGGCGGCCCTCGTCGTACGCGAGCACGTACTCCTGTAGCCGCATCCCGGGAGGCGGGACGAACGGCGTGCGTGCGCGCGCCGGGCCGAACGCCTCGAAGCGCAGCGACACCATCTCGACGCGAAAATATCAGCCGGCAGCGCGCTTTTCCAAAAACGAGACACGAAAAGTTCGGACGACGCGTCCGGCGCGGATGATCGTGATGCGCTCCGTCCGCTCGACGTGGAAGGCCGGGATGAGCTTTTCTGGCTCCACCGGCATCCGATCGTCGGTCACGAAGAGGATGACGTCGGCGTGCTCCCACTTCGTTCGAGGCGCCCAATCGTCGAAATCGGTGCGCTCCTCGGTCGCGCAGCCGACGTGCATGTCGGGCATCGCGGCTTGGAGCTGGGCGCAGACCATCCAGCTCGGGCCGACCACCCACGTGTCGAGGTGCATCCCGAGCGTGGAGTCGGCTTCTTGCGCTGTCTCGACGACGTGCTGCGCAGCCCGAGGCCACCCGAAGAGCTCGTTCGCGATGTCGACCTTGGCGTCGTAGCTCTTGGGCGCATATCGAAGAAGGCTCGGCGAGAGCACCCAGGCGTAGACGGCGCCCGCGAGCGCGAGGCCCGTGTAGGCGCCTGCAAGAATGAGCTTGCGCGACATCTCGAGGCTTATGGAGGCCCGCCGAGCAGCATGGATCGGAAGCGCGAGGAGCGGCGGCGCGATCCAGTGCGGCTCCGCGACGCGGCTCCAGAGACACAAGAGGACGAGCGGCGGGAGCGGGAGCGCGAACGTCCAGAAGAGCAGGCGCGAGATCGCGTCGTCGTTCCGATGTCGCACGAGATCGCGCGCGGCGATGCCTGCGAGCACCAAGATGACGGGCGAGACGTAGAGGAGCTGTCCGCCGAGGAGCGCGCCGAGGTTCCGAAACGACATGCCCGCGGAGTGCTGCGTGTCGACGAAGCGGTGACGCAGCATCGCCCAGCCGTGCGTGGCCTCGAACTGGACGATCGGCACGAGCGGAACGACCGAGATCGCGGCGCCGGCCCACGGCCACGGCGTCTTTCTGCGCTCGGAGTCGATCGCGACGAGGAGGGAGGGGACGAGAAAGATTCCGGTGACCTTCGCGCTCGTGGCGACGCCGGCGATGAGCCCAGCGATCGCGAAGAGAACGGCGCTTCGAGATGATTTGGCGTCGGCCTCGAGCGCGAGCGCCGCCACGCCGACGAACGCGAGCCACGTGAAGGCGAGCAAGAGATCCGGCGTCATGCCGAACAAACCGACGGCGATCTCGGGCGTCGCGGCGACGATGATGCCCGCGATCGCAGCGGCGCGCGCCGTGGCCCCTGCGCTTCGAGCCACGATGACGACGAGCCACGGAACCATCGACGCGAGCGCTGCCGTCGCCACGTGCGCGGCTTGCGGCGACGGGATCTTTCCCCCGCCGAGCGCGGAAGCGAAGACGCCGACGAGCCCGGGATGATCGAGGTACGCCGGTTGCGGGAACTTCGCGTAACAGGCGTAGAGCGCCTCGCTGTCGCCGAGGCCGATCATCTTCGCGGCCATCATGCGCACGCCGAACCCGATCGCCGTGATGAAGAGAAGACCGGCGACCGCCGTGTCGAGAGGCTTTCGTTCTTCTAGAGCCATGGTCGGAGCATCTCGGCGACCTCGCGCGACGGCGCGTGTTGGGTGCCGAGACGCGCGCGGACTTCTTCGCACGCTTCGCGCGCTCGCGCATCCCTTTCGATCGCATCGAGCGCCGACCGCATGCGATCCGCGCGCGCGTCGTCTTGCAGGAGCTCGGGAAACGCGCGTCGATCGAGGAGCACGTTGGGCAACGCGACGTGCTTCGTCGTGAGCGCATGGCGCGCCACGAACGCGGCGACCGCATCGACGCGATACGCCACCACCGGCGGCACGTTCGCGAGCGCGCACTCGAGCGAGGCTGTCCCCGACGCGCAGAGCGCCACGTCGAACGCGCCGAGCACCGCCGTCGCGCCTTCTTCGGCGGACGTCTCGACGATCGGGACACCGCGCGACTGCTCCATCGCCCACGCACGCGTCGGAGCATCGAGCGCCCGCGTGAGAAGGACGCGCGCTTGACGACCCGCCGCGGCGTCGATCATCGCAGGGAGCAACCGCCGAACCTCGGCTGGGCGGCTCCCCGGCAGGATCGCGAGCGCCGCCGTTCGATGCAGGCCGAGCTCTTCCCGAAGCGCGTTTCGATCACGTCGTGTGATCTCGAGCGCCGGATGTCCCACGTACGTCGCCTTCGCGCCGCGGTCGCGCCACAGCGCCTCTTCGAACGGGAGGATCACCGCCAGGGCATCGCATCCACGCGCGATCGCTTCTCCGCGCCCCGGTCTCCAAGCCCAGATCTGCGGCGCCGCGTACCAGAGGACGCGCACGCCCGCTCGCCGGAGCGGTCCGAGGAGGCGCGCGTTGAACTCCGTGTAGTTTACAAGCAACGCCGCGCGCGGCTTTCGCTTCGTGATGGCGCGCCGCACGACGGCCATCGCGCGGGCGATCCTCCCGGCACGAAGCGCCACGTCGAGCACGCCGAGCGCCGCGGATCGCTCCGGCGAAACGAGCGGCTCGACGCCCGCCGCCTCGCACGCAGGCCCGACGAGCCCGAACGCGCGCACGTCGTTCAGACGCGACACGACCTTCGCGGCGGCACGATCCGAAGAAGGCTCGCCACAAACGACGAGCAATGAGCTCATCGCTTCTTACGTCGAAGCCCCAGCATCGCGAGCCCGATCAGCAATCCACCCGTGACGCTCGCGGGCCCTGGCGCGACGTTGCATCCACCGCCGCCGCCGCACGTGCCGGAGTAGCCGTGCCTCGGCGTCGGATCGCAGGTGCCTTCGTCCTGTCCGCCGTCGGCGGTGCTGCGCGTGCCGTCGGGCGGGTAGATCGCGCAGATGCCCTGCACGTCGTCCGCCGAGAGGTTGCGCATCGACGTCTGCCCTTGCGTGTAGTGTGCAAACATCGTGGCGTGCGAGTCGGGCGAGTGCGCGAGGCCGAGGAAGTGCCCCGACTCGTGCGTGATGATGCTGAGGAAGTCGAACCCGTCGGCGGGCACCGGGCCGTTCACCGTGAGCACCACCTGCGCGGTGTTGAGCTCCATGTCGGCGTCGTAGAGCTCGCCCGTGTTGATGTTGTACGTGACGGTCGTCAGGCCGAGTGTGTTGTTCGAGTCGTTGTGCGGCCACTTGTCGTCGTCGAACATGATGATGTTCGAGTTGCCGCCGCTCTGGTTGTACTGGACCTGATGGCACGCGACGGGGCCGAGGAAGCGCACGTCGATGCTCGCCTTCGAAGACGTCGTCGCCGTGGGGCACGTCGCGTTCGTCCACTGTGCGAACGCCGTCTCCATTCCGAGCTGCGCGTCGTTGAACGAGACTTGCTTGCTCGCGTCTTGTTGAATCGAATAACCGACGCACGCGCTCCGCCAGAAGAGCGGCAGGCCTTCGGTCCAGCACGGCTCGTCGGGCGTGGGGAAGAACGACGGATCGATCGACTGCGTCGTCGTGCGGCAGAACGCGCTCGCGTCCTTCGCAGCAAAGACGAGCGCGCTCGCAACTAGGACGTCACGGATGCGCATGGGCATGGGTCCTCGCCCACGCGGCAGCGATGTGCGGCGCGGCGTCGTCGATCGTCTTTCCGTCGAGCACGTCGGCCGCGGGCATGACCGCTTCCGCTTCCGTCGTCCGCGCGCGAATGCGCGAGAGCACGGTCGGATTCGACGCGAGGAGCGCGCCCGCCCAGACGTTCTTGCGCAGATGGTCGTTCACGAGCGCGAACTGACCTTGGCCGCGCGCCGTCACGACGAGGGTGCCCTCGAACGTCGACAAGAAGACGACGGACTGCCGCCCCGGACGAAGCACCGCTTCGCCGTCGACGTTCTGCCCGACATCGCCGACCGCTCCGCCGAGCGTCTTGATCCACACTTCGTTCGCCGCGCTCCCTGCGAGCACGCGATCGACGTGCGCGCGCGTGTACGTCGCGATGCGTCCGTTCTCCCAGACCGACGTAGCAAAGGTCGGCGACACGACGCACGCCGCGGAGCTCTCTTCGACGAGCGCGTCCATCGGAACGGTGAACGAGACCGACGCGTCTGCGGGCGCCGCAAAGAACAGCACCGCCGCAAGAAGAAGCCCGCGTGAGCGATTCACGCGTACGAGTGTATCACCAACGAACGAGCGCGCAGCCCCAGTGAATGCCGGCGCCGAGGGCGAGCAGCATGTTCAATTCGCCACGCTTCAATTTGCCAGCACGGGTCAATTCGTCGACGAGGATGGGGATCGTCCCGGCGCTCGTGTTGCCGTACCGGTCGATGTTCATCGGCATCTTCTCCTCGGGAACGTTGAGGTGCTCGCGGATGTACTCGTTGATGCGCTTGTTGGCTTGATGCGCGAGGAACCAGTCGATCTGCTCGATGTTGGTGCCCGTCTCCTCGAGGAGCGCGCGCGCCGTCTGAGGCAGTTTGGTCACCGCGTACTTGAAGACCTCCTTGCCATCCATGCGCGGGATGTGGAGCTCTTGATCGATCATCGACTTCTGGAGGTACGGCCTGCGAAGAAAGCCGCCCGCTTCCAAGTAGAGGAGGTCGCCGCCGGAGCCGTCGGTGTGGATCTTCGCCTTCACGAGACCGGCGTCGCGATCCGTCTTGCGGAATATCATCGCGCCGGAGCCATCGCCGAAGAGGACGGCGAGCGCGCGGTGGGCGTCGCACTTGGACTTTTCTTCGTCGGACAATTCCTTCGTGCTGCCCGGCTCGAGCGGGCTCCAGTCCGTCCACGGCATGAAGCCCGCGTGCGCTTCCGCGCCAACGAAGAGGATCGTCTTCGCGACGCCGCAGCGGAACAAACCGTCGATCACTTGAAGGCCGAAGATCATCGCGGCGCACTGCTGGCGAATGTCGAGCGCGGGCGTGCCGTCGCAGCCGAGCTTGTGCGCGAGGAGCGCACCGGGGCCCGGAAAGATGTGGTCCGGCGTCATCGTCGCGAAGACGATGTAGTCGAGGTCCTGCGCCGTGATGCCCGCCGCCGCGAGCGCTTTCTTCGCCGCCTCGCACGCGAGATCGCTCGCGCCGACGCCGTCGGGCGCGTAGTGGCGCTGGCGAATGCCGGAGCGCTTCGCAATCCACTCGTCCGACGTGTGCATGACCTTCGCGAGTTGGTCGTTGGTCACGGGCGGTCCGGGCGCGTAGCTCCCGGTTCCAATCAGCTCGAAGCCCATTTGCCGGCGGATCTACTCGAAATCGTCAGCAACCGCACGAAAACGAGCTTCCGCTCGCGTTGCAGCTCTCGCCGCCGAAGCCGAGGAAGCCGCAACCGCAGAAGCTTCCGCAGCACGAATGCCCGCACGAGCCGCAGTTGCTCGTGGAATTCAGATGCGTTTCGCAGCCGTCGTTCGTGGAGCTGTTGCAGTCGCCCCAGCCGGCCTGGCAGCCCTGGCACGTTCCGCCGTTGCAGGTCTGGTGGCCGACGCAGTCGGTGTCGGTGCAGCACTGTTGGCACGTGGTGTTGCAGAGCATCGTGCCGGACGGGCACTCGCAGCCGCCGTCCGTTTTGTCGAACGACGTGTCGCACGCGAAGTCGCAATGGCCGTCGGTCGTGCACGTCGCGGTCGAGTTTTGCGGCGCCGGGCACGGCGTGGTTCCGCATCCGAGCGTGCAGCCGGCGCTCGGCGAGTTCGAGTGGTCTTGCTGGCACTCGGTTCCACATTTGTGAAACCCGCCGACACAGTTCGCGCAGCCCGCGCCCGTGTATCCCGTCGGGCAGCCGCCGTCGCCCTTCGGCGCGTCGACCGTTCCGTCTTTGGAACCGCCGGAGTCGCTCGACGTGTCGTCCGACGCGGTGCCGCCGGTCGCGCAAGCGAACGTCAACGGCGCACAAGCCACGATGACGATCCAACTGCGCAAAGGAAGCCCTCCCGGTTGCGCCTCGAACTCTAGCTCATCATCTGCCGGCCTTCAGCCCCAAAACGACCAAATTTTGCGGGGAACGCGTCATTCGCAAGACGTCGCCCAGGCCCGCCTGCTCGATGATGTGCGTGCCGTCGATGAAGATCTTCGCGACGCGCATCTTGCAATGGATGTCGAGCGCCCCACCATCCTCCACGACACCGCGGAGAAGGCGCAGCTTCTCGCCGCGCGGGACATAAGCTTCGCGCACCACGAACTGGAGCCGCTTCGACGTGAGCGGAAGGACGCGGCCGCCCGCGCTTCGTTGCGCGGCCGTCGATCCTGCAGCGGGCCCGACCCAGACGCCGCTCGACTTCTGCTCCTCGATGGCGACCGTGCCGCCACGGGCGCCGTGCAGGCGAAGGATGTAGCGCGAGGTGCCGGCGGGCAGCTCGTGACAGAAGAGCGCCTCGTTCAGGACGCGATCGTGCAGGAGCTTGTCGTTGCATTCTACACGCATGCGCGAGAGCTCGACGTGCGGGAGCGTCCCCGACAGCGCATCGCGCAGCGCTTCGAGGACGCGGCCCTTCTGCGCGCCGCAGAAGAAGCCGACCGAGTCCGCGGGGGCGCTGTTGATGCCGAGGACGGGGATGTCGTTTCCGATCTGGTGCGACGCGCCGAGGAGCGTGCCGTCGCCGCCGACGGTGACGACGAGATCTGCTTTGCCTTTGAGCTTCGATCGCGAGCCGTCGTAGTAGACGGCAAGGGCGCCGAGGGCCTTCACCGCGTCGCGAACTTCGGCGAGCGTCTTTTCGTGATCGTCGTGGGCGCGGCGCATCCGCGTGACGGTGATGTCGTTGCGCGCGACGAGCCGCTTCACGTTCGCGTGGTGGCCGTAGAGGCGATGCGCCGTGCGCTTGGCGACGACGAAGATCCGCGTCACGCGAGCACGTCTTTCAAACGACGCAGCGCGAGCTCCGTCTTGCTGTCGCGGATCTCGCCCGACGCGCACAACGCCAACGCTTCATCGAGCTCGATGGCGTGTCGCTTCTGTTCGCGCTCGAGCGGCGACGCATCACCCGGCGGCGCGACGAGCGTGTCCGGATCGATCGTCGTGTGGAAGAAGGCATGCACCTCGGCCACCATCGCGGGCACCGGGTACATGTTCGGCCCGAGCGGGAGCATCGCGCTCTCGGGTACGCGCGCGCCGACCTCTTCGAAGAGCTCTCGCGCAGCGGCTGCCGCATACGCTTCACCTGGCTCGACCAGCCCGGCGGGAAGCTCCCACAACATCGCCATTTGCGACGGCCCGCTTCGCGGATCCGTCGACGCCTCGGCGATGCCGCGAACGAAGAGCGGGACGCGAATGGCCGACACGAGCATCACGTGACGCCTTCCGTCGCGCTGGAAATGCGGTGCGATGACGACCGCGTCGATGGCTTTGCGCGAGACGACGTCGTACGCGAACGATTCGCCACCGCCGATGCGAACCTTCAAACGTTCGAGCCAAAGGAAGCCCGAACGATCAGACGGCGCAGCGCTTTCCGCCTGAAGCGAGGGGCTCGGAAGTCGCGGCAGAGGCACGCCGGCAAGGGAATACCACGAACGGAGCCAGCGTAGGTTATCGGTAGGCCCACCTGCGGGTATCCGCTAAGCTTCTCGGCGATCTGGTGTCAGAGCTTGGGACGGAACTTTCACCGGGAAGCCGCGTCACTAAGGACATGAACGAAGTCACACCCCCGAAGAGCGTTCGCAGCGACCGGAAGCAGGTCGACGTGTCGAGCATCGCCAAGATGGCCGCCCGGGCCGAGCGCCGAATTCGCCTGGTCCGTGCCCTCGCGTGGGGAACCAGCGCACTCTGTGCTTCGCTGGTCGCCGCCGTCGTCACGCTGGTTCTGCGAAAGACCAACCACTGCTCCGAGCGCTCCGCGGTCATCGCGTTCGTCGTCGAAGTGGCGTTCGTCGTTCTGGTCGTCGCTGCAGCCTGGATGCGCAAACTCCCGCAGCGCGCCGGCGCCATCGCGCTCGACCGCCACCACAACTTGAAGGACCGCCTCTCCAGCGCGCTCTCCTTCGCCGAACAGTCCCAAACCGATCGCACGCCGTTCATGGACGCGGCGATCGACGACGCGCTCGGCGTCGTGAAGGACGTCCAGCCTGCCCGCGCCGTGCCGATGAAGGCCCCGCGCGATCTCGGCGTGGCTGCCGCGCTCGCCGTGGCGTGCGGCTTCATCGCGCTCTTCGAGATCCGCGAGCACAAGCTCGGCATGTCGCAAAAGACGATCGACCCCGTCGAAGTGACGCAGGACGATCTCGACGCGTTCCAGAAGTTCCTCCAAGAGCAGGAGCAGAAGAACCAGAGCGAAGAAGCGAAGGACGCGACGCGCGAGTTCAACCAGCTCCTCAAGGACCTGGCCGACAAGCGCATCGACCGCACCGACGCGTTCCGTCGCATGCAGCAGCTCGAGGACAAGCTCCAGACTTCGAACCCGCAAGAGAAGAAGGCGCTCGAAGACGCGCTCCAGAAGATGGGCGAGGAGCTGAAGAAGAGCGAGCTCACGAAGCCCGCGGGCGAGTCCCTCGACAACAAGAACCTCAAAGACGCCGAGAAGAACCTCCACGACCTCGCCAAGAAGATGCGCGACGGCAAGGTCGACAAGGACCAGCTCGACAAGATGCGCGAGGCGCTCAAGCAAGCCGCCGAGAACGCGCAGAAGAACAAGGACGAGCTCGAGAAGAAGCGCGACGAGCTGAAGAAGGAAGTCGACCTCCTCAAGAAGAAGCAGGCCGAGCGCGGCGACGCGGGGCCGCAGAACGATCAGGAGAAGGATCTCCTCCAGAAGAAAGAGCGTGAGCTCGAGCGCCTCGATCAACAGGCGCAGCAGGCCGCTCAGAACCAGCGCTCGCTCGACAAGCTCGACTCGGAGCTGCAGAAGGCCGCCGAAGATTTGATGCACGACCTCGGCGCGTCGGCGAACGATCTCGATCAGGGCGCAGAAGATCTCGATCGCATGGCGCAGCAGGAGATGAGCGATCAGGAGAAAGAGGAGCTGAAGCAGAAGCTCCAAGAGCTCCGCGAGCTACTCCGCCAGCAAGGTCAGGGCGGGCACCAGCAGATGGTCCGCTTGCAGCGCTTCCAGCAACACGCGCGCGGTCAGAGCGGCGGCCAAGGCGGCCCCGGCGGACAGAACCAAGGGCCGACGGGTCAGGGCGGCGATCAGCAAGGCGGCGATCAGCAGGGCCAAGGCCAGGGTCAGCAAGGCGGTCAGCAAGGTCAGGGCGGGCAGCAGGGTCAGGGCCAGCAAGGTCAGGGCGGGCAGCAAGGCCAAGGTCAGGGCGGTCAGGGGCAAGGTCAAGGCGGCCAAGGCCAAGGTCAGGGACAAGGCCAGGGCCAAGGTGGTCAGGGCGGGCAAGGCCAGAGCGAGGTCTGGGTCGTCGGTCCGAACGGCGAGAAGATCTTGATGCTCACGCGCGGAAGCGGCGGTCAGGGGCAAGGTCAGGGTCAAGGCGGGCAGGGCGGCCAAGGCGGACAAGGTCCGGGCTGGGGCACCGGCCACGACTCGAACGTCCAAGGCGGCGCGACGCACCCGAAGGTCGGAACGCAAGACACGCAAGTGTCGGGTCAGGACACGGGCCAAGGTCAGACGCGCAGCCAAGTGATCTTGGGCGCCGCGGAGCGCGGCTTCGCCAATCGCGGTTACACGAAGGTGTATCGCGAGTATCACACGGTGGCTGAGGAAGCCCTCAACAAGGACGAAATTCCCGGCGGCTACCGATTCTATGTCAGGCGATATTTCCAGCTGATTCGTCCGCGTGACGGACAAGAGTGACCCCAAGGACCGGGACCAAAAAAAATGACTGAACCGACAGCGACCGAGAGCGTTCGGGCCGACGTACTGCAGTTCCGCGACAAGATCTCCGGGATGCGATCCGAGATCGGCAAGGTGATCATCGGCAACAAGGAGGTCGTCGATGGCGTCCTCGTGTGCTTGCTCGCCGGTGGCCACGCGCTCCTCGAAGGCGTGCCCGGCCTCGGCAAGACGATGCTCGTGCGCACGCTCGCCGAGACGCTCTCGCTCCAGTTCTCGCGCATCCAGTTCACGCCGGACCTCATGCCGGCCGACATCTTGGGCACGACCGTCATCGAGCAGAACCAAGGCACGGCCGGCGCGAACCAGTTCTACTTCCGCAAGGGCCCCATCTTCGCGAACATCGTCCTCGCCGACGAGGTGAACCGCGCCACGCCGAAGACGCAGTCCGCGATGCTCGAAGCGATGGCCGAGCGCCGCGTCTCGGTCGGCAACACGACGCACATGCTCGAGGAGCCGTTCATCGTCTTGGCGACGCAGAACCCGCTCGAGATGGAAGGCACGTATCCGCTGCCCGAAGCCCAGCTCGATCGATTCCTCTTCAAGCTCCACGTGCCGTTTCCGAACCGCGAAGAGCTCCACGGCATCCTCGACCTCACGACGGGCGCGGAGATGGCGAAGCCGACGCCGATCGTCGATCGCGCGCAGATCCTCACG
>Ga0207677_10001134_pt1 | contig 14537 bp, 15 predicted proteins | sample KBSMisM42_FD_184311 | JGI IMG/M metagenome (GOLD analysis project Ga0207677, IMG submission 184311) | Miscanthus rhizosphere microbial communities from Kellogg Biological Station, Michigan, USA - KBS Miscanthus M4-2 (SPAdes) (version 2) | ecosystem: Host-associated > Plants > Roots >...
TCACGGGAATTCCTCGCTGCGCCAGCCGGTAGGCCGCCGTCAGCCCGGCGGGGCCGGCTCCGAGAACGGCGACGGGCAGGGACTCCGGGCTTGGGGCGGGTGCCGTCATCGGGGCGCCAGATGCTATTAGGTATCCCTAATGCCGGATTCTCCCCCGGCCGCGGACGACCGTCCCGGCCCTTCCTTCACCCTCGCCGCGATCATCCCCGCGAGCGACGACCCGCCGACCCTGGAGCGGGCCCGATCCGCGCTGGAAGCCGGCAGGCGCCGACCCGACGAGCTGATCGTCCAGCGCGGCCCCGCGGCCGGCCCCGCGGCCGCCCGCAACCATGGCGCCGCCGGCAGCGGGTCGGACCTGCTCGTCTTCGTCGACGCCGACGTCGAGGTCCACGGCGACGCCCTGGAGCTGATCGAGCGCCGCTTCGCCGCCGACCCCGAGCTCACCGCCGTCTTCGGCGCCTACGACGAGCGCCCCGAGGACCCAGGTCTGGCGTCCAGGTACCGCAACCTCCTCCACCACCATGTGCACGCCGGCGCCGCGGGCGAGGCGGAGACCTTCTGGGCGGGCCTCGGGGCGATCCGGCGCGAGCGCTTCGAGGAGGCCGGGGGCTTCGACGCCGACCGCTACCCGCGGCCGAGCGTCGAGGACATCGAGCTGGGGATGCGGCTGCATCGCGGTGGCGCCAAGATCGTCCTCGACCCGGAGATCCGCGGCCGCCACCTCAAGCGCTGGACCCCCGCCAGCATCGCCCGCACCGACTTCGCCCGCCGCGGCGTCCCCTGGGCGCGACTGCTGATGCAGCAGGGAAGCGACAGCACCGCCCTCAACCTCGGCTGGCGCCGCCGCCTCAGCGCGGCGACGAGCCTGGCGCTGTTCGGTTCCCTCCTCGGCCGGCGACCGCGGCTGGCAGCGGCGGCGCTGGCGGCGGGCCTCGTGCTCGACCGGGACCTCTACGCGCTGCTGCTGCGCCGAGGGGGACCGCGGCTGCTCCTCGCCGGCATCCCCCTGCACCAGCTGCACCAGCTCTGCGCCGCCGCCTCGGTCCCGGCAGCGCTCGCCCTCCATGCGGTCGAGGGGCGGCGCTGATGCGCGTCGCGATCGCCGGCTGCGGCCGGCTCGCCGAGCGGGGTTACGTCCCGGCGGCGCTGGCGACGGCGGGGGTGGAGATCGTCGGCTTCGCCGACCCCGATCTCGAGCGGCTGGACCTGTGCCGCCACCTCTGGGAGCAAGAGGGCGGGGGTCTGGTGAGTGCCTTCGCCAGCCCGGAGGAGCTCCTGCAGAACGAGCCGATCGACCTCCTCGTCATCGCCGCTCCAGCCGCCCACCACCTCGCCCTCGCCGAAGCGGCCGCGGCCGCCGGCGTGCGGTCACTGGTCGAGAAGCCCCCCGCTCCCGATCTGGAGGGAGCGCGACGCCTGGCCCAGCTCGACCCGCAGCCACTGCTCGCCTTCAATCGCCGCTTCCTCCAGGGCGAAGAACTACGGGAAGCAATCCCCGCCGAGGGCTGGCTAGAGCTCGACCTCGAGCTGCGCTTCCGCCGCGCCGCCTGGGGCGCCCACGAGGCCCGCGACGAAGCACTGCTCGACGCCGGGATTCACCTGATCGACCTCGCCTGCTTCCTCACCGACTCCGCCCCGATCGCCGTCCGCGGAGCGCAGATCGAGCAGGAGCGGGCAGACCTGGAGCTGGAGCTGACCCGCGGCCGCGCCCGAATCCGCTGCGCAACCGACCGAAGCCACCGAGAGACGGTCAGCATCCACAACCGCTCCGGAAAGCTCCTCGCCCGCTCCAACTGGGGAGGCCTGCGCAGCCGCCTGGCCGGAGTACTCGGGAAACCCGACCCACTAGTCCTTTCACTGCAACGGCATCTGGAGGCGGTCCAGGCGACGGGGGTATCCCTGATGGAGCCTCCCCATCTGTTGCTCCAGCAGGGATACCCCCGTCGCCCCCCTCAATCCCCCCTCGCCACCGCCGCCGACGGCGTCGCGGCCATGGCAGTGGTCGAGGCCGCGCATCGTTCGGCGGAGCTGGGCGGCGCCGAGGTCACCGTCGCGCCGGTGGCGGAGATCCCCGCATGATCGCCGTCATCCAGTTCGACGCTGCCAGTGCCCGCCTGCTGGAGCGGCTGGGCGGCGAAGGGCGGCTCCCGAACCTGGAGGCCCTGCGGCACCGCGGCACCCGGCTCGAGCTCCAAGGCCCGGCCGAACACTTCCCGGCGAGCGCCTACCAGGACCTCTACCGCGGGGTCGAGGTCGGCGACCACGGGCTTTTCTATCCCTTCCAATGGGCGGGCGGCGACCAGCGGGTGCGGCTGGCGGCGACCCTCGATGCGCCGCCGCCGATCTGGGACCTGCTGGGACGAGCCGGCCGCAGCACGCTGGCGATCGATCCCTACGAGTGCCACCGGCCGCAGGAGGCGCAGGGGGAGCTCGTCTGCGGCTGGGGGATGCGCGAGCGGGTCGTCCTCGAGCGCTGGTCGGTCCCCGAGGGGGGCGATCGGGGGGCACGGCGGCGCCACGGGCGCCCGCCCGACGTGACCGAGGTCTTCGGCGCCCAGACCCCGCGCGAACTGAGCCGGTTGCGGGAGCGCTTCCTGGCGGCGCCGGCGCGGGTCGCCGACCTTGCGATCGAGCGCCTGCGCGAGCGCGAGTTCGACCTCGCCTGGATCGTCTTCGCCGCCCCCCACCTCGCCGGTCACCGGCTCTGGGGAGACAGCGCCCTGGATGAGATCTACGAGGAGGTCGACGCCCAGCTCGGCCGCGTCCTCGACGCCCTCCCCGGCGACTGCGACGTGATCGTCTGCTCGGTCCTCGGGATGGACGAGAACACGAGCCGGGCCGACCTGCTGCCCGAGATGCTGAGCGCAGTCCTCACCGGCCAATCTCGGAACTCCGAGGACTCCGACTCAGGGGCGATCTGGCGGCTGCGCGGCGTACTCTCGGGGCGGCTGCGGGCGCAGGTCGCCGCCGCAATGCCCGACCGCCTGGCGCTGGAGCTGACGGCGCGGCTGGAGCTGCGGGGGGTCGACTGGAGCTCGACCCGCGCCTTCGCCCACCCGGCAGACAACCAGGGCTACATCCGCCTCAACCGGACCGGACGCGAGCGCGCCGGGATCGTCGGCGTCAGCGAGGCGGAGGAGCTGGTGGCCCAGATCCGCGACGGCCTGCTCGACTTCCACGACCCCGACGGGGAGCCGACGGTGGTCGCGGTCGAGGAGGTGGGCGAGCGCCGGCACGGCGCCGCCGCCGACCGCCTTCCCGACCTCGTCGTCCGTTGGCGCCCGACCTCCTCGGTCGACCTCGACGCCGTCCACTCCCCCAGCTTCGGCACCGTCCGCCGCCACGGCGCCGGCAGCGGCCGCACCGGCAACCACACCGACGGCGACGCCTGGGCGATCCTCGCCCCGAGAACGGGCCGCCCGCGCCAACTCAGCCGCCCAGCCCGGGTCACGGACATCCCCGCCACCGTCGCCGCCCTCTCAGACATACCGCTCGAAGGCCTCAGCGGCGAGCCCCTGCTCGAGCGCTGAGGCAACGAATCCGTCTCAGGCATCCGTATACGGACCCTGAGACAGATTCGCGGAGATGACTCCGGCCAAAGTGACGACTTGAGCGGCGCAGACGAGTAGGCCTGGAGTGAGGCCAGTGCGGAAGCCGGCGCGGATCAGGCCGAGATAGAAGGACGGCGAGCCGGGGCGGCGCCCCGGGGAGGCCTTCCGATACCGGGCCGCGCCCTTGCCGTAGCGGTACTGCTGGCGGAGGAAACCCCCGGCCCGCATCCCGCTCTGGTGCACGACGATGGCCTCCGGGACGAAACGCGCTGCCGCGCCCGCCCCGGCCGCCCGCTCGCCCCAATCGCGGTCCTCCCCTGCGGCCGCCGGGAACGACTCGTCAAACGGAAGCCGTTCGAGCAACGACCGTCTCGCGGCCAAGTTGGCGGTGACGACGAAGCCCGGTGACGCGGTCCCGGGCGCGGCCGCCCTCACCTGAAGGTAGTTGACGATTGCCTCCCAGGCCTTATCCGCAGCCGTGGCCTCATCCCCCATACGAACAGGCCCGGTCGTCGCCTCAACCTCCCCCCCTAACACCGGCCCCGTGAGCGCCTCCGCCCACCCCGCCTCCGGTACGCAATCGTCATCGATGAAGCAGACGACCTCACCCCGCGCCCGCCGCACACCCTCGTTGCGCGCCCAGGCCGGTCCGCGCCCTTCGACGTCCTCGACCACCACGATCTCCACCGTGATCGACTGCGCCTCCAGCGCCTCCCGGCAGCGACTCAACGCCTCCGGCCGCCCCCGCGTCGGCACCACAACCGAGACGCGCTCCATCAGCCCAGCGCGTCGAAGACGTCCTGGCGCGGCTCGGATTCGTCGCCTTCGGCGATCGCCGCCGTCACCTTCGCCACCGCCTCCCGCCCCGAGAGGCCGCCGACCTCGGCGATCCCCGCCGCTTCGAGGATCGGCCGCGACTGGCGCCGCGCCTCGGGGTCGGGCTCGCCGACATAGGCGATCGCGCCCGAGTCCTCGGTCGCCCGGCGGGCGTTGGCGCCGACCCGAGCCAGCGTCCACCTCCCCTCGGACCCGGCGGCGTCGAGGCAGAGCACCCGCAGCTCGAGGTCCTCGTCTCCCCGCCCCTGCGCCGCCTGCTCGCGGGCTTCGTCGCAGAGGCGCCGCCCCGCAGCGGCTTCGTCCCCGCGCAGCGGCGCGCTGACGTAGATCCTCACCGTCGCCCCGCCGGCGGCGCCCCCTTCGCCGCAGGCGCTCGCAAGCGCGGCCGCCGCGACGGCGGCGAGAAAGACGATCAGGAGGCGCGGCATCGGCGTCGATCCTAAGCCGATCCCTCCTAAACTCGCCCGATGCGCATCGGAGTCCTGACCGCAGGTGGTGATTGCCCCGGCCTCAACGCCGCGATCCGGGCCGTCGCCCGCTCGGCGATGCAGCGCGGCGACGAGGCGGTCGGAATCCGCCGCGGCTACCAGGGCCTGGCGGAGGACGACTACGTGCCGCTGGACATGCTCGCGGTCTCGGGGATCCTCCACCAGGGCGGGACGATCCTCAGCACCTCGAGCTTCGAGCCGATCCGCGAAGGCGCCGTCGACAAGGTGGCCGAGGCCTTCACCGAGCAGCACCTCGACGCGGTCGTCGCGATCGGCGGCGAGCACACGATGGAGATCACCCGGCAGCTCCACGCCGACCGCGGCCTGCCCCTGATCGGCGTCCCGAAGACGATCGACAACGACGTCGGCGGCACCGACTTCACCTTCGGCTTCGACACCGCGGTGCAGATCGTCACCGACGCGATCGACCGCCTCCACACCACCGCCCAGTCCCACGACCGGATCATGGTCGTCGAGGTGATGGGCCGGAACACCGGCTGGATCGCCGCCTACGCCGGCCTCGCCGGCGGCGCCGACTGCATCGTCATCCCCGAGCAGCCGACCACCGTCGAGGAGATCTGCCACGACGTCACCCGTCGCCACGACCGCGGCAAGGACTTCTCGATCATCGTCATCGCCGAGGGGGCGAAGCTGGCCTTCGAGAGCGGCGAGGAACGGCTGATCCAGCCGGTCAAGGACAGCGACGAGTACGGCTACCCGCGGCTCGGCGGGATCGGCGCGGCGCTGGCGAGCGAGCTGGAGAGCCGCACCGGCTACGAAAGCCGGGTGACGGTGATGGGGCACGTCCAGCGCGGCGGCACCCCGACCTCGACCGACCGCGTCCTCGCCACCTCCTACGGCGCCCATGCCTACGAGATGGTCAAAGCCGGCGAGTTCGGCCGGATGGCCGCGATCCACGGAACGCAGATGACCAGCGTGCCGCTGGAGGAGGCGGTCAAGGTCAAGCAGGTCGACCTGCGGATGCTGGAGATAGCCAAACGTTTCTTCACGTGAGAGGGTGAGTGCCATGAACGACGCACCGGATTTCCAGGCAGCAACCGACGCCCAGCAGACGATGTGGTCGAAAGGCGACTTCGCCGAGGTCGCCCACCTCGTCGTCCCCGTCTCCGAGACGCTCGCCGCGGCTCTGGAGCTAGTCCCCGACGAGCGGGTGCTCGACGTCGCCTGCGGCAGCGGCAATGGTGCGATCGCGGCGGCGCGGCGCACCTGGGGCGGGACGACCGGCGCCGATTTCGTGCCGGCGCTGCTGGAGCGCGGCCGCGAACGGGCCGCCGGGGAGAGGCTCCACGTCGAGTTCGTCGAGGCCGACGCGCAGAACCTGCCCTTCGACGACGCCAGCTTCGACGTGACGATGTCGATCTTCGGCGTCATGTTCGCCCCCGACCACCAGCAGGGAGCCGACGAGCTCCTGCGGGTGACCAAGCCGGGCGGGCGAATCGGGGTCGCCAGCTGGTGTCCGGACGGCGGCCTGCAGGACTTCTTCGCGGCGATCGTCAAACACACCGGCGGCCCGCCGCCCGGCGCCGTCCCGCCCGTCCTCTGGGGGGATGAGGCGCACGTGCGCGAGCTCTTCGGCGATTCCGTCTCCGACCTGCGCGCCGAACGGCTGAAGTCGCGGCAGGCCTTCCGCTCGGCCGAGCACTACATCGGCTTCTTCCGCGACTACTTCGGGCCGATCAAGGCCGCCTTCGAGGCGGTAGGGCCGGAGGGCGAGCAGGAGCTCACCGCCGACCTCGAACGGGTCCTGGAGGGCCTCAGCACGGGCGGTCAGCGAGCGCTCGTGGTCGAGCCGGAATACCTGCAGGTCATCGCGACCCGCGCGTAGCGCTAGGCGTCGGTCTTCTGCGGCTGCAGGGTGCGGATTGCCGCGCCGATGAACAGCACGCCGAAGAAGACCATGCCGGCGACGCCGCCGCCCTGCCCGAAGGCTGCGTAGCCGACGACCATCGCGGCGATCGCCAGGAAGAGGGTTACCACCATTCCCATATCGCGCGGCATCCTATTGGATTGACCCGGCGCCGAGCGCGTCGCGGGTCTCGCTGAGAAACGAGGCGACAGCGTCCGCCGCGCCCTGCGGCGACCCCCCCTCGCCGGCGGCGCGGACGAGGCGGCTGCCGATGATCACCCCGTCGGCGATCTCGCCCACCTGGGCGGCCTGCTCCGGCGTCCCGATCCCGAAGCCGACGGCGACGGGAGTGGCGGCGTCGGCCTTGGTCGCCTCGACCAGCTCGGTCACCGCAGCCGGGATCTCCGCCCGCTCACCAGTGGTGCCGACGGTCGAGACCACGTAGACGAACCCCCGAGCCGCCTCGCAGATCCGCCGCCGCCGCTCGGCCGGCGTCGTCGGCGCCAGCAGCGGCACCAACGCCAGCCCCTCGGCGGCAAAAGCCTCCCGCACCTCCCCCGCCTCGTCCAAGGGCAGGTCCGGAACGATCACCCCAGCAGCCCCAGCAGCCCGCGCCATCTCAGCGAACTTCCCCGAGCCCCCGTGCGCAAGCACCATGTTCGCGTAGGCCATGAAGACGACCGGGACCCGGCCGGAGACCGACTGGCAGACCTCCAATGCGGTCGACAACGTCGCCCCCGCGTCGAGCGCCGTGGTAGCCGCCGCATGAATAGTCGGCCCATCAGCCAACGGATCCGAGAAAGGCACCCCAAGCTCAATCAGATCCGCCCCGGAGTCCACGTACGCCGCAGCCACCGCCAACCCGGTCTCCCGATCTGGATATCCAGCCATCATGTAAGGCATAAGCGCCGCCCGCCCTTCCCCCCGTGCCGCCTCGAACGCAGCAGCAATCCGCTCCTCGCCGCTCATATGAGCTCGCTTGGAGGTTTCAGCCGGGAAGTCACCTCAGCCATGTCCTTGTCTCCCCTGCCGGAGAGACACAGCACGTCGAACCCATCCCCCTCCAGCGCGTTCTCCATCAACCAAGCAATCGCATGCGAAGACTCCAGGGCCGGAATGATCCCCTCCAGCCGCGAGAGCTCCTGGAAAGCCGCCAGCGCCTGCTCATCGGTGACCGCCACGTAGCTGGCCCGGCCGCTGTCGCGCAGCTGCGCGTGCTCGGGCCCGACGCCGGGATAGTCGAGACCGGCGGAGATTGAGTGGGCCTCGAGGATCTGGCCCTCCTCGTCGGCGATCACAGAAGAGAGCGAGCCGTGCAGAACGCCTTTGACGCCCCCTTGCAACGAAGCTCCGTGCCGCTGCGTGTCGAGCCCCTCACCCGCCGCCTCGACGCCGACCAGCCCCACCTCGGCATCGCCGACGAAGGGCGTGAAGATGCCGATCGCGTTGGAGCCACCGCCGACGCAGGCGATCACCCGGGCCGGCAGCGAATCCTCGGCCGCCAGCGCCTGCTCGCGCGCCTCTTCGCCGATCACCCGCTGCAGGTCGCGGACCAGGGCGGGATAGGGCGCCGGGCCAACGGCGGAGCCGATCACGTAATGGGTGGTGGCGACGTTGGCGACCCAGTCGCGGATCGCGGCGCTGACCGCCTCCTTGAGGGTGCGGGCGCCCGCCTCGACCGGCGCCACCTCGGCCCCCAGCAGTTTCATCCGCTCGACGTTGGGCGCCTGGCGGCGGATGTCCTCGGTGCCCATGTAGACGACACATTCGAGCCCGAGCAGGGCACAGGCGGTGGCAGTCGCGACCCCGTGCTGGCCGGCGCCGGTCTCGGCGATCACCCGCGGCTTGCCCATCCGCGCCGCCAGCAGTGCCTGGCCGACGGCGTTGTTGATCTTGTGGGCGCCGGTGTGGGCGAGGTCCTCGCGCTTCAGGTAGACCCGCGAGCCGACCCGCTCGGAGAGGCGCTCGGCCAGGTAGAGCGGGGTCGGGCGGCCGATGAAATCGCGCCGCAGCAGTTCGAGCCGCGCCATGAACTCCTCGTCGGCGCGCGCCTCCGCCCAGGCGGCGGTGAGCTCGTCGAGCGCCGGGATCAGGGTCTCCGGCACATAGCGGCCCCCGTAGGGCCCGAACCTCTCCTCGATCGCGCTCATGCGGCTTCGGCGCCAACCGAGTTCGCGGCCTCGAAGAAGGCCGACATCGCCGCGTGGTCCTTGCGCCCGGGCTCGAGCTCGACGCCACTCGCCACGTCGACCGCGTAGGGACGGGTGATCGCGATCGCCTCGGCGACGTTCTCGGGGCGCAGACCGCCGGCGAGGATCGCCGGCACCTCGGAGCGGTGATTGCGCAGCAGCTCCCAGTCGAAGCTCTTGCCGGTCCCGCCCCAGGCCCCGTCCGCCCGGCGGTCGAAGAGGTGGTAGTCGGTGCGGAAGGCCTCGGCGCCGTGGACGTCGGCGGCGCTCGCGACGTGAATCGCCTTCACCACCTCAAGGCCCGTCCGCCGCTTCACCTCCGCGCAGAAGGAGGCACCCTCGGCGCCGTTCAGCTGCACCATCGTCAGGCCCTCGTCCTCGACCGCTCGCGCGACCTCATCCAGGGTGGGATTGACGAAGACTCCGACGATCTCGCACTTGCGCCGGAAGGCGGCCGCAATCGCCGTCGCCACCCCGCGGTCGACGTTCCTGGGAGAACCGTCGAAATGGATCATGCCGACGGCCCACGCACCAAGGCGCACGGCCTCGGCCGCGTCGTCCAGATCGGTTATGCCGCAGAACTTCACCCGCACAACCAGAGCGTACGTGAAGGGCGGGTCCGATCTCCCGGACCCGCCCCCCAATGATCCGCAAACTATTCGGAGCTGTCGGGCTGGGTGCCCAGGGTGACGTCGGCGGTCTTTTCCTGATCGCCGCGGAGGATGGTCAGCTGCACTTCGTCCCCGGGCTTCCTGCCCTGGATGATTTCGACGAGTTCGTCCATGCTCTTCAGCTTCTCGCCGTCGACCTCGGTGATGATGTCGCCGCCGAGCCGGACTTCTTCGCCGTTGATCGTCGCGGTGGTGCCGCCGGCTTCGATCCCGGCCTTGTCGGCCGGACCGTCCTTGACCACCGACTGCACGATCACGCCTTCCTCGACGCTCAGGTTAAGCGCCTTGGACAGTTCCGAGGTGATCGTGCCGCCGCTGATGCCGATGAAGGCGTGTTCGACCTCGCCCTTGGTCTTCAGCGCTTCGATCTCGGCGCGGACGGTGTCGATCGGGATCGCGAAGCCGATGCCGACGTTGCCGTTGCTGCCGCCGCCGGTGGCGATCTGGGCGTTGATCCCGATCACCGCCCCTTCGGCGTTGATCAGCGGCCCGCCGGAGTTGCCGGGATTGATCGCGGCGTCGGTCTGGATCACGTGGGAGATGGAGAAGCCGTTCGGAGCCTGGATGTCGCGCTGCAGCGCCGAGACGATGCCGCTGGTGACCGTGCGGTCGAGGCCGAAGGGGTTGCCGATCGCGACCACCGGATCGCCGACTTCGAGGTCGGAGGAACGCCCCAGGGGCAGTGGCTGGATTTCGCCCTTCGGCGCGTCGACCTTGAGCAGGGCGATGTCGGTGCCGGGGTCGGTGCCGACCACTTCGGCGTCGTAGGTCTTTTCGGAGTCGCCGAGTTTGACCGTCACCTTGTCGGCGCCTTCGATCACGTGGTTGTTGGTGAGGATGTGGCCTTCGTCGTCGATCACGAAGCCCGAGCCGGTGGCGGTACCCCCGCCTTCGGGTTCGACTTCGCCGAACGGGTTGAGGCCTTCGCTTTCCTGCGGTTCCAGCTGGGATTCGATGAAGGCGACCCCCTCACCGTCGGCCTTGTAGATCTGGTTGACGACGTTGCCGCCTTCGTCAGAGCTCGCCTTGACCGGGGCGGTGATCGGCGTCGCCACGGTCGTCGTCGAACCGCCGTCGGACTGGATCCAGCCGGCCGCGATCGCGATCCAGCCGAAGACAGCGACGATCAGGCCCCCGAGCAGGGCGGAGAAGAGCGGGCTGCGGAAGTTCTTGTTGAGCTTGGACATGACCCCAGAATGGCGGACGGAGGTCTCCGGTCCCTAAATGCTCTTCAAATTTTTTCTAAATCCGGCGGACCGTGGCTAGACGAGGTGTTCCCGGGTCCCCTCGTCGCCGCCGGTCAGCTCCCTGACCTTGGCCTCGGGGTCGCCGACCGTCATCAGGGCGCCGCCGATCAGGACCGCGTCGACGCCGACCCGATCGAGCTCTTCGAGCTCGGCGCGGCCGGAGATCCCGGACTCGGCGACGACGGTCTTGCCGGCGGGGACGTCGGGCATCAGCTCGAAGGTGGTGGCGATGTCGACGCTCATGTCGTCGAGGTTGCGGTTGTTGATGCCGATCACGTCGGCGCCGGCCTCCAGCGCCTGCTCGAGCTCCTCCTCGTCGTGGACCTCGACCAGGCAGTCGAGGTCGATCGACCGGGCCTCCTGGTGCAGCGAGCGCAGGTCCTCGGCGGAGAGGGCGGCGACGATCAGGAGAACGGCGTCGGCGCCGTGCACCGCCGCCTCGTAGAGCTGGTAGGGGTCGACGATGAAGTCCTTGCGCAGGATCGGCAGATCGCAGGCGGCGCGGGCGGCGCGCAGGTCGGCGAGCGAGCCGCCGAAGTGGGGCTCGTCGGTGAGCACAGAAAGAGCGGCGGCGCCGCCGCGCTCATAGGCGTCGACCTGCACCCCCACCTCGACCGCCTCCGCAGCCAGCTGCCCGGCACTGGGTGAGCGGCGCTTGAACTCGGCGATCAGCGAAAGCCCGGGCCGGACCAGGGCCTCGGAGAAGGGGCGATCCTCCCCCCGGGCCGAGAGGCGCGACTCGAGCTCGGACTGGGGAGTCTCGCGACGACGCGCTTCGACCCCCTCCCGGGCCCCTGCGATCAGCTGGTCCATCATTCCCACTCGAGCCCCGAAGCCTAGATCACCGCTCACCCGGCGGGGGCGACAGTCGCCGCCTGCAGGCGCTCCAGCACCTTCGCCGCCGCGCCCGAGTCGACCGCCTCGGCCGCTTTGGTGACGCCCTCGGAGAGGTCGGCGGCCAGCCCACCGACGTAGAGCGCCGCGGCGGCGTTGAGGAGGACGAGGTCGCGATGGGGCCCGGGCTCCCCCGCCAGCACCCGGCGGCTGACGGCAGCGTTCTCCTCCGGCGTCCCCCCCGCCACCCGCCCCAGGTCGGCCGGCGCGAGGCCGAACTGGCCCGGCTCGACGAACCACTCGGAGGTGCGGCCGTCGGCGACCTCGATCACCCGGCTGCGCGCCGCCAGCGAGAGCTCGTCGAGCCCGTCCTCGGCGGCGACGACCAGCGCCCGCTCGCTGCCGAGGCCGATCAGCGCCTCGGCGATCGTCTCCTGGTAATGGCGGTCGGCGACCCCGAGCAGCTGCCGGTTGGCCCCCGCCGGGTTGGTCAGCGGCCCGAGGAAGTTGAAGATCGTCCGCACCCCGAGCGCTTTCCGCGCCGGGACCACGTGTTTCATCGCCGCGTGGTGGCGGGGGGCGAACATGAAGCCGAAGCCGACCTCGTCGATGCAGCGGCCGACCTGCTCGGGCTCCAGCTCGATGTTGACGTCGAGCGCCTCCAGCAGGTCGGCGGAGCCGCACTTGCTGGTGTTGGAGCGGTTGCCGTGCTTGGCGATCGCGCAGCCGGCACCGGCGGCGACCAGCGCTGCCGTCGTCGAGACGTTGAAGGTAGAGGGCCCGCCGCCGGTGCCGCAGGTGTCGACGAGGTCGTCGCGCCTGGTCGGGACCGGCGCCGCCAGGCCACGCATCGTCCGCGCCAGGCCGACCAGCTCGGGGACCGTCTCCCCCTTCGCCCGCAGGGCGATCAGGAAGGCGCCGGTCTGGACCGGGTCGGTCCGCCCTTCCATGATCTCGCTGAGGACCGCGGAGGCGTGGTCAGCGGTCAGGTGGTCCCCGGCGCAGACCGCGTCGATCGCGCGGCTGACGACGTCGTTAGGCATCGGCTGGCTCGGCGATGAAGTTGGCGAGCAGGTGCTTGCCCTGCGGGGTGAGGACCGACTCGGGGTGGAACTGGACGCCCTCGACCGGCAGCTCGCGGTGGCGGGCGCCCATGACGACGTCGCCGAGGCTGGCGGTGAGCTCCAGCTCGGCCGGCAGCTCGGGGTCGGCGATGAGCGAGTGGTAGCGGCCGGCGACCATCGGGCTCGGCAGCCCGGCGTAGATCGACCTGCCGTCGTGCACGATCTCGGCGTCCTTGCCGTGGATCGGTTCGCCCTGGACGACGCGGCCGCCGAAGGCCTCGACCATCGCCTGGTGGCCGAGGCAGACGCCCAGCACCGGGGTCCCCGCCTCGCCGAAGGCCTTGATCGCCTCACCGGAGATGCCGGCCTCGGCCGGCGTGCAGGGGCCGGGCGAGACGACGAGGCGGTCGGGCCCGCGCTCCAACAGCTCGGCGACCGTCGCCTTGTCGTTGCGCACGACTTCGACCTCCGCCCCCAGCTCGCCCAGGTACTGGACGAGGTTGTAGGTGAAGGAGTCGTAGTTGTCGATCACGAGAACACGCATCTTCAGATCCTCCGCCTAGGCCCAGTCCGGCTGTTCGCAGGCGACCTCGACTGCGCGGAAGACGGCCCGGGCCTTGTTCACGGACTCGACGTACTCATAGCTCGGCTGGGCGTCGGCAACGGTGCCGCCGCCGGCCTGCACGTACAGCTGCCCGTCCTTGACAACGACCGTGCGGATGTGGATCGCGGTGTCGAGGTCGCCGTCCCAGGAGAGGTAGCCGACGGCGCCGCCGTAGCCGCCGCGCTTGACCGTCTCGAGCTCGTCGATGATCTGCATCGCCCGCACCTTCGGCGCCCCGGAGAGGGTGCCGGCGGGCAGGGCCGAGCGCAGCACGTCCAGCGCGCTCACCCCCCCTTTCAGCTTGCCCGAGACCTGGCTGACGATGTGGAGGACGTGCGAGTAGGTCTCCACGTACATCAGCTCGTCGACCTTGACGCTGCCGTACTCGCAGACCCGCCCGAGGTCGTTGCGGCCGAGGTCGACCAGCATCACGTGCTCGGCCCGCTCCTTGGGGTCGTTGCGCAGTTTTTCGGCGAGGCGGCGGTCCTCGTCCTCGTTCTCCCCGCGCGGGTAGGTGCCGGCGATCGGCCGCGTTTCGACCCGGTCACCGATCACCTTCACCAGCGGCTCCGGCGAGGCGCCGGCAAGCTGGAAGTCGCCGAACTCGAGGAAGTACATGTAGGGCGAGGGGTTGACCGCGCGGAGGCCGCGGTAGACCGAGAAGGCCTCGACCGGGGCCGGGGCCGAGAAACGCTGCGAGGGGACGACCTGGAAGGCGTCGCCGGCGTGGACGTACTCAACGATCCGCGCCACCGCCGCTTCGAACTGCTCGCGGGTCATGTTCGACTCGAAGGCCGGGGCCTCGGCGACGGCCGGCGCCGCCGGGACGGGGACGGCGCCGCGCAGGCGCTCGTGCATCTCGGCGATTGTCGCCGCCGCCCGCTCGTAGGCCTCCTCGATGCCACCATCCTCCTCGACGAAGGCGCAGGCGAGGATCGTCAACTCGTGGCGCAGGTGGTCGAAGATCAGCATCGCGTCGGTCACCATCAGCGCCAGGTCCGGCAGGCCGAGCGGGTCGGGGTTCGGCTCGCCGAGTGGCTCGACCGAGCGGACCAGGTCGTAGGCGAAGAAGCCGACGGCGCCGCCGGCGAACGGCGGCAGCCCGGCGACCGGCGCCGGCCGGTAGCGACCGAGGCGCTCGGCGACCGCCGCGTAGGGGTCCGGCGCCGGCTCGGATGAGCTCGG
>Ga0207677_10001144_pt1 | contig 14479 bp, 17 predicted proteins | sample KBSMisM42_FD_184311 | JGI IMG/M metagenome (GOLD analysis project Ga0207677, IMG submission 184311) | Miscanthus rhizosphere microbial communities from Kellogg Biological Station, Michigan, USA - KBS Miscanthus M4-2 (SPAdes) (version 2) | ecosystem: Host-associated > Plants > Roots >...
CTGTCCTTGGTCAGGGCTAGATAGCTTCGCCCCAACTCCCTTAAAGTCCGGGTTCCATGGTTCCCGTGGTACACCGCATGGACGTGGTTGGTGCGTAGTAGCTCCGCCAGATTGCGTGCATCCGCCCGATCGTTCTGGTTGCCATCCCGCAGCAGCGCATTCTTGCGCGGATCGCAAACCACTAGCCGGCTGACATGGGGCTGCAGCAGATCATGCAGCCAGGCAGCCAAGATCCCTTCCTCAAACGTCACTGCCAGAGTTCCGCGCAATCCTTGAATGAATTCCAGAATCGTGGCTGCCTTGGTTTCCAGTACGCATTCCATGAGAACCTTACCCTCAGCATTCATCACGGCAGCGGAAATGGTGGCATCATGAACGTCCATCCCGATATACTTCTCTTGATTCATAAAGGCGCTCCTTTTTGGTAAGTGTGGTGTTTCAACGACTCATAACTTACCGCAAAAGTGGGCGCCTTTTGATATTGCGTGATATCGAGATTTATCAGCAATCTAGAGCGGAGATACAATGCTGGTCCGACCCCGAAGGGGAAATACGCTTTGATAAACCGAACCGTGTCGCTCATTGGTGCTTTGTTCGGCCTCGCTAGCTCCGGGGCCGTGGGGACGCTGATGTGGTTCGGCGTTGCAGGCGTCCTACACGCGAATGCCACCGGCATTGGATGTACCTCTTCTGGCCTGCGTCTGTGATGTTGGTTGTAGGCTGGCACGGCACATTTCTCAGCCGCTCGCTCGATTCACCACTCGCAACTCATGTAAAGGTCACACACTGTTATCGGAACGGGGAAGCGTTGTTAGTCCGACCGATTGCGGCCAACGCATGGACAACCAGTACTAATGCACGTGGCAAGTCGTTTCATGATCACGAGTCTAGTTTTGAAAAGTCTTTATCGCGCAAGCTTGCGCTTTCCTTCTCGCCTTTCCGTGTTTCTCTCGCACTCGCCGCGCTGACTTTCATCACACCTTGGAGTGCAAGACAGGCGGGATACTGATTGGGCTATCCGAGTGAGTGCTACGATTGCTGCCGCATGAGTCGCGTTGGTTGTGTGCGAACTCATCGCCGTTCACAGCCGGAACGTGTTAAGCCCTAAATTTGCGTCTCAAGTTACTTTAGTCGGTGACAAACAATTTACAACAGGTTGGCATGACTCATGAGTCTTACCCCGCCCATGCTGAATCAACTGATAACACAGAGTTTCAACTAAAGAGGACTGACATGCCTGTAAGAAATATGGCCGTCCCCATCCTGATCTTCATTGTCTCGCTAGTTTTGACGGGCTGTGGTACTGATAAAACTGTTACGAGCCCGCATCCGGCTGCCGCGGCGCGCTTTGCAGTCGTGGCCAACTCATTGGCCAACAGCATCTCAACCTACACCATTGATCCTCAATCAGGCCTGTTGAGCCCCAAAGAGAACGTGCCGACGGGCGGAGGATCATCAAGGGTAATTGCGGTGGAACCCTCGGGACGATTCGCTTACGTCGGCAATATAGTTTCCAATGACATCTCTGTGTTTTCCATCGACGCGAATACCGGCAGGCTCCACATGGTGGGGGCACCTGTTCCCGCTGGCAGTGGCCCACGGTTCATCGTCGTGGGACCAATGGGCAACATTCTCTATGCAGTGAACCAGCAAGCTAACAACATCTCTGCATTCTCAATCAATCCGACCACTGGCGCGCTCACTCCTCTAATTGGTACCGTTCCGACCGACGCGGCCCCGGTCGAGCTCAGGTTCCATCCCTCGGGACATTTCGCATACGTGGCCAACTTCAATTCCAGCGACGTAACGGTTTACAGGGTTGACAGCACCGGAGCCTTGGGTCTGCTAGGCGCAGTTCCTGCTCGTTTGAGTCCCTCTTCGATCAGCATGCACCCGTCTGGAAGATTTGCCTACGTGGCTAACTTGAGTTCGAATGACGTGACCAGCTTCTCGATCGATCAGGCCAGCGGAGGCCTAACGCCGCTTGGCTTACCTGTCAGCAGCGGCAATGGCCCGACCTCAATCACCTTGGACCCACAAGGCCGATTTGCCTATGTAACGAATGCCCTTGACGATAATATCTCCGTTTTCGCCGTTGATACGGCGAGTGGGACTCTCACGCGCAGTTCGACCGCATTTGCCGGCATCAACCCCATAGCATTGAGTATGGACACTTCGGGCCGGTTTGCATATGTCGCGAACCTCGGTTCAAACAACATCACCGTCTTTACTGTTGATCCAGCCACGGGAACTTTGACCCCAGCCGGGCCACCGGCAGGTACGCTAGAGGGACCGACCTCGGTGGTACTCGTTAAGTGAGCATAAAGATAGTTGAGGTGCGGCACCTTGCTGCTTCGCTCATCGTGAAGTGTTCGCGCTCCGGCGCAGAGCTTCCGCCGAATCAGCAAGTGCCTGCAGATTTTGAGGGTCGCCATCTCTTTTCTCAAAGCGGCCTTTTTTAGCTGCAAGTCTTCTCGCGCCTGCTTAACTTCGTGACGTAGTTTTCGAGTAACGACAAGACTGCTTTGGAGATCAGAGCCATTTCTCGCCCTCATCAAAGCACGGTCCTCAATCCAATGATCGAGCTGCTCTGACTGGACAACCACAAGGCTCCGGTGTCCTGAGACTGGCCTGCTTACGGGTAGCCCCTTCCGCTCCCAACGTTGCACCGTTCGGACGCCACAGTCCAAATATTGAGCAATCGACTTCCAGCCGTTGATGATCACGTGAACTTTGAAGCGGCTAAAGGCGAGGAAGTTTTCTCACCATGATGCGAAAACCGATCTAGAAGAAGGCTTCGGGGGTCAATAACCCGTAATGTGCCGTCAACACCAAAAGAGCAGAGCAGGGTCCGCTTCGGAGGTGTGCGCTCCAGTGGCCTTTTCTGTGTCAATGAGCGTCTCTGACAATGCCGGCCATGTCAAATTCGTTTGGGCATACTCATCCGTGCACTCCGGGGAGCGCGCCATTTCGCTCTAGTTGAATCAGCACGATTGCCAACCAAGGTTCGGTTTAATCAGTTGCAAGTCTGAACTCAGTCCGACCCATGCATCTCTTCGAACAGAGCATCTCGGCGCATCTTAGCGCTTCCAGAACAGATCAAGTCCCGTCAACATCTCACCATGCGAAGAGAAACAGAAGAACGTTGGCGAAAACTCTGTGAGCAGGCGGTTACCGAGCAAGACCCGACCGAGCTCATGAAGCTGATTTCAGAGATTAACCAGCTTGTTGAAAGTTGAAAGTAAGGAAGATCGTCTGCTACGTGAACAGCAAGCGTCGCAATCTGCCGCGTAGCATTGCCCCAAAACGCACCGGCTTTAACGCACCGATCCCGCCAAAACTAACAACCAGCCGCACCAGAGCACGGAGCCGCCGCCGCTTCGCAGTCGTTATGGTGTTGGGATACGCGCTACCCCAACAGGCTACTCGGGTTCTCGACTGAGTTCCAGAATAACCGAGGCAATATCACAAGATTGCGCTGTTTCATTCGCCCTATATAGATTATTACCAATCCATGCCTGGAACACGAGAGCTATGATGGCCCGATCCCAGAAAACGGAGGCAGAGCGATGAACCACGGTTACAGCGTGCTTGGATTTGTCGTGATTGTGATCCTCTACGTATCGATCGGGCTCATGGCGGCGACGGGTGCCATCTTCATGGCTCGGAAGATTCTCGCCCCCAAGGCAGAGCAGATCTTCTATGCGATGTTCCTCATTATGATCGCCCTGTTCTACCTAGCCTTTACCGCCTACTTCGGAGTGGCGACCGCATGGCGGCTGGAACTGGCTGCGGTCGCGGCCTTTTCTGCGTTAGCCCTGTTCGGCGTGCGCCTGCCTTTCGCCCTCATCGTTGCTTATCCCCTGCACGGGGTGTGGGACCTGCTGCACGAACTTCAGGCGCATGGAGTCCACGCCGCGTTCGACCCCGGCCAATTAACCATGATCCCGCTCGCCTACGGCGTTTTTTGTGCGGCCTTCGATTTCACCATGGGAGCGTATTTCTATACCCAGCGGGGCAAGTGGAGTGCCGCGTGGGAACCGGTGTGGCAGCCTTAATCCAGCCAGGATTGTTTTTCCGTCCGATGAACCCGGTCAATGAGTGAGACCATGTCAAATTCTTGTCTCTATACTGCCTTCGCGACGACTTATCCAGGTGGGTGCGAAGAAGATTGCATCAAAAAATATAGGGGAATCGTATTGTGCGGCGGTTTCGGAGCGAAAACGGCGGCCCAACGACCCAGCAGCGCCCGCCTATTCTAGCGGCCAATGGGATACACGTCCTTGTGCGCCGTGAGGATGTGGAGGCCCGTAAGATCCTTGAACAGTTTGCTCGTTCATCGTTCGATTCACTGAAGCTGTGGCCCCCAAAATCCTATTTCTTTTCACCTTCTCGCCGTTGCGTGATCGCATATGCCGTGGCAAACAATATCGCGATTTGCCTCGGAGATCCTGTAGGACCAGAACCAGAGATCGAGATGACCGCGCGCGAATTCCTAAAGAAATGCAAAAAGAAGAGATGGGGGGTTGCTTTTTACCGCACGTCTGCCGACTTTCTTCCGGTGTATAGAAGGTTGGGGCTCCGAAAATTGAAAATCGGTGATGACGCCCTGGTTGATCTAGGGCAGTTCTCGCTGAACGGAAGGTCGAAGAGGGACATTCGCTCGAAGGCGAACCACTTCCAGCAGCTGGGAATGAGCGTCGTAGAATACCAGCCTCCGCTGGCATCCGAAACTCTCGCCAAGCTAACAAGTGTTGAGGAGCAATGGTTAGCGATTCCCGGTCGTCGCGAGCGAACCTTTGCTGTCGGACATTTCGACCAGAGCTATTTGCGATCTACACCTGTGCTTGCGGTTGCTGATTGCGCCGGAAAGATCTTGGCCTTCGTAAACGTCATTTCAGTCAACCCAGGCGAAATCGCAGGCGACATCATGCGCCGGAGGTGTGACGCCCCTAACGGCATCACGGATTATCTTTTGTTGAAGCTGATTCAGTATGCACGAGAAAAACGGTGCAACCGAGTAAGCCTCGGATTGGCGCCCATGACGGGATTCAAGAAAGGAGAGAGTGCGAGACTTGAGGAGCGCGTCATTCATAGTGTGCTCCGGAAGCTTGATTTTCTGTTCCGTTTTCGGGGCCTCTCTCAGTACAAAACAAAATTTGCCACGTCATCGGAGCCCCGCTACTTGATCTACAAGAATCTCCTGCAACTACCGCGCGTTGCTCTCGCGCTAGTCCGTCTCTCGGAAATCAAGGATCGAGAATCTCTAGTCGGCCTAAGCCACCAGACGCTGACGAGCAGCAGGCCATGAGCTCTCTTGTTCGAATACAAAATCGCGTTGTCATTGTAATCGCGCTTTACGCCAGCGTTTTTGCGCAGAGCCCGCAGGGTGGCAAGAATACTTTTACGATCCGCGGGCAAGAACAAAGGGTTTACTTGTATCAAGCTGCAATTACAGGACATCATCACAAAATCTTGTTTGCTCCTGGGGATGCAGGTTGCCGCGGCTTCGCTGTCGCAATCGCGGAGCGCCTGGTGAAAGCGGGATATGACACCTATTGCCTGGATGTTCTGCACTATCTTGAGAGCTTTACGGGCAAATCGATAATGACCACGGATCAGATTGCCTCTGACTTCAATCAGATCGCGCGCTGGATCCAACAGAAGGATCACGAACCCATTCTGCTTTTGGGCTGGTCTGAAGGCGCAGGCTTGGGGCTCGCGGCGGCGGCGACTCAGGAGAACAAGGCTTTGTTTGACGGGATCATTGCCATCGGCATTCCTGAAGGCAACATCTTGGCATGGCGCTGGAAGGACGTTGGTGCTTGGCTTACCAAGAAGCCGCCTCATGAGCCGACATTCAAGAGCGCTGATTTCATGGCTAGGATTTCTCCGCTGCCGGTTTTCGTAATTGGTTCCACCTCAACTCAATGGGTCACGCCAGAAGCCACGCGCAAACTTTTTTCGCTGGCACAGGAACCGAAAAGGCTGGCAATGGTCACCGCCCACGACCACAAGTACAGCGATAATACCGAAGGGTTCTTTAATGCCCTTAGAGACGGACTGGGTTGGGTGCAGCAACACCAGCGCTGATCCTGGCGGAAGCATTTGGTAGCGTTTCAGGTCGCAGCCACATGCCGGAGAATTACATTGCTGGCACTCAATTCGTCAGCAAATCCATCAGAGCCGGATTCTAACCGTACTTGATGGATATTTCCTGAACTGGTGCATAGCAATGTCCTTGACGAACTGCGCTATACGGTCGCTCACGGCCACGATCTCAGACACCCGGCTCACCGCGCGGCCAGGGTCAACCACATTTCATAGCGTCTGAAATCTGTTCATTCGTCCGGCAAGGCGGGACCATAGCACTCGGATGGCGCCTATTCGAGACATAGAGATTTATCGCTAATTCTGTGCGACTATGCTTACTGCATGACGGCCCCTTCCCCGGCGGCATCCCCTAAGGCCGTACTGGAGCACGGACTCCGGCGGCAGATGGGACTTTCCGACCTAGTGCTTGCGCAGGTCCTCTGTGTTGTGGGCAGCACTTGGGTGGGCGTGGCGGCAGTTCTCGGGCGGGCGCAGGCGCTCACCTGGATCGTGGCCATGCTTCTCTTTTATTTTCCGATGGCGGCAGTGGTGGTTCTACTCAACCACACTATGCCGCTCGAAGGCGGATTGTACGTTTGGGCGCATCGTGCTTTCGGCGATCTCGGCGGTTTTCTCACTGCGTGGAATCTTTGGTTTTACGGACTGTCGGTCGCTGTCGCTATTTTGTATGCGACTCCCACCGAACTGGCATATTTGATCGGCCCCAGGGCGGTCTGGCTGCCTGAGAGCCACGCGGCCTCGCTCGCAATTGTCGGCGTGATCATCTGCGCGATCACCGTAGCCGCAATCTACGGTTTGGAGGTAGGCAAGTGGATCCACAACATCGGCGGAGCGGCGATGATTGTTCTCTTCGCCGTACTCATTCTGCTTCCCGCGTGGACGTTGATAAAAGGCCACCCCGCACTCCAGGTCGACACACACACCATGGGATTAGCGCTCGCATTACCGCCGCGCAGTTTGCGCTCGCTGGCGCTGTTTGGACAGATGCTAGTGGGCGCGCTGAGTGGCCTCGAATACATCGCCATTTTTGCCGGAGAAAGCCGTCAGCCTGAGCGTAATATTGCGCGTTCCGTACGGATCGCATCGCCGATCATCTGCGCCATGTTCATTCTGGGAACCAGTTCTGTGCTCGTATTCGCGCAGCCAGGCTCCACTATTGACCTGATCGCGCCCATCCCGCAGACGCTGCGCATTGCACTGGGTAATTCCGGAATCGGAAACGTGGTGGTGATTGCAGCAATTCTGCTGCTCGAACTCAGGCTCCTGGGTGCCGCGAGTTATATGTTCTCCGGTGTGACTCGCCTGCCAATGACCGTCGGTTGGGACAATCTTTTGCCGGAGTGGTTCACGCGGCTGCATCCGCAACGGAAGACTCCGGTGAATTCGATTCTGTTCACCTCCGTGCTGATGATGGCGTTGCTCGTGATGGCTAGCGTCGGTGTCCACGCGCAGGAGGCTTATCAGGTACTCTCGAACGCCAGCCTTACCCACTATGAGGTGATGTACATAGCAATGTTTGCGATTCCGCTCGTCGGTGCGGCATCGTTGCGCAGGTCGTTGCCGGTTTGGCTTAAGTGTGTCTCGCTGACAGGACTCTGCGCGTCACTTTTCAGTCTGCTGATTTCGATCTATCCATTTGTCAACGTTCTTAACCCGCTGGAGTACGGCGTGAAGATCGCCGGAACGGTGTTGGCTAGCAACGCAGTTGCGGTTACTTTTTACACTTTGCGCAAGCGGAAACTTTCAGCAGGCGAAGTTTTGCGCGCGAAAGGAAGCGGCCACGTGTAAATTCGTTTCCGGGCGCCCCCTTCATTTCGACCATCGATAACCCGACAACTGGCGTTACCAAGCGATTGATCAGCGTGCGCTTCTCATTCGCCGTGTCTTGGGCCGATGAGCGATAAAGGAATTTGCAGTTTCCGAATTGCGGATGGCAGGCGCGGAATTGGCTGAATTCACGCCTTATCCTGTTCCAGGCCTCTTTGATTGACTTGTCTGCCCCAGCTACGTAGCATGTTTTCACCTGTCGGGCTTCTCCTTCGCGCATGATTGACCAGACAATCTCACATTATCGTGTCGTCCAGAAGTTAGGGGGTGGCGGCATGGGTGTCGTGTATAAAGCTGAGGACACCCAACTCGGCCGCTTCGTCGCCCTGAAGTTTCTTCCGGACGACGTGGCGGGAAACCAGTTAGCGTTTGATCGCTTTCGGCGAGAAGCAAGGGCAGCATCAGCCTTAAATCATCCGAATATTTGCACCATTCACGAGATCGGCGAGCACGACGGCCGACCGTTCATCGTGATGGAGTTGCTGGAGGGCAAGACACTTCGCGAGCTAACGTTTGGCCGCCCCTTGGAAGTTGAACGTTTGCTTGATCTCGGTATCGAGATGGCCGACGCACTTGATGCGGCACACTCGAAGGGCATAGTTCATCGCGACATCAAGCCTGCAAACATTTTTGTCACTGACCGCGGCCACGCTAAAATTTTGGATTTCGGGCTCGCGAAGGTGAGCCCACTCGCATCTGGCAAGGTTGACGCGACCCCTACCGTCACCGAGGACCACCTGACGAGTCCAGGCAGCACACTCGGCACCGTGGCCTATATGTCGCCGGAGCAGGCGCTGGGCAAAGAACTCGATGCCCGCACGGATCTCTTCTCCTTTGGAGCGGTGCTCTACGAAGCAGCAACCGGCGTACTTCCATTTCGCGGTGACACTTCCGCAGCCATCTTCGATGCGATTCTAAATAAGCTACCTACACCCGCAAGCCGCATAAATCCCGACACTCCAGCAGAATTGGAACGAATCATCGACAAGGGACTGGAGAAAGATCGTGACACCCGCTATCAGAGTGCGGCAGAGGTTCGCGCCGACCTCAAGCGGCTGAAGCGAAACACGGATTCGGGAAGATCTTCCGCAGTGGTCAGCGCGGCTTCAGTTTCTCTACAAACTCCTGTTGGCGCAAAACGCTCCACCCTACGCAGATTGCGGAGCACGTGGGCATTACTCAGTGCGGTCGTGGTTGCTGCTTCGGCGGTTGCGTTTTTGTATTTGCGATCAAGTTACGACGGTCCGCTGACTGTCTACGGGTACGAGCAGATTACGCACGACGGAAATCCGAAGTACCTGGCAGGCACCGACGGAGCAAGACTTTATTTCGAAGACTTTGGGCCCGCGGGGCCGGTGATCTCACAGATCGCCACATCGGGTTCGGAACCCGCCAGTATTAAAGCTCCCAGCCCTGGAATGTATCTAACCTCTGTTTCTCCCGATGGTGCAAATGTTCTCACGTGGGAGGCGGTAGGCCAGACCGCGTTCAAGGGGCCACTTTGGGCAATACCAATTTTGGGTGGATCCGCTCGCAAGCTAGGAGACGCTTCGGGGCAAGCTGGAGCTTGGTCACCCGACGGAAGTAAGCTGGTGTACGCGAACTCACGCGACCTTTACATCGCTAACGCCGATTCGTCGGGAGCGCGAAAGATCTTCACGGCGAGCAACTTGATCCTTGACACAGCCTGGTCCCCGGACGGATCGACAATTCGGTTTGGGGTCGGCGACAACTTATCGAGCGCGGCCAGCCTGATTTGGGAGATCTCTGCTGACGGAAAGAATCCCCATATTCTGCTGCCTGGCTGGGAAAACCTTCCTACCCAATGTTGTGGACAATGGACCCTGGATGGAAGGTATTTCCTTTTTCAGGCGCGAAATAATGTGTGGGCAATTGAAGAAAAAGGTGGCCTACTGCGCAAGCCGAATCGAACTCCCGTGCAGCTGACCTCGGGCCCGATGACTTTCTACACACCAATTCCAGCTAAAGATGGTAAGAAACTATTTGTCGTTGCACGACTGGCTAGAGGAGAGTTGACGCGTTACGACCCAAAATCCGGACAATTTGCCCCGTTTCTGTCCGGTATTTCTGCAGAGGTGAAGCTTTCTCGAGACGGACAGTGGGCTGCGTACATTACCTATCCGGATGGCGTTTTGTGGAAGAGCAAACTGGACGGAAGCCAAAAGCTCCAGCTTTCGATCCCAGGCCTTCGGCCATCGCTTCCTGAATGGTCTCCAAACGGAAAACAGATTGTATTTTTTGGTTTCTCGTCCGGCCAGCGGCCCAAGATGTATACCGTTTCCACGGATGGCGGGACTCCTCAGCAACCTATCCCGGGAGATTCTAGCGAGGAATGGGATACGACGTGGTCGTCGGATGGGAACAAGGTTGCGTTTGGCGGGCCTCCGGCAAACCCTGAGAGCACGATTCAAGTGCTCGATCTGAACACTCATCAAGTCTCGACCTTGCCCAACTCGAAAGGCCTGTTCTCGCCACGCTGGTCGCCGGACGGACGCCACATTGTGGCCATGCCATACGACTCCCGCAGCCTTATGGCTTTTGACGTGGCCACTCAGAGGTGGGAAGAGCTGGCAAAAATGACGATGGGCTTCCCGAACTGGTCTAACGACGGTCAATACGTCTACTTTCTGCATGAAGAGGATGCACCAGCCGTGTGGCGGGTCCGCATCCGCGACCACAAGCTAGAACGAGTGGCAGACCTCAGGAACTTTCGCCAGGCTGGTTCCTTCAACGTATGGCTAGGGATGAATGTGGACGACTCGCCGCTGTTGCTGCGCGACGTTAGCACGCAGGAGATCTACTCCCTGGAATTTCATGCACCGTGAAAATTCTAAAGGCGCTCCTTTTCGGAAAGTGTGTTGCTCGGACGACCCACAACTTACCGCAAAAGTGGGGCCTTTTGATACCGCGCGACATAGAGATTTGTCGGCCGTGAACGCTTAGAACCTGAGGAATGGCCCAACGGTGATCCTCAGGTTGTTGTGTGCACCGTGGTTGAAGTAGATTTCGTCGCCCGATTCGAACCGGAAACCGAGCGGGCCAAATGACGCTTCGAGTCCGCATCCCGGGTAAATGACAGCGTTCAGCGTGGATTCTCGCAAGCCGAGAATGGCGCTCACCACATTGCTGTACGGGAGCAGGCTAGGACTGAAGCGGAAATCGATGAAGCCTGTCTTGATGGTTACGAAGGGCCGAAATCCACCGGCAGGCTGAAATTTTGGTCCAAACAATCCATGAGTGACACCTATCGAGGTGTGCGCGATGGCGGCCAGATCCCCGTTGCCAGCATTGATATAAAGCTCGTCGAAGTTGACACCATAGTCGTAAGCCAACTCACCCTCGAACATTACATTGTGGTGGATACGATACCCAAACCGCCCGCCGATTCCGAAGTTGCTGGTACTGGTTTCCGACACGCCCAAGTAATCCAGCAAAACACCGGCTTCAATTCGCTTCTGAGCCGAACCGAATGGACTTGCAAGCAGGAGCGTGAACAGGACAATAGAGGTTTTTGGCATGGGGAGAGTAGATTGTGGTCGTTTAGGATGAGCAGCAAACAAATCGAGTTGCTGGTCTATTTGCAAATCTGGAAAGGTGTTCTTACGTTACACGCACAACGGAGAATCGAAAGATGATGAGGGATATCGAGACTTACCTCAACTACTACGTCTTGCGCTGGAAAAAACGAGCGGGTGGTCGACGAATGTCACTCGGAAGACTGAATCAGACCAAATCGTTCAGAGGCAGCTCAACGGGCTGAAGGGAGATATGAAGAAGGTCTTGAGCGAACTTGTCGATGAACGATACAGAGATTTTCGACAGTTGCCCGATTCGTTACTATGAATGCGAAGAAGCTGGGTCGATTCTTGTAATTCATTTCGGCATTCAGAGAGTCCACATGGAAATAGCTGTCAGCAGCGGTCGTGAGAGCCAATGCAAAAGACCGCGAGGATGGATAGGCCGTTGGGTTCTGCGGAACATGAACTCGCGGCATTCTGATGTGACCGACTGGGGTTTGCATCAGATTTCGATAGGGCAGAGCTACACGATTCTCGATGTAGGCTGTGGCGGCGGGAGAACACTCAGCAAGTTAGCGGAGAGAGCACCGCAAGGGAAGGTGTACGGGATTGATTACTCGGAAGAAAGCGTCGCCGCAAGCAAGAGAACGAATGCCCGCTGGCTCGCAATGGGGCGCGTCGAAGTCCTGCACGGTTCCGTGTCCCAGCTTCCATTCTCAGATCGAACGTTCGACCTTGTGACAGCCGTTGAGACGCATTTCTGGTGGCCCAACCTGCCCTCCGACATGCAGGAAATTTTCAGAGTTGTGAAAGCGGGCGGCAACTTCATCATCATCGCGGAAGTCTACCAAGGTGCGAACACGAGGATGGCAAAGCTATGCGAGAAATACGCCTCACGAACGGGCATGACGCTTTTGGATCTGAACGGTCATCGTGGGCTGTTTGCTGAGACGGGATACTCAGACACGCAGGTTTCTGCGGAACCCGATAAGGGATGGATGTGTGCCATTGGCCGGAAACTCGGCGGTGCTCCACTCAGTGAGTGATGTAGAGCTTATCAACATGTAGGCAATGGTAGGAATATTTCGCGAGTACGGAGCTTTCCGTGCCAACTGAACCATTGCGTGGCCGGCGCGCACCAGGCCGCAATTGAGTTGCTCTTGCGCGATTCTTCCACCGATCTGCAGTCCGCGGGCACCTACGCTCAGTACGCGTAAGGGATTGACAAAGGGGCCGGGTCCCTTGGACTAGGCGGCAGCTGGATCAATTGGCTCAGCCTCCACGCCTAATTCAGCAAAATGTTCCGGGCTGAGCCAATGCAGTCGCATTTCCAGGGGAACCCTGCCGGATACGATTCCCGAAGGGCAGGAGCTGCACGGCAACTCATGCGGCAAGCGGTACTTAAGGTCTGGACGGTTCACCTCGCCAGTCTTAGACGAAAAGTACATATCGAACTGGTTTGGATGACCTTTAGAACAGGCGTAATAGACAACCACCCATAGATATCGCATATTTTCGCCCATCGTGCGATTTGTCGACAATTGACGGTCGAACCACCAATTGATCAATTCCCAGGTGAAAACAGGGAAACAACACGGTCGCCGGAGATGCCCTTCGGGGCTTAGTTTTCGCGGCCTTGTTCTTCGTAAAGCTCGTAGGCACGGGTAGGGACTTCTTCGGCCACCGTCTCTTCTCCCGTCTTGGCTGAGGGCGATGATGTCTGCATGGGAACCCTCATACACCCTCCATTCTTGCGCATTACCCGCTGGGGGACAAATTCTCGATGTAAGTGTCACCCTTGGTCACACCCAGCACCTCAGCCTTCGCTTGTAGCCAGTCGTCCAGCGCGTGGCCGTGTGCTCGTCCTCGTTTTTCATACAGTTGATAGGCCCGATTGCGAACTCTGTCTTCCAGTTCAGGGAAACCCACCTTACCGAGATCGGGGTGGGCCGGACTGAGTTGAAGCTGCATGACATCCACCTCGTCTTGCGTGTTTACTTGCCGAGATTTTCAACGTTTTTGATGCACGTCCACGCTGTGGAAAATCAGCGAGTTGAACCCCGCGTTACAATGTTCCTCCCCCTGGAACGACCTTGAAAGAAGACGAGAAGAAGCGGCTATCTGCCGTTCTCAATTCGACCGAGTACCTATTCCTGGGAGAGGCATGGTCCTCAAGCTAGTGCTTAAGCATCGAGGCGTCGCCAATTGGCAGAAGGTGGTTGACCATCTAACGTCCGACGAAGAGATGCTGGGTGGTCGCGGCTGACATTCCGTGACCTGCACCTCGAAATCGAGCAATCAAACAACCCAACAGCAGCTCTGGAAGCCTTGCTCGGAAGGATGCCGAAAGCGCAAGATGGCTCAATGAGCCGATACAGAGACTTAACTTACGGTCCGGCAAGCCGTGAGCACAGATCATGCGAGGGCGAAGGATGGAGATTGACGTAAACTCTGTGGTTCTGGCGACGCGTGTTTACGCTGCGTTGCGCGGGCGCTTTTTTATAGGGAGTGCGCCACGGGATTCGGCGGAGGCGGACGGTGGTGAAGTGCTGGCTGCCATCCGCGGCGCCATCGTAAATTATTTGGAAGAACAAATCGGGGCAAGCTGAGGAAGACCTGCACCGTCCAGTTTGGCGCGCACCATAATGAGTGAATAGAGTCCGCCAGGATTCGGCGAAATGGTATTGTGCGCATGCGAAAACCTATGGCGACTGAAATCAAGCGTGTCCAAGCTCCCCAGAAATGTCCCCGTCGTTAACTCGTTTAAGATGTCCCCCTTTTTGTTGTTGACGACGTCGGTGGAATACGCACTGAAGCGAAACCCCGATTTATCAGCAAACTGGCGCATCGGCCTGTGTGCGACTACGGCCATCGGCCACCTGCCGTTGCTCAAGTGTAGAATCGGCGCTGCCGTAATTTTCAAGAGTTGAGGAGCAGCAGATTACCGGATGAATGAGAACACGAGGTGCGTGATCGTGGGTGCCGGACCGGGAGGGTCG
>Ga0207677_10001147_pt1 | contig 14465 bp, 17 predicted proteins | sample KBSMisM42_FD_184311 | JGI IMG/M metagenome (GOLD analysis project Ga0207677, IMG submission 184311) | Miscanthus rhizosphere microbial communities from Kellogg Biological Station, Michigan, USA - KBS Miscanthus M4-2 (SPAdes) (version 2) | ecosystem: Host-associated > Plants > Roots >...
TGCCGGAGACGCCGCTGGTCACCGAGGTGAACGACAAGGCCCTGTTCCGCCGCGCCCTGATCGTCGCCCCGCCGTCGGTGCAGGGCTCGGTCTGGACGCGCCGCTTCGGCGAGCACAGCGACGCCTTCGCCAGCGGCTGGATGCAGCTGCGCGGCGCGCGCCGCCGGCGCTCGGTCGACCGCGGCTTCGTCCTCAGCGACCACGCCGACTGGCCCGGGCTCAAGCGCGCCATCGCCGCCACCGGCGCCGAGCGGGTGATCGTCACCCACGGCTACGAGGCGGTGATGGTGCGATGGCTCGGCGAGCAGGGGCTCGAGGCCGGCGCCTTTGAGACCGAGTACGGCGACAGCGACGACGAGGAGCCGGCGCCGGTCCCGGCGGACGGCGAGCTCGCTTCGTGAAGCGCTTCGCCCGGCTCTTCGCCGAGCTCGACGCGAGCACCGCGACGCTGGACAAGGTCGATGCCCTCAAGCGCTACTTCGCCGCGGCCGCGCCGCGCGACGCCGCCTGGGCGGTGTACTTCCTCGCCGGCGGCAAGCCGCGCCAGGTGGTGCCCAGCAGCGTGCTGTGGGCGATCGCCTGCCGCGGCGCCGGCATCGCCGACTGGCTGTTCGACGCCTGCTACCAGGCGGTCGGCGACTTCGCCGAGACCGTGGCCCACGTCCTGCCGCCGCCGGCGCACGAGAGCGACCTCGGCCTGGCCGAATGGGTCGAGGACCGGCTGCTGCCGTTGCGCGGCCTCGCGCCCGAGGAGCAGGCCGCGCGCATCGCCTCCTACTGGGACGAGCTCGACAGCGCCGGCCGCTTTCTCCTCAACAAGCTGATCGGCGGCGGCTTTCGCGTCGGCGTGAGCAAGCTGCTGGTGCAGCGCGCGCTCGCCGAAGGCGCGGGCGTCGATGCCAAGCGGGTGGCGCAGCGGATGATGGGCTACACCGACGGCCGGGTCGCGCCGAGCCCGGAGCGCTACCTGCAGCTCACCGCGGGCGCCGACGCCGGCCCGCTCGACCTCGGCCAGCCCTATCCCTTCTTCCTCGCCCATCAGCTCGATGCGCCGCTCGAGGCGTTCACCACCCGGCTGGCGGCGACCGAGGACTGGATCGTCGAGTGGAAGTACGACGGCATCCGGGCACAGGTGGTGAAGCGGGCCTCGCAGGTGTGGATCTGGTCGCGCGGCGAGGAGCTGGTGACCGATCGCTTTCCCGAGATCGTCGCCGCTGCCGCGGGGCTGCCGAACGGCACCGTGCTCGATGGCGAGATCGTCGTCTGGAAGGACGAGCGGCTCTCGCCCTTCGCCCTGCTGCAGCAGCGCATCGGCCGCAAGACGCTGACGAAGAAGGTGCTGGGCGATGCGCCGGTCGCCTACATCGCCTACGACCTGCTCGAGTTCGGCGGCGCCGACCTGCGCGAGCGGCCGCAGGACGAGCGGCGCGAGCTGCTCGAGGCGGTGATCGCCGGGCAGTCGGCGATCCGGCTTTCGCCGGTGGAGAGCCGGCCGAGCTGGGAAGCATTCGCCGAGCTGCGGCGCGAGGCGCGCACCCGCGGCGTCGAGGGCCTGATGCTCAAGCATCGCTCGGCCCGCTACGGCACCGGCCGGCGCAAGCAGGACGACCTCGCCGGCGGCACCTGGTGGAAATGGAAGATCGAGCCGCTCAGCGTCGATTGCATCCTCGTCTATGCGCAGGCCGGCCACGGGCGTCGCGCCAGCGTCTACACCGACTACACCTTCGCCGTCTGGAACCGCACGCCGCGCGATGCGGCCGAGGCGGAAGCGGCGATCGCGGCGATCGCCCGCAAGGAGCCGCCGGCCGCGGACGCATTGCAGCTGGTCGCTTTCGCCAAGGCCTACTCCGGCCTCACCGACGAGGAGTTCCTGCGCGTCGACAAGGTGATCCGCGGCAGCACGCTGGAGAAGTTCGGCCCGGTGCGCAGCGTCCGGCCGACGCTGATGTTCGAGCTCGGCTTCGAAGGAATCAACCGTAGCGGCCGGCACAAGAGCGGCATCGCGGTGCGCTTTCCGCGCATGCTGCGGATTCGCGACGACAAGCCGCTGCACGAGGCCGACACCTTGGCCTCGCTCGAGGTCTTGCTCGCGTTGCAGCACAGGCCCGCATCGGCACCACCGGAGCCTGACGGTGAGGAGTGAGTTCGATGGCCAAGCCGGATCCGGCCGGCTGGATCGGGGCGGCGGGGCGCTCTGCTCCGCTCATGTCCCCCGATCCGCGGCTGCGCCGCGGCTCTCCTCCTAATACTTCGCTTCGCAGAGCGCCCCATCGCCCCGATCCGTCCACCAACTCCGCGCCAGGACCGACTTGAGCAGCGTCAGTTGCCCTTGTCTGTCCGCTTTCACTGCGCTTTCGCCCACGCGTCCACTTTCAACCTTGCTTCCGGACAAATACCACGCCGATTCGTCGGTTCACCGGGCCTCAGGCCGCAGGGGCCGTCCCGTACTGGCGGCGTTGCCGGTGTCCGCCTGCGTCGGTAAAGTGGACTGCATGTCGTCTACATCACGTTGAACTAAACCGCTGACGCGGTGGTGCAATTCGAGACGAGCTCGGTTTGACATGAGCGTCGTACCTTGATCGACACAGGCGTGTGCCTGTGCATCGATCGAGGAGACGGCAATGACATTGCTCAGGCAACGCATGCTCGACGCGCTGGTGCTGCGCGGCATGGCGGATCGCACCCAGGAGTCCTACATCGACGCCGTATCGCGACTCGCGCGGCACTATCGGCGCAGTCCCGATACCTTGTCTGCCGAAGAGGTGCAGCGCTACCTGCTGCACTTGCTGCGCGACCGCAATCTCTCGCGCTCGAGCGTCAACCAGTACGGCTGCGCCTTTCGCTTTCTGTACGGCACGGTGCTCGGCTTGAACGGGGATTCGTTCCAGATCCCGCTGGCTCCGGCACCGCATCGACTTCCCGAGATCCTCTCGCGCGAGGAGTTGGCACGCCTGTTTGCAGCGGCGCGGCCCTTGAAGTCGCGAACCTTCCTGATGCTGTCGTACGGCACGGGTCTGCGCCTGTCGGAGATGTGCCATCTGCGCGTGGCCGACATCGACAGCCACGCCGACCGCATGTGCATCCGCGTCGAGCAGGGCAAGGGCGCCAAGGACCGCTACGTGCCTCTGTCCGAAGACGTATTGCAGCTGCTGCGCACTTGGTGGCGCAGCGCCCATCCCCGCGAGTGGTTGTTCGGCGCTGCGCGCGATCCGGCGCGGCCCCTGAACCTCAAGTCCGCTCAGCGCTGGTACTACGCAGGGTGTGCACACGCCGGCATCACCAAGCGCGGCGGCATTCACTCGCTTCGCCACGCGTACGCGACGCATCTGCTGGAAGCGGGCGTCGATCTCTACAGCCTGCAGCAATGGCTGGGCCACAACCACGTCTCCACGACGACGCGCTACCTTCACCTGGCACGTCCCGACGCACCCGATGGTGCCCGGCGCAAGCCCCTGGAGCTGCTCGGCGCCTTGACGCCGAGCACGACGCACTGATCGGGCGTGGCGACGACGCTGGCGGAAGTGCTGCGGCACTTCGGCCCGGCCTATCTCGGCTCGCACGGACTGAGCACAGCGCAGGCACGGGCCTGGCGCGCCATCGTGTCGTGCCGGACGCCGGCACTCGGCGGCGAGCGCCTGCGCTGCGACGGGTGCGGTGCCGAGCAGTGGCGCTGGCATTCGTGCCGCAATCGCCATTGCCCGCAATGCCAGAGTCGCGCCCGCGATGCCTGGCGCGTCGCCCGGCTGGCCGAACTGCTGGACGTGCCGTACTGCCACCTCGTCTTCACGCTGCCGCACGAGCTCAACGCGCTGGCCGCCGTGCACGCGCACTGGGTCTACGACACGCTGATGCGGTGTGCGGCGGCCACACTCAGCGAGTTCGCGGCCAACCCGCGCTGGCTGGGCGGCGTCGGCTCCTTCACGCTGGTGTTGCACACCTGGACGCAGGACCTGCGTCGCCACCTTCATGTGCACGCGCTGATGGCCTGTGGCGCGCTGCGGCAGGGGGACAGCGACGGCGCTGGCCACAGCGCCTGGATCGAGCCCAGGCGAGCGAGCAACTTCTTGTTCCCCGTGCACGCGCTCTCGCGGGTGTTCAGAGGCAAGTTCATGCATTCGCTGCAAGGTGCGATGCAAGCCGGAGGGCTGCCCCGCGATCCGGCGAACACCGATGCCTTGCGGCGGCGGCGAATGCGGGCTCTGCGCCGGCACGACTGGGTCGTTTACGCCAAGACCCCGCTGGCCGGTCCTGCAGCAGTGCTCGACTACCTGGCGCGCTACACGCACCGCACGGCTATCGGCAACGAGCGGCTCGTGGACATCAACGCCGGCAAGGTCCGGCTGCGGGTGCGCGGCGACGAGAACGGCGCCAGACGAACGATCGCGCTGGACGGCGCGCAGTTCATCGGCCGACTGCTGCAGCATGTCTTGCCCCCGGGCTTCAAGCGCATCCGCCACTACGGGCTGCTCGCGCCGGCGACCAAAGCGGACCGCCTGAGGCGGGCTCGCCAACTCCTGGCGATGCCGGCGGCCAATCCCCAGGCGTGCGAGGACGCGCAGGCCTTCATGCGGCGCGTGGCCGCCATCGATGTCGACTGCTGCCCGCATTGCAGTATCGGACGCTGGCGAGTACTGCAGCACGTGGCGGCTGATCGGCCGGCGTTGAACTCGATCACCACGCCGACGGCGTGTCGGGGGCCCCCCTGATGCATTCGGGCACGCGGCTGTCTCTTGCAAGGTCTCGTCGTCGACGCAGGCCCGGACCGTATCGCGTCTGCTTCGCCACTACCAGGTATCGAGCCACGCGCAGTGCCGGCAAACTCGACTCCGAGCGCCATTCGAACACGACATTGACCATCCACCACCGCTATCGAGTTCGTCTGCAGCACGACGGTGTTGCCCCAGCCCACCGCCGAAACTTACACTGCCCATAGCGCACCGCCATATCGGCGGTTCAGTCCAACGAGGTTTATCTGACGCCATGCACCGTCACGGCCTTCGACACACATCGGCCCGGCGTCAGATAAACGCTGTTCGTTAGGCCTCAGGAGAACACCAATGATTCGCCACACTGTCGCGTTCAAACTCAAGCACTCATCAGGGTCCGAGTCGGAGGCTTCATTTCTGAAGGCGGCGCAAGTCCTGACCTCAATTCCAACAGTTCGGAACTTCGAGTGGCTGCGTCAGGTGAGCCCGAAGAACAAGTTTGAGTTCGGCTTCTCCATGGAGTTCGCTTCGCAGCAGGACTACGATGGGTACAACTTTCACGCAGAGCACGTCCGTTTCGTGGAAACGCGCTGGAAACCTGAGGTTGCGGACTTCCTGGAGATTGACTACGTACCGTTTGTTCCGACTTGAGCCGACCTTGCACCGGTTTAGTTGAGACTCTGACCTAACTCGTAGACGGAACAGAGAAGCAGGAGGTCACCTTGGAGCTTAACAACGAGCGTATCGATCAAGCCGTGTTGGCCTTGTTGAGTTTGGGCTTACATGACGGCATGAGGGTTTGGAAGTCGTTCGACTGGGATGTCATGTCACGCCTCCACGAGAAGGGATTCATTTCGGATCCGGTCGGCAAGGCGAAGAGCGTCGTCTTCTCCGAACAAGGACAGAAGGAATCCCAGCGGCTGCTAGGCAATCTATTCGGCGTCCGGCCAGCCTAGTTGCACTCCCGCCGGTAAGGCTGTAGGGCAGTGAGAGATGACAAGCGACCTGCAGGGCACGACGATCGCTCCGCAGATGGGTTCTTGGCCTTCCCCTAAAGATCTCGGCACGCGGCTGACTGTCACTCTGCCGAATACCGGGCATGCCACAAGATCGGAAGCGGACGCGCGTCCAGCAATACTGGCAATGGCGTTACCGCGATTTCAAGCCCGGCCAAATCCACGAGACCACGGTGCAACTCACCGAGGAGGAAGCGACGCGACTCCCCGAGGCGGAGAGGATCGAAGGCTCAATGTCATTGATCGAAATGGATTTTGACGAATTTCCCGAAACGGGTCCTGAGATCCACTCGCTCGTTCCGGAGGAGTGGCGAGATCACGACCAGTCGTCTGAACATAGCTTGCCCGTGAAAGACCGGACGAAGACAGCCGACAAGTGGCCGAAAGAACCTGCGTTCGCGGGATAGACCGCTTATAAGCGGTAACTTATCGTGAGCCCATGAAGTTCACGGTAGTGCCCCCGGTAAAAGCAGCTGATCGGCGCCGTCACAGCCGATCGAAAAGCTGAGGCCGATCACACATAGCGACGTGCCTTCGAGGTCGACCACGATCGACATTCCGTTGGCCGAAACGGTCATACGACTCGATTTTCTCAGTGCTGATTTTCAAGAGACGATTCCGGGAACGCTGTTGTAAAGGCGGGCGCTAGCGAGTCAGGTGCGCGATGTGCGGCGATTGCCGATGCCCCCGCTGGTGCCGCCGCCCTCGCGGATCTATTCGACAAAACTTCGCCGCACTGCGCCATTTCCAAGATGCCGCCGGTTAGGCGTCAGCCCACGAATTCGATGCCCGCGGCTCGAGCCTCGTCCTGCAGTCGGTAGAGGGCGCAATCCATCACAGTGCCGGGCGCCCGCCCAAGGATGGCCGGAATCGGCTCGGTTCAGGCCGGGCGGCCGCCGCTGTGCGCTTCAAGCTCCCACTCATCCCCGGGCACGGCCGCCTCGCGCTAGAACGTAAGCATTTCGCGGATCGCGGGGATCAGAGGTTCGAGGTGCTGCTCGTCCATCGAGACCGATTCCGTCTCGAAGGCGTATCGCCATTGCTCGACCACCCTGCCGATCTTCGCGAGCGCCTGGTGCAGCGAACTCCATTCGAGGCCCGCAGCCGCGGTCAGCGGCGCGCGCATATCGGCCGGCAAGTCGTCCGCTAGGACCTGCAGTTCCTGAACGGCCTTGAACTCGCCACGGGCCTTCATCAGCAACGCCTTGAGGCCAACCTCGATGGTGAAGGCTAGCAGCACGGCCGCCGGCATGATCCGATAGCTGAACTCGCCGTATCGCTGGGCTGCGGCTTGCACGTCGAGAGCCCCATCCTGCATGGGCGGCGCGAACTGCGGGCGGACGAGCGCATACGCATAGGCGAAGCTCTCGAAGGCCAGAGTGACCTGGTCCACCCCGACGGCACGACCAATCCTGTTTTTCTTTGACATGGTGCGTGCGAAGAGTGGCCTACCGCAGCTCGGGCGGAACCGTCTGCAGCAGCTCGCCTGGTATCGGGTCCGGTGCTCCGTCCGGGAACGCCAAGTCGAGCCAGTTCTGGCGCGTGACCGGAATGCCGCCCCGTTTGATCCCTTCGACGATCGGATCCGGCCCGCTCATGGGAATCGCCTCGGGTACTTGTCGTCGTCCTTCATCGGGCTTGTTCGCTGGAGGGCAGCTGCAGCGCTCGCGCGTATGCCGCCTTCATCATAGAAGTCCACTCGTCGTGCGGCGGGGCGCATGACGCGGGCCGCCAAGTCCATCGCGGCGACCGTGCCCATCTCGGGATAGCGCCAACCGATTTGCTGGTCGATGCTGATGAGCCTGTCGCCTTGGGTATTGATCGGTCGCCCGCTGAGGGGCAAGTATTGACAACAATTGAAAGCTCTCTAACAGGGTTGATGTGGCCAGGCCGGTGACCTTGTCGGCGCGAGTTCGACCGGCCGACTAGATGCTATGCAAGAACGTGCGAATTTGCTGTTAAGAGTGGCGACCGTCCGTACCGAAACGTGCCCTATTTTTCGGCAATCGCTAAAGTGCTGGCATGTCCTTTGGCACCGTCGCTGACCGCATCGCGACCGATGTCGATCCGATCGAGTTGGCCGAGCGGCTGCATCGCGAGCGCCAGGAGCGCGATCAGGCCAGCATCGAGAAGTGGCGCACCTGGATGGCCGCCAACCTCGATCGGGTGCTCGCACTGGGCGACGAGCAGGTGAGCGATCCCCGCATCGTCCCGTGGTTGTTCCCGACCGGCGCAAGGAGCCGGACGAACCCAGAGGCGCCGGCGATCAGCCGCGGCGCGCTACGGCAGCTGGTGCAGGCCGACCTGGCGCTGAAACAGGGCATGCGCCAGGCTTTCGATCGGATGATGGTGGCCCTGGGCCTCGAGGACCGCGCCGGCGCGCTGGCATGGCGCGCAGCGCCGTTGCGGTGGGCGCTAGGGTGCAAGCACGACCGTCGCGTCTACAGGCTGCTGAGATCCGTGCACTCGGCCGGGCTACACGCCGAGGCGCACAAGCTAATGTCGTTCCTGGAGCGCGAGCTCGGCGGCGACGTCGCGCGGGGTGATGCGCTCCGCTGGTACAGGCACCAAGTCGCGAGTTAGGTCATGGCATTCGTTCCGGAATCCCACTACCTTCAGCTCCGCCAGCTCGTTGCCGAGATGCCGACCTTGCCAGGCACCAAACTACTTTCGGCTGATGAGTATCGTTGGCTTGGAAGGGCGACCAGCTGGTTGAGGAAGGCGGGGACCGCACCGACGCTTCGGCCGTGCGCAGTTGCGCTGACAACCTTAGTGGCGTTTTGCGGTACGCCAATGCGCAAAGGATCTGGGCCATCGTTCACCGCGCCCTGGCGCGGGCAGACGGCAAGGCGCGCCCGCGGCATCGCGCGGTACGTTCGTGGCTGTCGGCGCTGCTTTCGACGCCCTAAAGGCTGTGGGAGACATTCCGGGGCAAGCGCAAACGAGTGTCCCGACCATCGACGCCTACATGGTGTAGTCGGCTGCGGCGACGGGCCTCAACTGGCATTTCAGGAGGCTCGCGCACACGCAGCCCGCCCGACACGATGCGGGGATTGGCATGGACGGGGAGGCGTGTTTGGCACACGCCTGGATCGGTGAAGCTCACGGGCTGGTCGCGCCGCGTGCCGGCATCGTCCCAGCAACCGCGGATCAGTGTCTTATCTGTCCTTCGGTTTGGGCGTGTCATCCGCCCGCCGCTGGACCGGCGATGAACGTTCGGGGACGGATGCAGCGGGCGGCGTTGCTTGCGTACTGGGTACCCACACCTTCCTTTCTTCTTGCGCAGAGCTCGTGGCGCAAGCCGTTTGCTGAACAGTCACGGCCCCTTTCGCATCTACGCATCTGAAGTACGTGTTGGCGTTCGCGTGGCCGGCGCCGAGCAGGCAAAGGAGCGCAAGTATTAGCCCGGTGGCGCCCGAGTTTCCGGCATCCCGTGATCTCTGATTCATGAAGCTCATTTCCTCTTGCAGCTTGCGGCATCGGCGCTAAACAACGCCTCGAACATGCGTTGCGGAATCTTCTCTGACACGTCACGCACAGTGAGACCTTGCAGCAAGTCGTACGACGAAGCGCGCCAGCTGGAGACATTTGCGGAGCTCATCATTCTCGATACGGGGCTGCGTGGTTCCCCATTGCTACTCGAAGCGAATCCTGTCGAGTCATGGAACAGCCCGGGAGCCGCGGCCTGCTCTGACCGCGACCGTTGGGATTTCCAGCCCTGCCGGTTGCGCCCGACATTCGACTCGTCAGGCAACTCCAAGATCTCGCCAAGCTGGTTCTCCGCAGTCATGCGCCAGACGCGACGCGTGTCACCCCTACTCTTCGTCGAATGCATAAGGAATCCTCGGACTGCGAGAGGCCAGCCCATGCTGTCTTTGCAAAAAAAGTATGCGCGTTAAAAACCAGACGAGGAAAACTTGAGGGCTTTTTTCGCCCTCCGACGTGAAGTAGTAAATGGATCGCGCTTGTTCGTGCCTTGATCTGAAGGTACTTACCTTTGCTTACGGCAGCCGCGCTCTCCCGGAGGCGTTCGGAGGTCGTCGGATCGACGATCCGGAGCTCCGCACCGGGGACAGCGGTGCCTTGGCTGTGCTTGCGTGCGACGACGCGTCGCTCTAAGTCGTAATCTCCGGACCCTCGCGTTAATGTGACCACAGGTCGATGGGTGGCAACTTCGCTACTTCCAGTCTGGCAGCCGAATTCGGTACCTTGCGCCCGGTCCCGACGCCTAGGCCTGCCGGCGTGCATGCGCGCTCTTGGACCGGGCGGCGTTTGTGGCAAGCTTTAGTCGCTATGCGCCAGCGCCCGCCCGACACCCCCTTGTCCCGCCGCTGCCTGTTGCGCCTGATAGGGGGCGCAGCCACGCTGCAGATCCCGACATTCGCGCTGGCCGGCTTCGATTTCTTCCTGAGCGAATACACCGCGACCCGGGCCGAGCTGCAGGCCGAGATGGCCAAGCGCTTTCCGCTGCAGCAACGCTACGCGGAAGTTTTCACTGTGACCTTGCGCGATCCGCAGCTGGGCCTCGATCCGGCGAACAATCGCCTGGGCGTCACCGCCCTGCTGAGCATTGCCAGCCCACTGCTGCGCCCGCCAGGTGTGGAAGGCCTGGTTTCGGTCAGCAGCGCCCTGCGTTACGACGCGCCGGCCCGCGCAGTGCGCCTAGTCCAGCCGCGCGCCGACCGCATCGAGATGCAAGGCCTGAGCGGACGGGATGCCGAGCGGCTGCAGCAGATCGGCGCGGTGGTCGCGCAGGAGCTGCTACGCGACCAGGCGCTTCACACCTTCGATACTAAGGACCTGACGGTGGGCAGCAAGGTCTACGAGATCGGTGACATCACCGTGCAACAGGATGGCGTCAAGGTGCAGCTCAAATGAACACTTCCCACCGCAGACGCGCGACAGGTCTTCACTAAGAGACGAATCGAATTGGGATCTGAACTGGCTGCCAGGTCCAGGCCTGTTTTCGACAAATCAGAGGGCTGAATCGGTCTTCGAAAGACGTTCGTGCCCGAGAAGTCTCAAATTGGGGTGCCTGTGGTGCCGCAAAGCAGACGCTCGCGTACGGCTGCTTGTGGCCTGAGCGGTCGTAGCCGACCACCAACGGAGACTACCAAAGCCGTCGCCCAGGCTCTAGACGTTCACGAACGGGCTACTGGACGCCCGGAAACCCACGGGACAGGTTCACTTCGGAATGCCGGCAGCACGAAATATGTCCGCACTTCGATTTCGGCGCTCAGCGTCTTTGATCGGCGACACGCTCAAGAACCGAGATACCGTGAATCCGGGTGCCAGATCGAGCAGGCGTCGCGCCGCGAGCTTCGCCTCTTCGACGCGGCCCAGGCGCCCGAGCGCGACCACGTACAGCTGATGCGCAATGACAAAGGTCGGGCTCTCCTGAATGGCCCGTTGCGCCGCTGCCAGAGCCTCTTCAAGCCTGCCGGACGCGAGGTGTGCCATTCCGACATAAGTAACAAACGCGCCTCTTGATGGATCGAGAGGACTGAAACGCATGACCCGCTCGAAATGCTTGAGCGCTGTGTCGCCTTCGCCGATCAGGAGCCGTACGACCCCGGCATTCAATTGCACCGGCAGAAGATCTGGACTCAGTTGCAACGCGCGTTCGACAGCGCGTATCGCCTCGTCGTGCCGAAAGCCCAGCACCCGAAAGCCCATTACGCGATATCCGAGGCCCCCGATCGCCCCGCCGGCAAGACTGAGAACCATCGCATCGTCGTCTCTATCAGAGAGCGCCTCGTCGGCGTACCGTAATCCCGCTCTAACATCGTCTGCAGTCCCGAAACCCTCATAGAAACGTCCCATGCATGCAAGCGCACCCAATGCCTTGGCAAGGGCGTATCGAGGGTCCATCTCCAGCGCACGACGAATTAGTGACAATGATTCGTCCTTACTCGCTCTTGACGTACCGGGCGTCAGTAGTCCGGGAAGGGAACGCAGCAAGAGGTCGTAAGCCCCCAGATTCGAAGTCGACTTGACGCGAGCACGTTCTATCTCCGCCCGCCGAACGTTCGGCTCCATGGCAGAGACGATGCCCTCGGTGATGCGGTCTTGGAGGCCGAAGACATCTTCCAGAGCGCCTTCGAAGCGATCGGCCCAGATGTGGTATCCGGTTTCCGCGCTGATCAATTGTCCGGCGATGCGTACGCGGTCGCCTGATCTGCGGACGCTCCCTTCCAGAACGTACCGGACTCCGAGTTCGCGCCCTACCTGCTTGATGTCGACCGCCCTACCCTTGTAGACAAAGCTCGAGTTGCGCGCAATGACGAAGAACAACCCCATGCGGGCGAGTGCCGTCGTGAGGTCCTCGACCATGCCGTCCGCAAAGTAATCCTGCTCGGGATCGCCGCTCATGTTCGCGAACGGCAGCACTGCAATAGAGGGCCTTTCCGGCAGCGACAGGCCCGATTTAGTGGCAGCGCTCGCAGCACCTGTCGCATCACTGCTCGCCTGCACGGCAAACGATCGCACCGGGTGAGGGATGTTCTTCACGTGCTGTGCGCCCCGGTCGACAAAGCTCGCCGGCACCTTCCCGCGCGTAGCGTCTCGCACCGCTTCAGAAACGGACACTCCCCCCGCCTCAGCGAGCAACTGGAGACGCGCCGCGATGTTCACGCCGTCGCCATACACCGACCCGTCAGTCTTCTCGAAGACGTCTCCGAGATGGACACCAATGCGAAAGCGCATTCGCTGAGCGATAGGCAGTGCGCTGTCGCAAGCAGCGAGGTCGCGTTGAATCGCGAGTGACGCTGCAACCGCACCGGTGGCGGTTTGAAACACGGCGAGGATCGAATCGCCGGCCATGTCGACGACACGACCGCGGTTGCCTTCTATCTGACTGCGGAAGAGCGCTCGCGCTGCATCAAGCGCAGCCACCGTTGCGCGTTCGTCCTCGGCCATGAGCCGCGAGTAACCGGCGACGTCTGCCGCAAGAATCGCCACCAAGCGTTGGCTGAGTTCATTGGCCTCGGTCACAGGCAGCGACCTTTCGTGAGCCGTTAGTAGCAAAGAATGTTACTCCCCGCATTGCAGGAGCCTAGCGCTGGACAGGGGTCAGATACGCCCACGTCGCTGCATACTCCTTTCAATGTCCGGCCAAGCCCCTCTACGAGGCAGCGGAGGTGTGCGGAAGATCGACGACAGACGAGCCGAGGTCGAGACCTATCTAACCCGCAGAATCGAAGTCGCCATCGTCCCTAGGCGTCACCTGCATCATCTCGACAGGCCGGGTCAACGCCCCTATTGCTCACGGACGATGGCTTGGCGTCGTCAGATACAAGGCGTCATTACCGTAGCAGCTACGCTTTGCCACTGGCAATGAGCATCTCGACGCTCAGAGCAAGCTCTCCGTCGGTTTCGAATTGCATCAGCCTTCTACGTACCTCGTCTCGAACCGTCAGCCGGCTCTCCTTGGGGAGTGCAAGATAAGCCCCGTCCAGATACCAGGCTTCGGCCTCAGCGCGTCCGGCAACAATCTCGCGAGCCAGTCATTTCCTGGAACGTCCTCGCGTATCGCAACGAAGCGCTTCCGCATGCCACGTCGTACTTAGTTCTGCGCGCGGAAGCAGGCGAACTCCGATCTCGGAAGCTGCCGTTCGTGACGGTCCGATACTGGCCGGCTGCGGGTGTACGCGAAAGTCAGCTGATCGGTCGGCCAACGCGAACGACAGGTTTTGCGGAAGGAAATCGGGAGCGGGCAAGACCCGGCGTCGCCTCTCAGTTGCCTTTACTCAGCCGACTCCGGCGGCCGCAAAATGCAGCGAAGCTGTCCTTCGCGTTCGGTGGGCGACCTCACAGACTTGACGTTGAGCCGTCAGTCGTGAGCGTCAGCTATGCTGCGTGCGGCAGCGACTTGCAGGGACACGGTGATTGCACCTGGCCGCTTGCCGGTCGGCAGGCGACAGCTAGGGGAAGGGTCGGTTCAGGCGGCGTCGTGCTGCGCCAGCTCGCTGAGCCTATTCATCAACGCGTTGACCCGGCTCACGAGCGGTGCGAATTCGGTCTGAATCCGCTTCGCGAAATCCGCGGCATCCTCTTGTCCGTGCTTACCGCGAGCGTCGATGATCTCGTCGTAGCGCTGCATCACGGCGTTGTGCGCCCGAACGAGCTCTTCGACGTCGTCACGGAGCGCCGGCAAGTACAAAGCGGCCACGACCTTCAGCTCAAGCAACGCCTTCGTTGGTGCCGTGAGCGCGTCCAAGCTCTGCGCGTCGGCCCTCCCCTTCGTCAGCAGGCCGACGCCGACCGCCCGCGCGAGGTCGTTGGAGTACCTCGAGCACAACGTCATCGCCTGCTCCAGATGAGATAGACGCTCCTTGCGGATCGTCTCCTTCTGCGTCGCCCACGTGGTGTACGCGGTCGTGGACAGCGAAGCGAACAGTCCGAGCAGGCTGCCCACCACGACCGGGATCAGGACCACTCTCAGTCCCTTGGACGTGGGTTCATCATTCTTGATCATCATTCGACCTTCAGGACAAGATCTCGGGCGGGGGGTTGCCGCGGCGGCCCATTACATGCGCAAGGTGAACTACTGAAAGTCTATGGCGAGAAGGGCTCGGTTTTGACACTGATTCTTCCCTGGTCTCAGGCCGGCAGCGAATCCCGATTGCAGTCCTCGGACCGCTGCCAGCTACCGCCACTTCTGCAGCTCGAAATCCGTAGTACCGGCCGTTGATAGCTCGTCTCCGAGGTTGAGGCTTTAGCGACCAGGCGCGACAGGCAACGG
>Ga0207677_10001151_pt1 | contig 14443 bp, 12 predicted proteins | sample KBSMisM42_FD_184311 | JGI IMG/M metagenome (GOLD analysis project Ga0207677, IMG submission 184311) | Miscanthus rhizosphere microbial communities from Kellogg Biological Station, Michigan, USA - KBS Miscanthus M4-2 (SPAdes) (version 2) | ecosystem: Host-associated > Plants > Roots >...
CCTCTGGTCCCCCACCCCACCCAAAACCCAAGCCGCCTGATTCGATCTCGCATGCGGCTCGTTCTTCGGGCAGGACTTCCAGCTTGCTGAAAAACTCCCAGTTCATCGCGGTTTTGAAAGGGCACGGATTTATCCGTGCCGCCAAGTGGCGCAATGAGCGCGGCTTTAGCCGCTGAGGGATGGTTTCGCGAACTTTCGCCCTTAACAGCTTTCTTCAGCAAGCTCTTTAGTCGTGCCGCAGCGTCACCTCTGCGGCTGTCATCAACTCCACCTCTCCCACATGCTGTCATCCTGAGCGCACGGGGCCCCAGACGTTTTCTTCGAGGGGTCCCCAAAGAGGCGCCGTCGCTCTTTGGGGCAGAGTCTGGGGGTGGTAAGCGAAGGATCTGATTCTCACCAACAGTCCGCGAACCCGTGTCAGACTAAGTACTTCATTTTCTATTAGGTACGGCTAAGTCCTATGATATTAACTGCAAGAAACGAGAAAATAATTCCCTGCCATTCTGGTGGGGCGGCCGGGTGAGTTAAGTATCATGTTTTCTATTACGTACAGATAACTCATTTAGAATCTATTAAGTACAGAAAACCGGGGGAAATAGACGGGGGAGTACACAGTTCCGGTCCGAAAAGCCTTCCAAACCTGCTCACAAGTCGTTTCGCATGTATTACGTGCAAAAAACTACCGGGGGGAGGGGGGCTACTCAGAGCCTGCTTCCTCGCGGACCCGAATGCTTTCTCCCACGCCAATGTATCCCTTGCGCCGGAACCAGTCCTCCATGGCCGGCTGCAGCCGATCCAGCGGAACCCTCTTCCCAGCCTCCATCAGTCCGTCAGCGAGGGGAAGCGTGTCGTCGAAAATTGCATCATTCGTGAAATTTCGCATAGCGAAGTTGTCGATCCACTTCTGTGGACAAGGGTGAACCACCCCTTCCAAATCGATCCGCAGAATGGCCAGCTTTCTCGCAAACATTACTTCTTCCCCGCTCCAACCTTCGCTTCTTTCTCCTCCCGCGCATCGACTCTGAATCGCTTGTAGTCGTAGTCGCGTTCCCTGAATCGCTGCCGCAGGCTCTTCAGCAACAGCACCCGCGCCTGCATCGTTCCCTCGGCTCCCGTCGGAAGCCAGATCTCCCCATTCACCTTCGCCTGATCGAACCGGAAATTCGATCCCTTCTGCACCGTCGCCAGGATCCCGCCCACCATCCTGAAATTCTCGATGAAGCTCACTTCCACGTGTGCCACCTGCCGGTCCGCCTCGTTAATCCAGATTGTTCCTTGCAGCTTCTTCGACGCATCCTCCGCGAACCCATGCGTCTTCGCATCTTTCCGGCCAACAAAATCAAACACAATCGTCGGATCGCCGCGGTATAGCTCCCGCCGCTCGTTGCGGACGTCCATGATCTCCAGCAACCGGCTGACACTGATGCTCGGCCCCTCGAGCGGCTTGTCCCGCGCGGTCTTCTCCGCCTTCTCCACCAGCTTCGTAACCCGTTCCGTCTCCTTCCGCTGCGCCTTCTCATCCAGCGGCTGGTCATTCTGTTTCACTTTTCTCTCGATCACGTGCCCATTCACAAAGAAGTCTTCGTACTCCGTGCTCTCCGTCTTCTTCACCTGCCCGTTCGCATCCACATCCTGCACCACCTGGTATGACGTGTACGTATAGTTCTCGCGAACCTGGTCGAGCTTCTTCTGATGCTCCTGCACCTCGCGCATCAGTTCGCGAATGTCCGGCAACGGCGCCTGCCCGGCTGTCTGCTGACAGACCGCGCCCTGCACCGACATCACGCAAACAATCCCGGCGACGAATCGAAAAAGATGATTACAACCGTGCATGGAGGAGATTGGCCCTTGGTGACAGACGTTTCGAAGTCACACGTACTAAAGAAGGTACCCTGCTGTTACTTACTAGAATGGTCGCACAAAAACGCGCTCAGCGATTGCCCCTCGCGTTATGATTGCTTACCAGTAAGAGTAGAAGCCACGCGCGCAAACCGGCGCATCAGGAGATGAACCCAGCATGTTTCGGGCGCTTATCCATTGGGTCCTGAGCTCCATCGCAGTCGTCGTTACAGCTCAGTTAGTCCCTGGATTCTACGTCAACGACGTTCGTTCCGCGATGCTCGCTGCAGTTGTGATTGGCGCACTCAATGCGACCATTGGCGCCATAATGAAGGTCGTCACTTTCCCCTTCGCCGTCCTCACCTTCGGCCTGTTTCTGATCGTGATCAACGCATCAATGATCCTGCTTGCTTCAAAGATGGTGAGTGGACTCAATGTCTACGGATGGGTCCCGGCTTTCTGGGCCGCGGTTGTTCTCGCAGTTTTAGGCATGCTTATCCGCTCCATCATGAAGGACGAATAGCTCCTGCCTCTTAAACCGTGTCGGTGAATCGCAAGTTGTGTTGACGTTTTGCTGAGTCTGTCCCCGTTCATCCCTGCCTCATATTCGATGAGCGAGTTAGATGAACCCTCTGTCGCAGGACAGGATCCCCAACAGATCTGATAACGAGAGACCGATTCACTCTATGACGTTCCGCTGCTTCTCGGAGCCCGGGGCGTTTTCGTGTCCCTTTCCGCTCGTCGCTGCATGCTTCGGACTCTGAGGAACCTTACTTGCCCGTTGCTTTTGCTTCTCTGTCAAAGGAGCAGTCACTACCGGCCCTTCCACCGTCTGGGGAACATGCATGGCACCCGCTGCGCTGAACCGACCCGCCCCATTCGGCAACTGCGGTTCAACCAACGCAGATGGCACTGGCGCAACCCGGATATGTGAGTAGACTCCCCAGCCTCCGCCAGCGACCGCCAGCACGATCGCTGCAGCCGCGGCCGTGCGCATCCCGGTGCTGTGCATCCACCCATCCGCTGATGCAAACGGCCAGGAAATGACCATCCCGCGTCGTGCCGAGGAACGCAGCCCAGCCTTCACGCGATCTTCCAATCCGGCTCGCGCAGGCAGCGTCGCTATCATCCGCAAAGTCTCTTCCGCCGCGAGCGCGCCGGCATTCCGGTCAAATCGATCTTCTGTTGATGGGTTCATGTTGCACTCCTCTTGTGCTGGAGCAGCTCAGCCAGTAAATTCCTCGCCCGAAAAAGCCGGGACCGCACGCTAGACTCGGTCACTCCGAGAACAGCCGCGATCTCCACACTTGAAAGCTCTTCGAACGCCGACAGCAGCATCACCTCGCGCTCACGTGCCGGCAGCTTCTCGACACACCCCAGCACCCGCGCATGATGTTGCAATGCGGACGCTCTCTGCTCCGCGCTCAGTCCCATTGCGGGCAGAACCCGCGCCAGGTCGGCAATGTCATCTGTTTCAGGACGTGTCTTCGCGCGCCGTTTCCGGTCCAGCACGATATTCCAAACAATGCGGACCAGCCACACACGATGATCGCGAATCTCACCCAGCGTCTCGCGATGCCGCAGCACGCGCAGAAACGCCTCCTGCACGGCATCTTCCGCATCCTGCTGGTTGCGTAAAACAGAGAAGGCTACGCGATACAGAGTGCTCGCGTACTGGTCGACCAGCGCCGCCAGTGCTGCTTCCTCCGCGTGCTGGCGGGCCTCGTCATGCACAGCGCTCTCGACGATCTCCATCCAACCTGGAACTAGTATCTGGCTGGCGCTCATACAGACACCAGACGCAGTCAAACAAGAAAATGCTCAAAATCCGCAAACCGGCAGCCCAGCCCATCCGGGCCGTCTTCGACCAAGCCCGGCCTATTCAGCTTTGGGCTCTCATTCTGCGCGTTTTACTTGTTCCCCGACAGCTTCTGCGCTGCAATCGATCCGGCCGCCCCATCTTTGTCCGAATCCTTCAGCTTCGCCCACAACGCCTTCGCCTGGGCCTGTTTGCCCGTCGCGTCATACAGATCTGCCAGGTCCAGCTGCGCCACCCCGGCCGTCACGGTTTCAGATGGCTTCGCAATAATCTCGTTGTAGAGATCGATGGCCTGTTGATCGCGTCCGGTCTGGTGATAGATCGATGCCAGCGCCACCTTTGCCAGGTTCGCGAGGTTCCGATTCCAAGAGCCGGCCACCTTCTTCAGGTCGCCCTCTGCCGCTGCCGTCTGACCCAGTTCCTGCTCGGTCACACCCTGGAAGTACCGAGCCTTCGAACCCTCTGTCAGCCACCCGTACTTATCCGCAACCGCCTTGAACTGTTGATTCGCCGCCTTCGCACGATCGGACACGGTCGCGTAAGTTCCAGATTCAGCGGGGACGTTCGGCAATGCAAGCGGTGCCGTGTAAATATCCAGTGCCTGCCCAAGGGCCTGCTCCGCCGCGCTCTCCTGCATGTTCCAGAAAACCAAAAACCCAATTCCCACAACCAGGACCACTCCGGCACCGATTGCCCACCGAACCACATTGGTGCGATGTCCGCTGAGCCAGGTAACGCTGGTTTTTGTGGCCTGGGCAAATTTGTCGCCCTTTAAGGCATGACGTGTCTGTGTATCCACTTGTTTCTTTGTCCTTCTCTACGATCAACTTGCAGGCGGGTCCGTACAGGCGGGGCACTGCCATTGCAACCCTACTAGTCTAACAGTGGCCGAAGAACGCAGTCCACCAGACGTGCCGCCCGTCCTTGCCCTCAAACCACCCAGGCGATAGGCTAATCACATGTACGAAGACTTCCACGTGACCGACCGCTGGACCGGCGAAGACCTCCATTGCCAGTGGAGGGCAAACATTGTAGCCATCGCCACCCGCCACGCCGACGCCGTCGATATCCGCTTCGACGTCAATGGTCGCCCGATGTCGATTGCCCTTCCCTGCACAGCCTGGGTCGAACAAAAGAAGCGCTCGGGGAAAGTCATCACCGATCGTATCGCCGTTCAGATTGCCGGCCGACACCTCAAGCAGTTGATTGAAGAAGGTTACGATGCGGCTCGCGAGATGTACACCGTCTCCCTCGACGAAACCCTTGCCCACCTCGACAGCATAGTCGCCGAAGGTAAGCAGCTCGGCGGCCTCCCCGCCCTCCCCGTCGGCATCGAAGCCACCGGCTGAGCAGCTACTTCCGCGCCACCTTCAGCACGGCATAGAACGCGGGCTTCGGCTTGCCCTGGCGATCAAACAGCAGCGGATACGATGTCCTGCCGCGAACCGGCCAGTTGTTCAGCCACGACGTCTTGTCTGTGGTGCCCCAGAACGTGACGCGGTTCAGCACGTCGCGGTGTTTCCAGAACACAGCGAACAGATCGGCGTAACGCTTGGTCAGTTGTTGCTGAACTTCACGCGGCAATCCTTTCGAATATGGATTCAGCTTTGCGTTCTCTTGAATCTTCACGCCGACATCGGCCGTCTGGCCCGACGCGGCAGGCAGCACATCGATGTCGAGTTCCGTGATCGCCACTTTCACTCCGGCAGCCGACAACTCCTCAATCGCGGCCTCTTCGTCGGCGGCGGTGCCGGTTGAAAGATGCAGGTGCGCCTGGCTGCCAACTACCGCAATGGGAACTCCCGCTGCCTTGAGCTTCTTCACCAACTCGATGGCGCCTTTGCGCTTGGCCGAATTCTCAAGGTTGTAGTCGTTGTAGTTCAGTTGCGCGGCAGGGTCAGCCTCGTGCGCATACTGGAAAGCCTTGACGACGTAATCGTCGCCAATGATCTTCTGCCACTGTGATTGCCGCATCGTGCCGTCTTCATTCAAAGCCTCGTTCACCACATCCCAGCTTTGAACTTTGCCCTTGTAGCGCCCCACCACCGTCTGGATATGGTCGTGCAGGCGCTGTAGCAAGGCATCACGAGTAAGCGGATTGCCTTTGTCGTCTTTGAACACCCAAGCCGGCGTCTGCGAGTGCCAGCACAGGTTATGGCCGACGATGAACATGCGGTGCTGCTGGCCGAATTCAACGTATTTGTCAGCGACGGAGAAATTGTAAGCGTCAGTTCGTGGGTGAATAACCTCCCACTTCATCACGTTCTCGGGCGTGATGGAGTTGAATTGCTCGACGATCAGTGCGTCGCCATCTGCATCTGCTCCTGTGATCTGGCTCGAATTGACCGCCACGCCAACATAGAACGCGTCTTCGAACGTGTCCTTGAGCGTTGCAGAAGCCGAGGTCTGGGCAAGGGTATATAGCGCCGATAAAACTACCCCAAATGCAAGGGGAATGACAGGCTGCATGCGCATGGTTCTCTCCGGAATGTGTCTTCGTGATGATCCGATCAGCATTCAACGAGGGATCCTTTATCTAATCCCTAATCCTTGTCCCCTTGCTCCCTGCCCTTTTTTTCCCTGCCTCACTCGTGCCTCAACGCATCCATCGGCTGCACCGCCGCCGCTCTCCGCGCCGGTATCCACGTCGCCGCCAATGCCACCGTCATCAGCACGGCTATGCCAGCCACAATCGTCGTCGGATCATTTGGTTTCACGCCGTACAGCATCGACTGCACCAGCCGCGTACATGCCAGCGCTCCCCCGACTCCCACAGCAATCCCCGCCAGCGTCAACCACGTGCTCTCGCGCAGGATCATCTTTCGTACCTGCCCCGGCTGCGCACCCAAAGCCAATCTGATGCCGATCTCGTTCGTCCTCTGCGCAACCGAATACGCCATGATCCCGTAAATCCCCACACAGGCCAACGCCAGCGCCAACACACCAAACCCCGACGTAAGCGCTGCCAGAGCCCTCTCGATTTGCAGCGTTGCATCGATCTGCTCACGCTGCGTCCTGAGATTCGTCACCGGCAAATCACGATCGATCCCTTGAACCGTACTTCGCAATACGGGAACCAGCGAAGCCGTGCTCATCGCTGTCCGCAATTCATACGTCATCCCGTGCACCTCCTTCTGTTGCACATAGGGCAGAAAGAACTGGGCAGGCGGACCCTCGCGGAGCGTGTAGTAGTAGGTATCCGCGCAGATGCCGACAATCCGTATCAGATCGGCCTTCTCGTCGCGGTCATCGCGGAACATCCGTCCGATTGGATTCACACCTGGGAATCGCTTCTTCGCCAGCGCTTCGTTAATCACCGCAACCTTGGGCGAGGTCGCCGTATCCTGCGAATTGAACCCTCGGCCACTCAGCATCCTGATTCCCAGTGTCGGGAAGAAATCGTTGCCAACAACATTGATGTCCTCTGCCGTATGTTTTCCTTCCACGAATTTCTCCCCATCCGGCAGAAAATCTGAATTGCTCATCGAGTCCCCAAGATAAGCCGTCGCCGCCGGCGTCGCATGCTGCACGCCCGGCAGCGATCCGATCCTCTTCTCAAGTTCCGCGTGCAGAGCAACGTCCTTGCCCCTTGGATACCGCGCTGCAGGCGGATTAATGTCGAACAGCACCAGGTGCTCCGTATTGAATCCCACATCCTGCGAATTCAGCGCCGTGAGCGTCCGCAGGAAAAGTCCCGCACCCACCACCAGCATCGTCGAAAGCGCTACCTGCAATCCCACGAGCGCTTTCCCGCTCATTCCCCTCCGGCGCCGCGTCGTCGTCTGCGCCGCCTCTTTCAAACTGCTTGAGACCTCGGTCCTCGCGGCAAACCATGCCGGCGCCAATCCAAACAGAACTCCCGTCGTCAAAATGATCACCGTGGTGCAGGCAAAGACAGTCCAGTCAAATGAGACTCGGAGGCTCGCATCATCCCACGCGTTCGTCAGCAGGCTTGGCAGGGCGTTGCGGCAAAAATATCCCAGTAGCAAACCTCCGCAACCGCCCAGCGTCGCGAGCAGCAGGCTCTCCGTCAGCAACTGCCGCACCACGCGCACGCGCCCTGCTCCCAGGGCCATCCGCACGCTCATCTCGCGCTGCCTCTGCGCTCCGCGTGCCAGCAGTAGATTCGCGATATTCGCGCACGCCAGAAGCAACACAAGCCCCGTCAGCCCGAGCAGAACGAACATCGGCTTTTTGAACATCCGGTCCGCCCAGTGCAGGCCTCGACTTCCATCCGCCAGCTGCAGCCGGGGAATCGTATCGCCGCTCTTCACCGTAGACAGCGCTCGCACGGCTGCCTCGAACTGCACACGCAGGCCTTGCAGCGCTTCGCTCTCGGGCACTCCGGGCTTCACCCGGCCAACTACGTTCAGCCACCAGAAATCAGGATTGACCAGGTCCGATCCCTTCTCCCTCTGCACTGTCAGCAGAGGCTCCAGGCTGATCGGCACAAACAGATCAGGTGACTCCAGCACATTCTTCGCACCCGTGAAGCGCGGCGGATTTACACCCACGATCGTGAGCTTCGCCTGGTTCAAAGTGATCGTCTGTCCCAGCGCATCAGGCGACCGTCCAAACTCCTTGCTCCACAGCGCATCGCTGATCACCGCCACGTTGCCGGAACCTTGTGTCGCATCGTCTGATGGCTGAACAGCTCGTCCGATTTGCGGACGAACTCCCAGCGTCTCGTAGTAATTCCCCGTCACCTCCGCCACCGTCACCCTGCGCGCTGCTCCCCGCACCGTGGCGTTCATGCCATCTTCCTTGAAACCTGCAAGGCTCTCCATTCCCGCAGGATGCAAGCTCATCTCGTGGTAGACCGGATACGCAAACACGCTGCTCGTCTGGGTACCATCGGCAAGGTTGTCGAAATCTCCCCACGAATTGTGCGCAACTACCTTGTCATCTCCTATCCAGCGCAGCATCTTCAACTCGTCGGGATGCGGAATCTGCAGGTGGTCGTAGAGAAGCACTTTCGCAACCGAAAAGATGGCAGTGTTCGCCCCGATCGCCAGCGCCAGGGACCCCGCTGCGATCGCCGTGAACCCCGGGCTCTTCCGCAAAATCCGCACCGCATACCGCAAATCCGCACCAAGCTCATCCGCCCAGCGCAATCCCAGCGACGCCCGCATCTCCTCTTTGTGCGTCAAAGAAGCTCCCAGCGCGACCCGTGCTTTTCGTGCGGCCTCTTGCGGCGTCTGTCCCGCGCGAATCAGATCCGCCGTCAGCGCCTCCAGATGAAACTCGAGCTCCGAATCCATCTCCCGTTCCACTCGACTGCGGTACCTCACAGCGCGCATCCACGACCGCAACTCCGCGCCCTTACGCCCCAGCCAGCTCTGCCCGCTCATAAGCTCTCCGGCGTCGTACGAAGAATCCCCGCAATAATTCCTGCCATCCGGTTCCACTTCTCCATTTCCGCTTCCAGGCGCTTCCGACCGGCCGTCGTCAGCCGGTAGTACTTCGCGCGCCGATTGTTCTCGCTGTCGCCCCACTCGCTCGCGATCACCCCCTGGTGCTCCAGCCTGTAAAGCGCCGGATATAACGACCCCTGCTGAATCACCAGTTCCTCACCCGAGATCTGCTGGATTCGCAACAGCACCCCATACCCGTGCAACGGCCCCAGGGACACCGCCTTCAAAATCAGCAGGTCCAGCGTCCCCTGCATCAACTCCGTTTGCTTGTCCTCTGACTTGACGACCATACACTTCTCTCCTCGACGATCTAGGAAAGAAGCCTACAGGTATTCTCCTAGAGCGTCAAGGAGAACATGTTCGGCTCAAGATCAACCCCTACGCCCAACCCGCAATGCCGCATCCTATTTCCAGCTGTATCGATGCCGGGAAAACTTGTAGTCGTTAGCTGGTCTTGCGGTGTATTCTCCCTTGCTGCAGAAGGATCCGCTTCAAACCCGTCCCCCAAACAGTTTCGCGTCCAATCGGCTTCGCAGTTCCATTTCAATAAGGAGGAACAAAAACATGGGTCATGGATTGATTGCCTGGATCATCATCGGACTTATCGCTGGCTGGCTCACTGGAAAGCTCATGAAAGGATCCGGCTTCGGATTCTTCATGGACATGATCGTCGGCCTCGTCGGCGCGCTCGTCGGCGGATTCATCTCCAGCCATCTCGGCTTCGGCGGCGTGGGCGAACACGGGCTCATCATCAGCATCGTCATCGCGGTTATCGGAGCAGTCATCCTGACCGTAATCCTGCGCCTCATCACCGGCAACCGATCAGCCAATCTCTAACAGATCTAGTCGACTGATATCCCGCTCATCGCGAGATTCTTTCGCGATGAGCGGGCTCGCTGGGTGCCCCGTCCTAACTCTGTTAGGGCGGGACAATCATCTCGCAGCCATCACCGAGCTTCTTTCCCGTTCTGCTCCTTCAGCCACTGATACAGCGGCGCAAAGTAGTCCAGCATCGGCTGCGCATCCAGATGATCCGTTCCTGTCATCTCCTTCAGCGTCTCCTGCCACGGCTTCGATTGCCCCGTTTCCAGCATTCTCGCGAGCTTTTCACCCGCGGCTTTCGATCCATAGAAACTGCACCGGTTCAGCGGCCCTTTATACCCGCTCGCATCGCACATCGCCTTGTAGAACTGGAACTGGTAAATTCGCGCCAGGAAATACCGCGCATACGGCACATTCGTCGGAACATGATTCTTCGCGCCAGCATCAAAATCCGCTTCCGTCCGCTCCACCGGCGGCGCCACGCCCTGGTACTTCTCCCGGAGCGTCCACCACGCTTTGTTGTAATCGCCCGGCTTGATCTCGCCTGAAAATACCTCCCACCGCCACTTATCCAGCGCCAGCCCAAACGGTAGAAACGCAACCTTGTCCAGCGCGGTCCGCAACTGCAGTGGAATATCTGCCTCCGCCGGCGGCTCCGTATCCGTCAGCCCCAGTGTCTTCAGATAAGCCGGCGTAATCGACAGCGCGATTGCATCCCCGATCGCCTCATGGAACCCATCGTTCGCGCCATTCCGAAACAGGTACGGCTGCTTGTTGTAAGCCCTTTGGTAGAAGTTGTGCCCCAGTTCGTGATGCACCGTCGTAAAGTAATCCGCATTCACCTCAATGCACATCTTCACGCGCAGATCATTCTCCCCGTCTAGATCCCATGCCGACGCATGACACACGACCTCCCGATCCCGCGGATGCACAAACAGCGAGCGCTCCCAGAACGTCGCTGGCAGCGGCGCAAATCCCAGCGACTTGAAGAAATCTTCGCCGTAATGCACCATGTCGCGACCCGCCGCCAGGCTCGCCGCATGTCCCGCATCCGACGTCAGATCCATCCCCTCTTTGAACGCCGGCGCCGCTGCCGGGTCTTTTTCCGCAATCTGCTTCTTCAACGCTGCTTCCAGATCCACAGGCTTGAATTGCGCCAGCTTCGGATCGGTTGGCGCAACGATGTCGTAGATGTTTCCCCACTCCTGAGCCCACATGTTGCCCAGCAGCTGCGCCGGAATCCTTCCATCCGCACGCTCCGCCGCCTTTCCGTACTTCGCAATCAACCGGCTCCGCACGTACTTGTGCAACTCGCGATAGAGCGGCTCAAGCTGCGCCCACGCCCGATCCACCTCAGCCGAAAACTGCGCCGGCGTCATGTCGTATCCCGCACGCCACAGCTCACCCGTATCGTGATACCCCAGTTCTTTCGCGCCCATATTCTGCAGCTCGATGAACCGCGCATACTTCTCGCGCATCGGCGCGCCCACCGCATGCCATCCCACCCAAAGCCGCGTCAACTCTTCCGGATCTGTCGAGTGCGCCATAATGTTCGAGATCGCATCAATCCCCAGGCACTTCCCCTCTTGCGGACAATACTTTCCCTTGCCATACATCCCCGTCAGCTGCGCCGCAAGCTGCGTCTGCTCCTCCAGCAGATTCGGTTCCTTCGGCGCTGCCGGAGTATTTAACTGCAGCAGCATCATCTCCCGCCGCAGATCCGCCGGCAGCGTCACTCTATCCCACCGATGACTCTCCGCCGCCAGCTCCAGCATCCGCGCCGTGTACTGTCCGTTGATCAGCGCCGTCGTCGACTCTGTGTCGTCCGTGATATCCGTCTTTGCGGTCCACTCAGCGCGCGAATCCTGGGTCGACAACTTCAGCAGCTCCGCATTTACACGATCAAGAAACGCCTTCGCTCCGGCCTCAGTCGCAGGTTGTTTAACCGCAGACCCTTGCCCCAAAACCGCCCCGCTCGCGGCCACAAAAAACACAAGTACTGACGCAACATATCCACGCATGTCCGGCAGTATAAAAGTTCCGCCCTGCTCCAGACAGTGACCACGCCCCGCTCATCCTCCCTCGACCGCATCTCACCCCAAAAACCCGCTCCTTACTTCCTTCTGTATGAGAAACTTGCCCAAAGATGCGCGAATTCCACCCGCATTCCAAACCAGCATTCGCACCACCCGCGAGGTAATCCTTGAGCCTGCTTCGAGACCTGCAATTCTCCATACGCCAGTTGCGCCGCGCCAAAGTCTTCGCCGCCGTCGCAATCCTCACCCTCGCTCTCGGCATCGGATGCAACACCGCAATCTTCAGCGTCTTCTACTCCGTCCTCCTCCGCCCTCTTTCCTTCCACGATGCTGATCGAGTCGTCCTCGTCTCCGAACGCGCCAAGCAGTTCCCCATCCTCTCCGTCTCCTGGCAGAACCTCCGCGACTGGGAAACCCAGAGCACCTCCTTTGAAGAATTCGGCGCTGCCCGCGTCTTCACCATGGCCCTCACCGGCAACGAAGAACCCGAACAGGTTCCCAGCGAAATGATCAGCGGCAACCTCCTCCATCTGCTCGGAGTCAACGTCGCTGCAGGCCGCGGAATCTCGCCCTCTGACGACCAGCCCTCATCTTCCGCCGTCGCACTCCTCGGCTACGGCCTCTGGCAGCGCAAGTACTCGGGCTCTGCGGACATCCTCGGCAAATCCATCACCCTCGACCGCCAGTCCTACACCGTCATCGGCATCCTGCCCAAAGGCTACGAACTCCTTAATCAAGTACCCGACATCGTCATCGCCATGGGTCCCTGGGCCGCCAAGCTTCCCGACGATCGCTCCTGGCACCCTGGCATCTTTGCCATCGCCCGCCTCAAATCTAATGTCGCCCTCGCCAACGCACGCGCCGAGATGAGCACCATCGCCCATCGACTCTACGAGAAGTACCCCAACGACAACATCGCCCTCGACGCCGTCGTCAACCCGATGCACGAGCAGCTCGTCAGCCAGGCTCGTCCCGCGCTCCTCACGCTTCTCGGCGCCGTCATCTTCGTTCTGCTCATCGCCTGTGGCAACATCGCCAACCTCATGCTCACCCGCGCCACCGCACGCCGCCGCGAGCTATCCATCCGCATCTCCCTCGGCGCGTCTGACTGGCAGATAATTCGCCAGCTCATCATCGAAGGCCTTCTGCTCTCATTGATGGGCGCAGTCGCGGGCATCGCTCTCGCCTACGCGCTCCTGCCTTCTCTCATCCGCCTCGCCGGAACATCCCTGCCCGCGAACGCGGACGTCCGCATCGACATCCACGTCCTGCTCTTCACCGCCATCCTCTCAATCTGTGCCGGAGTCTTCTTCGGAGTCGCTCCCGCTGGACACGTCCGGATCACCGACCTCCGCGCCATCCTCAACGAATCCGAACGCGCCGGTGTCGGCAAGCAGGCCCGCACCCTTCGCAACATCCTCGTCGTCTCTGAAATCTCTCTCGCCCTTCTCCTTCTCATGGGCGCAGGGCTCTTCGTGCGCAGCCTAAGTCGCCTCTCTGCCGTCAGCCTCGGCTTCTCCGACGATCACATCCTTGTCGCCGACCTCCAGGTCCCGCCTCCCTCCGCCGCGCCCGCCGACGCCCATCGCAACATGGATTTCTACGACTACACTCTCCGCGAACTCCACTCCCTTCCCGGTGTTCGTTCCGTTGCTGCAGCCTCCACGCTCCCCGTAAGCGGCCAGGGCGCCGTCATTCACTTCAACATTCAGGGCCGCCCGCCGCGCAACGGCTCCGAATACATCATGGCCAACTACCGCACCATCAGTTCCGAATACTTCCAGACCCTTCGCATTCCTCTCCTCCAGGGTCGCTGGATCGAGAGCACCGATCGCGAAAACACCCCGCCCATCGTCGTCATCAACGAGGCCATGGTCAAAACCTACTTCCCCAATGAAAATCCAATCGGCAAGAAGATGCAGATCGGCGCCACACCCGACAACACTGTTCCCTGGATGTTGATCGTTGGCGTCGTCGGCAACGTGAAGCAGTCTCTCGTCGCCGACATGCCCACCGAGTTCTACGTTCCCTACCGCCAGGCCAACGAAGTCCTACCCGTCCGCACCATGTCCGTCGTCCTTCGCACCGAGGTCGATCCGCGCGCGCTCATTCCCGACCTCCGCGCCACCGTGCATCGCGTCAATCCCAATCAGCCCGTCGTCAAAGTCCGCACCATGGAAGACAACGTTGCGCAGAACTTCTCCCAGCCGCGCTTCCGCACTCTTCTCCTGGTTGTCTTCGCAGGAATCGCACTGCTCATCGCCGCCGTCGGCGTTTACGGAGTCATGGCCTACGCCACCGTCCAGCGCGCCGGAGAGATGGCCATCCGCATGGCCCTCGGCTGCAGCGTCGAGAAAGTCTTCATGCTCGTCGTCACCGACGGCCTCCGCCTCACCCTCATCGGCATCGTCATCGGAACCGCCTTCGGTCTCGCTCTAAGCCGCTGGCTCAAATCGCTCCTCTTCGGAGTCTCCGCCACCGACGCCCTCACCCTCACCGGCTCCATCTTCGTA
>Ga0207677_10001153_pt1 | contig 14430 bp, 11 predicted proteins | sample KBSMisM42_FD_184311 | JGI IMG/M metagenome (GOLD analysis project Ga0207677, IMG submission 184311) | Miscanthus rhizosphere microbial communities from Kellogg Biological Station, Michigan, USA - KBS Miscanthus M4-2 (SPAdes) (version 2) | ecosystem: Host-associated > Plants > Roots >...
GCGCGAACGGCTTCGACGCGCTCGACGAAGCGCGAAGGCGCGACGAGCGGGACGGACAGCGCGCTCGCCAGATCGGCTATCGTGGCCGGAGCGCGATTCGCGACGTGGCGCACGCGAGCATCCGCCGTGGCGACGAAATGCGCGATCGCGGTGGCCGCGAAATCCAGCGGCGTGACGTCGAACGCGAGCGCGAGATCGTTCGGCAGGCACTCGGCCAGCATCGCGGCGCGCGCGAAGGCGCCGAACAAGTCGCCCGAACGGGCCGGAAGAACGAGGCCCAACCGGATGATGCTCGCGTCGCGCGGAAGAATGCGTTCAGCGGCCCACTTCGATTGGGCGTAGCCGCCATGGAGGACGCGCGCGGCGCGCAGGTCGTCGTCCTCGCGAAACGTTCGATCCGATCGCGCGAGATCCGACGACGCGAAGACGGAGAGCGTGGAAACGTGGTGCATGCGCATCGACCCGGCACCCGCGAAATCGCACGCGTGCGTGGTGCCGACGACGTTCGTGCTTCGGAGCGTCGCGAACGTGGACGTGAGGCGCAAATCGGCAGCCGCGTGCACGATCGCGTCGTGCTCCTTGGCGAGCGCTTCGAAGCGGGTACCCAGGCCGAAACGCTCGAGCGCGACGTCACCCGACACGGCGCGAACGCTCGAAGGCACACCCGAGGACGCGAGACGCGCGAACGCTTCGGCGTCGCCCTTCGCGCGGACGAGGCACGTGACGGCGAGACCGCGTTGCACGAGCGCGCGCACGAGCGTCGGTCCGAGCGTTCCCGTCGCGCCCGTCACGAAGACGGCGCGCGGCGCGCCATCGCGTATCGTCCACGATCGGCGGACGAGCGGCGCGACGTCGTCGTCGAGCTCTAGGGCGCTCATGCCACGCACCTCGCGGCTTTCGGCGATCCGTCGCGGTGTGCGTGCCGACACGATCGTCTCGGGCGACAGAACGATGCCACGTGCGTCCGCTGCAGCGCATGCGGCGAGTGACGCGAGCGAATCACCGCCGGCGCGCACGAAGTCTTCATCCGCTCCGAGCGGCCCACGTCCGAGCGCGCGACCGAGCGCGGCGCCGATCTCCGCCGTCATCGCGTCCGCCGGCTCGTTCGATGAAGATGTGTCATGCATCGCGAGCGCGGCGAAGTCGACCTTTCCGGTCGGCGTTCGTGGAAGCGCATCCACGGCGACGAAGCTCGGCGGCACGAGCCACTTCGGGACCTTCGCGGCGAGCGTGTCGCGAATCGCGTCGAGCTCTCCGCGCGCCACGACGAACGCTCGAAGCCCGTGCGTCGCGACCACCGCGACGTCCATGACACGATCGTCCTCACGCAGGCGTGCTTCGATTTCTTCGGGCTCGACGCGCACGCCGCCGACCTTCACCTGGCGATCGACGCGCCCGATCCACTCGAGCTCGCCGTCCTCACGTGTGCGCACTTGATCACCCGTGCGATAGAAACGCGTGCCCTCGCGCGAAACGAAGCGCTCCGCGGTCAGCTTCGAATCGGCTGCATACCCGCGCGCGAGGCACAGACCTCCGATGAGGAGCTCGCCGTCCTCGACGCGATACGCGACGTGTTGGAGTGGTTTGCCGAGGCGCGCGCGGTGCAGCTCGCCGGGGCGACACACGACGAGGCTCGTACAGACGGTGGCCTCCGTCGGGCCGTAGACGTTCACGAGGCGGACCTGACGTGCGACGCGATCGACGACCTGATCGGCGCACGGCTCGCCGCCGATCACGATCGTGCGGAGCGTGCTCGGCAAGGCGCCACTCGAGAGCGAAAGGAGCGACGGCGGGAGATCGGCGTGCGTGACGCGCTCGCGATCGACCCACTCGAAGAGCTCGCGCGGTGGACCGAGCTTGCCTGGCACGATCGTCGCGCCCGAGACGAGCGCCGTGAAGACATCGGAGACGGACGCGTCGAAGAGCGGCGAAAGAACCCACGCGGCACGCGCCGTTTCGCCCAGCGCGAAGGCCTCGATCTGCGCGTCGAGCATCGGAAGGAGGCCGGCGTGCGTCACGAGGACGCCCTTCGGCGTGCCTGTCGTCCCCGACGTGAAGACGACGTACGCGAGATCTTCCGGCGCGTTTTGCGCGATCTCGAAGGACTCGGGCACCTGCGCGCTGGCGATGATCTCGTCGTCGATGACGAGGCGGACACCCGCGTCGCGCATCATCCGATCCGCGCGCGCCTTCGGCACGTCGGACGTGATCACGAGGAACGCGGCGCCCGCGTAGAGCACGCCGCACATGCCGAGCACGATCGCGGCGCGGTCGTCGCTGCGCACGACGACGACGGAGTCTCGCGTCGCGCCCGCTCCGCGCACGTGAGATGCGATCGCGCGGGCGCGAGCGTCGAGCTCGCCGTACGTGACGCGTCTCGGCGCGTCGATCGCGACGTGCTCGGGCGCGGCGAACGCACGCTCGCGGATGCGATGGGTCGTCGTCATGACGGCAGGCCTCGCATGTAGTCGCCGACCGCGCTTCCTTTCGAAGCGTTGTCGCCATCGGGCGCGCCTTCGCGATCGCCGAGATCCACGAAGCGCACGTCCACCGAGAGACGCGTCCGCTTCGTTTCGTTCGGCGTCGTTGCGTGGAGATGCGCAGCAGAGAACGCGACCACCTCGCCTGCCCTCGCGCGTACGTGAAATGCGCTGCCGGGTGGCGGCATGACGAGCGCGCGGGGATATGCCACGTCGATCACCGCGGCGCTCTGGAAGCCTCCACGAGACGTGAAGCGCGCGTAGTCGAACGAAGCGGAGTCGTTGTCGACGCGCGCTCCGAATGCGCTCGGCCAAATCGCGAACGAGTCGTGCTCGTCGACGTCGAAGAGCGGCACCCAGACGTTCACCTGGGTCGTGGGGCTGCCGTACCAGGTGTCGCGATGCATGTAGTATGCACGTGCCGCGGCGGGCCGCTGATGCGCTTGTGGCGCGACGACACGAAGGCGCGGCGCGTCGAACGCGAGCGACGCGCGATCGAACCCGAGCGCCCGGGCGAGCTCGACGGATGCTGCGTGCGCTGCGGGATCGCTCGCGATGGCGGCGCGCGCGGCGCAAGTCCGTGCCCACGGGTCGTCATGACGCTCGTGCACCGTGGGAAGCATGTCGGCGTCGCATTCGAACGCGGTCGCGGCGTGGCGGAGCGCGATCCGAGCGAGCGCACGCGATGCATCGCACGCGTCACGCCGGACGATCTCGCCTCGAAAGATGGCGCGGCGGTCCATCAGCCTGCTCCGTAGTGGCGCGCGAGGAGCGTCGCCGTGAGGACGAGCATGAGCGGCGGATCCCACAGCGCGCGCTCCTTTGCAGGTGCATGTTCGAGGCGCTCGAGCGTCTTCCGCACGCGCGCGGCATCGAACATCGCGGGAAGCGCACGAGACCGGAGCAGATCGGCGGCCTCGGCGGACGCGCTCGGCGGCGCGAGGAGCGGGTGCTTCCTCCGCGCGATGACCTCTTCGGGAAGCACGTCCTTCATCGCTTCGCGCAAGATCCACTTCTCGACCTCGCCGCGGATCTTGAGCGTCGTCTTGGCGGCGCGCGCGACCTCGAAGAAGCGATGATCCAGGAACGGCACGCGGCCTTCGACGGCGTGCGCCATCTCGGTGCCATCTCCGAGCGTGCGAAGGATGTAACCCGCGAGCGCGAGCTTGCTCCACCCGTACGCAGCCTGATCGACGCGCGTGCGGCCCGCGAGCTGATTCGGGTCGAACGACGCGGCGATCTCGCCGAGCGGATCGCGCGCGGCGAAGCGCGCCGTGAAATCGGGCGCGAGGAGCGACGAGGCGCGGGCGCCGAGCGCGGCCTTCGCTTCGATCCAGCTCGGGACGAATCCGAGCGTGCTCTTCACGGCGCTCGTGTCCCGCGTCTCGCCTTCCGGCATCATGAGCCCCGCGGAAGGACCGTTTCGCGCGGCGAGCTCTCCGGCCTCCGCGCCGCGCTCGAGCAGCAAATCACGACGAAAGTGCGGATACCCCGCGAGCACCTCGTCCGCGCCTTCGCCCGTCAAGAGCACGTGATGACCCGCGCGCTTCACGTCTCGCGCGAGGAGCCACTTCGCGGCCACGTGAAGATTGATCGACAGGCCCTCGCTCTGCGCCACCGCGGCCGGAAGCGCGTCCCACAGCGCACGCGCAGGCGCGGAGACGACGTGGAGCGGCGCGCCTAGACGCGCCGCGGTGCGCTCCGCGATCGCAGCCTCCTCGTATTCTCCCTCTTCGAACGCGATCGTGAAGCACGCGATCCGCGCGTGACGCGAAGCGAGCGCCGCGATCGAGCTCGAGTCGAGGCCGCCGCTCAGCGCGCACGCCGTCGTGCCGTGATCGCCTCGCGTTCGAACCGCGACGGCGTCATCGAGCGCCGCGCGAAGCTCCTCGGGCCCGACGTCGCGCTGTTCTTCTTCGCGAGGCAGATCGAGATCCCAGTAACGCCGCGCGCGATCACCGCGATCATCGAAGACGATCGTCGTCCCCGCTGGGACCTGCCGTACACCTTCGAACACGGTGCGATCTTCGGGCGCGTACTGCGCGCACGCCGAAAGCCACATCGCCTCGTCGTCGAGCCGCGCCCCGACGCCCATCGCGAAGAGCGCCTTCGCTTCCGATGCGATCGCGACGCCGCCGTCCGTGCGCGCCCACACGAGCGGACGCACGCCGAAGCGGTCACGTGCGCAAACGAGGCGGCGAGCGTGAGCGTCCCACAAGACGATCGCGAACTCACCGCGGAGGTGATCGACGAAGTCGTCGCCGTGCTCTTCGTAGAGGTGGACGACGAGCTCGCTGTCGCTCCGTGTGCGGAAGCGATGGCCACGCGACTCGAGCTCCTTGCGGATCCGTGCGTCGTCGTAGAGCTCACCCGAGACGACGCACGCGATCGAACCGTCTTCGTTCTCGATGGGCTGCGCGCCGTTCGCCACGTCGACGAGCGCGAGCCGTGCGTGGCCGAGGACGCAGCCGTCCCACCGCTTCACGCCGTTTCCGTCCGGCCCGCGATGCGAGAGCGCTGCGACGCCCCGCGCGACGAGCTCCGTCGTGGCGCCCCGTCCGATGATCGCGACGACGCCGCACATTCATCGCTCCATCGAGAGGAAGATCTTTTGCCGTTCGCTTCGTCTCGCCGCGGAGAACGCAGCCTCGTAACGCTCGAGCGGATACGTCTCGCCGACGAGATCGTCGACGCGCACGCGACCCGTCGAGAGCCACGTCACGGCATCGTCGAACGAGCCCCAGCTCCGCGCGACGAGCGTGATCTCGCGGCTCACCGCGAGCGCGACGTCGAGCGCAGCAGGCGCCGGCGGGCGGCTCTTCAAGACGAGCGTGCCGCCCGGCTTGAGCGCGCGCATCAGATCCGACAGCGCATCCGTCCGCGTCTCGACGACCCAGTCGAGCTCGCTCGGTGCCTGCGCACCACCATCCCATCGAATCGGCGAGAAGCCCGCGGCCTCGAGGACGCGCACCACGAGATCGGCGATGCGCCCGGCGCCGTGCACCGCGCCGCGCGTCCGCTTGTGGATCGGCGCGCGAAGGACGCCGAGCGCCGCCGCCACCGGCTCGGCCATCGCCGCCGCTTCCCATCGCAAATCATCCGGCACGCGATGCACCGCGCTCGCCGGCACGACGACGAAGTCCGCGAACGCTCCATCACGCTCGACGCCGAGCATCGACGGCCGAATCGGATCGATCGCGACGCGCGCACCGCGCGGCAGCCGCGGATGGCTCGACGCGACGACACCGGCGGCCTCGTGACCCAGCACGCGCGGCTCGCGCACGGCGAGCGTGCCATCCGCCACGTACACGTCCGTCCGGCAAATGCCTGCGCGCTTCACCTCGACGAGCACGTCGTCCTCGCCGAGCTCGGGCGTTTTCCGCTCGGTGAGCTCGACCTTCCCATCCCGTACGAGAGCCCTCATCCCAGAGGCCGAGCATACCGATCTCATAGATAGAGTTATAATGACTCTTTCTTGGGTTGCAAGGGTTTGGCTGTATGTTCCCCGCCCGTGTCCGCCATCGCCCCGCGCGTGCTTTTCGACCAGGTCCGCAGCACCGCGGGCTGGGTGCTCGACGGGCCTGTCGATCCGTCGACGTCTTTTCGTGCGGCGCTCGCCGACGTGGAAGCAACGGAGCGCGCCTACGAGGACGACGACGCGAGCCTTCCGTATTTTCGCGCGCTCCTCGCCGCTCACTTCTGCACGGTCGCGACGTTCGTGCCGACGGACGTCGACGCGCGCATCCGTCATCACGTCTTCGCGGAGATGGATGCCGAGAAGCTCGCCGCTGCTTGCGACATCGTCGACGAAGCTGATGGGTGGGACGTGCACCTCGTCTCGGCTCGAGTGATTCGCGACGTCTCCGGGCACGATGGCGAGTGGTTCTCGGTGCGTGCCGGCGCGCTCGGCCGTGCACTCTCCGTCGGCGCGACTGATCTCGCGACTCGCCTCGAAACTGCCATCGACGAGGAGCTTTCGCGCGAGCACGGCGTGCTCGTCGATCTCGCGCGCGGCGACCCGCTCGACCTCTTGCGATGCGTGACGACGGTCGCGCACAACCTCGGCGATCTCTCGCGCGTCGTCGACGCCTGGCCGAAAGAGGCGGCGAACGCCGCATTACGTGCAAAGTACACGCGTCTCGGGCACGACAAGAGCGGGATCTTCGGCGATGCGTTCGTCCGTGCCGGCGCGCTCAACAAAGCCGTGATGGCGGACGAGAATCACCGCTTCCTCGCGCTGCGAAAGCCACGCGGCCTGCGCCGTTCGCGCGAGCTCCTCTTGCCGATCGGTCCCTTCTTCGACGATTGGGGAAAAACGATCGCGAAGTCCGAAGCGCTGGGCGAAAAAGATCGCGCCGAGATCGTGACGGCGCTCCTCGAGCTCCACGAGTCGCGACCCGAACAGCGCGGGTGCATGCGCGCGCTCGCCGCCATCCAGGACAACACGTCGCGCGGCCTCACGGCCTTCGAGCACCTCCTGCCGGCGCGCACGCGCAAGCTCCTCCAAAGCGGCCCGCTCCGCGCCGAGCTCAAGACCCCGCGAGAGGTCTTCGAGGCCCGCATGCGCAAACGCGCTTTGCTCTAAGCCATCGCGACGCGGAAGCGGCGGCGGCCGAACGCCTTCGCCGGCTTCGTGCCGAAACGGCCGGCGAGCTTCGCGCCGCACGCGCATCGGCCTTCGTCATCGAGGCGGTACGCGAGGAGCTCGTACCAGTCGCGTTCGATGACGGGCTTCTTGCACGACGTGCAATAGGTCGCGTCGCCTTCGCGGTCGTGGACGTTGCCGACGTAGACGTGCTCGAGGCCCGCGCGCTTCGCGAGGTCGCGCGCGCGGCGGAGCGTCTCGGGCGGCGTACGCGGGATGTCCGTCATCTTGTAGTCGGGGTGGAACGCCGAGAAATGCAGCGGCACGTGCGTTCCGAGATCGCGCGCGACGAACTCGGCGAGCTTCGCGAGCTCTTCGTCGGAGTCGTTGTGACCTGGAATGATCAGCGTCGTGATCTCCGTCCAGACTTTCGTTTCACGAACCAGGTATCGAAGTGTGTCTTTCACGGGCTCGAGCCGGGCGCCCGTCACCTTGCGATAGAACTCGTCGGTGAACGCCTTCAAATCGACGTTCGCCGCGTCGATCTTCTCGTAGAAGGCGCGGCGCGGCTCGGCGTGGATGTAGCCCGCCGTCACGGCGACCGTCTCGACGCCGAGCTCGTGGCAGGCGTCGGCGACGTCCATCGCGTACTCGAGGAAGATGACGGGATCGTTGTACGTGAACGCCACGCTCTTGCATCCCGCTTCTTTCGCGGCGCGCGCGATGTCCATCGGCCCGGCGCGGTCGGCGAGCGAATCCATCTCGCGCGACTTCGAGATGTCCCAGTTCTGACAGAACTTGCACGAGAGGTTGCAGCCCGCCGTGCCGAACGAGAGCACGCTCGTGCCCGGGAAGAAGTGCGCGAGCGGTTTCTTCTCGATCGGATCGACGCAGAAGCCCGACGAGCGGCCGTACGTCGTCAGCACCATCGCGTCGCCCTCGCGTTTGCGCACGAAGCACAAGCCGCGCTGCCCTTCGGAGAGCGTGCAGTCGCGCGGGCAGACGTCGCACTGGATGCGCCCGCCGTCGGTCGCGTGCCAGTACTTCGCGGGGTGCTCCGCCATCAGGCCTCGCCCTTGGCCACCGTGTAGCGCTGGAGCTCGATCTCCGGCGACCAGAAATCCGGCGAGAGACGCGCCTTGCGTTTGAGCTCCGTCAGGAACTCTTCGGGCGTCTCGAGCTGCTCCCACATCTGCGGAAGGAACGTCCCGCGACGGCCGCCGCACGTGAGAAGGACGCCGTCCGTTCCGACGCGCAGCGCGGCGCGCGCGCCTGCTTCGGTGCCGTCGTAGGTGATGCGCTCGAGCGGAGAGAGCACCGAGACCTCGACCTTCAGATCTTCGAGATCGTCGGCCGAGATCGGCATGGCGCGCGGGTCGGCGAAACAGGCGGCGAGCGCGTTCTGCGCGACGTCGTCCGCGAGAGGCCTTCGAGGCTCGAGCGAGCCGATGCAACCTTGGAGGCGACCGTCGTTCCATCGGAGCGTCACGAACGACGCGCCCGGGCTCTCGAACGACGGATCCATCTCGGCGTCATCGACTCGGGCGCCGAGCTCGCGAGCGATGGCCAAACGTGCGTGCCGCGCGAGCGCGGAGAGCTCATCGTGCTTCATGTTCTTGCCTCCCACAACGCGAACGCGCCGTAACCGACGACCTCGTCGGTCTTGCGACCGGCGGTGTCGCCGGAGCTCCTCAGGTCGAGGAGCTTGCAGACGAGCTTTTTCTTCTTCGCGATCTCGAGGAGGCCGCGAAGACCGACGTAGCCGCACGCTTCTTCGCCGCTCAAGTCGGTGTCGAGCGCGACGATCTTCTCCGCGGTGCGCGTGTCGGCCTCGCGCCCGACGTCGTACGGCAAGTAGTGCGACAAATCCGTGCTGACGACGATGAGCGTCTCCGGTCCGCCCCAGAGGCGCTCGAGGACCGACGCGACGTCGCTCGCCGAAGCGCGGCCGCACACGATCGGCACGACGCGCGCGTTCGGAAAGACGCGCTGCATGAAAGGGAGCTGGACCTCGAGCGAGTGCTCGCGCGCGTGCGGCGCGTCCGACACGGCGATGCCAGCCTGATCGATGACGTCGCGATCGACGAGGACATCACCGAGCGGGGTGCGAAGCGCGCGCACGCTCGGCGCAGCGACGCCTTCGAGGAAGACGCGATGCGAAGGACCGACGAGGACGATGCGCTCGATGGAGTCCGGCTTCGTGACGCTCGCGTACGCGGTCGCCGCGATCGGGCCCGAGTACACGTGACCGGCGTGCGGAACGACGATGACCTTCGGTGAAGGCGCGCTCGAACGCGGGACGAGCGCGAGCAAGTCGTCGACGCTCTGCCGGAGCGTGCGCGCGTCGCCTTCGTAGAACATCCCCGCGACGGCCGCGGGCCGTACCTCTCCGTCCATCGAGCGACATATAACGACGCCACGGCCGACGTGCAGCGTCCCAGCGCGAATTAGTGCTTTTTTTCCGGCAGCGCCGAGCGAAAGAGCTTCAGCTTGCGGAGCGTCTCCACGGCCGAGCGAAACGTCTCCTCGCTCGCATTTTCGGCCATGCGGTCGGCGTCGGCGAGCTTCGGCTCGAGCTCGTCCCAAGCTTTCTTCGCGTCCATGCCGCCGAGGTGAACTTGAACGCGGATCTCGTCACGTAGCTTGCGAAGCTCGGCAAGCACGTTGCGCATCTGAGCTTCGATCGGATTGTGCGTGGTTTCCATGCGAGGGCGTTTTTGCAACACGCACGCCACACGGCATTGGATCAGTCGAAGAGGTGGAGCTGCTCGAACGAGGCTCGCCGCGGCTGCGCTCCGAGCTGAATCGTTCGAGCCTTGCCGTGACCCAGCACTTCGACGTGCACGTCCCGCGCGCTCTCACGCACCGTTTTCAGCGCGAGCTCGGGCTCGTTGTTCACCTGCGAGAGGTGACACAAGTAGATGTTCCGCGTGCCTTGCTTCGCGATCGATCCCGCGAGGTCCGCCGCTTGGGCGTTCGAAAGATGCCCGAGGTGCCCCGCGATGCGACGCTGGAGCGAAGGCGGATACGGCCCGAGCTTCAGCAGCGTCGGGCAATGGTTCGACTCGAGCAAGACGGTGTCGCACGACGCGAGGAAGTCGATGACGGGTGCCGTGATCGAGCCCGCGTCCGTCAAGAAGCCGAGCGTGTGGCCCTTCGATTGGATCGCGAGCGCGACGTGCGGCGCGTCGTGGGCGAGCGAGATCGTCCGAACGCGAAGGCCCTTCACCTCGAAGGCGTGACCTGCGCGATAGCGACGAACGGCGTAGCGATGGCGAACGCGCTCGACGCCGACGCCGTCGTGGAGGTGCACCATCGGATCGGGCTCGCCCGCCTTGGGCGCATGAAAAGCTTTGCAGAGAGGCTCGAGCTGCGCGGCGTGGTCGTTGTGGTGATGCGTGACGACGATGCCGTCGACGCCGCGCGGATACAGATCGACACCGAGCGCCTGCATCCTCGTCACCGCGTTGCGCGGCGATATGCCGGCCTCGACGAGCAGCCTCGTGTCCTCCGCCTCGACGAGAAGCGCGTTTCCGCTCGACCCTGTGCCGAGGACGTGAACCCTCATTTCACTGCGGCAGCGTCGGATCGTTGGGGAACGCGAGCGCGTGCAGCGAGTAGCCGTTGAACGCACCGCCATCCACCGTCGTCGGCTGACGCGGATCGCCGACGAACACGAACGTGTAGTTCACGCCGGGCGCGAAGTAGGCGTTCTCGCCCGTCGCCTTGCCCGTCGTCGCCTCGTAGACGAGCGGCAGAGGAATGCTCGATTGCGCTGGCGGCGGGCCGCCGTCCGGATTCACCGCCGCGACCACGAGCGACGTCGAGTCGACCGTCGGCATCGCGAGCGACGCGGCCGACGTCGGCGAGAGCGTGAAGAGCGTCGTGTGATCGACGATGATCTCGTCCGCGCCGCCATCGAACGGATGAAGCGAGGCCCCGACTTGCGTCACGCCGAATTGCGCGCCCCACACGCCATTCGCAGGCGTGGAGACGTGCGCGAGCTGCGCGCCGAAGCGTTGCGTGTTGCCGATGACCCGATCGAGCGTGAAGGTCTGGAGCGCGAGGTTTCCCTTCGACGCGTTGTAGTCGGCGCCGCACGTGGTCGTGTCGGCGAGACCATCGAGCGCCGACGCGAGGCACCCCGTCATCGCGAACATGAGCGTCGTCCCCGCGGCGAGCGTGCCGTTCTTGACGGTCGCGAGCGGGTAATAATCGATGTTCGCCGTGAGCGACGTGGCGAGCTGATCGCACGTCGCCGCGCTCGTGATCTTCGACGCGACGAAGACGTACGGCGTCAGCGCTTGATGCGACAAATCCAGGCCGAGATCGGGAAGGATGGCTCCCCCGCCTGGCGGAAGGGCGTTGTTCGGGAGCGGCGCGATCGGCGCCATCTTCGCGTCGCTTCCGTCATTTTGGACGCCGAGCGCGAAACACAAGCGGACCGCCGCCACGTCGGGGCTCGCATGAACGACGATGACCTTCGCGTGCGTCGTGGGCGCGGCGTCCGACGCGTCGGAAGCGTCGTTCGATGAATCCGTCGTCACGTCGGCGCCGCTGTCGAAGAAGCTCGGCGGGGTGTCATCGCCGTCACAACCGAAGACGAGAAGAGCCCCAAACAGCAACGGGGGCGGGCGTTTCATGGCTCTACGCTACTACTCTTCCTTGGACGAGAAGGCACGTTTGACGTACGAATTCATCGATGCCGGCGACGTGTCCGCAGTGCACATGGCCCATCGCGGACGGCGCGAAGGTGTGCACCCAATGCGGTCGTCCCGTCGATCCTCCCGCGCCGAAGCCTGCACCGTCGGCCGCGCAGACGATGATGGGCTTCGCTTCGCCCGTCGCGAATCTCGCGGGACCACAAGGCACGCAGCCGCTGCCGGCGCAGCCTCAAGCGCAACCGCAACCGCAACCGCCGCCGCCGCAACCAACACCTGCGCCGCCGCAAGCGCAGCCGGCGGCGAACATGAAGACGATGCTCGGCTTCGCGTCGCCGTTCGCGCAGGGCCAACCGCCGCAGCCGCAGACACAACAGCCGCAGCAGCCGCCACCACAACAACCGATCGTGCCGCCGCGTGCGCCGAATCCGCAAGGCATGAAGACGATGCTCGGCGTCGCGACCCCAGGCATCGCCCCTCTGTCTGCGAGCGTTCCACAGCCGCCGCCGCAGCCGGTTCCGCAAGCACCGAAGGGGCTCGGCGGGACGATGCTCGGCGTCGCCGTTCCGGGCATCGCGCCGCTCCATTCGTCGCCGGGCGCTCCGCCTCCACAAGCGCACACGCCCACTCCGGCGCCCGTCTACGAACCGCCGCCGCCGATCGTTCCAGCGCCTTCGCCGTTCATTCACGAGGTCGCGCCTTCGAAGCCGAACGTCGTTCATCGCAAGCGCGGCGCGCCGATCGCGATCGTCGCCGTGATTGGATCGCTGGTCGTGCTCGCCGGTGGGATCGTGCTCCTCGTGCTTTCGCGCGGGGCGCCTCCGCTCAACGCGTCGGCGAAGGTCTCTGCCGAGGGCAAGGAGCAGCTCCACCTTCGATGCGAGAGCTGCCCCGATGGAACGACGGCGACGTGGCAGAGCGCGAAGGCGACGTTCGCGAACAAAGAGGCCGACATCGATCTCCCGTCGGCGCTCGCGATCGGCGACAACACGTTCCAGATCGCGCTCGACCGTCCGAACATGGGCCGCGACGAGACGGTGAAGCTCGTGCTCCCGCTCGCGTATCGCATCCGCGGCGATCTCTCGGCGCTCTCGAGCGCGACGCCCACGATCAACGTCGTCGTCGAGGCGCAGCCGGGGACGACCGTGACGGTCGACGGCAAGCCCGTCGCGCTCGACGCGAGCGGCAAAGCGACCTTGGGTTACGACGTCACCCAAGAGACGACGGGCGCGACGGACGAGACGCGCACGATCGAGAAGAAGATCCCGTACACGATCGTCGACAAGGACAAGAAGAAGTCCGATGGCGAGGTCGCCGTGCGCGTGGCGGTGATGCCGCTCCACATCGACGCGCCGGGCACGTTGCTCGTGACGGCCGATCCTTCGGCGTGGATCTCGGGGCGCACCGCGAAGGGCAGCGTCGTCACGGCGAACGGCAAGCCTCTCGTCGTCGCGGCAGACGGCGCGTTCGAAGGTCAGGTCGATCTCCAAGACGGCGCGCAGGCGATCACGGTGCGCGCGGCGACCGCTGATGACGGCAAGGCCGTGAAGGCCGCGCCTCGAACGGCCACGGTGCAGGTGAAGCGCGTGGCTTCGATCGACGCCGAGGCGAAGACGCTCGACGCAGGCTCGATGGGCTTCGACGAAGCGTCACGCGATCCGGCAGGAAATACGGGCAAACCGCTCGTGGTCGCGGGCACGGTGCTCGAGGCGCGCGCGGGGCATCATCAGACCGTGCTGCTCGTCGACGACAAGCGCGGCTGCGCGAAAGGTCCGTGCATGGTGCGCGTCGAGCACGGCTCGGACGACGGCATGCGCGCCGGCGACGCGATCGTCGCGTATGGCGCGATCGGAAAACCGTTCACGACGCCGGATGGCAAGGCGCTCCTCGTCCTCGACGCGTCGCTCGTGAAGAAAGGCTCGAAGAAATGAGGCGTCGTGCTCTCGTCGCGATGGGGACCGCCGTGCTCGCGGTCGCAGGCATCGCGCTCGCGCAGCGCATGGATGCACGAAGCCCGCTCACGGTCGTGGTCGGACAATCCGGAGGCCCTGCGCCGACCGTACGCGGCGACGCACATCGCGACGGGCTCAGCCACGCCGCTTTTCCGCGCGCGCCCCTCAAGGTCGACTGGCGCGTGACCGTCGGCGGCGGGCAGATCGAGCAGCCTCCGGTCGTCACGAACGAAGCGATCATCGTCGTCACCACGCACGGCGACGTGGTGTGGCTCCCCCACGACAGCCACGAAGGCCGCGGTGAGCTCGCGCGCCAGTCGCTCGGCATCGCCGCGACGTCGTCTTCTCCTCCCGCGGTCGCGAGCGACGGAACGGTCGTCGTCGTCGGCGGGTCGAGCGAAGCCATCGCCGTCGGCGTCGACAAGAACGGCCTTCGATTCCGCACCCAGCTCGCGGGCGGCTTCCCCGTCGCAGAGCCCATCGATGCGGTCGCGCCGCTCGCGCTCGCCGACGGCGGCGTCGCCATCGCGACGGCCACGGAGATCGCGCTCCTCGACGCAGCCGGCAACGTGCGCTCGCGCGCTGCGCTCACCGAAGCGCTCATCGGCCCTCTCCTCGCCGGTGGCCACCGCATCTTCGGCGTCTCGAAGACAGGCGTCGTCTACGCATGGGCACCCGGCAGCCGCGACGTCTCTCGCGTCGGCAGCTTCCAAGGCGCCGTCCAAGGCGGCGCGGTCATGACGTCGGACGAC
>Ga0207677_10001160_pt1 | contig 14376 bp, 13 predicted proteins | sample KBSMisM42_FD_184311 | JGI IMG/M metagenome (GOLD analysis project Ga0207677, IMG submission 184311) | Miscanthus rhizosphere microbial communities from Kellogg Biological Station, Michigan, USA - KBS Miscanthus M4-2 (SPAdes) (version 2) | ecosystem: Host-associated > Plants > Roots >...
GAGCGTCTCTTCGTGGAAGCCGAGGTCGTAGATGCGGATGATGCGCGCGAGGCGGTACTGCAGGTCGCCGCCGTTCGGATCGATCTCGCGGACGCGGTGCCCGATCGTGCGGTGCGCGTCGTGATAGAGATTCGCGCCCGTCGTCGTGATGCAGTCGATCAGACCTCGCTCGATGAGCGGGATGATGCACGACTGGTGCAAGCCCGCCGGCGTCATCGCGCCGGAGAACGTGAGGAAGACGCACGTGTCGTCCTTCGAGCTTCTTTGCATGAGCTCGAACGCCGTGCGCTCTTGCCTTCCGACGTACGCCGGGAAGGCGCGCGCGACGATATCCGCGGGCTTTTCCTTGCCGGTGATGCCGGTCGGGTGAACATCGCGTTGCTTCTCGAAGCCTTTGCGGAGGCCGCTCTTCGCCATGATGGGGAGGGCCCTTTTACGGCGAGCCAAAAATGCGGTCAATTGGTCCCATGAATACGTTCGAAGAGCTCGCGGCCAGCGACGTTCCGGACGTCGCCCTCGGCGCGGCGCTGATCGCGCGTGATGCCTACGCGAATCTCGACGTGAACGCGCTCCTCGCGCGCTTCGACGAGCTCGCCGCGCCGCTGATCGGCCAAGATCTGGGGGCGAAAAACGCTGCTGACGCCGCGGGGGCGATTTCGCGTCACCTCTACGAGAGCGTCGGGTTTTCGGGTAACGAGAGCGACTACTACGACCCGCGAAATTCGCTTCTCTCGGACGTGCTCGAACGTCGCTCCGGCATCCCGATTTCGCTGGCCCTCGTTTATTGCGAGGTCGCGCGCCGCGCGGGCGTCCGCGCCGAAGGCGTCGCCTTTCCAGGCCACTTCTTGGTGCGTGTGTTCGGAGTCGCCGAACCGCCGAAGGCGGGCGGCGCGAATTCGGACGTGCGTTCGGAGGTGCTGGTCGATCCCTTCTACCGGGGACGCATTCTCGACGACGCAGCGCTGTCGGCGCTCCTCGAGCGCGTCGCCGGCCAAGCCTCGGTGAAGGACCCACGCGTGACGGCCGAAATGACGGCCGCCGCTTCTCCACGCGCCTTCCTCACGCGCTGGCTCCTGAACCTCCGCGGCGTCTACCTCGCCCGCGGCGATCTCCCCCGCGCCATGCTCGCCGTCGATCGCTTGGTCTCACTCAACCCGAACGACCGCGGCCTGATCCGCGATCGCGGCCTCCTCGCCGCCCGCCTGGGAGTCACCGCCCAAGCCCGCGAAGACCTCTCCCGCGCCCTGGCCCTCGATCCATCCTCCGAAGAAATCCGCGCCGAGCTCGCCAAGCTCGACACCAAACCCAGTGCTGCCAACTAAGAAAAATTTCACAAGAAGATCAAAAGATCAGAAGAATTTTTTAATTAAATTCCCTTCTGAGCTTTTGATCTTCCTGTGCCTCTTTCTTCTGCCGCGCATGGGGGAAGCGCAGGTGCATTACGACGTGGGGGTGTTGGGGAGCTTTCAGCAGAGGTTTCTCATCGATGCGCCGAAGGAGGCGCTGGCTGAAGGTGGAGGGCTCACGCTCGATGGGCATGTGGCGGTGTTTCCGCTCTTGCGCATCGGCGGGTGGGTGACGGGGGAAGCTTCGAAGGTGCTCGACGGCTCCGACGTACGGGGGATTTTTTCTGGTGGCCTTCGGGTGAAGATCGTTTCGCCTTGGCCGCGCGGATCGTGGCGCATGTGGCTCGCGACCGGGTTTGGCTACGACGGGCTCGTCACGAAGGACGCCGGCGGAGGGTTCTTCGAAGTGCCCGCGATCTTCGGCGGGTCGTATCGCATCCGCAAGCCGATCGTCTTTTTGATGGAGCTGCAGACGCGCGTCGGGTTCGGCTTTTGGGGCAGTTATTACGACGGTCGCGCTGGGACCGACACCGTATCCATCGCGCTGGCGTTCGGGGTCGGCATCGACGGTTGACGGTACTATGCTACCCGTCGCGCGATGAGCACGGCGAGCACCCCGCCTGCGGAGCCTGCGACTCTCGTCGGTCAAACGATCGGCGGACGCTACCGCATCGAGCGCCTTCTCGGCGAAGGCGGCATGGGCGCCGTCTACGAGGCCGAGCACACGCTGATGCACAAGCGCGTCGCGGTAAAGGTGCTCCACGCCGAGATGTCGCTGATGAGCGAGGTCGTCACGCGGTTCGAGCGCGAGGCGATGGCCGCCGCGCACATCGAGCACCCGAACGTTGCAACTGCAACCGACTTCGGAAAGCTCGACGACGGTTCGTTTTTCCTCGTCCTCGAGTTCGTCGAGGGGCAGAGCCTGCGCGACGCGATCCGGAAAGGTCCCTTCGTGGCTTCGCGCGCGGTGCGTGTGGCGCGGCAGATCGCGAGCGCACTGTCGCGCGCGCACGGGCTCGGCATCGTCCACCGCGATCTCAAGCCCGAGAACGTCATGCTCGTCGCGCGAGACGGCGACGAGGACTTCGTGAAGGTGCTCGACTTCGGCATCGCGAAGGTCCCCGTCGGCGACATCGCGCCGAAGTCCATGGCGGGCGACAAAGCGCTCACGCAAGTCGGCATGATCTATGGGACGCCCGAGTACATGCCGCCGGAGCAGGCGCTCGGACAAGACGTCGATCGCCGCGCGGATCTCTATTCGCTCGGCGTGATTCTGTACGAGATGTTGGCGTCGAAGCGCCCGTTCGACGACGAGAGCAAGGTGAAGCTCCTCGGCATGCACATCACCGCGCCGGTGCCACCGCTCCCCGCGGAGCTGCAGGTCCCGGCGGATCTCGAAGCGCTCATCGTGAAGCTCCTCGCGAAGGATCCGAAAGATCGTCTGCAGGAAGCACGCGAAGCGATCGAGGCGTTCGATCTTCTCGTCACCCCGCCGCCCGGCGCGGTCTCGAGCGGCCTGTTGCCGGTTCCGAGCGTGAGCAGGCCTTCGCTTCCGGAAGCCGTGTCCGTGCGATCGGGGACGCACCCGACGGTGATCTCGTTCAAGGCGCACGCGCAGACGATCGCGTCCGACGTGCGTCGCGCCGTTCCACCGAAGGTGCTCGTCGCCGTAGGCATCGCGCTCGCTGCGCTCTTCGCGCTCGCGGGGCTCGCCACGATCGTCGCGGTGGTGCGCGGCGGTTCGTCGCACACGAGCGACGCGGGCGTGGAGCTCCCGAAGCCGAGCGCGAAGCTCGAACGCGAGCTCGAAGCCGCGCAAGCCGAGCTCTCCGCCGCGCATTGGGACGCGGCGATCGTCCAGGCGCGCAACATCGCGACCGAGAACCCGACGAGGCCGGAGCCGCAGCGCATCCTCTTTCAAGCCCACGCCGGAAAAGGCGACACGAAGGGCGCGCTCGCAGATGCGTCGCAGTGGCTCGCGCTCGATCCGAAGGCGCAGAACGACGCGCAGCTCCGCGAGCTCGTGAAGACGTCGGCGTCGTCGAAGGAAGACAACGACACGGCGTTCGGCCTCCTCGAGAGCGGCAAGATGGGCGCGGTCGGCGCCGAGATGCTCTACGACATGGCGTACGGCTCCGGCCAGTCGTCTTCGTTGTCTTCGCGCGCGAAGAAGAGCCTCGCGCACGGCGAAGCCACACGTAACGCGAGCCCCGCGCTCATGGTCGCGATCGATCTCCGCGCCGCGAAGGACTGCGAGTCGAAGAAGGAGCTCCTCACGAAGGCCGGCGCGCTCGGCGATTCGCGCTCGCTCACGATCGTCGAGGGTTACGCGAAGAAGGGTGGCTGCGGCTTCCTCGGGATGAGCGACTGCTACGGCTGCATGCGCAAGGACGACGCGCTCGAGAAGGCCACCGCGGCGCTCCGCTCACGGCAGTAGCTTCAGCTCCTTGATGCGGAGCTTCGCCTGCGCGAGCTGCGTGCACGACTCCGCGACACCCGCGTTGCAATCGGCTTGGAGAAGGGTCGCCGCGCGTTCGATGAATGTGGTCGCCTTCGGGATGTTCTTCGCGACGCCGCGACCTTCGGCGTAGACGTCGCCGGCGAGCGCGCAACCTTCGACGAGCGAGCCGTCGCACGCCTTTTCGAAGAGCGTCGCCGCGCGCCCGAGGTCCTGCGTCACGCCTTGGCCCTCGTGGTAGAGCACGCCGAGGTTCTTGCACCCGATCGCCGCGCCCGCGTCGCACGCCTTCGCGAAGAGCTGCCCCGCGTGCGTGATGTCGAACGCCACGCCTTTGCCGTTCGCGTAGAGGAGCCCGAGGTTCGAGCAACCGAGCGCGTTGTCGGCCTTGCACGATTTCTCGAAGAGCGAGACCGCACGCGGGAAGTCCGCGGGCATGCCCTGACCTCCGACGTAGACGAATCCGAGGTTCGAGCAGCCGAACCCGTCGCCGAGATCGCACGCCGATTTGTAGAGCGCGATCGCGCGCGGGAGATCGCGGCCGACGCCTTTGCCCGCCTGGAAGAGCACGCCGAGGTTCACGCAACCGCCCGCGTATTGCCCGTCGCACGCGCGCTTGTAGAGCGTCGACGCGCGCGGCACGTCCGGCGTGGTGCCGCCTTTTCCATGCTCGAGGAAGAGACCGAGGTTGTTGCACGCCGCGGGCTCGCCGTGATCGCACGCGACCGTGTAGAGCTGCGCCGCCTTCGCGAAATCTTGCGGCGCGCCGACGCCCGTCTCGAACGCCACGCCCACGCTCGTGCACGCATCGACGGCGCCGCGCTCGCACGCGCGCGCGTAGAGCTGCGCGGCCTTCGACGGGTCTTTCCCGACGCCGCGCCCGTGGTCGTAGAACTTCGCGAGGTTGTTGCACGCCACGCTGAAGCCGCCGTTGCAGCCTTTTTCGTAGAGCTCCGCCGCGTGGTTGATGCTCGCCGCGACGCCGCGTCCGTTTTCGTACATCAACCCGAGGTTCGTGCACGCTTCGTACGAGCGCGCTTCGCACGCCTTCGTGTAGAGCGCGGCCGCCGCCGCATCATCGTGCGCGACGCCGGTGCCGTGCTCGGTGAAGAACGCGAGGTTGTAGCAAGCGTTCGCGTTGGCCTTGTCGCACGCCGACACGAGGAGCTTCGCGGCGCGCGCGTCGTCGTGCGGGACGCCAAGCCCGAGCTTGTAGAGAATGGCGATGTTGTCGCACGCCGCGCCGCTGCTCACGGTGCATGCGCGATCGAACGAATGCACGACGCGCGCGAAGTCCGCAGATGTGGCGTTCGGCAGCGCCAGCGCGTACGCCCCGGCGTCCATGCAGCCGTCGGCGTTGCCGCGATCGCACGCGAGCGTCGCGAGCTTCTCGGCCTGTCTTAGATCGGCGCGCTGTCCGACGCCGCACGCCGCGAGGATCGACGCATCCACGCACCCCTTCGCGTCGCCGCCGTCGCAGCCTTTCTGAAGGAGCTTCTGCGTCTCGGCGTCCCCCTTCACGTCGTCCTTGCACTGCACGGTGAGCTTCGTCGCCATGTCGTGGATGAACCCGCGCGCTTCCGGCGTGAGATTCACGGACGCCGCGGCCGGCGCTTGGACGTTGGCGGTGTGAGCGCCGCATCCCGCGACCAAAAGAAAGAAGGCGAAGAGGGCAGACTTCATCGCGGCGATTCTACGCGCGCGCGCCCGGAACCTTCCTACTCCGTGATGCCTTACTCCGTGATGCCGAAGCGCGCCTTGTCTTTGCGAATGAGCTCGACGTAGGCCTCGCACGGCTGGCGCGCCTCGATCTCACCCGATTCGATCGCAGCCTCGAGCTTCTTCTTGATCTCGCCGATCAAACGCGACGGCGGGAGGCCGAGCTCCTTCATGATCATGTCGCCGACGCCCGAAGGGAGCGGCGGCTGCTTCGAGTCTTCGAGCGCGAGCTTCTTGATGCGCTCCTCGAGCTCCTGGATCTGGTTCAGGCCTTTGCGTTTCTTCTCCGGGCGCTTCGTCGTGATGTCCGCGCGCGCCAAGCAGAGCAGCTCACCGAGGTGGGCGCCGAGCTCGCGAGCGAAGCGACGCACCGCGCTGTCCGTCCAGCTCGGGTCGTATTGATTGGCGCGGAGGTGGTGCAGGATGAGAAACCGCACCGTCTCCTTGAGCGCAGGCTCGGGGTTGAAAATCGGCAGGCGGCGGTCGAGCTTTTCGAACATGCGCGTGCCGACCTCGGCATGACCGAAGAAGTGAACTTTTCCGTCCGGCGTGATGCTGCGCGTCTTCACCTTGCCGATGTCGTGGAAGAGCGAGGCCCAGCGGACCTCGAGCTGCGGCACGGCCTGGCGGACGACCTGCTTCGTGTGCTTCCACACGTCCTTGTGGCGCCATTCGCCGTCGCCAAAGCCGACCATCGCTTTGACCTCGGGAAACAAGGCCTCCAGCGCGCCCCCGTCGAGCAAGGCGTCGAGCCCGCCCTCCGGGTCTTCCCCCATGACGACGCGGTCGAGCCGGTCGCGCAACGCTTTCGGGTCGAGCTTGGCGAGCTCCAAATAGTCGTCCACGGAGGCTCGGATGACCGAGGCGGCCACCTTCCCTTCCGCGACCAGCGCGGCGCGGTCGAGCGCATCCATCGCGCGATCAGTCGACGACATAATGAGGGGCTGCGCCCTTACCACGATTCACCCACCATTGCACGACGCCCCGAACGCGCCCATACTGACGCGCCACATGGGTCGCGTAGCTTCACTTGTCTTGGGCGTCATGGGTTGTGCTGCATTCACTGCGTGCGGCGGTGCCGAAAACACGCAGCTCTTCGATGACGCGGGTCAGCCCGTCAACGACGCGACGGCGACCGACACGGGCGGTGGAAAAGACGGCGGCAATCCAGACAAAGACGTGACGGTCGATGACGTCGTCGTCGTGGATGTCGTCACGGTGGACGTGCCGATCAAACCGGCCGACAGCCAGATTCATTGCGGCACCTCGAGCTGCAGCGCGCAGACGCAAGTGTGCTGCGCCACGTACGGCACGACGACGACGTTCAAGTGCGTCTCGTCCGTGAACGACTGCATGGGCGCGCAACAAGTCCCCATCTCGTGCGCGAGCGCAGACAACTGCGCGTCGCAAGGCAACGCCGGCTTCATCTGCTGCGCCTCGGGTCAGGGCCCGTTCAATCAGAACCCGAACTGCCAGCAGTTCTCGGTCGCCGCCCAGGTGCAGTGCCAGTCGACGTGCGACTCGAACAACGGCGAGTTCGAGGTCGGTTGCAACACGCAGACGCAGAACTGCAGCGACCAGACGTCGACGTGCATCACGAGCAAGTGCACGCTGCCCGGCTTGAACATCTGCCAATGAAGCGCGGCGTCTTCGTCGCGTGCGCGCTCGTCGCGTGCAGCGGAGCGGAGCCGACGTCTCTCCTCCAGGACGGATCGGTCATCACGCCCGTGCAAGACGCGTCCACGCCCGTGGAGGACGCGACGTCACCCGATGACGTCGTCACGGAGCCCGATGTCGGACCGCCGACGAAGGACGCCACGCCGCCGAAAGACTCGGGCAACCCGTACGTCGATCCGGGCATCGCGTGCGGCAACGGCGACTGCGATCCGAGCAAGAACCTCTGCTGCGGCACGATCACGAGCTACTACCCGTCGTACACGTACAGCTTCGCGTGCGAGCCGCTCTCCGATCTCGTCCAGTGCGCCGCGGGCCTCGGCATCTACTGCGACAGCGACAAGGACTGCGCGACGGGCGTGTGCTGCGGCGACCTCGACTCGCAGAGCCACTACGCGAAGGTCTCGTGCAAGGCCACGTGCACCGGCTACGTGTGGCCGTACACGCAAATCCACTTCTGCGACCCGAAGGCCCCGAAGTGCGACACGAACCAAACGTGCGCCGCGAGCCAGGCCCTCAGCGGCTACTACGTCTGCCAGTGATCTTCTTCGGCGGCTCGATCTTCACTTTGCTGCGCGAGTACTTCATCTGCACATCGCCGAGGCGGGCGGTCGCGCTGAGGTATTGGCCTTCGCCCTTCTTCACGTGATCTTCGAGGTGCTCGGCGAACGCGAGCCATAGGCCGGGCGTGCGCTTCGGCGCCCACATTTGCGCGAAGAGCTTCACGGCGAGATCGGGGACGAGCTCCGGCGTGAGCTTCACGGCGATCGAGAGGAGCTCGTAGATGCCTTGCGCTTTCTCCTTCGCGCCGCCGTCCCAGACTTTGCGCGAATCGAGCTCGCGCGGCGCCTTCACGCCGTGCTTCATCCGCAAGAAGCCCGCGCACGCGAGGAGCAATTCGTAACCTTGCGAGCCTGGCCCCGTACCGTCGATCGCGAGCTGGATGGCTTCCGCGTCGGTCGCGCACGGAAGGGCGTAGAGCGCGAACATGCGCTCGGCGAACCGAAGCTCCACGTCGCCCGTTCCCATGCCGAGCATGTCGAATTCGAGCTTCCACGCGTCGCCGAGCTTTTGTCGACGTTCGATCGCACGCGGGCGAAGCTTCTCGAGCGCGGCCTTGTCGCCCTTCTCGAGCCAATCGAGCGGAGCGAGACCCGCGTCATAGAGAACGAGCGCCTCGGCTGCGTCGCGATTGAGCTCGATCGCTTCCATGTCGTTCGTCGTGAACGTCGTCACGAGGACCTTCGCCTTCGGATTCGCGATCGCGAGCGACACGACGGCCGAGATCACGCGTCGTCGCGCGTCACGATCGATATGGTTCAGCGCGGCGCGAATCGCTTCGACCGTCTTCGAGACGTTCGCGTTCTTGTCGAACTCGAGCGCCTCTTGCCTTTTGATGATGTTCGCGAAGCTCTTCTCGAGATCCGCGCGCGGAACCTTCGTCACGCTCGCGACCACGGATACGAACGTGTCCATCATTGTCGCGGTCACCGGTTTCTCAGCTCCTCAATCAGCTCGGCCCGCATCATCGCAGCGTTTGGCCACGACGGATCGAGCGCCAATAGGTCGTCGAGCGTTTTGACGGCGTCGGCAAGTAGCCCCATCTCGCGATACGCCTGCGCGAGGTGATAGTGGGCCCGCGCGTCGCTGCCGAGCGTGCCTTCGATCTCCTCTTTGAATTGCGCGAAGACCTTCTCTGGGTTCAACGCGAGCGCCTCCTGCGGCACGAACGTCCCGTGCGATGCAGGGCAGCGGAAGAACACTTGGGTCGGCGTGGCGAGCTCGGTCGAGAGCAACGCATCGCAAACCGGACACGTCATCCGCTCGGAAGACACGCATGTGGGATGCGCCTGCACGAGCCGCGGATGCCAAACACCGCACGTCGCGCAAACCTGCACACCGCCCGCGCCGGCGCGCAATTCGATTCCACACTTCGGGCAGGCGCCCGCCATCAATTCGCGGAAGGTGCGACGGCGCGGTCCGGTAGTCCTTCGTCGCTGAAGGACTTGAGCTCGTCGCTCACCGTGCGCAGGTACTGCTGCTTCACGTGGAAGGGCAGGAACGCGCTCTTGAAGCCGCTCGTGATGATCTGCTTCAGCTCGTGGAGACCGAGGCCCATCTCCTTGTGACAGAGCCAGAGCTCCTTCGAGACCGTCGTGTCCGTCACGAGGCGATTGTCCGTGTTCACCGTCACGCGCAAGCCGAGGTTGAAATACAGCTTGAGCGGGTGCGTCGCGAGGTCGCGCACGGCGCCGGTCTGCACGTTCGACGAGGGGCAGCACTCCATCGGGATGCGGTGGTCGTTGACGTAGTGGAGGAGGTCGCCGTTTTCGCGGAGGCGGCAGCCGTGACCGATGCGGTGCGCGCCGCACACGTGGACGGCCTGCGCGATCGACTCCGGCCCGTAGGCTTCGCCCGCGTGGATCGTCACGTTGATGTTGTTGTCGCGAACGAGCTGAAAAGCTTGGAGGTGGTGCTTCGCGGGGTGATCGTACTCCGCGCCCGCGAGGTCGAACCCGACGACGCCTCGGTTCTTGTACGCCACCGCGAGCTCCGCCATCTCGAGCGAGCTCTCCGGTGAGACGTTTCGAATCCCGCAGATGATGACGTTCGACTCGATGCGGAAATCTTTTTGAGCTTGCCGCAACCCTTGAAGGACGGCCTCGACGACGCGGACGAGCGACAGACCTTTGCGCGTGTGCAGCATCGGCGCGTAGCGCACTTCCATGTAACGGACGTTCTCGCGGGCGGCGTCCTCGGCGAGCTCGTAGGCGGCGCGCGTCAGCGCCTCTTCCGTCTGCAACACGCGAAGCGTCACGTCGAAGGCCTTGAGGTACTCGACGAGCGAGCCGCAGTTCTTCCCGAGGTTCATCGCGCGGCGAAGGCCCTCTTCGTCTTGCGCGGGCAGCTCCACGCGCTGGCGCTCGGCCAGGTCGAGGATGGTTTGAAGACGCAGCGACCCGTCCAGGTGCACGTGGAGGTCGGTCTTCGGGAGCTTCTCGACGAGCTCCAACGGAATCGATTTACCCATAGTTCAGGATAACATACCGCGCCGCACATGCAGAAACTCGTCCAGGGGGTGCACGCGTTCCAGTCCGAATACTTCTCGAAGCACAAGAAGCTCTTCAAGAAGCTCTCCGAGGGCCAAAACCCCGAGACGCTCTTCATCACGTGCTCCGATTCGCGCGTCGTCCCGCACCTCATCACGGACACGCAGCCCGGTGATCTCTTCATCGTCCGCAACATCGGCAACGTCGTGCCGACGCCGAAGCTGCCTGGAGGCACCGCGGCCGCCGTCGAGTACGCCGTCGAGGTCCTCGGCGTCGAGAACATCGTCGTCTGCGGCCACACGCTCTGCGGCGCGATGCGCGCGCTCCTCGATCCAAAAAGCATCGAGAATCTGCCTTTCGTGAAGAAGTGGGTCGACCAGACCGAGAAGGTCCGCAAGATCGTCGGCGACCGGTACGCCCACCTCGAAGGCAACGAGCTCCTGACGGCCGCCGTCGAAGAGAACGTCCTCGTCCAGCTCGAGCATCTCCGCGAGTTCTCCTTCGTCGCGAACCGCCTCAAGAAGAACACGCTCCACGTCGCCGGCTGGGTCTTCAAGATCGAGACGGGCGAGGTCTTCGAGTTCGACCCCGAAGCCGGCCAGTTCCTCACGATCGGATCCGACCGCACCCCGTCGGTCCGCCCACCACCGGTCACGAAGGGCGGATGAAGCTCGCGTTCGCGTTCCTGCTCCTTTGGGGTTGCGGTGATGGCGCTGCGACCGACGCAGGCGCGAATGACGCGACCGCCGATGTGTCGAACGACGTGGGCGGCGACGCGGGTGTTGACGTGTACGTGCCGCCTTCGCTGACGGAGTCGGGGCCGCTGATCTTGAAGGGCGCGATGGACGCGGGATTCGCGTTGCTGCACATCACGTCGGACGCGGGGCCGTGCGTGCGCATCGAGAACGGCGCGCACGTCACGATTCGCGCATCGGAGATCGGGCCGTGCGGCGGCAACGGCGTCGAGGTGGCGGGCGGCGACTCGATCACCGTCGAGGACAGCTACATCCACCCGGAGCACGCCGCGACGGGATGTTGCGACACCGGCGACGGCGTCTTCGCGACCGGGACGTCGAACCTCGTGCTCTCGGGCAACGTCATCGCGTTCGGCGAAGCGAACATCGAGGTCAACACGTCGCAGCACGTGAAGGTCGCCGGTAACTTCCTCTTGAATCCGCAGAACGCCGGCTCGCGCGGACAGAATTTCCAATCGTGGGGAAGCACCACGGACGTGCTCGTGCAGGGCAACTATGCGCTCTCGAGCATGGATGCAAAATACAAGTATCCGGAGAAGCAAGAGGACTCGATCAATTTCGGCTTCACCGATGGGATCGTCGCGAAGGACAACTACGTCACCGGCGGTCACAGCGCGTCGGGCTGCGGCATCATCGCCGACGAGGCCGCGAACGGCGTCCAGTTCATGAACAACGTGCTCGTCGACACGGGGCAGTGCGGCATCAGCATCGCGAGCGGAACGAATCAGATCGCCGACGGAAACAAGATCGTCAACTCGACGCCCGTGCAAGGCGGCGGCAACACCGGGCTCGTCGTCTGGAAGCAATACCCCGATGCGTGCGGCCCCGTGACGTTTTCGAACAACGTCTCGAGCGAGCTCAAGCCCGATCTCACCACCGAGTCGGGCTACTGGAACGGCGGCGGCTGCGATCCGGTGACGCTCACGAACAACACGTTCGACCAGGCCGCGCGCGCGATGCTCACGCCCGTCGCGACGAAGCTCCCGCCGCCGCTGATTCCGCCGATCCCCGTCGCATGCAGCGCGACGTCGCCTTGGACGAACCAGACGAAGCCGCGCTGTTGGACACCATGACGTGCGCGCGCGCGGCGCGTGTGAAACAATCTCGAATGCTGCGGTATATCGCTCTCTTCGCGTGCGCCGTTTCGTGTGGCGGGCATGTCGCCCAAGTGGACGCAGGCGCGCCTCAAGCGCCTGCATGCTCCATCGGCGCGCCGGCAGCCGTGCTCGTTCCCGAGATCGATTTCTACCAGTTCAACGGTCTCGCGACGGACGGACAGCGTCTATACGTGGCCCAAGGCGGCGGCGGTCCACTCGTGTGGAGCATCGACGTTCGAGGCGGCAATCGCATCGACATCTATGGAAACATGACGAACGGATCGGTCTCGTCGAGCACGCCTACGCCGATGTTGGCCGTGAGCGGCGGCGTCTACTTCGACGCACTCGATACGAATGGCGACGGTCTCGTCTGGGTCAGCGCGAGCGGTGGTTTGCCGAAACACATCGGCAGCTACGCATTCGCATTCGACGCAACAGGCACGCGAGCGTTCTCCGGCACATCCGGTGGGAACGCGACAGGTGAGATTGATGCAACCACGCTCGCGGACGGCACGATACACGGCGTGTACGCGCTGAACGGCAACGATGACATCGCGACCGTCGCCGCGACGTCGTCGTTCGTGCATGTAATCATCGTCGATGTGTCGCCAAACATTCACTACACCGATCGTCGCGTACGCGTGGACGGGAGCGGCGTTCAAGACGAAATCGCGACGGGCTTCGGGAACTCACAAGTCTTCGAAGGCCCGAACGCGATATGCGCCACGTCCTCGGACGGCAACGGCTTGGCGTGTCTCAGCGACGGCGACACGCAGCCGCGAGTGTTCCCGATCGCGGCGTTCCCACGCTTCATCGACGACAAATGGATCTACGCACAAGCCTTTGCTGACTCCGCGTTCGTTCGCATCTCGCTCGGCGACGGCCACGTCGAGACGATCACGATGCAGGGTTATCCATCGGCGGTCACCGCATTCGGCGATTGCGTCTACGCCGTGCTGATCACGCCGCCGCAAGATGGCGGTGGGCCGAAAGGTGCCGTCTGGCGCTTCGCCCCCGGCCACTGAACCTCATGGGATCTTGACGTTCTTGATCTCGGCGTTGTTCGGGTCGAGGCGCTTGGCTTCGTCGAGGTGCGTCTTTGCGTCGGCGTTTCGCTTGAGCGCGACGAGCGATGATGCCGCGAGCGCGTGCGCGGTGGCGGCGTCCTCGGCGTTCGGCTCGCACAAGAGGGCGCTCTCGAATTCGAAGACGGCGCGCTCGTGGAGGCCGGTCGCGGCGAGCGCCTTGCCGTAGTTCGTGTGGACGTGCTCGTCGTAGATGGCGACGAACATCGCGCCCTCGCCGACCTTCTTCGCCTCGTCCCACATCTTGTTGTCGACGAGCCGCTTCAAGAGCCAGCCCCACACCTTCGGGTCGTGCTGATCGAGCATCGCGTACTTGCGCATGATGTCGAGCATGTCGTCGTCGCGATTGTCTTCCTTCGCGATCTCGAAGAGGTTGCCGAGCGGCTCGGCCTGCGTCGGGTCGAAGCGATACGCGGCCTCGAGCTGCTTCTTGTACTCGTCCTTGTCCTTCTTCTTCTTCGCCATGAGCGCGAGCTGCGCGCGGATGAAATATCCGTCTCCGCCCGCCGCCTGAATCGCCGCGATCTTCGCCTCTTTCTCCGCCGGCTCTTTCGCGAACCGGTACGCGAGATAGAGCGCTCGCATGTTCTTCGCGTTTGCCTTGAGGGCAGATTCGAGCGTGGCGCGCGCGTTCTGCTCGTCCTGCTCGCGCACGTACGCGATCGTGAGATCGACGAGCGCGTCGGCGTCGTTCGGAGACTTCTGCGCCGCGTCCTTCGCCTGGTCGAGCGTCTTCGTCATGCGCATGTCGGGGATGAACTGCCCCTTGAAGCGCTCGAGCCGCTTGGCTTGCCACTCGCGGTAGCGCCGATCGTATTCGCTCGCCGGCACACCGAACGCGTTCTGGATGACGTCCGCCGTCGTCTGGTTCGCGCCCCACAGTTGAAGCGCCTTCACCACCTTCGGCATGCCGAACGTCTCGACCGTGAACACCATCATCTGCGACGCGGCGTAGTACGCGACGGTGATGTCCTCCGCGCTCTCGGCGTGCGTGAAGACGCGGTTCATGTCGACCGCGCCCGGGATGCGGTTCTTCGACATCGCGACGTAGAGCTCCGGATCCATCTCGCGCTGCCACTCGGGCCGCCGCGCGATCGTCTCGTACTCGGAGAGGCCTTCGGTGAACCAGCGCGGGACGTGGTTCTTCGACTGCTGGATCGCGAAGACGTGACCGAGCTCGTGCCAGAGGACG
>Ga0207677_10001167_pt1 | contig 14288 bp, 9 predicted proteins | sample KBSMisM42_FD_184311 | JGI IMG/M metagenome (GOLD analysis project Ga0207677, IMG submission 184311) | Miscanthus rhizosphere microbial communities from Kellogg Biological Station, Michigan, USA - KBS Miscanthus M4-2 (SPAdes) (version 2) | ecosystem: Host-associated > Plants > Roots > Rhizosphere...
CGCGGCGCGACTATCGACGATCCGCCTGCTGCTGGCGGCGATCAAGCAAAAGGAAGTCGACGAGCGCGTCGATGTCAGCGACGCCGACGTCGTGACGATCATCGAGCGCATGATCAAGCAACGCCGCGAATCGGTAACCCAGTTCGAGGCCGGCAAGCGCCCCGATCTGGTGGCGCACGAGCGCGCCGAAATCGAAATCCTGCAAAGCTACATGCCGCAAGCGCTGTCCGATGCCGAGGTCGACGCACTGATCGTCACGGCGGTCGCGCAGTCCGGCGGCGGCATGGCGGCCATGGGCAAGGTGATGGCTGTCCTCAAGCCGCAGCTCGCGGGCCGCGCCGATATGGGCGCCGTCTCGGCCAAGGTCAAGGCCAGGCTTTCGGCCTGACCACAATCGCGCCGACGCGATCCTCGCGCAGCGGAAATCGTCGCCTATAATGGATTGATGGGCCCCGTTGCCCTCCCTTCGCCGATCCATGGCCAGACGGGGTTAAGGCCATGATTCCGAACGACTTTATCCAGGCGCTCCTATCGCGGGTCGACATTGTCGAGGTCATCGATCCGCATTTGCCGCTGAAAAAAGCGGGCGCTAACTATGTCGCCTGCTGCCCGTTTCACAACGAAAAGAGTCCGTCGTTCACCGTCAGTCCATCCAAGCAGTTCTATCACTGCTTCGGCTGCGGCGCGCACGGCACTGCGATCGGCTTCCTGATCGAATACAGCGGGATGTCGTTTCCGGAGGCCGTCGCCGACCTGGCGCGCGGCGTCGGCCTGGAGGTGCCTCGTATCACGACGCCGGGCTCGGAGGCGCGGCGGGAGGAAGCCCAAGACCTGTCGGGGCTGATGCTGGGAGCCGCCAAAATCTATCGCGGCGCCCTGAAGGACTCGCCGCGCGCGATCGACTATCTGAAGCGCCGCGGCTTGACCGGGCCGATCGCCGTGCAATTCGGCATCGGTTATGCCGCCGACGAGTGGCAGCCGCTCGCCGCGATGCCCGGCTATGCGGACAAGGCGATGGAAACCGCCGGACTGGTCATCACCGGTGACGGCGGCAAGCGCTATGACCGTTTCCGCGACCGGATCATGTTCCCCATCCACGACGGCGGCGGTCGCGTGATCGGCTTCGGCGGTCGCGTCCTGGACAAGGGGGAGCCCAAATATCTGAACTCGCCGGAAACCCCGCTGTTCTCGAAGGGGCGCGAGCTCTATGGGCTGTTCCAGGCGCGGCAGGCGATCCGTACTGCCGGGCGGGTGGTGGTGGTCGAGGGATACATGGATGTCGTCGCCCTGGCGCAGCACGGCGTCGAGTACGCGGTAGCGACGCTCGGCACGGCCACCACGCCGGCGCATGTGCAAAAGCTGTTCCGGCTGACCGACACCGTCGTGTTCTGTTTCGACGGCGATGCCGCAGGACGGCGCGCCGCGTGGCGCGCGCTGGAGAACACGCTGGCGCTGCTCACCGACGGCAAGAACGCCCGCTTCCTGTTTCTGCCCGACGGCGAGGATCCGGACGACTACATCCGCGAGCGCGGCAAGGAATCGTTCGAGACGCTGATCGACTCGGCGACGCCGCTGTCGGACTTCCTCCTGGCTGAGCTGGCCCAGCGCTATCCGCCGCGTTCAGCCGAAGGCCGTGCGGCGCTGGTCAATGCGGCCAAGCCGCTGCTGGCTGAGATCACCGCGCCGGTGCTGGCAACGCTGCTGCGCCGCGGCCTGGCCGAGCTCGCCGGCTTGCGCGAAACCGAAATGGATACGCTGCTGCCGGTAGCGCGTGCGGCCGTGACCGCCGCCGTGCGCACGCGGCCGCAGCGGACGGCGCCGTCGCTGCTGCGCGGCATTCTGCAGTGCGTGCTGCTTGAGCCCGATTTGACGCATCGGTTCGAGGTGCCCGAGCCCGTCGGCGCCGGTGCCGAAGGCGACGCACTGGCGGCGGTCGTCGCGCATTGCCGGGCGAGTGCACCACCGCTGACGACGGCCGGCGTTCTGCAGCAATTCGCGGGCTCACCGCACGAAAGCACGTTGATGGCCGCATTGACGACGGGGGAAAGCGAGGGATTGGCCGGCGAATTGCTGGAAGTCCAGCTTGTCGAAGGTATCAAGCGCTATTGGCTGAACGCCCAGAAGCACGGCGATGAGGATGTGACCCGGCACGCTCCGCCGATCGAATTGTCTGCAGAAGAGACCGAGCGCGCACGGCAGCGGCAGCTCGCCCGCCACTCGCCGGCGGGTAGCTGAGGCGAAGCCCCGTGGCCGGATGTTATAATTTGAAGTTTTCCCCATTCGCCCCCATTTTCGAACTCTCGGCAGCCGGCCGGTGGTCGATCAGAGGCCGGCACCGCAACTGGTAGGACGATCATGGCCAAAAAACATTTGAAGCCCGTCAGGAAATCGCGCGTCAAGCCCAAGGCCAAAGCGGCCCGGGCGGCGAAGTCGCGCAACAAGCCCAAGGCCCGCGCCAAGCCGGCACGGAAGCCTGCCGCGCGGAAGCTTCGGCGCACCGGCGCGACCGCGGCCAGGAAGGGCCCGGCGAAAAAGCCTGTCGCGCGCGGCAAAAAGCCCGCCGGCAAGCGGACTCCTGCGCCGAAGGCCAAAGCCCGGTCGGCCAAGCCTGCGGTAAAGATCGCCGGCAAGCACACGCCGACCAAGCCCGTACCGAAGGCGCCGGCCGCGCTCGCGTCCAAGCCATCGAAAGCGCCGGCGAAACTCAACGGCAAGACGCCGGGCAAGCAACCAGTCGTCGCGGCGCGCAACGGCGCGGCCGCAGGCAAACCCGGAGCCAAGCCGGCGGTCAAGCCTTCCGCCGGCGAAATCGCCGCACGCCTGTCGGCAAGGCGCACCGAAAAAGCGCTGGCCGAAGGCAAGGTCCGCAGCGGCAAGAACGGAGGCGTCGAGGCGCGCAAGGTCGAGCTTTCTCCGGCCGAGGCCGAGGCGCGCAAGACGCGGCTGAAGAATCTGATCGTGCTCGGCAAAGAGAGAAGCTACCTGACCTACGCCGAGATCAACGACCACCTGCCGGACGACATTCTGGACGCCGAACAGATCGAAGGCATCATCTCCATGATCAACGACATGGGGATCCAGGTCTACGACGAGGCGCCCGACGCCGAGCAGCTGCTGATGTCGGAAGCGGCGCCGACCGCCGCCGCCGACGACGTCGACGAGGAAGCCGCCGAAGCCGCGGCATCGACGCTCGACTCGGAATTCGGCCGCACCACCGACCCGGTGCGCATGTACATGCGCGAAATGGGCTCGGTCGAGCTTTTGACCCGCGAAGGCGAGATCGAGATCGCCAAGCGGATCGAAGAGGGCCTGAAGTACATGATCATGGCGATCTCTGCGTGTCCGATGACGGTCGCGCAGATCCTCGATCTGGCCGCCAAGATCGAGCGCGACGAATTGAAGATCGACGACGTCGTCGACGGCTTGATGGACTTCAACGAGCAGCTGGAGGCGATGGACGACGAAGACGTCGAGGAAGGCGAGGAAGCCGAAGACAACAGCGGCGCGATCGCCGCCGAGAATCTCGAGCGGCTGAAGGTCGCCGCGCTGACCCGCTTCGGCGTGATCCGCCGGCTGTACACACGCATGCTGGGCGTGCTGCAGAAGGAAGGTCACAAGGCGCCGAAATACCTCGAGCTGCAGAAGAAGATTTCGGGCGAGCTGATGCAGATCCGCTTTGCCGCGCGCCAGGTCGAGCGGCTTTGCGACAGCGTGCGCTGCGAGGTCGACAATATCCGCCAGATCGAGCGCAAGATCCAGGACCTCGTCGTCAACAAGGGCGGCATGCCCCGGCCGGACTTCATCAAGAAGTTCCCGGAGCACGAGACGAGCCTGCGCTGGATCGACCGCGAGATCGCCACGCACACTCCGTACAGCGAGGGACTAACCCGCTTCCGGCAGGCGATCGTCGAGCAGCAGCACAAGTTGCTCGACCTGCAGAAGCGCGTGATGATCCCGCTGCGCGATCTGAAGGAAATCAACAAGCAGATGTCGACCGGCGAAGCCAAGGCACGCAAGGCCAAGCGTGAGATGACCGAGGCGAACCTGCGCCTGGTGATCTCGATCGCCAAGAAGTACACCAACCGCGGCCTGCAGTTCCTCGACCTGATCCAGGAAGGCAACATCGGCCTGATGAAAGCCGTCGACAAGTTCGAATATCGCCGCGGCTACAAGTTCTCGACCTATGCGACCTGGTGGATCCGGCAGGCGATCACGCGCTCGATCGCCGACCAGGCGAGGACGATCCGCATTCCGGTGCACATGATCGAGACGATCAACAAGATGAACCGCATCTCGCGGCAGATCCTGCAGGAGACCGGGCAGGAGCCCGATCCGGCGCTGCTGGCGGAAAAGATGGAAATGCCCGAGGAGAAGATCCGCAAAATCCTGAAGATCTCCAAGGAGCCGATCTCGATGGAAACGCCTATCGGCGACGACGACGATTCGCATCTGGGCGATTTCATCGAGGACGCGAGCACGGTGGCGCCGATCGACGCGGCGGTCAACGCAAGCCTGCGCGACGTGTGCAAGGACGTGCTGGACACGCTGACCCCGCGCGAAGCGAAGGTTTTGCGCATGCGCTTCGGCGTCGAGATGAACACCGACCATACGCTGGAGGAAGTCGGCAAGCAGTTCGACGTCACGCGCGAGCGCATCCGCCAGATCGAGGCCAAGGCGCTGCGCAAGCTCCGCCACCCGTCGCGCTCGGAAAAGCTGCGCAGCTTCATCGAGGGCGAGGGCTAGGCAGTTTCGGCAAGTGGATGTAACGGAAAAACGCCGCCTCGCGCGGCGTTTTTTCTTCTACCTGCCCAGCTCCAGGGTCACCACCACCTGCTCGGGAGCTTCGGGATCGCGCTCGACGGCGAAGCCGAGCTTCCGGCACATCGCGAGCATCGGCTCGTTGCTCGCGAGCACGACACCGACGAGACGACGAAAGCCACGCTTGGTCGCGCATGCGATCAGCGCCTGCATCATCGCGCGGCCGAGCCCGCGCCCATGCCAGGCGTCAGCGACCGCGATTGCGAACTCCGCGCTCTCGTGGTCGGGATTGCCGACATAGCGCGCGACGGCGACGATCGCTTCCGCGGCGGGGTCCCCGTCTAGCGCAATCAGCGCGAGCTCGCGGTCGTAATCGACCTGCGTGAACCGAGCCAGCATTTGCGGCGTCAGTGTCGGCAGGTGCTGCATGAAGCGGCGATAGCGGCTTTGCTCGGACATGCCGGCGACGAACGCGCACTCGAGATCAGCATCCTCGGGCCGTATCGGGCGAAGCTTCAGCGCTTCTCCGGAACGCAAATGCAAGCTCGTCTCCAGCTCCACCGGATAGGGGTGAATCGCCATGTGGCGGTAGCCGTCCGCTAGTCGGATGCGCGAAGGGTCGACGTTGACGCTGGCACGCGCGACGACCGCGGCGATCGGGCTGACGACGACCGGGTCGAGCTCCATCTCGACGACCCAAGGCAGCGCGCAGAGCAACGCTGACAGCTCGAGCAGCAGCGCGACTAGCGGCTGAACGTCGGGGGATGCGCCGGCCAGTTGCGCGCCGGCGATCAGATCGACGGCCAGCCGGCGATTGAGCGGAGGCAGCATCAGCGCCAACTCGCGCGCCTGCGCCGACGTTGCCCCGTAGCCGATGACCGGCCCGAACAGCGGATCGGTGCGCACGGCGATGCGCACTTCTCGCGACAGCGCGAATTCGAGCTGCTTGCGCACGATGAATCCACGCCTGCCGCGCCCCCGGCCGGACTTGTCGGCAACGAGATCCGCCCAGGCCCGTTCGAGCATTCTTCCGTCGCGCAGGCCGGTGCGTACTGCCTTGGCGTCGCCGTCGCGCTCGAGCATGACCGGGTAGCCGGCGCGGCGCGCGAACGCGCGCGCCGTCGCGACCGTCGATACGACGCTCAGTGGGGCTGCCGGAATGCCGAAGGCGGCGAGCAGCGCGGCCGTTTCGGTGTCGGCAAGCCGCGACCGATTTGCCGCAATCGCCTGAGCACGCACGCGCTCGGCCGCCGGAAGATCGGGAGCGCTGAGCGCAGGAAGCGGCGGTGGAACTTCCAGCAGCCATTCCTGGTTGCGCCGGTACGCTGCGACGGACGCAAACGCATCGACCGCGAGCTCCGGGGTGAAAAAATTCGCGATGCCGCCCGACTCCAGCGCGACGCGCGCGTCCGGCTGGTCAATGACCCCCAGCCATGCTGCGAGCACCGGCTTGCCCGCCGTGCGCGCGGCGGCGGCGACAGCTTCGGCCGTGGCGGCCGGCGACGCGGCCGGCGCCGGGACATGCAGGGCCAGCACCGCATCGACACCCGGATCGGCAAGCACTGCAGTCACCGCGGCGCCAAAACGCGCTGGCGTCGCCTCACCGCGAACGTCGACCGGATTGCCGGGATCGGCTTCCGGCGGGAGCAGCGCCGCCAATGCGACGCGGGTCCCCGCTGAGAGATCGGCGAGCACGACGTCCGTTTCGGCGGCGCGATCCATCGCCAGGAGCCCCGGTCCCCTGCCGTTGGTGACGATCGCCAGCCGGTTGCTGCGGGGAATCCGCCCGGACGCCAGGATGCGCGTCGAAGCGAACAATTGCGCGTAGGTATGCACGCGAACCGTGCCTGCGCGCTTGAGCGCGGTTTCGAACACGCGGTCCGCGTCGATATCGCCAGCGGCGATCCGTGCCGGATGCCGTCCCGCTTTGAGCACGATCACCGGCTTGGTGCGAGCGGCGGCACGCAAGGCCGACACAAAACTCCGCGCATCGCGAAGCGTTTCGATATACAGAACGATGCCGTCGGTTTCGACATCGGCCAGCGCGAACTCCAGCACTTCGCCGAAGTCGACGTCGGCGGTTCCGCCGAGTGCTACCACCGACGCGAATCCCATGCCCGCGGTGCGCGCGAAATCGAGCAGCGCGCCGCAGACCGCGCCCGATTGCGAGATCAGGGTCAGCCGGCCCGGCGCCGCCGCGACCGCGCTGTAGCTGGCATTGAGCCCAAGCGAGGTGCGGATGACGCCGAAGCTCGCGGGGCCCACGACTCGGATGCGCGAGGCGCGGGCGCGCGCGGCGATCTCGCCGCGCCAGCGCTGAAAGTCAGCGGACTTGGCCGTCGGCGCGCCGGAAAGAATGAGGGCTCCGCGCACCCGCTGGCGCATTTCGTCGAGAATCGCCGGCACGGCGGCCGGCGGCGCGCAGACGACCGCCAGGTCGACCGGCTTGCCGATCGCGGTCAGCGACGGAAATGCCGGCCGGTCGAGAATCGTGGCGTGATTCGGGTTGACCGCGAAAAGCTCGCCCTTGAAGCCACCGGCAAGCAGGTTCTGATAGACGGTGCGGCCCAGCGATTCGGCCTTCGCCGAGGCGCCGATCAAGGCTACCGACTCGGGCGCCAGCAGCGGCCGCAGATAATGGCCGGGAGAGATCACGGTGCCAGTCTACTGCAAATTTCTGGGATGCTGCAGTGCGGTAAAGTCGTCCATTCCGTCCCGGCTCGTAGGAAATAACCGTTAAATATCAAGTAAGTGGCTCAAGAGGCTCGCCCCATCGACTCGGGGGATCATAAAGGCCTTGACAACTATTGTCTAGGCAACTATCATCCGTCACATGGGTACACCTTCTGTGGTCTCGCCCGCATACAGCGCGAAGACCTTTGACCCCCGCACCGGCTTCGGTCGCCTGCTGAGCCAGGTCAAGACGGAGCTGATGGAGGCTCTCGATCGAGAGCTCGCGCCGCTGGACATCACGGCGGCGCAATACGTGATCCTGGCCACTCTGGCCGAAGGTCCGACCGATTCAGCATCCAACTTGTGCAAAGGCGTGTCGTATGACCCGGGTGCGATGACGCGCATGATCGACCGGCTCGAACGCAAAGGTCTGGTTCGGCGCATTCGCTGTCCCTTTGATCGCCGCAGGATCAATCTCGAATTAACGCCCGAAGGCAAAGCGGTCTACCCGCGGCTGATCGAGAGTGCCGTTGTAGTGCTCAACCGCTATCTGCGGGGATTCAGCCGCGACGAGATCACTCAGTTCGAAACGTTCTTGAAAAGGATGCTGGCGAACGGTTGATTTTTTTTGTCGCTACCGTTGCCTAGGCATTCTCAGCCGTGACAACAAAGGCCCGACGCAATCGAAGATAAAAATGATTTTCGCTTCGCCATTTCAAATGAAACGCCGAATTGCCGTGCAAACGTCCGAACTCCACTCGCTTTTGCCGCATCGAACTGATGCCGGGCGGATCGCTGCGCGCCCGGTCGCGCGAGTCGCAGCGTTATGGACGAGCATGGGCCATCGCATGAATGCCTGCATTGCGCGCATCGCGATTCTCATCGGCGCAACAGCGCTGGTCGCCGCTTGCGCGAGCACCGACGGACTGTCGACGCAAGCCGAGCAGCACAGCGCAGCGCAATTGTCGGCCGAGCGCTCGCTTGCCGGCACGCCGGCCGCTGCGCCGTGGCCGCAAAACGACTGGTGGAAATCGCTGAACGATCCGCAACTCGACCGGCTGGTCGACGAAGCGCTGGCTGGCAGTCCGAGCTTGCGCGTGGCCGAGGCGCGCACGCGTCAGGCGCTGGCAGTTGCCGGCATCGCGCGATCGCAGCTCTTTCCGCAGATCAATGCCGACGCCGAGCTCACGCGCGAACATCCGTCCAAGATCGGCGAGACGCCGCTTCCGCCCGGGAGCAGCTGGTCGACACTACATCAGCTCGAGGCGACGCTGTCGTGGGAGATCGATTTCTGGGGCAAGAATCGCGAAGCCTACGAAAGTGCCCTCGGCACGGCTCGCGTCGCCGACATCGACGCTTACGCTGCGCGCCTTGCGCTGTCGGTCGATATCGCGCACGCCTATGTTCAGCTGCAGCGCGCTTACCTGCAACTTGACATCGCGGAGGCGACGCTCCAGCAGCGCGATCAGATCTACGCACTGACACGAGATCGCAACGCCGCCGGCGTCGATTCGCTGCTCGAGGTCAAGCAGGCGGAGTCCGCACTGCCGGCGACGCGCGAGCAAATCGCGCAGTGGCAAGAATCGATCGAGCTCTCGCGCCACCAGCTGGCGGCGCTGCTCGGCCAGGGCCCGGACCGCGGACTGGCGATCACGCGACCCACCGCCAGCGCGGGCGCGTCGGTGGCGCTGCCGTCGGCGCTGCCGGCGGAACTGCTCGGCCGGCGTCCCGACCTGACGGCGCAAAGGCTCCGCATCGAGGCGCTGTCGCACGACATCGCATCGGCCCGAGCCGAGTTTTATCCGAACGTGAATCTCGCGGCTTTCGTCGGCTTCCAGAGCCTGGGCGCCGCCGGATTCCTGACCAGCGCCAGTCGCATGGTCGGTTTCGGCCCCGCGATCACGCTGCCGATTTTCGATGCCGGCCGGTTGCGCAGCAATCTTGCTGCAAAGAACGCCGGCTACGATGTCGCGGTCGAGCAGTACAACCAGATGCTGGCCGATGCGCTGCGCGATGTCGTCGACCAGATCGCGTCGTTCCGCAGCGTCGACGAGCAGCGTGCCCAGCAGGCGCTCGCCGTCGCGACCTCCCGGCAGGCCTATGACCTCGCGCTGCTGCGCTATCGCGAAGGCTTGGGCAATTTCCTGCAGGTGCTGGCGACCGAGGCGCAGTGGCTGTCGCAGCAAAGCCTCGACGCGGACTTGCAGGCGCGCCGGCTTGCGTTGTCGATCGATCTCGTGCGTGCGCTGGGCGGCGGGTTCGATCCATCGTCGGTGGCGCTCGCCGGTGCCGGCCGAGCGGCAAGCCGCAAGGAACCAACGACATGAGCACCCTGGAAAAGATCCCGCCCAGCCGCGGCGCGGGCTGCCCGCCGCCGCCGGGCCGGGGCCGCCTAGCGGTGCGCGCGCTCGCGGTGGCGCTGCTGGTGCTGCTGGTTGCGCGCGGCGAGGTCGTGCTGATCAAGAAAGCCGTCTCGTCGGGGCCGAGCGGCGCGAGCGGCACGCGCGACGGAATCGTGCGCATCGTCGACAACAGTCTGGCCAGCGGCCTCGCGCCGATCGCCATACTGCCCTAGAGCAACGGCAAGTCAAGACAGAGGAAGCATCATGAGTGAACAGGATCTCGCTCCTCAGAGCTCCGCCCTGCGCAGGGAACGCAAGCGCTGGCTGGCGCTGGCCATCGGAGTCTTTGCCGTGATCGGCATCGCCTGGGGACTTTACTGGGCGCTGGCGTTGCGCTACGAGCAATCGACCGATGACGCGTATGTCAGCGGCAACGTTGTGCAGATCACGCCGCAGATTTCCGGCACCGTCGTCGCGATCGGCGCCGATGATACGCAGTTCGTCAAGGCCGGACAGACGCTGGTGCGGCTGGACGAGGCCGACAGCAAGGTCGCTCTCGACCAGGCCGAAGCCCAGCTTGCGCGCACCGTGCGCGAGGTGCGGAGCCTTTTTGCCACCAGCTCTCAGTTGCAGAGCGCTATCGCCATCCGCCAGGCCGAGCTCGCCACCGCCGAATCCGATCTGGCGCGCCGCGAGCGCCTGTCGAGCTCGGGCGCGATCTCGGGCGAAGAACTGCAGCATGCACGCGAGGCGGTGTCCGGGGCGCGCGCAGGACTGTCGGGCGCGCAGCAGCAGTTCGCAGCCAACCGTGCCCGCGTCGATCACACGACGATAGACGAACATCCGGACGTCAAGAACGCCGCAGCGCACGTGCGTGACGCGTACCTTGCTTATGCCCGCACCACACTGCCAGCGCCAGTCTCCGGCTTCGTTGCCAAGCGCGCGGTGCAGCTCGGACAGCGCGTGAGCCCGGGAGCGGCGCTGATGGCGATCGTGCCGCTCGATCAGGTCTGGGTTGACGCCAATTTCAAGGAGCCTCAGCTGGCTTCGATGCGCGTCGGACAGCCGGTTAAACTGCACGCCGACATCTACGGCGGCAAGGTCGTCTATCACGGCACGATTGCCGGCTTCGGCGCGGGTACCGGATCGGCGTTCGCGCTGTTGCCGGCGCAGAACGCGACCGGCAACTGGATCAAGATCGTGCAGCGCGTTCCGGTTCGAATCGGACTCGATCCGGAGGAGCTTGCCGCGCATCCGCTGCAGATCGGCCTGTCGATGCAGGTCGAAGTGGACACACGGCAACGCGCAGGCGATCGGCTGCCGCAGATTGGTCAACCGGCACAGGCGGTCGAGACCGACGTCTTTCATTCGCTCGGAGAACTGGCCGACGCGCGGGTCAAGGCGATCATCGCCGCCAACGAGCGTGGCGCGCCGCTGCCCCCGGCCGATCTTGCGCGGTCGACCGCCGCACCCGAAACGACCGGTGCGCGCACTCTTGCCCGCAGTGCCCATCCGGCGGCGACGCTGAACGGACGCCCGCTCTAGGCACGCGCGATGACGGACGCAACACTGCCTGCGGCCCCGGCCGTTGCACCGGCCCCCGCTGCGCCTCCCGCGGTCGGTCCGAACGCGGCTGCGCCGCCGCTGACCGGCAGCGCGCTGGTGCTGGGCACGATCGCCCTGTCGCTGGCCACGTTCATGAACGTGCTCGACACGTCGATCGCCAACGTGTCGATCCCCGCGATCGCCGGCGACCTGGGCGTCTCGCCTGATCAGGGCACTTGGGTGATCACTTCGTTCGGTGTCGCCAACGCGATTTCGCTGCCGCTGACGGGATGGCTGACGCAACGCTTTGGACAAGTGCGGCTGTTCACCTTTTCGGTGCTGCTGTTCGTACTGTCGTCATTTCTTTGCGCGCTGGCGCCTTCGCTCGGGCTGCTGATCCTGTTTCGCGTGATCCAGGGCGCGGTCGCCGGGCCGATGATTCCGCTGTCGCAGTCGCTGCTGTTGTCGAGTTACAAGAAGGAGCGGGCAGGCACGGCTCTGGCGATGTGGTCGATCACGACGCTGGTCGCTCCGGTCGCGGGCCCGCTGCTCGGTGGATGGATCACCGACAACATCTCGTGGCCGTGGATTTTCTATATCAACATTCCGGTCGGCATCGCGGCCGCCGCAGTGACCTGGATGATCTACCGTCCGCGCGAAACGGCGACGGTGCGGCTGCCGATCGACGGCGTGGGATTGGGTCTGCTGGTGATATGGGTCGGAGCGCTGCAGGTGATGCTCGACCGCGGCAAGGATCTCGACTGGTTCGAGTCGCCTCAGATCGCGATCCTCGCAGCCGTCGTCGTCGTCGCATTTGTCCTGTTCCTCGTATGGGAGCTGACCGAGCGCCATCCTGTCGTCGATCTGCGACTGTTCCAGCGGCGGAATTTCTGGACCAGCACGGTGGCAATGTCGGTCGCCTACGGAACATTCTTCGGCAATCTGGTCTTACTACCGTTGTGGCTGCAGCAATACATGGGGTACACCGCGACGATGGCGGGCATGGTGCTGGCGCCGGTGGGACTGCTGGCGATTCTGCTGTCGCCACTGGTCGGAAGGAACATCACCAAGGTCGACCCGCGGGTGTTCGCGACCGTGTCGTTTGCAATCTTCGCGGTGGTGCTCTACATGCGCTCGCAGTTCAACACCGACGCCGACTTTCGCACCCTGATGGTGCCGACGATAGTGCAAGGTGCGGCGCTGGCGGTGTTCTTCATCCCGCTGGTCAGCCTCAGCCTGTCCGGGCTCTCGCCCGACCGGTTTCCCGCGGCATCGGGACTGTTCAACTTCGCGCGTATCACGGCCGGATCGTTCGGCACCTCGATCGCCACGACGATGTGGGACCGCGGCGCGAGCCTGCATCACGCACAGTTGGCCGAGCACATCTCGCCATTCGACGCCAACGCGCTGCGGGCGCTGGATAACCTGCGCGCCGGCGGCGTCGGCCAGCAACAAAGCTACCAGATGCTCAACCGGCTGATCGATCAGCAGGCATTCATGTTGTCGGCCAACGATATCTTCTTCATGTCCGCCCTGCTGTTCCTGGGCCTGATCGGTGTCATCTGGCTGGCGCGGCCGATTCGTTCCGCCGCAGGCAACGCCGCTGCCGCGGCGGCCGGCGATTGAATGCGGATGAAAGCCAGCGCGATGTCGCCATCCCGAAACTTGCTTGATTTTAGTACAGGATTGCTGATCGGCCTGTCGATCACCGTCGCGCTGTTTGGCGCAATGGAAGAGGACAGCGCTCAATTGCGACACGACATGCTGCTGGCGGCGCTGGCCGCATCGGGCCTCGCCATCGCGATGATATTCGCCGGCAGGGCCAGGTCTCGCCGTCGCCGCACCGTGCCACCGGCGGGTCGCGTGCGCGATGTGAGCGAAGCCGCTGCGGGCTGGACGGTCGAACGCACACTCGGTGCCGCTAAGGAAGCGCGCGCCGGGGCTTCATCGAGCAAGGATTACAGGGCGTCGCGCGGCGACAGAACGAGTGCCGCGCGGCCGGAGTTGAAGGCAGCACATCACGAGACACAGACAACTGCGGATGGCGAGACGCGTCGGCTATAATCGCGGACCGCGCCGCGCGGGCCTGTAGCTCAGTTGGTTAGAGCAGAGGACTCATAATCCTTTGGTCGCTGGTTCGAGTCCAGCCGGGCCCACCAAACCCAAGGCCCGTCCGCACTCCAGGCGACCGGCCTTGAACAGACGAATCATCGCCCCAAGCTAACGAACGACGCTTGGGTGGGAAACGGGGTGTCGCCGGCGCGTAAATTGCGCGCGGCGACTGCGGGCCGATAACGGTCGATCACGGGGGCGGCAAGGTGAAAACAATGCGTCGCGCAATATTCATTGGGGCAGCGAGTGCGCTTCTTGCCGGCTGCATGGTGGGTCCGAATTTCCGGGAGCCGGATGCACCTGCGGCACCCCGCTATACCGAGGCCGATCTGCCCGGTGAGACCGCGTCCGCCCCTGGCGCCGCGGGCAGCACGCAGCGTTTCGCGCCGGGACAGGATCTGCCTTCGCAATGGTGGACACTGTTCCATTCCGATCCGCTCGATCGGCTGGTGCGACAGGCGATCGCAGACAGCCCCAACCTGACCGCCGCCGAGGCCGCGTTGCGGGTCGCGCGCGAAAACCTGGCGGCGCAGACCGGAGCACTGCTTTATCCGCAGGTCGATGGCACCCTGGGGGCGACGCGCCAGAAGATTACGGGCGCTTCGTTTGGCCAGCCCGGTGCGGGCACGACGATATTCAATCTGTACAACGCGTCGGTCAACGTGTCTTATGCGCTCGACGTCGCCGGCCGCAACCGGCGCGAACTCGAAGCGCTGCAATCGCTGGTCGATTATCAGGAGTACCAGCTCGCCGGCGCCCACCTCGCGCTGACATCGAACGTCGTCACTGCCGCCATCCGGGAAGCATCGTTACGCGCGCAGATCGATTCGACGCGCGAGATCATCAATGCCCAGAACC
>Ga0207677_10001169_pt1 | contig 14275 bp, 12 predicted proteins | sample KBSMisM42_FD_184311 | JGI IMG/M metagenome (GOLD analysis project Ga0207677, IMG submission 184311) | Miscanthus rhizosphere microbial communities from Kellogg Biological Station, Michigan, USA - KBS Miscanthus M4-2 (SPAdes) (version 2) | ecosystem: Host-associated > Plants > Roots >...
ATGCGCGGCTTCCCTTGCGGTCATCGGCAGCAGTGTCTTGGACTTCCGCCGAGAGTCCGGGCTCCGATAGCGCCAATACCAGTACTCGACCTGTTTCATCCACGTTCCCCGGTGTGTAGAGGGGGGTCTAGGAAGCCACGGCGCACCGTCTGCGGCTGTAGTTGTCCGCCAGAGTAGGCAACACCGCACCGACTAACGCGCCCGCCTCCTTCGCTCGATCTGCGCCTAGCTTGCCTTCGACAACGTCTATGGCGTGCTGCAACTGCTTGGCTGTCAGGTCAGCAGCTTTCAGCATCGCCTCGTCCTTTTTCGTCGCCATTCGTGCAGCACCGCCAGGCGTGCGGCTGTGGGTCATGGCATTACCCGCTGTCCGGGCATCGACATTCACGTGCGCCCCCGCAATGCTCCGACGATTGAAACGAGCCTTTGCTCGAACGCGTCGCCGATGGCGTCATTCCACTGCAGTCCGAACCCAGCGAACGAACCAGCAGGGCCCTCATGAAACTCATGGCTTCTCCGTCCGTCCGATGGGAGAAAATTTACGCGACGCGGTTGAGGAGAAGGGCCAGCAGCCGGGCGTCGTCCTCACCCAGCGCCAGCGGCTCCTGTTCCCCGCCCGAGTAAGGTGAACAGTCTGGTGAGGTAGGACTGGGATACCGGCTCACACACCATGACGAGCCAAGGGGCACGGCCAACCAAGGCCGTGACGCGTCACACGGCAGGGTGATCTGGACGGACCTGCCGCTCGGCAGATCAACTACATCGCCCACTTGAACAGCGCTGAGCATGGGTTCGCGCGTGCGCGGCTATGACCAACTTCAACGAGGATAGTTACGCCAAGGCGGAGTCGGGGTAGGTTCAGCTCCGAGCGTTCTTCGCACTGGTGAGCGACGAGTGTTCAGAACAATCGTCCATTTATCAACCCCGTGCTCCAGGGGAGCTCACCGGAACGCCGCCGACCGGCCACGTCAGGTCAGCGGCGCCTGACCCGTACGAAACACATCAGGAGTCGTGTCCTCCTCGCCAGTGCCGCGCAGTGTTCTGCTGCTCTCGATGCGCTCTGCCTCGGGAAGGCTCGATGCCTCTTCTGCAGTCAGGGTCTTTTCGGACACGCAGACCTGTCCCGTTCTGGGGTCTCGATAACGCCAGTACCAGCATTCGACCATCTCAGGTGAAGCGTCTCCGCCCTCAGCGTCCATGCGACTTCCGTCCCCAACTCGAGGGTCACGCCCGTAGGCGTCCGTTCCCGACACTTGTAGCACGAAGAAATTGGCGGACTTCCACAGGGGTCGTGCCGGCGTGGATGAAGAAGTCCAACTTCACGATGAGGGCAAGCCTCACGAAGAGCGCGCCCCTAAGTCGGCGCAATCTGTTCGGTTGCGCCCAGACCCGCCGCTTTGGCGCGTGCACGCTGCGGCGCGAAGGGGCGATCCAGGGGGCCGGGGCGGCTCTCCATGGCCCTTTCCGCCACGGCGTGACTCCGTGTTGATCCATGTCAATTCCGCCCGGTTGGCATGAGCGCCAGATTGCGTCCGGCATCAAGCAGAGTACGACGATGCAGCACTCGAAAGTCGCACGCCGCCCGGCCATCGCGAAGCCGTTCCAGGCGTTCTTTGCGATCCTGGCGCTAGTCCTGGCGCTGCCGCCGACCGATGCAACGGCGATCCCAGCCTTCAACCGACAGACCGGGCAGAACTGCGTCGCCTGTCACGCCGGAGGACAGTTCCCTGAGCTCACGCCCTACGGACGTTCGTTCAAGATGACCGGCTACACGATCGGCGAGCGCGCGGTGCCAATCTCCGGGATGGCAGTGGCCACGTTTTCGAAGGTGGCCGACACGACGAAGTCCGACGACCCGGCCGGCGACTTCCAGAAGAACAACCGCGTCATCTTCGCCACGGCCAGCCTGCTGCTCGGCGGCAAGATCACGGACAACATCGGTGCGTTCGCGCAGGTCACGTACGACCCCTACGCGTCGCAGGACGAGAACGGCAATTTCCACGGCCACAGCAATGCCGACAACATCGACATCCGCTACGCTGATCGCTTCATCAGCGACAAGCGCGATCTCATCTTCGGCTTCAGCGCGAACAACAACCCCTCGGTCTCGGACCCGTGGAACACCGCCGCCGCATGGATGCAGTACGTGCCCCTACCGAGCCCCACGAGCAGCCGGTTCATTGACGGCAACGCGCCGTACCCGGGCTTCGGCGCCGGCGGCAACATCGCCGGCTTCACTGCGTACGCCTATTGGAACCAGTTGCTCTACGTCGAGCTGGGCGGCTACGGCACCTCGCGCGGCCTGACCTCGTTCATGAGCGGGGGGCTCGACGACGCGAGCACGACCAAGCTGCACGGCATCAACCCCTACTGGCGCCTCGCGCTAAACCGCGAGTGGGGACCGCACAGCTTGATGCTCGGAACCTCGGGGATGGTCGCGCGGGTGTACGACGATCCCCTGGACACTTCGGATCCGGCCAGCACGCACCGCTTCACCGACCTCGCGGTCGATGCCCAGTACCAATACCTTCTCGATCCGCACGCGGTCACCGCGCAGCTGGTCTACGCACGCAATCGCCATGATTATCCCGCGGCCCTGGCCGACCAGCCCGCGGCATTCTTCGATGCGAGCGGCGCACCCACGCTTGCGAATTCGAACTCGACCGACACCAACAAGGTGCTGCGTGGCAAGGTGAGCTATGTCTACCAGGCGAAGTACGGCGGCTCGCTGGGACTCTTCAAGCTGACCGGTACGACCAACACGGCGAACCAGACTGCCGGCTACGACGCGACCGGCACGCTCATCAAGACCGACGGCGCCGCCAGTAATCTCTCCGGCAACCCTGCGACGCGGGGTGCCACGCTGGAAGCATTCTGGATGCCTATCCAGTACCTTCGCGTCGGTGCGCAGTACACCGCGTACGGCCGGTTCAACGGCGCCTCGACGAACTACGACGGCTTTGGCCGCAACGCACGCGACAACAACACGCTGTTCCTCTACTCGTGGCTGGCGTACTGAGCGCTGCACACGCCGCCGGTTCTTGCGACAGGAGACGCTTCATGAAGCCTGCGACTCTCGCCCTGGTGGTCGCAGCGTCGGCGCTGGCCACCGGCTGTGCAAACCCCGAACGCTCGCGCGATCTCAGCAATCCGGCGGTCTCGGCCACTACGATGGCGCAACAAGTGTGCTCCAACTGCCACGGCATGACGGGCACTGCGGAGTCGCCCAACTTCCCGAATCTGGCTGCGCAAACGGAGCCGTACTTCGTGGCCCAGCTCAGTGGCTTCAGGAGCCGTGCCCGCCGCGACCCGCCCGGCTTCGAATACATGTGGGGCCTGAGTCGCAGCCTCAGCGACGAGCAGATCAAGGGACTCGCGGCCTACTATGCCGGCCAGACGCCGGTCCCGCAACGCATCGAGGGTGATAGCACCAGGTTCGAGGCTGGCAAGGCCCTCTTCGTCAGCGGCGTTGCCGACAAGGGGGTGCCGGCCTGTTCGACCTGCCACGGAGCGGAGGGCAAGGGCAACGAGACGTTTCCACGTCTCGCCGGGCAACATGCGGACTACCTGATGAAGCAGTTGCTGGTGTTCCAGCGCACCGACGAGCGGCCCGAGGGCAGCATCATGAAGACGGTGGCGCATGACCTCACTGCGCAGAACATCCAGGACGTGGCCGCCTATCTTCAGGCCATGCCCAGCCTCTGAGAGGCGCAGCGCGCCTTGGGTACAGGCGGTGAAATAGGGGCCGGCATGATCGGGGCCTGCCAGCGATGAGCTCGCGAACGGCTGGTCTCGGACGAGACGATCGGAACCGCGACGACCCGCAGCCTACCCATCAGCGACGCTCGCAGATCTCGAATCACGGCAGGAAAGCAGACTCTTGCCGTGGGTTCGGCCTCAGCCTGCTCGCACGGGTTGCACGCAGCTGCACGCTCACCGCAGGACGGCTGACGACACACAAGGCCCGGGGTCAGGAACCCGCGTTCTCGCCCTCCGCGTCCCTTTCGTTGGGATAATGCGGCTTCGCGATCGGGCTTTCATGCCTGCGTCACAGCGACCACCCTAGAATCCCACCCCCCGGCGACGCTACCTCGCCACCCTGCCATTCGCCCAAGGCCCATCCATGCTCGATGTCGCATTAGATGCAACCGACCAGTACGACGCCCTTCGTCAAGTACTGACTGATCGCGGTATCCGCGGCGCACTGGAACTGCTCAACGACAGGACTTCCTACCGCTTCACAGCCATCTACAAGCTCGTCGGCTCGGTGTTGCGCGCGGAGTATGCGTACGACCGCGCCTGCGAATACCGGACCTGGTTGATGGTCGTTCCGCTCGAACGAAGCTTCTGCCAATACGCCATCGACAGCGGTGAGTTCATGACCTCCTGCGTATCCAAAGATCCCCGTCTTGCCAAACGGCCTTATGCCGGCATGGTCGAGGCCTACTACGGTCAGTTGCTCTTGCGCCCAGACGGCACGCCCTATGGCACCTTCATTCATTTCGACCTGGAATCGCGCAGCATCTCCACGGATGAGATCGAGTTCCTGCGCGAGGCGGTGCCGCTGTTCATGAAGCAACTGGCATGAGGGTGACGAAACTGCCCGGCCCCGGCCGGCGGTAACCTGTCAATCCGAACGAGCAACGCTCTCAAGCGCGAGACATGCGCTTGCCCGCGGGTGCCTACCCGTTTCATCCTGAGAATGCTGACGCTCCACTCGCGGCCTCAGAGCAAGTTCCTCCGCGAGCAATTTGGAGCCGTGACGGGAGGCGTTGCCGCAACTCGCCATTCACGAGCGTTCATGCGACCGACCGGTGTGCTTCGGAACCCTGCCGGTCACTCACGATCAAGCCGTTCACACGATCACGCCAGATGCAGGCGGTCGGTCGGTGGCAGCTTCCTTGGGTCGCGAACGAGGACTATCGACCCATCTGCGACATTCATACTGCAAATCGCACCGCCTGAAAGCAGACGCGCAATACCTATTCAGGTGTGCTTGAGCCTTGCGTTGACGAAGCAACCACCGGGAAGGCAATCGGCTCGACGACGGGCTCCGGCAAGGCCGGGTCACGATGCCAAACTGCCCTCGACGACGCCGATGGCTCCGCTGCGGGGAAACCATGCGGCCTTGAACGACCAGCCCCCAGCCTCCAGGAGTCCCCGATACTCAGCGATGGTTCGTTCGCGGCCAGTCCCCCAACACATCATGTGCATGTCGAACAAGGCGGCATAGTCGGGGCCTCCAGCGCCCTCAGGTAGAACGTGTTCGACAATGAACAGCCGGGCGGGGCGCACTGCATTGCATCGCGTGACGTCGAGAATCCGGATGCATTCGGCGTCGTCCCAGTCGTGAAGGATCATCTTCAGGATGTAGGCGTCGGCCGCAGGCACGGCAATAAACATGTCGCCTGCGATGAATGCATAGCGATCGGCCACTTGCAGGCGCTCGGCCCAAGCCGCAGCGACTTGTCTGCCCACCTGAGCGCGATCGAGCACGGTCCCGCGCATCGAGGCGTGGACCGACAACAGATGACATAGCAGGTGGCCCCGGCCGCCTCCCACGTCGCACAGGTGGGCCACCGATCCAACGGCACACGGCTGGAGGGCTTCGAGCGTCCACGCCGTCTGCAGATTCGACTGGCTGTTCATCCCGGCATTGAACGCGTCGCCGTATGAAGCTTCGCGATCGGCGTACTCGAAGGCCGTCATCCCGAACTCGCGGACGAATCCGGTCTGCCTGCCATCTCGAACGATGTCGGGCAGATGCTTCCATACCGCCGTGTGTTCGGGCCCCTCTCGCAGCAGGATTGCGTCGCGCATAGACAGCGGATGATCTCCACGCAGCATCTGACCCGCCGGGGTCGACACAAACGACCTGCAGTCGTCCTCCCGCAGCACACCCAGGGCGGTCAGCGCTCGCAGTAGCCGGTACCCGAGCGCTGAATCGATGCCGAGGTCGGCAGCGACCCGCTGGAAGGTCCGCGGTTCGGTTCCGACCACTTCGAAGACGCCCAGCTTCACACCTGTAAAAAGGGTCTGGCTGCGCCAGCGCCCGTAGAACAGTTCGAGCAGTATGTGCTGAGCATCTTCCATAGCGGCCCCACAACAATGGAGGCGTTATGGGCCAGTTCGACAGCCAAGTCAAACGTGCGTCGTCGGGGAGGCTGCGGCGAGCGGCCTCGAGCGTCGCCTTGTGGCCGGTACTGTGAATTCGCAAGCGTGCCGGGAAGTTGACTTTCAGCGTGTGCGGGCCTGGTCGGCCCAACGGCTGCTGTTGGTCAAGGCATGGAATTCACGCGGCGGGCCATGAGCGGACGTTCGCGAGCGGCAGGTTTCCCTGCAAGCCAGACTTCGCTCAACGGACGCCGGAGGCCCAGATCGGAGAGCGCAGCCCGCTCAGTTGCGGCCCGCTTCCGTAGAGACCGACGCCAGCATCCCTCAGAGGCGCCGTCGGGAAACTGCCGCTAGGCGCGAACCGCACTTGGTACTAGAGTTTTCGCTCACTCGATAAGGGGACCCGCTATGAAACGTGTCGTTCACCGTCTCGTCCCTCTCGCATTCACCCTGTTCTTCCTGGCGCCGGCGGCGGTCGCGCAGCCCGCGGCGAACGCGGGCTTCGACTTCAAGAACATGTCGGACATGTCGGACTTCGATCCGGCCAACCCGGTCATTCCGACCGGCGACACGATCAAGATCGCGGTCGTCGCCTCCTTTTCCGGACCCGCCGCGCTGGTGGGACAGATCTACTGGACCTCGGCGGCCTGGGCCGTGCACGACGTCAACAAGCGCGGCGGAATCATGGTCGACGGCAAGAAGAAGCTCATCGAGCTGATCAAGGCTGACCACGCGTCCAAGCCGGACCAGGCCAAGAGGATCACCGAGCGGATGGTGCTGCAGGACAAGGTGAACGTGCTGTGGGGCACGGACGGCAGCAACCTGCAGAAGATCATCAACGAGACCGCGAACAAGTACAAGGTCATCGCGATCAATACCGCGTCTCTCTCCGACGATCTTCAGGACGCGACCAATTTCTCGCGCTATGCGTTCCAGACCAGCATGTCGGCCGACCAGCTCGGCCGCGGTCTTGCCTACTACTACGGACAGACGAGAAAGAAGGAGAAGAAGTTTTACATCCTGTGCCAGGACTACTCGTTCGGGCACGTGCTCGCCGACGGGTTCAAGAAGGGGATGAAGGAGTTCTATCCCGATGCGCAGATCGTCGGCGAGGACTACCACAAGCTCTTTCTGACCGACTTCGCGCCCTACCTCGAGAAGATCAAGGCCTCGGGCGCCGAGGTGGTGTTCACCGGCGACTGGATCCCGGACGCCGCCAATCTGCTCAAGCAGGCCCGGCAAGCGGGGGTCGGCATCCCCTTCGCCCATGTCTTCCTCGACGAGCCCAACTTCCTGCACGAGGTCGGCGTCGAGGGCACCAAGGGGCTGATCCAGATCAGCCAGTACGGCACGGACAACCCGTCGTTCAAGACGCCGGAACAGATCAAGTACTACAAGACCTGGAACGATCTCTGGAAAACTAAGTGGAAGACCGCGCCCTACAACAGCCACCTCTTCGAGCATGGCACGGGAAACATCGGCTCGTACATCGAGCAGACGTACTGGTTGCTGAGCGTCATCGAGCGGGCGCAGAGCACCGACCCCGAGAAGATCATCAAGGTCTGGGAAGGCGACAGCTACCGGTTCACCACGGGCAAGGTCATCAAGATGCGCGCTTGCGACCACAAGGCCGTCCAGGACCTGCACGTCTTCGAGTACGTCCCGCCCGATCAGCAGAAGCAATCCTTCAACATTCCGCCCTACTACTGGTACACCGGAACCTCGGCGCCCGGGCCGATGACGGTGCTTCCGGCACGGGTCGTGCTGCCGTGGATGGACCCGGCGCTGGACCGTTGCAAGGGCCAGAGCGCCGCGGGGTAGCCGGCACGCCCTCCGCGAACGGATGATCTGAACGCTGCGCGCTGCACCGGACGGGGCTGCGCGCTGTTTCTCTGCGACGACCGGGGGGCTCCGTGGACCAGACCACCGCGATGTATGTGGCCCAGGGCTTGCACGGTCTGGCCTACGGGATGGTGCTGTTCCTGATCGCCGCGGGCCTGAACGTCATCTTCGGAATGATGGGCGTCCTCAACCTCGCCCACGCCTCGTTCTTCATGCTGTCGGCGTACCTTGGCTTCCAGTTCGTCAGCATCACCGGCAACTTCTGGCTCGCGCTGCTGCTTGCGCCGCCGGCCACTGCGATTTGCGGCGTGTTGATGGAGCGCTTTCTCCTCACCAAGGTGCATGCCTTCGGCCACATGGGCGAGCTGATCCTGACGCTTGGCGTGGCCCAGATCATCCTGGCAGCCGTCAAAGGAATATGGGGTACCGAGAGCCTGCCGCTGAAGATGCCGCCGATCCTCGAGGGGCGGGTGACGTTCGCCGGGCTCGACTATCCGATCTATCGCCTGTTCATCATCGGCCTGGCGCTGGCGATCCTCGCCGTCATGACGCTGCTGCTCTACAAGACGCGCCTGGGCAAGATCGTTCGCGCCGCGGTGTCCGACGCCGGAATGGTCAATGCCCTCGGCATCAACATTCCACTGGTCTTCATGATGGTGTTCGGCATCGGCATCTGGATGGCCGGTGTCGCCGGTGTCGCCATCGCGCCGATCCTGACCGTGTTCCCCGGGCTGGCCGACCAGGTCGGCATGGATGCCTTCATCGTCGTCGTGACGGGCGGCTTCGGCAGCCTTCTCGGCGCCTTCGTTGTCTCGATCATCTTCGGCCTGCTGAGCTCGTATGGAGTGCAGTTCTTTTCCCAGTTCGCCTCGGTCCTGATCGTCGGTTTCATGGCCATCGTCCTGGCGATTCGCCCCAACGGCCTCTTCGGCGCCAGGGACGCATGAGGAGAGCCCTGGCCGCGTTGAGCTGGGTGGCGGGGGCCGTCGCTCTTGCGGTGCTGCCGACAACGGTCGGCCCGTACTACACGAACGTGTTCGTCACGTTCGCCATCTTTTCCGTGTTCTCCGTTTCGCTCAATCTGCTCCTGGGCTACACGGGGCTGTTCAGCTTCGGTCACGCGATGTTCTTCGGCGCCGGCGGCTACGGTACGGCTCTGGCCTTGAAGCACGTCTCCGGGCTCGCCCTGTTGCCGGCGGTCGGCGCCGGCGTGCTGGCGTCGCTCGTTCTCGCCCTCGTGCTCGCGCCGATCGTGGTCAGGGTCAGCGGCACGGCATTCGCGATGCTGCATCTCGCCTTTTCCCAGGTCCTGTATGTGCTGGCACTCAAGCTCAGAGCGATCACCGGCGGCGAGGACGGGATCGGCAATTTCCCGATTCCGCCGCTGAACATTCCCGGCGTCGCCTCGCTGCCGATGAAGGATTCGCCGCAGAACTTCTACTATTTCGCGATCGTCCTGCTCGCGCTGAGCCTGTGGCTGATGTGGTTCTTCACGAAGACGCCATTCGGCCAGGTCCAGCTCGCGATCCGCGAGAATGCCAAGCGCACCGACTACCTCGGATTCAAGGTGCCGCAATCGAAGGCGGTGATCTACCTCGTATCCGCCGCCTTCGCCGGCGTGTCCGGATCGCTGTACGGCCTGTTCCACAACCTGGTCTCGGCCGACGGAGCGTTCGGCGCGCTGGTCTCCTTCGCGCCGATCATCAACATCATGATCGGCGGCATCGGCAGCTTCATGGGACCGATCCTGGGCACTGCGCTGTTCCTGGTCATCGAGGAGGTGACCAGCCGCTTCACCGAGCGGGTCGAGCTCGTGATCGGGCTGATCTTCGTGTTCGTCATCATGTTCGCGCCGCTGGGAGTGCTCGGCACCGCGAAGATGCTCAAGCAAAAATGGCTTGCGGGCCGGACTGCACGCGACGCGGTGCAGAGGGCCGCATGAACATCCTGGAGACCAGAGGACTGTTCCACGACTTCAGCGGGCTGCAGGTGCTCTCGGACGTCAACCTGCAGATCAGGGACGGCGAGCGGCACGCCCTCATCGGACCGAACGGCGCGGGCAAGACGACACTCTTCAACGTTGTCACCGGCACCTACGCACCGAGCCGCGGGCAGGTGTTCTTCAAGGGGCGCGACGTCACCGGGTGGGCGCCGAACGAGCTGTCGCGCATCGGCATGGGCCGCTCCTTCCAGATCACCAGCACGTTCGGCAGGCTGAGCGCGTTCCAGAACATCCGCCTGGCGATCCTGTCCAAGCGCGGCATCCGCTTCAGCCTGTTCCGCTCGGTCGACAAGATGCGCGAGATCACGCGCGAGACCGAGGCGGTTCTCGATCGGATCAATCTCACGGCCGAGCGCGATCGTGCGGCGAGCGCCCTGTCCTACGGCAAACATCGCGCGCTCGAAATCAGCCTGGCGCTGGCGACCGACCCCGAGCTGGTGATGCTCGACGAGTTCGCCGCCGGAATGTCGCGTGACGAGACGCACTACGCGGTCGATCTCGTCCGGCGGCTGACCGAAGGCAAGACGGTGGTGCTGATCGAGCACGACATGGACGTCGTCTTCTCGCTGGCCGACCGCATCACGGTGCTGCATCGCGGCGAGATCCTCGCCACCGGGACGCCGACAGAGATTCGCCACAACCAGGCGGTCAAGGACGCCTACCTGGGCGATCTCGAGGTGTGAGCCGCATGCTGCTGCAGATCCGCGACCTGAACACCTACTACGGTGCGAGCCACGTGCTGCAGGGGATCAGCCTCGACGTCGCCCAGGGCGAGCTTGTCGCCTTGCTGGGCCGAAACGGCATGGGCAAGAGCACCACCTTGAAGACCGTCATGGGCCTGGTCAAGGCGCGCTCCGGTTCGGTGACGTTCGACGAGCGCGAGATCACCGGCGCCGCCCCCTTCAAGGTCGCCCGTGCGGGAATCGGCTACGTGCCCGAGGAGCGGCGCATCTTCCCGGAGCTCTCGGTGCTCGACAACCTGTCGCTGGGGATCAAGGGCGGCAGGATCTCGAATCCCGACGATCCCCGGGTCTGGACCGTCGAACGCATCTTCCATCACTTCCCACGGCTGAAAGATCGCAAGGATCAGAAAGGGCGCTTCCTGTCCGGCGGCGAGCAGCAGCTGCTGGCCATCGGCCGCTCGCTGATGGGCAACCCGAGGCTCTTGCTCGTCGACGAGCCGACCGAAGGCCTGGCGCCGCTGATGGTCAAGGAGGTTCGCAACGTCCTCGCCGAGATCAACCGTGCGGGCGTATCCATCCTGCTCGTCGAGCACAACCTGAAGGTCGCGCTGTCGCTCGCGCACCGGGTCTACCTGATGGGCAAGGCGCATATCGGCTTCAACGGTACCGTCGACGAGCTGAAGGACGATCGCGCGGCGCGCGAGAAATATCTCGAGGTCTGATCCGCGCTGCGAGCACTCCACGGGCCCTGAGAGGGCAGAAATTGGCTGCGTTTTGGCTATGTTGAATCGGCCCGAGAAGCGCCCTGCTTCCTCGGGTCGATTTCCTTCCCGCAGTCCGACGCAACTCCTGGCGCAGCGCCAAGCGCCTTGCCGGCACTTCGAGACTATGGCTGCGCCGGCAAAGAACGAAGGTACGCCACCAAGTCTGCCAGGTCACTCGGCGTCATCTGCGCGTAGTTGGCGAATGGCATGGGAGGAAGGAGTCGGCGCCCGTCCGCGGAGACACCTTCCGTCATCGCCCTGACGATCTGCTGATCAGTCCATTTGCCGATGCCCCGCTCGGGGTGGGGCGTGATGTTGGCCGCCATGACCGGACCCGCCAGACCGGTGGCCGGACGGCCTCCCGCGCCGGTGCGTGACCAATCGCGCCCTCCTCCGCCCGGCCGATTGGGCGTGTGACAGTCCATGCAGTGGCCGACTTCGGCGAGGTAGGCGCCTCGCAATACCGGGTCACCACCGGGCGGCCCTGCCTGGCCTGACACCGGCGGTCCCCAGTTCGCCGGCAAGTTGATGCGGTACTCGGGGCGCTCGACGACGTGTCGAACCGGCGGAACGGACTTGAGGTACGCCGCCATGGCAGACACGTCAGCATCGGAAATCTTGCGAAGGTGCGCAAAAGGCATCGGCGGTCCGACGGTGCTCCCGTCCGGCCGCTTTCCTTCGCGAATCGCAGTGGCGATCTGGGCCTCCGTCCAGCGGCCGATTCCCGTTTCGGGGTCGGAAGTGATATTCGCTCCGACCCAACGACCGAGGACTGGATTGTCGAAGCCGTAGCCTCCCGCGAGGTGCATGCCCGGCAGGTCCACCTGTCGACCCTCCTGGAGCGTTTGCGGCGTGTGACAGTGCCCGCAGACTCCGATGGTCTCCACGAGGTAGCGGCCGCGAGCGAGACGGTCAGCTGGGGACTGCGCAGAAACCGGCAACGCCCATGCTGAGACGGCAAACGCCACCGCACACAAGGCCGGCGCGTTGCCAAACCAGCGCCGAGAAGAAGAAGGTCTTTCCACGGAGCGGCCCTCATCGTATCAACGCATCGTATCGATCATGTCGCCGAGCGGGTGAACTTTTGCCATGCAGCTGGCAACACACGAGCTTGCGAAGTCAGGATCCAAGCCGGTTGCGGTCGCGCAGGCAATGGGCTACGGGTCGGAGGCTGCGTTCAGCCGCGCCCTCAGCGCGGTCGGGCTGACTCAGGCTGACCTAGCTACGTCGCCAAGCGGCCCGAGCGACGGACCCGGCTCGCGCTTGGGAAGTACCGACACGCCGCTGCTCGTGGCCGTGGGCGAGAAGTCACCCTACGCGGCGCGGCGCGAACGCGGCTGGAGCCGGGTCGACACCGCGCTCGTGACGATGGCGGGCAAGGACGTGGTCACCGAGCGGGCCGACGAGGTCGGCGACCTGATCGAACAGCGCCTGTGCTGAAGTGCCGCGCGGCGACGCTCAGGCCGCTAGCATCTCGCGCTGGAAGTCGACCACCGGCCCATCGGCCACTTGGTCGAAGAGGCGCTGCCACGCGCTGGGCTCGGCACCGATTTCGTCGATCAGCGTGCGTGGCAACTGCACGAGCCGTTGCGCGCGCCCTTGCCTGGCGCTCACCCAGCCGAAGGTGAGCTCGGCGTCGTCGACCGCGACGAGACGCAGCTCGCGCCGGCCGGGCAGCGGTGCTGTCGCCAGCTGGCCGAGCAGCGCCACCTTCGCCGCCTCGAGGAGAAGGTCGTCGAGGCCGTTGCCGGCGGCGAGGATCTTCTCGACCAGCGCCGGCCAGCCGAACACGACGCGCAGCGCGAGCGCGTCGCCGATCTCGCGTGCGGCCCCGGCGGCCTGCGCGCCAAACGCGCGGTCGAAGCCGGCCTGCGTGCGCGCCGCGGCGGCGCGCCAGTCTGCGCGACGTGCACACGGCCACGCGCCGATGTACTGGCGGCGGCCGAGGTCAAGGTACGTGAACTCGGGCTCGACACGGAAGGCCGCGCCGCACAGCGGGCAAGGTTCGCGCTGGAACGTACCGGCCAGAATGGCTTCGCGCAGGTCGGGCCGCCGGTCGGCGCTGACGCTGACCGCGAGATCGAAGGCGACCTCCCCGTCACAGGCGGGACAGGTCACGGTCGTGCGCTGGAAGATCGACACCGCCGGCTCCGGTCTCGCGCGTCAGGGCGACAGCTCCTCGAGGAACTTGCGTGCCGGATGGTCCGGGCGCAGCTTCTTCGACTTGTAGCCCGCGTACAGCTCCGCGAACCACTCGCCCGGGTGGCGGAACTGATACCCGGTGAGGCCCTCCTGTCGCGCCGCGGCGAGGTAGCTGACCCACTGGCGCGGATAGGCCTCGTGGTAGATGAGCGTGCCGATGCAGATCTTGTCGCAGTCGGACTGGCGGCGGAACACGTCCTTCGAAGTCGCGATCGCGAGCCAGTTGTCGAAGTCCCTCTTTCGCTTGGCCCAGTCGGTCTTCGCGTCCGGCGCCGGCGGGTCGACCGGCGGCATGCTCATCAACGAATCCAGCACATAGCGGCGCTGCTCGGGCGTGGAGTCGAACTTGAAGTGCGCGCCGACGACGTCGGCAATCGGCTGCACGTTCCCGCCGTAGGACGTCCACTTGCCGTGGTCGTCCCGAGATTGATGTCGCAGCATGTAGGTGTGCTTGTCGTCCAGGCCATGGCCGACTTCGTGCAGCGACGACCAGTCGAGCGCATCGACCGGCGTGTCGTCGGCCGGCTGGAACCTCTTGTCGATGTTGCCCGGCAGCTGCTTCACGTTCGGCGGCGGCGGCGATCCGGGCGGGCCCGGCGGGCCCGCCGGCGCGACCAGATTGGCCCCGAACTGCTGGGCGTTCGCCTTCGGGCGACCCTCCAGGCTCA
>Ga0207677_10001176_pt1 | contig 14230 bp, 18 predicted proteins | sample KBSMisM42_FD_184311 | JGI IMG/M metagenome (GOLD analysis project Ga0207677, IMG submission 184311) | Miscanthus rhizosphere microbial communities from Kellogg Biological Station, Michigan, USA - KBS Miscanthus M4-2 (SPAdes) (version 2) | ecosystem: Host-associated > Plants > Roots >...
AGCTCTCAGGCGCTAGAGACAGACGGGGGCGGCTGGCACGGCTCGTAGCGCGAGTCCTGTCGTCGCACCCTATGTCCGGAGCGCCTTGGAAGATGAGCAGGGAAGTCCACAACGGCCCAACCGACGAAACCCAGGCGCGGGGTACGCCTTATAGCGGCGACCCCGAAGGCGGTGCCAACACGCGGCCGCCCGAACTCGACAAGCTTCCCTTGGACTCGTGGCACCGCGCCCGCGGTGCGCGGATGGTCCCGTTCGCGGGCTATGAGATGCCCGTCCAGTACGAAGGCATCATGGCCGAGCATCTGTGGACCCGCGAGAATGCCGGTCTGTTCGACGTCAGCCACATGGGCCAGCTGCTGGTCCACGGCCAGAATGTCGACGCTGCGCTCGAGACCATCATGCCAGGCGACTTCCAGGCTGCCGCCGACATGAAGCCCAAATATTCGGTGCTGCTCGAGGACGACGGCGGGATCATCGACGATCTGATGGCGACGCGGCGCGGCACCGACTTTTACGTCGTGGTCAACGGCGCGACCAAGCATGGCGACATCCAGGTCATGCAGAGTCGGCTGCCCGGCAGCGTGGTCGTCGATTACATGAAAGAGCAGGCCTTGCTCGCCCTCCAGGGACCAAAGGCTTTCCAGGTGCTCGAGACTATCATTCCTGGCGTGAGCGACCTGAGCTTCATGCAAGGTGCTGCGTTTAGCTGGCAGGGTCACAGCCTCTGGATCAGCCGCTCGGGCTATACCGGCGAGGACGGGTTCGAGATCTCGGTCCCGGCAACTGTCGCTGCGGCCCTCGCCGACGCGATCTGCGCCCATGAACTCGCCAAGTCGATCGGCCTCGGCGCCCGCGATTCGCTACGGCTCGAGGCCGGCCTGCCGCTCTACGGTCACGATCTCGACCTCGACACGACGCCCGTGATGGCGGGCCTCACCTTCGCCATCAACAAGCGGCGCCGCGCCGAGGGTGGCTTCCCCGGCTCGCTGCGAATCCTTGCCGAGCTGCAGAACGGGGCGCCGCAGAAGCGTGTTGGCTTTGACGTCGACGGCCGCCAGCCCGTTCGCGAAGGGGCGCTGATCCTCGACAGCGAGGGCAATGAGGTCGGCAAGATCACGAGCGGGGGCTTCTCGCCCTCGCTGCAACGCCCGATTGCAATGGGCTACGTCGCCTCGCATCTCGCGGAGCCGGGCACGGCGCTGAAGCTCGAGCAGCGGGGCAAGCTGTTCGATGCGCGTGTGACGTCCATGCCCTTCGTTCCGCACCGCTATCACCGCAAGGGAGCCGCTTGATGTCGTTGTATTTCACCAAGGACCATGAATGGATCCGCGTCGACGGCAACAATGCCACGGTCGGCATCTCCAACCATGCGCAGGAGCAATTGGGCGATATCGTCTTCGCCGAGACGCCTGAAGCGGGCCGTTCGCTTCGCAAGGGTGAGGAAGCCGCGGTTGTAGAATCTGTGAAGGCCGCCTCGGACGTTTATTCGCCGATCAGCGGCACGGTGATCGAGGGCAACCCTGCACTCGCCGACGACCCGGCGATCATCAACAACGATCCGGAAGGCGCCGGCTGGTTCTTCAAGCTCGAGGTCACCAACCCGTCGGAGCTCGAGGGTTTGATGGACGAAGCCGCCTATCGCGATTTCGTGGCGTCGCTTTGAGCCGATTGCTCGCCTTGCTCTTTGTTGCCACGGCTTCGAGCCCCATTGGGATCGAACGTCCCCTAACGGTGGGTGAGGTCCTCAGCCGCGTCGATGAACTCGATGGAAAATTGATTGAGGTGCAGGGGTTTGTCTTGAAATGTCAGCGGCTCGGCTGCGCTCTGAGGGACAGCGCCGATCCGACGATAAAGGCGAAAGCACTGAGCATCGGCGGTTCCGGTGATTTCGATTCTGAAATCCAAGAGTTTCTCGGCAAGTGCGTGGTGGTAAAAGCAAAGCACAACGCGACCTGCTTGCGCGGACACGCGATCTGTCTGGATCGTCCCGACGATCTTGAACATCCGGAACTGATGAACGCGGCACAATGACAGTGGGGTCAACCTCGACCTCGAAATGGGACGCCGCAGACTATGCGAAGGTCGGGGCGTTCGTTGCCGAGCTTGGCGGCGCGGCGCTTGACCTGCTCGACCCTCAGCCCGGCGAGCGGATCCTCGACGTCGGCTGCGGCGAGGGAACGCTGACGAAGAAGATCATCGAGCGGGGGGCGACCGTTCTCGGCGTCGACAATTCCCCCGAGATGATTGCTGCCGCGCGCGCCAATGGCGTCGACGCAGTCCAGCTCGCCGCCGAGGATATGCAGTTCTTCGCCGAGTTCGACGCAGCTTTCTCCAATGCGACGCTGCACTGGGTGCTGCAGAAGGAGCAGGCGGCCCGTGCAATCTTCCGCGCGCTCAAGGCGGGAGGCCGCTTCGCCGGTGAGATGGGCGGCGAGGGGAACCTCAAGAAGCTGCGAGAGGCGCTGGACGACGAGCTTATCATCCGCGGCTATGTCCCGCCGGTCGAAGCCAGCAACTGGTACGCCTCGCCCGAGGAATTCGCTGCAGTCTACGAAGCGGCCGGTTTCCGCGAGATCGACGCACGCCTGATCGAGCGCCCGACCCGGATTGAGCACGGAGTCGCCGCCTGGGTCACCACCTTCCGCAAGGGGTGGCTCGACCGCGCCGGAGTTCCGGAAGCCGAACGCGCCGATATCGGCGCCGCCGTCGCCGACCGCGTCGGCTCCAACATTGCCGATTATGTCCGCCTTCGCTTCATCATGAGGAAGCCTGCCTGATGCGTTATTTGCCGTTGAGCGATGCTGATCGCAGCGAGATGCTGCGCGTGATCGGCGCCGCTTCCGTCGACGAATTGTTCAAGGACGTGCCGGAGGAGGCACGGCTCACGGGCCCGATCCACGGCTTGCCGATGCACGCCTCCGAATTGGCCGTCGAGCGCCACATGACCGCTCTCTCCCGCAAGAACATGGTCGCCGGCGACGTACCCTTCTTCCTCGGCTGCGGTGCATACCGCCACCACGTACCCGCCAGCGTCGACCACATCATCCAGCGCGGCGAGTTCCTGACCAGCTACACGCCCTACCAGCCTGAGATTGCGCAGGGCACGCTGCAGATGATGTTCGAATTCCAGACGCAGGTCGCCCGACTGTTCGGCTGCGAGGTCGCCAATGCGTCGATGTACGATGGGTCGACCGCGATGTGGGAAGCCATTTCGATGGCTCACCGCATCACGCGCAAGAACAAGACGATCATCTCCTCGGGCGTTCACCCGCATTACGTCAGCGTCGCCAGGACGATGGCGAAGTTCACCGAGGACCAGCTTCAAACCTCGCTTCCCGAGCTGACGGCTGAGACGGATGCCGAGCAGCTGATCGCCGGCATCGATGGTGAGACTAGCGCCGTCGTTGTCCAGTATCCGGACATTCTCGGGCGCATCGCTGACCTGACGCCGATTGCCGAAGCAGCCCATGCCGCCGGCGCGCTGCTGATCGCGGTCGTGACCGAGCCGGTCGCCCTCGGCGCGATCCGCTCGCCGGGCGAGATGGGCGCCGACATCGTCGTCGGCGAAGGCCAGTCGATCGGCGTCGGCCTCCAGTTCGGCGGACCCTATGTCGGGCTGTTCGCCTGCCGCGAGAAGCATGTCAGGCAGATGCCTGGCCGTCTCGCCGGTGAAACCGTCGACGCCGAGGGCAAGCGTGGCTTCGTCCTGACGCTCTCGACCCGCGAGCAGCACATCCGCCGGGAGAAGGCGACGTCGAACATCTGCACCAGCTCGGTGCTCTGCGCCTTGGCTTTCACCGCGCACCTGACGTTGCTGGGCGAAAAGGGGCTGAGACAGCTCGCTTCCTTGAATCACGCGCGCGCGTGCGAGGCTGCGGATCGGCTCGCGGCGATTTCTGGCGTCACCCTGGTCAATGAGAGCTTCTTCAACGAATTCACGCTGAGGCTTCCGGTCGAGGCGCGGCCCGCGGTCCATGCGATGGTCGAGAAGGGCCTGCTCGGCGGCGTGTCGCTCGGACGGCTCTATCCCGGTGTCGACGCGCTCGAGAACGGCTTGGTGGTTGCCGTCACCGAAACCGCGACCGACGGGGACATCGCCGCGCTGGAAGCTGCGCTGAAGGAGGTGGTCCAATGACGGTCAATCCTTCGGGCTGGCGGCCGACCACTCCCGCCAATGAGCACGGCGAGGCGCAGACCGTCACTGGAAACCGCGCGCTGCTGCTCGAGGAGCCTTTGATCTTCGAGATCGACCGCGGCGAGACCACCGGCGTCGATTTCGCTGAGATCCCCCAGCGCGCCACCCGCCTCGGCGGACTGGAGCGGGCGCGGCCAATCGGGCTTCCGGGCCTATCCGAGCCTGAGGCCGTTCGCCACTACACCCGCCTCTCGCGGCAGAATTACGCGATCGACCTCGGCCTCTTTCCCCTCGGCTCATGCACGATGAAGCACAACCCGCGGCTGAATGAGAAGGTCGCGCGGCTGCCCGGCTTCGCGGACGTCCATCCGCTTCAGCCGCAGGAGACGGTCCAGGGCGCGCTCCAGGTGATAAATGAGCTCGCTTTCTGGCTGTTGGATCTCACCGGCATGTACGGAGTGTCGATGAGTCCCAAGGCGGGAGCCCACGGGGAGTTGTGCGGGATTCTTTGCATCCGTGCCGCCCTCGAAGCCCGCGGCGACAAGCGCGAGGTCGTGCTGGTGCCGGAGAGCGCGCACGGCACGAACCCCGCGACCGCTGCCTTTGCCGGCTATCGCGTGGAGAATATCCCGGCCACACCCGCCGGCCGCGTCGACCTCGAGGCGCTGGAAGCTCGGCTTGGGCCGGACGTCGCCGCGGTGATGATCACCAACCCCAACACCTGCGGTCTTTTCGAACCAGAAATGAAGGCGATCAGCGACGCCGTCCATTCTGCCGGCGCCTTCGTCTATTGCGACGGTGCCAACTTCAACGCGATCGTTGGCAAGGTCCGTCCTGGCGACCTTGGCATCGACGCGATGCACATCAACCTCCACAAGACTTTCTCGACGCCACACGGCGGAGGTGGTCCGGGATCGGGTCCGGTGGTGCTGTCGGAGGCGCTCGCGCCCTACGGCCCGCTGCCATTCGCTGCGAAATATCCTGACGGCACCTACCGCATCGTCGAGGAGGAGACGGCAGGGGAGGAGCATCCAAACGCCTTCGGGCGCATGGTCGCCTTCCACGGGCAGATGGGCATGTTCACGCGCGCGCTGGCCTACATCCTCAGCCACGGCGCGGACGGCCTGAAGCAGGTTGCCGAGGACAGCGTCCTCAACGCCAACTACATTCTCCGCAGCCTCGAGGACGTACTCGATGCTCCCTTCGCCAAGAGCGGGCCCTGCATGCACGAGGCGATCTTCTCGGATCGCGGGTTCGAGGGCGGCGTCAGCACGATCGATCTCGCCAAGGCGCTGATCGACGAGGGCTTCCACCCGATGACCATGTACTTCCCGCTGGTCGTCCACGGCGCGATGCTGGTCGAGCCGACCGAGACGGAGTCGAAGGCCAGCCTCGATCAATTCATCATGGCCGTCCGGTCGATCGCCGAGCGCGCGAAGGCCGGCGACCAAAGTCTCAAGGCCGCGCCGATTTACGCGCCACGTCGCCGCCTCGACGAAACCCTTGCCGCGCGCAAACCCGTGCTGACATACAAGGAACCCGAAGCGGCTCAGGCCGCGGAGTAACAACCGGGGAGGGTTCAATGCAGGGTCAGGCACATCCGGCGCAAGGCTGGGTCGGCTATGTCGTACCGATTGCCATCATAGTCGTGGTGATGGCGCTCAGGATGCGCCGCATGGGCCAGATCCGACCGCTGAAGCTTGAAACCTTGTGGGTCGTTCCGGTTCTCTACCTGGCGGTGGCCGCGATGATGTTCTGGTCTCTCCCACCCAAAGGCTGGGTCGGCATCGCCTGCATCGTTGCGCTTCTGCTTGGAGCAGCGGTCGGCTGGCAGCGGGGCACGATGATGGAGATACACGTCGATCCGGAAACACATGCGCTCAACCAGAAGGCGTCGTCTGCCGCGATGTTCTTTCTGATTGCTCTGATCGTGGTTCGATCTGGCGCTCGTTCGCTCCTCGGTCAGACGAGCGGCGTCAGCCCAGCCATGCTCACTGATCCCTTGATCGCGTTCGCGCTTGGTATGTTCACGCTCACCCGGATCGAGATGTACCTCCGTGCAAAGCGGTTGCTTGAGGACGCGCGCGGTCGGCAATGACCGACGAACGCCGCTTTTACGAAGCCGCGGCGACAGGGGCGAGGCGTTCGGCCCCGGCCGCGCTACGGAACCGCGAGCCGATTGCGGATGTGCTCGCCGAATGGCTACCTGAGAATGGTCTTGTCCTGGAGATTGCCAGCGGGACCGGAGAGCACGCCACTTTCTTCGCCGAGCGCTTTCCTGTCCTCGCCTGGCAACCGAGTGACATCCATCCCGATGCGCTGAGTTCGATCGCCGCCTGGCGCGAGGCAAGCGGCTTGCCCAATTTTCGGCCCCCGCTGACCGTCGATGCTGCGTCCACTGAATGGCCGATCGATCGCGCCGATGCGGTGCTCAGCATCAACATGGTCCACATCAGCCCCTGGGCTTCGGCGCTCGGCCTGCTGGACGGAGCAGCGCGACTGCTTCCAGCAGGAGGACCGCTGATTCTTTACGGCCCGTGGCTCAAGGACGACATTGCAACCGTCCCCAGCAATCTCGACTTCGACGCTGACCTCAAGCGCCGCGACCCGGCCTGGGGCCTCCGGCGCGTCGAGGACTTTGCCGCAGCAGCCGAGCCTCGCGGGTTCAGCCTCCAAGATCACCGGCCGATGCCGGCGAACAATCTGATGATGCTGTGGAGGAAAGCCTAGCCGGTCAGGCGACGGCGCAGCGGCTGGCGAAGCGCTGCTGCTGGCGAAGGAAGCCCATCAGCTCGTTGACTGGGAGGACGCGGTTGAAGCCGATGCCATAGCGATCCTCTTCCTTCCACATGACGCGACCCGCGATCGGCTCCAGCCCGGCGAGGCTGACGATCACCTTGGCATCGACCTGCAACCGGGGGTCGCCCTCTACGGCCATGCCGCCCTGAGAGATGTTGAGTGACCTCGTGCGGTAGACGTCGGCATCCTCTCGCACCCAGGCCGTGCAGCTCAGCTCGATCCTCGGCATTCTCGGCTGCGGCCCATTGCCAGACGTGGTCAGCAAGGCGACCACGTCGATCGGCTCGTCGAAGGCGATGCCCACCAGCCCATCCTCGATCCAGCGCGCGACCCCGGTCACCATCTCGCCATGCTTGAGCTCGATGGAGACAGCCGTGCCGGCGGCCAAGGGCGAATAAGGGCGGATCAGCATCCCGCCCGCCGAGACGTTGCGCACCAGGCAAAGCTCGCGGCGGCCATCGACGAGCAGGGCTCCGACGCGCAGAAGGCTGAGGTAACGTTCGCCGCTGCGGCGGTCCGGACGAGCTGGCGCGTCCTCCGACAGCGAATAGATAGTTTGTTCGACGGCTTGATGTTTCACTATGGGTTCCGATCACCGATACGCAACTGACTTGCACATCCGCTCGGCTCGCGCCGCTCGGTCCCACTACGCTTTTGGATAGCCGCGAAGCCTTACCGTATCCTTTCATTTCCGCCGTTGTGGGGGTTTGCCGTTCCTTTCCCGCAGGCGTAATGAATCCCCAAGAGGAAGAGCTATGGTCATGCGTCTGGTCACACTCGCTGCGGCCTTGCTTTGCGGGACTGCGGTTCACGCGCAGAATGTCACCCGGCTCGATGCAGTCGCCGGCGTTCCCGAGGTCGACCGCACGACCCAGACGCAGGATGTCCGCTTCAAGAATACGAGCAATGACCGGATGACGGTCGCCGTCCATCTTAGTGGTGCGGGACCATACCAGTTCCTTGTAGACACGGGTGCGGACCGCAGCGCCGTTTCCAGGGCCATTGCCACGCACCTCGAGCTGGCGCCGGCTGCCAACGCGGAGCTGCACAGCAGCACAGGCGTCACCACGGTTTCGACGGCCAAGGTGCCGAGTGTCGAGTTCACTCGTCCTGCCCAGAAGCTGATCGAAGCAGCAGTGCTGGAAAGCAAGAACATGGGAGCCGACGGGATCGTTGGCGCCGACCTGCTTCGCTCGCAGCGCGTCCAGTTTGATTTTGAGAACCGGACGATGACGATCGTTCCCTCCGCAGTTCCCGATTTCAAAGAGGAGCCAGGCACGATCGTGGTCGAGGCGAGACGCAAGAACGGCCGGCTCATCATGACCGACGCCCAGGCTAATGGCCAAACCGTCACTGTCGTGCTCGATACGGGTTCGGAAATTTGCGTCGGCAACGAGGCCCTGCGCCGGCGCCTGCTCGGCCGCAATCTCATCGACGGCAGGCAGACGGTTGCGCTGCAATCGGTCACCGGCGACACGATCAATGGCGATTATATGTTCGTGCGCAAGCTCCAGATCGGCGGCATCACGCTCGAAAATCTGGCCGTCGTTTTCGTCGACGCTCACACCTTCAAGCAGCTGAAGCTCGACAAGACCCCGTCGCTGCTGCTCGGCATGAATGCCTTCCGCGCATTCAAGAAGGTCTCGATCGACTTCGCCAATCGGCAGTTCCGGGTCGTTGTGCCCGAACACAGCGAGCTCGAGACCCGTCTCGCGATGCGCGGACACGGCCAACTCTAAGGTTTTTCAAACCTGCTAAGCGCCTGAACCTAAAGAGGTCTAATGCTGCGCCTGCGAACAATGCTGCTCCGATGCAACACTGTGCAGGAATTTGTTCATCAAAGTGGTGGCATGAAACTTCACTATGAACTAAGTGTTTTGCGGATTGTGGGGCAATGCACCCGCCGTGCCGGAGGATTGACATGGCAAGTCGTTTGAATGGGCTTTTTGGCGCTGTAGTCGCGGGTTCGATGATGCTGAGCTCGACGGCAGCGGTTGCGGCTGCGCCGGCTCCCGTTCAGCAGCCTGATCCGTGGGCCGTCCTCACCGCCATGAGCCAGGGTGCTCCCGCCGCCGCGATGTGCGGATCGGCCGCGGCCGCTGGCGCACAGGGTAATGCCGGCTGCGTGCTTCCGGTGACGGATGCTCCGCCGCCCCCGCCGCCGGCGGAAGTTCCGCCGCCGGTCGTTGGTGGTGGTGGTGGGATCAGCCCCCTGTTCATCGCGCTGATCGCGATTGCCGCGGGCATCGGGATCTTCCTCGCGGTCAACAATAGCGGTAACGCGAACAGCCCCGCCTAACTGCGGGAACCGATCAATCGTTACGGTGTTCACCCCTTTGGGTTTCCCAAAGGGGTGTTTCACATGACCAAAGCCTATCTAGCTCGCACGCTTGCCGGTCTGACCGTCGCTCTTTCCGGAACTGCCTTCGCGCAAGCCTGGACTCCCGGCGCCGAACTTGTTGGTCAGCCGATCACCGTCACGACGAATGGTGTAGCCAACACTGTCGTGCTCAGCCCAGGCGGGCAGGCAACCATCACGACGCCGGGCGGCAGGGTTGTCAACGGCACCTGGAGCGCCGCGAACGGCCAGCTCTGTCTCAGCAACGGCCTCGCTCAGGAATGCGTCCCTTACGCGGGCCCGTTTCAGGCCGGCCAGCCGCTGGCTCTGACGAGCTCGTGCGGTGCCGCCGAGACTTGGTTGGCTGCGTCCACCAACGCACCGCCGCCTCCGCCGCCGACCGCTGGCCAGAAGGGCGAGCGGGGCCGCTAACCTTCAAATCTCGGGCCCTATTTCGCGGCTGCGTCGTCGGGCGTGGCCGCGAATCGTTCGTGCAGCGCACTCAGCGAGTTGTCGTGCGTCAGATCGAGGTGGAGCGGGCTGACCGATATATATCCGTCGGCAACGGCCTCGAGATCGGTGGAATGTCCGGGGGTCTGCACCATCGGCCCTAGCCCGAACCAGTAATAGTCATAGCCGCGCGGATCGGTCCGCTGCACGATCCGCAAACGGCCGTAATCGCGCAGGCCCTGCCGGCAGACGCGGATCCCTTTGACGTCCTCGGGCCGCATCGCCGGGAAGTTTATGTTGATGAGCGTTCTCGGCTCGGTCGCAAACTCGAGCAGGGGGCCGAGCACCCGCGCGGTCCAGGCTTCAGCCGCGGCGAACGGCACCGTGTCGCCCATGCCTTCGCGTGAATAGGCCTGGCTCAGGGCAATCGAGCGGACACCGGCAAGCGCCCCCTCCATCGCCGCCGAGACGGTCCCGGAATAAGTGACGTCCTCGGCGAGGTTGGCGCCTCGATTGATCCCGGAGAGGATCACGTCCGGCGGCGAATCCTTCATCACATGCGCTAGCGCCAGCATCACCGCGTCGGTCGGCGTGCCGGTCACGGAAAAGCGCCGCTCGTCATGGCGCCTCAGTCGCACGGGCTCCGTTAGCGTCAGCGAATGGCCCGCTCCGGACTGCTCCTCCGAAGGGGCCACGACCCAAATGTCGTCAGTGAATTTGCGGACGACGCTCTCGAGCAGACGAAGCCCGCGGGCGTTCACGCCGTCGTCGTTTGTCAGGAGGACCCTCATGCGGCGGCCTATGCGGGAGGTGGTGCTTCGCCGCAACTGCGAAGCGCACGCGCGAAAAATGCGCCATATTCGCAACAGCTTGGCGATTTGTTCACTTGGACACTGTCAGTTCTTGTTAACGGACTCACCGCTAATTATAGGCCGACGTGGGGATGGCAGGCTTTTCTGGATAAGTCCCGGGAAAGTCAGTTTGAATCGCCTCCGGCTGCACCGGTGGCCCGGCCGCAGCAGGTGGCGGCGTATGGGACGTCCGCGATGGGGTAATCGCGGGCATGTGCGGGGAGGGACTTTAATGGCAACTGCTCTGGTCGACCTTTATGGCGGCGAAGACTTCGAACCTTTCGACAGGATCATTCTTCCGGAGGCCTATCGCCCGTCGGAAGCGGAAGAGTTCATGTGCGGCAAGCACCGCGCTTACTTCCTCCGCAAGCTCAAGGCCTGGAAGGAAGCGATCGTCGAGGAATCGCGCGCGACCATGGCCCAGCTGCAGGTTGATTCGCTGCGTGAGCCCGACCTTGCCGACCGCGCCTCGAGCGAGACGGACTGGTCCATCGAGCTCCGCACCCGTGACCGCCAGCGCAAGCTCATTGCCAAGATCGATTGCGCGATCCGCCGTCTCTACGAAGGCGAATATGGTTATTGCGAAGTGACCGGCGAGCCGATCTCGCTCGGGCGCCTCGAAGCTCGTCCGATCGCGACAATGACGCTTGAGGCGCAGGAGCGCCACGAGCGGATCGAGCGCGTCTCTCGGGACGATTGAGTTAGCGGCGAAGAGGGCGGAACAGAGGCGCCGTCCCTTCTTTCTTACGACGCTATGCCCATGCTATTTCTTGCCGCGCTGGTCGGAATGGCGGAGCCATCGCTGTCGATGGACGCGCCGCCGGTCAATCGTGATGAAGTGCCGGCTGTGCCTTACAAGGCGCCGCCCGTACCCACAGGGGCCAGGAAGCTGCCGTCGATCCCGGATGTCACGGTCAGCTACTACGATGTTGTGGGCAAGAACGTCCGTGAGTTGCACGACTGGCTCGACAAGCACGGGCCGCGCGATCCCCAGACGCACAAGGTGCTTCCCGCCACCTCGAGCTGGTCGATCGGCAGCGCGGCCAAATTCACCAAGACGGGCGGCCAATGCAGGCTGACGGGCGCCGCCGTGAAATTCACCGCAACGGCGCAGTTGCCCAGACTGGTGGTGGGCCAGAAGTTGTTGCCCGAAGTCCTCGCCAGCTGGAACTCCTATGTCGCCGCGCTTGAGGATCGGCAGGCTGCACAACTCGCTTTCGTCCATGACCGGGTTGGTGAGGTGCAAAGTGCGATCATGCACAGCAGCTGCACCGGCTGGCAGAAGGCCGCGTCGGCCGCCATCGATCGCCTGGGGCAAGAACAGTCCAATGCCTTCCAGGCGGATCCGAAGACGCTGCCCAAGCTGCTCGAGCCCCAGAAGGGCAACTAGGCGAGGTTGCGGAAGGACATCGCGCCACGTCTGCCGGGCGCCAGGGGCGGCTGTCGGTCGACCGCCGCCTACAAAAAAGGCCGCCTCAGTGGGTGAGGTGGCCGGCGAGCTCGTCTTTCAGTCTTAATTTCTCTTTCTTCAAGCGGTGGAGAAGGTCTTCGTCCGGGTGGGCTCGATGCTCTTCTTCTTCGATCAGGGCGTGAAGAGCGGCATGCTTAGACTCGAGTTCCTCGGCCATTGCCTTGTCCATTGGTGCGGTTCCTTTCGGTCAGCTTGTCACCACCGCGTAATAAACCACGAATCGTTGCGCATGTCTTGACCCTTCTGACGGCTCGTCCGCTTGCCGGTGCTTCTCGCCGTGAACATTGTGATGGGCTAAATAGGCACTTGAAATGAACGACGACGACCCGGTGCAGCTGCTGGCGACGCTCAAGGCCGAGCACCGTTCTCTGGATGAACGGATCCGCTTTCTCTCCTCGGAACCGACGGGCGACCAGCTCGAAATTGCCCGCCTTAAACGCCAGAAGCTGATGCTGAAGGACGAGATCCAGCGGCTGATGGATTCGAGCGTTCCGGACATCATCGCATGACCGTTGCGCGGGCGTCCCGATCAGGGACAGGACCACTTCAGGGCACGACAAGCGGCGTGCTCGGGCGTTTTCAGAGGCACTCAAGAGTGGCAATCAGATGTTGATGGACGAATCGGACCTGCCGCAGTTTCAGGTGCGGATTACCTCGCGACTGATCGACTCGCTTTACACCGAGGCGATGCTGCTCGCCGACGAGGCGCGCTCTTACTTTGACGACGCCGGGCGTGACGAGCGCTCCACGCTCGAGCCTTTCGCCCGGGTCGGATTCGCCTGCGAGTCGCTCAAGGTTACGACGAGGATCATGCACATCGTCGCCTGGTTGCTGACGCAGCGCGCGATCGAATCCGGCGAGATCCCGGGGCGCGAGGGCCGCCGCGCCGAGCGCCGCCTTGGTCATGCGCAGGAGACCGATCCTGTTGTGCTCGCCACGCTTCCGCCATCTGCCCAGCGCCTGATCAACGCCAGCTCCGACCTCTACGCGCGGGTCAAACGGCTCGATGAGGGTGGAATGGAAGCCGACGTGCCGCAGAGTCCGGCGCGCGCGCTGATGGGCCGCCTCGAACGTGGACTCGGCGGACAGACGGGCTAACAAGGCCGCCAATGCGGCCGTTCACCTTCAATCCCGGACCGCGGCTCCTAGCCGGACCCGACCAGGCCGCTGCGCTCGCCGAGAAACTTCCCAGGGGCGCCTGCCTGCTCGTCACAGATCAGGACCTCGTTCGCCTTGGCCTCACCCGCGCATATCAGGACGCAATCGGCAAGGAGCGTGAGCTGGTCGTCTTCGACACGGTCGAAGCCGATCCCTCGAAGGAGACCTTGCTCGCAGCGACCGAGGCGGGCCGGACGGCCGGCGTGACTTCCGTCGTTGGCTTCGGCGGCGGCAGCCCCATGGACGTCGCCAAGCTAGCTTCGTACTTGCTCGGCTCTGGCGACGAGCTCGACGAGATCTGGGGCGTGAACATCGCCCAGGGGCGGCGCTTGCCGCTTGCGCTGGTCCCGACCACGGCCGGCACCGGCTCGGAAGCGACGCCGATTTCGGTCATCACCTGTGAGGGCGGGGTTAAGCTGGCTGTGAATTCGCCGCCACTGATCGCCGACTGGGCCGTGCTCGATGCGGAGTTGACGTTGGGCTTGCCCGCCCATGTCACGGCGGCGACCGGCATCGACGCGATCGTGCACGCAGTCGAGGCCTACACTTCCGCGCGGCTCAAAAACCCGCTGTCGGACGCGCTTGCCCGGGAGGCGTTGCGGCTTCTCAGCACGAACCTGCTGACGGTAATCGAGCAGCCGAAGAACCTTGAAGCGCGCTCCGAGATGCTGCTCGGCGCACATCTCGCGGGCCTCGCATTCTCCAACGCCCCGGTCGCTGGCGTCCATGCGCTCGCCTATCCGCTGGGTGGACTGCACCACCTGCCTCACGGCCTCAGCAATGCGCTCATGCTCCGACACGTTCTCAGCCACAATATCGAGGCCGCCCGAGAGCTATATGCCGAGCTTGCCGAGGTGATTGAGCCGGACTGCGCGGGGCAGGGCAGTCAGGCCCGCGCCGCTCTTTTGATCGAGCGCTTGGACGATCTCGCTCACCGCAGTGGTCTTCCGCTCCGCCTCCGCGATCACGGCATTGCGTTCGAGGAATGCCCCCTGCTCGGCAGGGAAGCGATGCGTCAGACACGGCTC